>WNFU01043515.1_pt1 | contig 11873 bp, 10 predicted proteins | sample 5400121 | NCBI WGS metagenome assembly WNFU01 (sample SAMN13153360, study PRJNA577476) | soil metagenome | isolation source: 100 cm soil or saprolite under grassland replicate 1 | place: USA:California | collected 2016-06-15 | reverse complement strand
CACCACATCGCGGCCGCCGACGGCATCCCGGACAGCGAGCTGCGGTTCCTGACCGACGCGCTGAACCGCGAGATCAAGGGCGTCGACACGGAAGTGTGGCTGCACACCTGCTGGGGCAATCCGAGCCAGCAGCCCATCCACTGGGAGCGGCCGTCCTACGAGCGCGCGCTCCCTCACCTGCTCCAGACCACCGCCGACGTCATCACGCTGGAGTGCGCGAGCACGGGCGGGCGCGACCTGGCGCTCCTGGGGAAATACCGCACGGACAAGAAGATCGCCATCGGCGTGGTCAATCACTCCACGGCCGCGGTGGAGCCACCCGAGGTGGTGGCCGATCTCATCCGACGGGCGCTCGAGTACGTGCCGCCCGAGCGGCTCATTCTCTCCAGCGACTGCGGCTTCGGGCGCGAAGGGCTCTCGCGCCGCATCGCCTTCTACAAGGCGGTGGCCATCAACCTGGGCGCCAACATCGTCCGGCGTGAGCTCAAGCTGCCGGAGGTGGACATCCCCGCGGCCGATCCGCGCTTCACCTTCTCCGGCTGACCATGGCGCGCCGGCCGAACATCCTCCTCATCCTCGTCGACGACCTCCGCTTCGACGAGTTCGGCGCGGGCGGCCATCCCTACATGAAGACGCCGCACGCCGATCGCATCGCCCGCGAGGGCGCGCTCTTCGAGCGGGCATTTCACACCACGCCCATCTGCTCGCCGAACCGCGCGTCCATCCTCACCGGGCAATATGCGAGCCGCCACGGCATCATCGACAACGTCGCGCGCGACGCGGCGAGCCACCGCCTGCCCAACTACCATCTCGCGCTGCAGACGCTGGGCTACGAGACCGCGCACATCGGCAAGTGGCACATGGGCAACGACGGCCAGCCCCGCCCCGGCTACGACGTGTGGGTCAGCTACGATGGGCACGGGCGCCTCAACGACCCCACGCTGAACGAGGGCGGGCAGTACGTGAAGCACACCGGCTACGTCACCGACATCATGAACGAGATGGCCGTCGACTTCGTGGGCCGCCCGCACGAGAAGCCGTGGTCGCTCTTCTTCGCGCACAAGGCCGTGCACCCGGACGCGGAGCAGGCCGCCGATGGCACCTTCGCCATGGAGGGCTATCGCGCCGCCCCGCGCCACCAGGATCTCTACCGCGACGACGTCTTCCCCATGCGGCCGAACGTGCTCACGCCGGCGGAGATCGTGAAGAGCAAGCCGGCGTGGGCGGAGGCCTTCGAGCTCAGGAAGTCGGAGAAGGCGCAGCTCCTGCACAAGGCCATCCACTCGGGCGGGCAGGAAGAGGTCCGCCTGCGCGCGTGCATTACGAGGAAGGCATCCGCTCGCCCTTAGTGGTCCGCTACCCGCCGCGCATCAAGGTGGGGACCCGTCTCATCGACCTCGTGATCCTGCAGGACATCGCGCCCACGCTCATCCAGCTCGCCGGCGGCAGACCCGGCCCGCAGGTCCAGGGGCGCTCGCTCCTCCCTCTCTTCGCGGGCAAGCGCGCGGGGTGGCGCAAGTCGTTCCTGATCGAGTACTGGGCGGAGAACGCCATGCCGTGGCTCGTGGGCATGACCTACAAGGCGGTGCGCACCGACCGCTACAAGTACATCCGCTGGGTCAACCGCGCGCGCGACGGCGAGCTCGACGAGCTGTACGACCTGGACAGCGATCCGTACGAGGTCGCCAACGTGATCCGGCGCCCCGCCTATCGTGCCACCCGCGACAAGCTGCGGCGCGAGCTGCGGGTGCTCGTTGCCGACGCCCTCGGCCTCTAACGCTCTTTCATCGAGCGCTCATCCCACAGGCGAACGAGGTACCCGTCGGGGTCTTTCAGCTCGGCCCCGTAGCCCCAGTATGATTTGCGGGGCGCATGCGCGAAGGCAACGCCGCGCCCCTGCCACTCGGCGAAGGTGGCGTCGACATCGAGCATCCTGGAACCACAGCGCCGCTCCGTTCGGCCCGACAGGATCGGCCACTTCCTGCAGGAAGATGGTGAAGCCGCTGCTGTCCTTGAGGGCGACCGTCTGGCGGTCCGGGACCTCGAACTCCACCGTGAGGCCCAGCGTGTCGACGTACCAACGACGGGAGCGCGTCAGGTCCGTCACGGGAATCCTGAGATGGTCGAACCGAAGCACAGCTCGTCACCTCCACGGACGGCCACGCGGAGCCGGTCACTCGCGCTCGGCCACCAGGCCGAGCGCGAGGGCCGAGCCGTCTACTCGCAGAACTTGCAGGGCGGGTAGTTGCGATCGTAGACGGGCGTCTTCAGATACTCCTCGCGGTTGTAGGTCCAGAACTGCGAGACGTTGGGATAGGTGTAGATGACGGTGTTCTGGAGCTTGCCGCCCACCTGCTCCACCTTGCGGATGTAGACGTTCTGGATCGGGTTGCCGAGGTCGTCCATCTTCATGGGGCCGCGGGGATCGTCGCTCACCGCCACCTTGCGGAGGGCGGCGAGAAGCTTCTCCTTGTCCTCCGCTTCGCCGTTGATGGCCTTGAGCGCGTCGTGGTAGAAGCGCCCGGCCGTGTACCCCTCGGCAGAGTAGAGGGAGGTGCCGCGGTTGTAGCGCTTCTCGTATGCCGCGGAGAATTTCTTGTTGGCCGGGGTGTCGAGCACGGAGCTGTAGATGAGCGAGGTGACCACGCCCACCGCCTCGTCACCCATGTTCTTGAGGATGTTCTCATCCGTGAGCGTCCCCACTCCGACGAGCGAGACCTTCCCCTTCAGGCCGAAATCGCTCCAGGCCTTGACGAAGCGCGGGGAGAGGCCACCGGTGTGGCAGGCGTACACGCCGTCGATGTCTTTCTTCAGCGAGGCCAGATAGGGCGCGTAGTCCTGGATGTTCAGGGGCGTCCAGATCCGCTGCACCACCTTGCCGCCCGAATCCTCGAACACGCGCTGGAATCCGCCATTGGACTCCCAACCGAACGCGTAGTCCATGCTGATGGTGGCCACGCGCCGCAGCTTGAGCTGCTTGTACGCGTAGTCGCCGAGCGAGTGCGTGAGCTGGCTGCCCGAGGCGGCCGTGCGAACCACCCAGCGCACCGGCTTGCGCTGGGTGATATCGTCCGGCGCCATCACGGGATAGAGGGCGGGGATCTTGTTCTGCTCGAGATACGGCGCGATGGCATAACCGCTGGCGGCGAGGAGCCCGCCGGCCACGGTGTGCACCTTCTCCTGCTCCACGAGCCGGCGCACCTTGGTCAGCGCGCCGGTGGGCTCCGGATCCGAATCCTCCACGATGATCTTGACCTCGCGGCCGGCCACCTTGTTGCCGACTTCCTCCCAGAAGAGGGTGAAGCCGTCCGTCATGTCCTTGCCCGTCTGCGAGAAATTGCCGGTCAGCGGCCCGAAGTACCCGATGCGGATGGGGTCCTTGTCGGCGGCCCAGCTCGGCTCCGGCCACCGCGCAAAACTGGCGGCGGCGGTGCCCATGGCGGCGAGGAACCGGCGTCTACGCATGGCTCACTCCTCCTTGTGCTGTTGGGACGGTTCGGATTCGCTGCGCGAGGATAGTCCGACGAGGCTCACCGCGTCGTCAAGTGGGGAGGGCGGCCCCTCCCGACGGATCGCCCAGGCGCCGCCTCGCGCGCGAGCGCCTCGTTGCGACGGCCAAGCCACCATCCATTGAGCAGCCACACGAGGGAGACCGGCACCGCGGCCACGCTGATGCCGGCCAGTCCCAGACCGAGGAAGCCCAGGCCCGCGTAGGACCACGCACCCAGCTGATCGCCCGCGCGATACACGAACGTGTCGATGAAGCTCTTGGCCTTGTACTTGTCCTCGCGCGGCACCACCGTGAAGCAGGTTTCGCGCGTGGGCCGGGCCACGGCGAAATTGCCCGCCCGACGCAGGACCTGGAAGATGACCACGGCCCACAACGTTGGGACAAAGCCCAGCAGGAGGAAGCCGGCGACGCTCAAGGCGGGGAGCAGGGTGAGGGTGAGGGCGACGCCGAGCTTCTTGATGATGCGCCCGGTGAGGAGGAGCTGGATGAGGAAGGTCAGGGTGTTGACGGCCAGATCGATGTTGGCGAAGAAGGCGGTGCGGGCGGCGCGGTTCGTGAAGCTCTGCTTCGCGATGTCGGCCTGCTGGAAGTAGAGAAAGGTGGAGAGGACGGTGAAGAGCAGCATGTAGAAGGTCAGGTGGAGCAGATACGGCGACCGTGCGGCGTGGGCGAATCCCGACAGCACCCCGCCCCCCACCGCCGCGTCATCCACCGGCCCTCCCGACGATTCGCGGAGGGCCCGCGAGATCCTGGCCAGCCGGCGCACGCTGAACACCGCCACTTCGAGGAGCACGACGGAGACGAGGAGGAGCCGCCCGCTGCCCAGATGCTCGACGAGTAGCGACGTCACCGAGGAGCCGACGATGCCCCCGATGGTTCCCCCCGCGGCGATGAAGCCGAAGAGCCGGCGGCTCTGCTCGCTGCTGAAAACGTCGGCGAGGAACCCCCAGAACACCGAGACGACGAAGAGGTTGAAGACCGCGCCCCAGATGTAGAACGCGCGGCCCGCCCACACATTGGCGGGACCGCTCGTGGTCGCGAAGAGGATCAGGAACAGCACCACATTGGCCATGAAGAAGCGGTAGGTCCACGAGATGAAGCGGACGGGAGCGAGGCGCACCACCAGCGCGGAAAAGGGCGGATTCGCCACGAGCATGCCGATGAGCGTGCCCGTGAAGAGCCACGGGAGATTCTCGATACCTCCCGCGGCCCCGATCTCGTCTCGAATCGGGCGGATGACGTAATACGCAGAGAGTATGGAAAAGAAGTACAGCCAGGACCAGGCGAGGGCCACCACCTCTCCTGGCCGCCAGGACCAGGCGAGGGCCACCACCTCTCCTGGCCGCACGTCGATCAGGCCTTGCAGCAATCGGACGATGAGGCGGGGGGCGGAGACGCTGGACTTTTCGGTAGGCAAGGAGTATTCCTGTCGAGCACGGAGAGTAACAGTGATCGTACCCGCGGGGCGAGGAGATTTCCGATGAGGCCGACATCGATCGTCGAAGTCTACGCGAAAGCGCTCACCGCGCGCGCGCTCCGGCGCGGACTCGGCCTCGGCTCATAGCCAACTGGATGGCCTTGCGTCCGTGGTGGCTGGCCGTGGCCGCCGCGGCGGCGCTTCTCGCGTGCGCCACGGGCGCCCAGGCGGACATCCAACTCCAGCTGCGCTTCGACAACCAGATCCTCGACCCCAAGGCTACGCCGGACTTCACCTGCTATAGCTACACACTCAACCGCTGGGTCGGTTGCCGGGTCCGGAAATCCGGCGCGCCCGGCGCATACGTGCTCGAGACGCTGGGGCCGGGAAAGTATCAGATGCATGTCAGCGTCGACGAGAATCCGGCCAACCCCCGCCGCTTCCCCGGTGACTACGAGACGCAGCTCTCCTTCGAGGTCACGGCCACGGGTCCGGAGCGCCTCGTCGTGGACCTGGCGCGGCTCATCCATCTCACGCGTCCGGGAGACAATGCCCGCGCGATCGAGGGCATGCTCACCAGCTGTACGAAACAGCCGCAGTTCGACACGCCGCGATACTCCTGGGGTCCCACCGCCACGGTTGATTTCGCCTGGGAGCCGATCGCCGCCGGCGCCGAGTATCGCTACACCCTCGTCGCCCGCACCTGCGGCCAGGCGGGGGCGGGCCGAGACATCCTGAGCGGGCAGACGACGAAGACCACGGCCGCTCTCTCCGTGCGCCCTACCACGGACGGCGAGTACTACGTGTTCCGCGTCGAGGCCTGGAAGGACGACCGTCTCGTCGGCGACCTGTACACGCATGACGGCGGGGCCCACTCCTGGAACTATCGCTTCCGGGTGCGGAATGCGAGCCTGCCTCGCTGGGCGTATCTGGCCGCGGGCGCCGGCCTCGTGGTGCTGTTGCTGGGTGCGCGTCGGCTTTTCGGCGTCATCGATTCCGAGGGCCGCCGCGTGCGCCGGTTCGGGCGCGGGGTGATTGCCGTGCTCGTCATCGCGGCGGTGGCGGGGGCCGGCTATCACTACCTCCGGGAGAGACAGCAGCGCATCGTCGAGGCGGAAAGGGCCAGGCTCGAGGCAGAGCGCCAGGCGCGGCAGCGAGAGTTCATCGCCGCCTTCGTCTCGGCCGCGCCGCGCCCCGACTGGTGGGATAGCGTCGAGACACCCTACCGCTTGGATAACCTGAGCGAACTCCTCGCCACCTGGCAGGGTCACCCGCGCGGTGACGACGGCCGCGGCGAGCGTCATTTCTTCAAGGCGGCCTATCAGGGCATCCTCGACCACCCGGATGATCCGCAGGTGGTGGCGACGGCCATCGGCCTCCTGCACTGGGTGGTCCGCGACTACCCCCACCGTCTCGAGCTCGCGCGATTCGGCTACGAGCGCTACTTCGACCACCGCGGGCGCACCGACAACTGCGCCAACTGCATGGTGGGCGATACCTCGCAGGGTCTCGTCCAGAACTTGAGCCAGCTCCTGACGGCGGCCGGTCGCTTCGACGAGGCGATCGCGGTGTGCAGAAGGCTGATCGACGAGCGCGGCACGGAGGTGAGCCCATACAAGCTCGCGGAGACCTGGAACCAGATGGCCTGGGCCTACTGGCACAAGGGCGAGCATTCCCGCGCCATGAGCATCGTCAAGGACGCCCTCGTCCGCTACGGCGGCACGGTGCGCGCCGGCGAGCTCAAGCGCACGCTGGCCCGCTTCCAGGCCGAGCTCGAGCGGGCCTCGGCGAAGCCGGAGTAGCTCGGGCTTCCTGCGTCGGGAGCCTGCGATAGAATGCGGGCTCGGACCCGCGCAGCATGAATGTAAGACCTGACCCCAAATGGAGACCTCGATGGAATACCGGATGCTGGGCAGGACCGGACTCAACGTTTCCGCGCTCGCCTTCGGTTGCGGTGACGTCGGCGGCATCATGGTGCGCGGAGCGCCCGCCGAGCGGGAGCGGGCGGTGGCGCGGGCGGTCGAGCTCGGCATCAACTACCTCGACACCGCGCCCTCGTACGGGAGCGGGCAGTCGGAGCGGAACACGGGCGCCGTCCTCCGCGTGCTGCGACCCGACGTGATCGTGGGCAGCAAGTGCCGGCTGAGTACTTCCGACCTTGCCGACATACCGGGCGCCCTCACCCGCTCCGTGGAGACGAGCTTGAGCCTGCTCGGCATCCCCCGCCTCGATCTCTTCCATCTCCACAATCCGATCGCGAGGATCCGAAGCGAGCGTCGCCTCGGCCTCGCCGACGTCCTCGACGTCGTGGCCCCCGCGGCCCGCCGTCTCCAGGAGCAGGGCAAGATCCGCTGCTTCGGGGTGACGGCGCTCGGTGAGACTGGCGCGCTCCACCGCGCGCTCGCGAGCGGCGCCATCGACACCGCGCAGATCTGCCTGAACCTGCTGAATCCCACGGCTGTCCACGCGGTGCTCTCGGGCTTTCCCGCCCAGGACTTCGATCAGCTCGCGGTCCTGGGGCGCGAGCATGGCGTGGGCACCATCGGCATCCGCGTGCTCGCGGGGGGAGCGCTCAGTGGGGAGATCGCGCGGCATCCCGTGGCGATTCCAGCCGTCGATCCCATCGCCTCAGGACCGGACTATGCGACCGATGCCGCGCACGCGCGCGTCTTCGAGCCGCTCGTCGCGGAAGGATTCGCGAAGAGCGTGCTCGAGGCGGCCTTCCGCTTCGCCCTGAGCACGGAGGCCATGTCCACCGTGCTCATCGGCACGTCTGACCTGGCCCAGCTCGAGTTCGCCGCTGCCGCGGTGGCCAAAGGCCCCCTTCCCGCCCCCGCCCTCGACCGCCTCCGCGGCCTCTGGAGCGAGCTGGCTACCATCAAATAGATTCAAGGAGAATCCATGCGAATCGCCAACGATGTCACCGAGCTGGTCGGCAACACTCCGCTGGTGCGAATCCGGAAATTGACGGACGGCGCCAAGGCCGACGTGGTCGCCAAGCTCGAGTTCTACAGCCCCGCCCATAGCGTCAAGGACCGCATCGGCGTGGCCATGATCGATGCTGCGGAGAAGGCCGGCCGCATCAAGCCGGACACCATCATCCTCGAGCCCACGAGCGGTAACACCGGCATCGGGCTGGCGTTCGTCTGCGCCGCGCGTGGCTACAAGCTCGTGCTGACCATGCCGGATTCGATGAGCAAGGAGCGCCGGATGCTCCTGCGCGCCTACGGCGCCGAGCTCATTCTGACTCCGGCGAGCGAGGGCATGGCCGGCTGCATCAAACGAACGGAAGATCTGGCCGCCACCGACCAGCGCTACTTCATCCCCCAGCAGTTCCAGAATCCCGCCAATCCCGAAATCCACCGGAAGACCACCGCCGAGGAGATCTGGCGTGATACCGACGGCAAGGCGGAGGTTCTCAAGGCGCGCAAGCCCACCTTCCGCTGCGTGGCCGTCGAGCCCGATGCCTCACCGGTGCTCTCGGGCGGCCAGAAGGGTCCGCATCCCATCCAGGGCATCGGCGCGGGCTTCGTCCCCGACGTGCTCAACACCAAGATCTACGACGAGGTCATCCGGGTGAAGAACGACGACGCCTTCGCCATGGCCCGCCGCTCCGCGCGCGAGGAAGGCCTCCTCGTCGGCATCTCCTCCGGCGCCGCCCTCTGGGCCGCCGTCGAAGTCGCGCGCCGGCCGGAGAGCGCGGGCAAGCTCATCGTGGTCATCATCCCGTCCTTCGGCGAGCGCTATCTGAGCACGCCCCTCTTCGCCGACTTGGCGGACTAACGAGGAACGCGATGCGTCTGGGCTCCCCCTCACCCTGCCCTCTCCCCCTCTGGGGGCGAGGGACTCGAATCTCCCTCTCCCTCAGAGAGGGAGAGGGCAGGGTGAGGGTGGTTAACCGGTCCGCGCAAGATCGTAGCCCCCGGGGCGAGGGCGTGGCGGCGGGAACGCCAGGCGCGACGACGCGCCGTTAGCCGAGGCGTGCCTGCTCCCGGCCGTTCCTCGCCGCCACCGCGAAGGCGAGGAGGTATCGGTCCAGGTCCTCCAAGGTCGTGCCGTACTCGGGTTTGCCCAGTGTGGCGTGGCAGAGCAGCTCGCGCACGCGGGCGATCTCCCGCAACCGATCACGCCAGCGTGGATCTGCGAGGGTGAGGTCCAGCAGCTCGAGCGCCCGTTCGAAGGCGCGGCTCGCGAGCCGTGGATCGCGCTCCCTCCAGCGAACCATCCGCCCCACCTCGCTGCCTACGTTGGCGAGCTGCTCCGCGAGTGAGAATTGGTTCCAACGACCGGCGGCCAGATCGGGGTGCTGGTGGAGACTTTCCGTCATGGTGCGACGAGCCTCCCCACGATGGCTTGAATCAGCCCCCGTACCGCAGCGTCGTCGACGTCGTTGGCCCGATCGGGATAGAGGTTGATGCCCCAGAGGTCTGCCTGGCGGGCCCCCTGCTGGAGAAGCAAGGCTTCTTCATCGGCGTGAAGCTCCGCGCCGATAGCCATGACGCCGCGTTGCACGTCCACGACCGCTTTGACGAAGTCCCCGAATTGCTGCCCGGCAATCCGCCGCAGCTCGTCACGTGTGATCGGGGAGCTCGCGATCTGCATCGGCATGAGGGGCGATGATAGCACGCCCCCCATGCCGTGCTCTCTGCGTACGCTAGCGGTTCGGACCTCTGCCCATCGGGTAGGGCTGCCAGCGGATCAGGCTTGTTTTCGGAAGCACGCCGGGATTGACGGCCGAGCGCGGCCACTTGCCCTGGAGGACGGTGGCGATCTCGCGCCCGAGCCGGCGCCTTGTCTCGGGCGCCATGCGCGCCGTGGCCGAGGCGATGTGCGGCGTGACGATGACGTTGTCCATGTGGAGCAGCGGGTTCATGGGGTCCACGGGCTCCTGCTCGAACACGTCGAGGGCGGCGCCCGCGATCTCTTTCTGCTTCAGGGCCTCGATCAGTGCCTTCTCGTCCACGGTGGGGCCGCGGCCGTTGTTGATGAAGATGGCCGACGTCTTCATGGCCTTGAACTGCTTGTCGCTCATCAGGTGATGCGTCTCGGCGTTGAGCGGCGCGTGCATGGACAGGAAGTCCGCGCGCTGGCACAGCTCGACGAGGCTGGTCACGGGCTCCACGCCCACGGCCGTCATCTCGAGCTCCGCGAGGTACGGGTCATAGGCGAGGACGTGCAGGCCGAAGGCGTGACAGCGCCGCGCCACCGCCTTCGCCACATTGCCGAAGGAGATGAGGCCGATGGTCTGGCCGTAGAGCCGTGGGATGTCCTTGAAGTAGGGCCGGCCCTCCGCCCACTTGGCGTCCACGGTGAGCTGGTGCATGAGGCGCAGGCGCATGAAGACGTCGGGGACGTTCGTGACCACGATGCCGGCCTCGGTGGCCGCGTCCACGTCCACGGTGTCGGCGCCCACGCTGCCCAGCCCGATGACCTTGCAGTTCTTCAGCCCCTTGATGATGGCGGCGGTGATGCGACCGTTGCGGGCGATGATGGCGTCGGCGTCGTGGGCGAGGGCGATGAACTCCTCCTCCGTCTTGGCGGGCAGCTCGACGATCTCGGCGCCGATGGGATCGAGGGCTTCCCTCTCTATGCCGTAGGCACCGTCGGCGAGATCATAGATGACTCCTCCCGCGGGCCGCTGGACCACGACCTTGAACTTTCCCTTTGCGTCCGGCATGCGTAGGACCTCCTTGTCGTTATGGACTCGCGCCCGCAAGGATACTGCCCCGAGGGCCCCGCGTCGAGGCCCCTCCGAGAGCCTTCTTGTAGTAAGGTGTGATCTCCGCCCCAAGGACCATGTCGAACGATCCAGGCCATGCCGAACGATCGAGATCCGTGGAGCTCACCCACCGAGGGGACGCCATGACACGACGCGCGATACTGTCGCTCTTGCTCGTCTTCGTCATCATCGGAGCGGCCGTCGCCGCCCGCGTCCCCGCCCAGGGCCAGACCCCGAAGCGCGGCGGCATCCTCAACACGCTCCTCATCGAGGAGCCGCCCGGGCTCCTGATCCACGAGTCGGCGACCGTCTCGAACGTCTGGCCGATGTCGCCATGCTACTCGGGCCTCGTCCTCTTCGATCCCGCCAAGCCGCAGGAGAGCGTGGACACGGTCATCCCGGAGCTGGCGGACCGGTGGTCGTGGCAGGACAACTATCGCAACCTCGTCTTCTTCCTCAAGAAGAACGTGAAGTGGCACGACGGCCGGCCCTTCACCTCCCGCGACGTCAAGTACACCTTCGACGTCGTCCGCGAGGCGCCGGACGCCCCGGCCAAGTTGAGACTGAGCGCGCGAAAGGACTGGTACGCCAACGTCGAGGGCATCGAGACGCCCGATCCCTACACGGTGGTCTTCAAGCTCAAGCGGCCCCAGCCCTCCTTCCTCCTCATGCTCGCCTCCGGCTATTCCCCCGTGTACCCGACCCACGTCCCCCTCGCCGACCTGCGCCAGCACTGCGTCGGCACAGGCCCCTTTCGCATGAAGCAGTACGCCCGCGGCCAGCTCATCGAGCTCGAGCGGAACCCCGACTACTTTGTGCCGGGCCGGCCCTACCTCGACGGTATCCGCTACACGATCATCGGTGAGCGCGGCACCCGGCTCGCCGCCCTCCAGACGGGCCGGGTCGACGCCTTCGTCCCGCTCGAGATGACCAAGACCATGGCGGACTCGGTGAAACAGGCCGTGCCGTCGCTCGTGATCCAGGAGGTGGGGCAGAACGGCAGCGACAACGTGGTCATCAATCACAAGCGCCCACCCTTCGACAACCCGGCCGTGCGCCGGGCCTTCAGTCTCGCCATGGATCGCCACGCCTTCGTGCAGGGCGTGCGCCACGGCGGCGCGGTGGTGGGCGCTTCCATGATGCCCAAGCCCTTCGGACTCTGGGGGCTGCCGGATCAGGATTTCAAAACGCTGCCGGGCTATCGCGGCCCGGCCGTGGACAAGGCG
>WNFU01010624.1_pt1 | contig 11873 bp, 7 predicted proteins | sample 5400121 | NCBI WGS metagenome assembly WNFU01 (sample SAMN13153360, study PRJNA577476) | soil metagenome | isolation source: 100 cm soil or saprolite under grassland replicate 1 | place: USA:California | collected 2016-06-15 | reverse complement strand
GAAGCAGATCCACGCGCCGCGCTCCAGCGCCCCCCCTTTACCCGAGGCCACTCCTCGGCGCGCCAGCGGGCGATCTCGGCCTCGTCGCGCTCGGTCGCGCGGCGGGCGGGTCGCTGCAGACTCCAGCCGAGCCCACCCAGCAGGCGCCACACGTGCCCGGGATGGAAGCCGACCCCGGTGAGCCGCTGGATCACCGCCGCGATCCGGGCAAGGGTCCACAGGTCGGTGTCGAACCCGAACGCTTCTGGTCCCTTGCGCAGGGCTTGGTCGACCGCGTCCAGCTCGGCTGGCGACAGGCGGGGCTTGCGGCCAGCCCGGCCGGTGCCGCGCAGCGCTTGCTCGCCGCCCTGGTGCCAGCGGCGGTACCAGACACTGGCGGCCTGCGGGGAGACCCCGAAGGTGCGGGCGACCTCGGCTTGGGTGGCACCGTGGGCGAACATGCGGGCGGCTTCCAGGCGGCGCTCCTCCAGGCCTGCGAAGTCTCGCCGCCAGGACCCCACTTTGATCTGCTTGACAGCTGTTTGGCGTGTTGTCGCACTCATGCCTTCCAGCGTGCCGGCACCCTTCGCGGCTATCAAGCTATTCAGCGAACCTCTTTAACAAGTAGGCGCGTACGTCTACCTGCACTACCCGAGAAAAGGCTACCCGCGCTACCTGAGAATAGGCTGCCCGCAGCGCCAACAAACAGGCCAACGGCAAGGCCCGCGAGAAACCCTCGACGGTTCATAAGGTTACCGCCACAGTAGTAAGCTGCTCATCTAGCTCTCTCACGAACGATTCGTGTTGCCAGGGATCGAGCAGGGATCGCGCCGTTGTCAGTCGCTCGAACCGCATTGCCGAACGCGAGTCACGAACAGACTCAATAGCCCGGCTGAGCATCGTACAAGCTTGTTCCGGTTCTTTGAGTCTCACGTATGCGGTTGTCAAGTCCGCAAGGATAAGCGCACGGTTGTTACTGGACTGCCCATGACGGCCCAGCGCATCGTGGAGGATCGTGGCCGCGTATCTCGCATGGCCTACACGAGCGAGGCATGCTCCCCGGTAATGCTGAACTCGTGCAGGTACGAACGTCCGTAACCACGATGGAGAATCAGACAAGTCTGCTCGCTCCAAGTGGCTATCCGCCTGCTCAAGCGATGCAAGGGTTCGATAGCGACTGCCAGTGAGGGAATGCAGCTCAGCAGTCACGGCAGCAACATAGGCGCGAGTGACAGCCGTTGCATGCTTGGACTCATCCATACCTCTGCCGACGAACCTAAGCCCGCCGTATGGATCGTGCTGCTGGTGGGCGGTAAAGAGTCCGAGGACGCCGTAGCAGTATGCAGAGAGATCATGGTTGCCGGCATCGGTGGCAGCATCCAACGCTTCTCTAGCGAGCTTCCCGGCAAGTGCGGAGTGTCGTCCGTCCGCAACGATCCATGCTGCTTCGGCGGTTGCATCACCGTATGCAGTGAGGCAACCAGCCCGGAGTCCATCGGATGCCTGCTGAGCGAGATCACGCATGCTTGCCGCGTGCCGGAGCAACGGGCCGAGGTAGTCGCGGGCGGTAGCGGTATGGATGAGCTGGCGGTAGGCGTGCGTTGTATTCAGGGCACGAGTGATGAACTCAGGATCGACCGGGCGCATTCCGGCTAACGTCTCGCTCAGTACGATTCCGGTAACCGCCAGCGTGCCAGTAAGGAAGTCACGACGGCGCATCTCGCCTACCTCCGCGCCCGGGTCCGTACTCCTGGTCGGCTGCGTACCTCGCGTCATGCTGGACTGAGCGGAACGCGCTGGCGTCATGCATGGGTATTACCTTCCCGTCGAATCACTCAAGGTCGGCCAGTGTCGCATGAAGTGTCCTACTCGGTCCAGGTCGGTCCAAATGTGTCCCTGACCAGGCATGATGGAATCCAGCCCGGTACGCTCCGGGCTCCATGCGCGACGACTCAGGGAAGCTACTCACGGAACGCGAAGCCGCCGCGTATCTCCGTCTGTCGCCTCGGACGCTCAGGCGATGGAGAACGGAGAAGCCTGGCACGGGACCGCCTGTTGCCGGCTATGCGGGTCGTTCTCCGCGCTACCGGCAACCTGACCTTGACGCATGGTTGACTAGAGAGCGTGGGAAGGATGTTCGATAGAGTCTCTTTAGAGTTGCCGCAATCCGGATCGTTGAGGGGTCAATGTCTTCAGGTATCATCGGAGAGCAAGTGAAGCCGCGAGCACTTATCTTTGGTCTTGATGATGCGACGGCAGAGCGCGTTGGAAGACTCTTTGGCAGTTGGCGATCGATCCAGGGTTTCGAGGACGTAGAGCAACGGGAATGGGATGTTGTTGCTGCCCACTCAGTCGTTTATGCAGAGCCTCATCTCTATGTGATCGGCATGGGATGCGCAACATCAGGAAGACAGCCGCTTCACCCCACGTTCGGATCATTTCACTCTGAAAGCGAACCCGACAGGGCATATAAGGGATTTGTGATGTGGCAAGGGAATTCCAAAGCAAGAGAGTTTGCAATACCTAAGGGCCTGCCGTCTAGTATTGAGACTCTAATCAAGACGCAGCTTGTTCCGCTTACACAACAAGAGCAGACTCATGAATGGCTGGAGCTTAGCGTCCGTTCGGCTGCAACCGATCAAGAGTGGGCGAGCGTTCTACAGCCGTTTCTTCTTACGAGGCGAGATCAAGTTCTTGCGGGCCGGTTTCCTCGCCCTGGTGCGAGGTCTGAGTGCTGGTGCTTTCCTGATTACGCCATCAGTATTGCACCTGCGATTGTGGAAGTAGCACTCAGAGAATGGCGAAAGCGCGATCCGGAGGTGTTTCCGACAACAGATTGGGCTAGTCAGTCACAATGGCGAACGACCAGTGAAAACCGGCTTGTCAACGAACTCGACGAGCTTGAGGCTCAACGAGCCGCAACGCTGGCTAACATGCGCCAACGTGAAGCACAGCTTGAATCCCAACTCGCGGAGGCCAAGCCGGAGGCTGAGACAGGCGAGCGACTACTCTTGACTGCACAGGGAGATGAGCTGGGACGAATTGTTGATGAGTGTCTATCGAGTCTAGGATTTCAGGTAACCAATATGGATAACCTGGATCGTCCCGGGGCTGTTCGCCGCGAGGACTTACGGGTTACATCGCCTGATATATCAGGTTGGGTTGCAGTTGTTGAAGTCAAGGGATACACACGCGGTAGCGCCAAGGTCAACGATCTTCTGAAGCTAGGTCGCTACCGCACCGAATACCTGAAGGAGACAGGTAGCGAACCTAGTGCCGTGTGGTATGTGGTGAATCAGTTTGTCGGAGACGATCCAAGTACCCGACCGCCAATGCTGTCAAGCGACGAAAGTACGCTAGAAACATTCGCGGAAGATAGCGGGCTTGCCATCGACACAGCCGATCTGTTCCGACTATGGATGGCCGTCAAAATCGGGCATCTGACTCCCGAAGAGGCTCGATCTCGACTCGTTCAGGCACGCGGACGGTTTGTGTTCGAGGACGAGAAGGACTCATGAGGCTTTGGTTTCGGCGGCTCAGGCTGCTTCGGCTCAGGAGTCGCGGGTTCAGTAGACGCTTTCCATTCCATCCCCCACGGACCCTTGACGCTGCCCGTATGGCCGAGGGTGGCTAGCCGGTAGACAGCCTCGATAGTCATACGAAGCGTGATAAGGAGAACCACGGCAGCAAGGAGCGTCACTAGCAGTACGACCCACCAGGGAGCGCCAACCAGCAGGGAGACGACTCTAGGGGTTCCAACACTTCCGCCAGCTAGAACCTGTTTCAAGGGTCGCGCTCCTTGGCTAGTCGATCTGTCTGTGACAACGATAGGAACCGAACCGACAGCCATAAGTATGCATGGACGGCTAGGCAATGCTGTCAAAACGGGCGTACTTCTCACACCTAGCTACCTATCGCGGTGATAATTATTCAGAGGCTCTGAACAGGCACAATGCTTTAGAGGCTACTTCACTCTGAGCTATCTTCTGTCCCCCAAGCGGCCGACAAATGATGTTTCTCATGGAACAGAACAGAAGCATTGCTTCTCGTTCTACCAACTAGAGAGATCGAAGAATGACTCCAAACGCAGTGAAGCATATGAACTAGAGGAATGAATGAAGGCCGGAATCCTTATAGCACAAGGGATACAGTGATCCAGATGAGCCAGAATCATTGCAGGGCAAGGGATGCAAAGGATTCGCTTGGCTAAAGTCATTACAGGGCAAGGGATGTAGGTCGCCATTAGAGGGTTTCGGGCCTTGGGGTGACGATCTGCTGGGGTCTGTCGGCGCAGCGCATGGATCCGCCGTGGTGTCCCAACCGGGAACGCGCTACCGCTCGGACCGCTCATAGCGGGGCTCGCGGAGCGAGGAGGCTCCCGATCTCAGGTCCCTCCCGACGTTTATGTGACCGAAAGGCCGCAATGGCGCAGAAACGAGTACGGCAGGTGCCAGGTGGCACGGATGCGCTCGATCCCTTGCCAGGCCGCCGCGATGACCCCGCTGAGCGCCTCGGCGGCAACGTTGGCTAGCTCGTTGCCCTTCAGGTTGGCCCACGCCTGCTCGACTGGGTTCAGTTCCGGCGCGTAGGCGGGCAGCCGCTCCACCAGCAGCCACTCCCGCTGGGTGGCTAGGAACGCTGCCATCGCGCGGCTGCGGTGGGCGGGCAGCCCGTCCCACAGCAGGGTGGCCTTCTCCCCGCCCAGGAAGAGCCGCAGCTGGCGGATGACCTCGATGAGGCTGTCGGTGTCGTAGCTGCCGGGGTGGATATAGAAGGCGAGTGAGGCGCCACCGCCGCCGACCCCGTAGCACAGCGCGGCCGCCATCGAGACGCGCTGCCAGGTGAACGGGTGGCGCAGCAGTGGGGGGCGGCCGCGTGGCGCCCAGGTCCTGCGCACGTTGGGCAGCAGGCTGGCCCCGGACTCATCGAAGAAGACGATTCGGGCTTTGCGTCGGCGGGCGGCCTGCTTGATCCTGGGCCAGTCCTCGGCGACCCAGCGGGCGATGGCTTGGTCGTCGCGCTCCAGGGCGCGGCGGAGGGGGCGCTGCACGCTCCAGCCGAGCCGCTGGTGGAGCACCGTCCACAGGTGCCCAGGGTGGTAGCGCACTCCGGTCAGCCGCTGGATCAGCTGCGCGATACGCGCCAAGGTCCACAGCTCGCCGGTGAACCCGTGCGCGCTGGCGCCCTCCAGCAGGGCCTGCTCGACCCGCTGGAGGTCGGTGTCGGAGAGCCGCGGCTTCACGCCGGTCGGGCCCTTGCTGGCCAGTGCCGCCGTGCCGTCGCGCTGCCAGGCGGTATGCCAGCGGCTGGCACTCTGCTTGGACACCCCCAAGGCGCGGCCGACCTGGCCAGGCCGCATGTCCTGGGCAAACAGCGCGGCCGCCTTGAGGCGGCGAGCCTGCCGGCGGGCGCGCTCGGACCTGGCACGGGCGCGGGCAGCTGGGGCATCGGCCTGTCGGATCGCAGTCGGCATGCCCAGGCCCTTCTGCAGGTTGACAGCGGTCACGTTTTCGCGACAATGACATTGTCGTGAAATCGCCAGTGGAGCGCAGGGGTGTCCGTCCCTACCGGATGCGGGCCCGGGCCGAGGCCGCCAACCAGCGCGCGGCGCAGATCCTGGACGCCGCGGTCGGGCTGTGGCGCGAGCGCTGGTACGACGAGATCACGCTGGAGGACCTCGTCGACCGCTCCGGGGTCTCGGCCTCGACGATCCTGCGTCGGTTCGGCTCCAAGGAGGGAATTCTGGCCGCCGTCATGGCCGCCGATCCCCTCGGCGTGGTCCGCGGCCGCGACCGGGTCGCCGTCGGCGACGTCGAGGGAGCCGTCCGCGAGCTCGTCGACCACTACGAGCAGGTCGGCGACGCGGTCATCCGCAACCTCGCGCTCGAGGAGCGGATCCCGGCCATGGGCCAGGCGGTGCGCCAGGGCCGGGCGGCGCACCGCGACTTCTGCGCCCGGGTGTTCTCCCCCTGGCTCCCGCGGCGGCGCGGCCCAGCCTATGACCGCCGGCTCGCCCAGTTCATCGTGGCCACCGATGTCTACACCTGGAAGCTGCTGCGCCGCGACCACGGGCTCGGCAGGGCCGAGGCGGCCCGCGCCATGCGCGAGCTGCTGGACCGCCTGATGCGGGAGGGATGAGATGGAGCCGAGGCGGTACCTGTTCGTCATGTGGGAGGGTGGCGGCAATGTCCCGCTGCAGCTCGGGGTGGCCCGCAAGCTGGTGGCTCGGGGCCACCAGGTGTGCGTGCTCACCGAGCCCGCCGTGCGCCGGGACGTGCTTGCCACCGGCGCGTCCTACCGCTGGTTCACCAGGGCGCCGCACCGCCAGGACCGCGCACGCGAACACGATCTGGTCCGCGACTTCGACGCCAGGACCCCGATCGGCACCTTCGCCGCCCTCCGCGACCGCGTCATGTTCGGGCCCGCGCGAGCCTACGCCCAGGACACCATGGCCGAGATCCAACGGTTCCGGCCGCACGTCCTGGCCGTGGACTGGGTCCTGACCGGCGCGGCCGTGGCCGGTGAGGCCGCCGACCTACCCACGGCCCTGCTCATGCACGGCAGCAACCCGGTGCCCGAGCCGGGCAAGCCGCCGCCCGGGTTCGGGTTCCTGCCGGCCAAATCCCCCCTCGGCCGGGCCAGAGACCGCGTCTTCACCTGGGTCTTCCTGCGCCTGTTCAACAAGGGCCTGCCCGCGCTGAACGACGCCCGGCTGGCCTTGGGGCTGCAGCCGCTCCGGCACGTCCTCGAACTCATGGAGCGGCCGGCCCGGTTCCTATGCCTCTACTCCGAGGCCTTCGACCTGCCCGCCGACCGGCACCCCGCACATCTGCGTTACGTCGGACCGGTGCTGGAGCAGCCGGCCTGGGCCGAGCCATGGAGCCCGCCGTGGCCACCGGACGACCAGCGTCCGCTTGTGGTGGTCAGCATGAGCACCACCTACATGCGCCAGGAGCGGGTGCTGCGGCGCTGCGTCGACGCCATCGCCTCGATGCCGGTGCGGGCCCTCGTCACCGTCGGACCCACGCTGGATCCCGCCGCCTTCCATGGCGGGGACAATGTGGTCGTGGTGCGCTCGGCGCCACACGACCAAGTGTTCCCGCACGCCAGCGCCGTCATCACCCACGCCGGCATGGGAACCATCATGCGCGCCCTGGCCCACGGTCTCCCGCTCCTCTGCATGCCGCAGGGCCGCGACCAAAACGACGTCACCACCAGGGTTCGCTGGCATGGCGCCGGCCTGCGCCTGGGACCGCGCGCGTCCGCGGCCAAGATCCGAGCGGCGCTGGACCGCGTGCTGCGCGAGCCGTCGTTCCGGGAAGCGGCCCAACGACTCCGGCAGGCGATCCAGGCCGACCTCACGGCCGACCGCGCCACCGCCGAACTCGAGGCCCTGGCCCACGCGCCCTATCCGCTCCAACGGGCCCAGGACCAGATCCCAGCCGAGTGATGCACCGTCGGCGGCCGGGCCGCTCCACGTCGAGCATGCGGTCATCACCGGCGAGGACCGTCAGCCTCATGCCTGCACCATTCTAGCTTGCCCTACTGACGCGGGCTCCAAGTCACCACAAGGCCCGAAACCCCTTAAGTATCACTAGAGACGGGCACGATGACTCGCCTCGACCCTGCGCAGTAGGGCGACCCGCGAACCGCGTCCACAGCTCCCACCACAAACGACACGCGACGACACACCGCGACGACGACCGCGACCAAGACCAAGACCAAGACAGCGAACCGCGACCGGACGGCCCGGCGAAGCGGCATCGCTGGTCAGCATCGAGAGCACACCGAAGCGGCGTAGCTGGTCGGCGTCGAGGCTTACACGAGTAGCGGCGTAGCTCGTCGACATCAATGCTGGCACCGAAGGCGGCACCGTAGGCGAGACGGTAGCCGGGGGACTGACGTAACCTGCCCCCTTTATGCGCGCCACGGGCGGAAGTGTATCGGCCGCCTGGTCGCGGGACAGCCCCGCCGCTTATACTGACTGAAGAGTCAGTTAGGTAGGCCGGAGGTCCGACCATGCTGGACGCACCCGCCCCGCCCTTCGACGCCACCGACCTGGAGCCCTCGCTGCGCCCCTTCGGGCGGAGCCGCATGCTCCCGCGGGACGCCTATACCTCCGAACGGGTGCTGGCCTTCGAGCGGGAGCGCTTCTTCGCCTGCTCCTGGACCTGCGTCGGCCGGGAGGGCGACCTCGCCGGGACCGGTGAGCAGCGGGCAGTCCGGGTCGGCGGCGCCGGCGTGCTGCTGGTCAGGGCCGGCGACGGCCGGGTGCGGGCGTTCGCCAACACCTGCCGCCACCGCGGCCACGAGCTGCTCGGGGTGGGGGAGTCGACCGCCAGGCGGACGATCCTCTGTCCCTACCACGCCTGGACCTACGACCTGGATGGCGCCCTGCGGGTGGCGCCCGGGTTCCGCGACGTGACCGAGTTCGACCCGGCCGACCACGGCCTGGTCGAGCTGCCGCTGGCGAGTTGGCACGGCTTCCTGTTCGTCAACGGCTCCGCCGACGCGCCGCCGTTCGCCGAGCACGTCGGCGGGCTGGAGGAGCTGGTCGCCCCCTACCGGCCGGCGCGGCTGGTCCCGCTGGCCAGCCACGAGTACGACCTGGCCTGCAACTGGAAGGTGGTGCTCGAGAACTACCATGAGTGCTACCACTGCCCGCTGATCCACCCCGAGCTGTGCCAGGTCAGCCCGCCCAACAGCGGCGAGAACTTCGACATGGACGGCGCCTGGGTCGGCGGCACCATGGACCTGAAGGACCACGCCGCCACCATGTCGCTGGACGGCCACAGCGACGGCGTTCCCATCGACGGACTGGACGAGGCGCGGCTGCGCACCGTCTACTACCTCGGCCTGTTCCCCAACCTGCTGCTCAGCCTGCATCCCGACTACCTGATGACCCACCTGGTGGAGCCGCTCGGGCCGGCCGCCTGCCACGTCACCTGCACCTGGTACTTCCCGCCGGAGGCGGCCGAGCGGCCCGGCTTCGACCCCGCCTACGCGGTCGAGTTCTGGGACCGGACCAACCGCCAGGACTGGGCGGCCTGCGAGTCGGTGCAGCGCGGCCTGGCGTCCCCCCACTTCCGGCCCGGGCCGCTGGCGCCCGTCGAGGACGCCGTCTACCACCTGGTCACGATGATCGCCCGCGCCTACCTGGGCGAGCGGCCCTGACCCGCCACGTCGGCAGGGGCCCTGGGGAGATCACGCCGGACGGCTGCGCGGTCGCCGTCCCACCTCCCTGACCGTCGGGCGAGCATTGCCTGCACGGGCCTTTTAGCGTCCTGCCCATCTTCTCAACCAGGGCATACGGCGTTACGCTCCCCGGCGGCTGCAAGGTTCGCAGAAGGGGAGGCATCGGATGGACGGGTTCCTGGACCTCACGCCGTGCGGTCGGACCGAGCTGCGCATCCACGGGGTCTCGGGGACACCACCCGACGACATGCTCGGCCATCCGCATCCGAGGCTGGTGGCCGGGGATGGGGTGGCTGGGTTCTACCGGCGATGGTGGCCGGGCGGGCGACCGAGCTGCGACGACCGCGATGTCGAGACGCGCCGGCACCGGGAGGCGTACTCCTGGGGAGGCCTCACCTCGGGGGCGGGATCGCGGGCGCTGTGGCTGTTGCTCCTGCCGTTCATGCTGCTCAATGTCGCCTTCTACATGACGCCTCGACCGCCGCTGCAGGATACGGGCGGCCGGGTGCGCCGCCTGCTTCGCAGGGTCAGCGCCGCCACCCAGCGGCTGCTCGCGCTGACCCTTACGGGCAGCCTCGTGCTCAGCGTCAGCGGCCTGACGATGGACCTGGTCGGCTGGCAGTGCGGCCAAGCGACCGCACGCTGCGGCGCCCGCCATGGCTGGCTGGGCTTCCTGACGTCGGAGTGGCTTGGCGTGCCACACCGCCAGCTCGCGGTGACCTCCCTGGTCCCGGCCGCCGTCGTCGTCCTGTTGTGGTACCTGGGCCGCAAGACCTGGCAGGCCCACGAGCTGACACGGGTGCCGAGAGGGGATGAGACGCCGGGCCCGGTGCTGCTCGAGGACCGCGCCACGTGGAACGGCGGCCGAGCGGTTGGCCGCCTCCGGGCCGCCCACGTCACAGGCGGCTTCAGCCTCGTCGCGGTCCTGCTGCTCGCCCCGCTGGCTCGCCGCAGCGGACTGGGGCAGGTGCTGCTGGTCATCCACCTGCTCGTCATGGCGGCGGTGGCCGCGGCCGTGACCTGGTTCCATATTGCGGACCGCTCGAAGCCATCGGGCCCAGCAGCGGAACCTCGCCTGCGGTGGGTCGACCGCGTGTCGGCGGCGGCGGCCGCGCTCTACCTGGGGACCGCCGTGCTCGTGTTCATTCTCCCCCTCGACCCTGGCCCACGCGAGGACGGCGGGCTTCCGTGGTTCACCGGGACGGTGCTCTGGACCTTCCTCATCCAGGCTGTCCTTCTGGTCGTGCTGCTCGGCGTGACCATGGCCATCGCCGCCTCGACCCGTCGGCAGCCGCGCCCGGAGGCATGGGCGGCCGTCCCCGGCCGTCCCGGGAGGGACCTCGTCGGGAGCTGGGCGCTGGCCGGGCTTGGGACACCGGTGTTCGGCATGCTGGGTTGGCTGCTCGCCGGCGGGTTCGGCGCCGGCGTGGCCCTCCGCGCCGCCGGCTTCCTCGGCACGCCGGCCGCCACCGACCAGAGCGGCCCCGCGACCAGCGCGCTGGTCGTTCCCGCGCCCTACTTCTGGGCCGCCGGCATCTGCCTGGTCCTGGTCGCGGCGAACGTCACCGCGTGCGTGTACCTGCTCGCCCGCTGGCGGGCCATCCGCCGCGACCTGATCCCCGAGGTCGAGAAGGCCTACGAGCGGCTGAGCCCGCCGGTCGTCGCGGCCTCGGACTCGGTGGCGGACGACCAGGCCGTCACCAGCACGGAGCGGGCGGACGCCAAGCGGCTGCGGAGCATCGCGGGAACCTGGGCGTGGGCGGCGCTCACCGACCACGCGGGTCGGGTGCTGGGCTGGCTGCTCGCCGGCACGGCCCTGCTGCTGGTCGCCGGCGCCGCGGCCTACCTCCGGTGGGGCGCTGCCTGGCTGCCGACCCGGTTCTCCTGGCTCACCACCGGCGGTAGCTATGCGATCGGCCTTGCGGCCCTGGGGCTGATCCTGGTCGGCCGCAACGCCTACCGCAACCCGGGCCTGCGCCGCACCGTCGGGATCCTGTGGGACCTCGGCACCTTCTGGCCCCGCGCCACCCACCCGCTGGCCCCGCCGTGCTACACCGAGCGGGTCATGCCCGATCTGCTCGACCGCCTGGACTGGCTCGCTCCCAAGGACCAGGATCTCGTCGTGGTCTCCGCGCACAGCCAGGGCAGCATCATCGCCGCCGCGCTCGTCCTCCAGCTCGACCCGGCCCAGCGCCAGCGGATCCGGCTGCTCACCTATGGCAGCCCGCTGCAGCGGCTGTACGGCCGCTGGTTCCCCGCGTGGTTCGGCCCGTTGGCCCTGCGGCGGGTCGGGGAGGTGCTGCCGGTCCGGCAGCCGGCCGCCGAGCCAGCCCGCAACGGCTCGACCTGGCCGTGGCGGAACCTGTACCGTCCCAGCGACCCGATCGGTGGCGCGGTCTTCTACGCCTACGAGATCAGCGCCATCGACAACGGGGACGTCGACTGGCAGCTCATGGACCCGACCGTCGACCCGCCGCGGGGCGACCGCGCCGCGCCGCGCGCCTACGGGCACTCCGACTACCCCCGCGACCCGGCCTTCGACCGGGCGCTCCGGTCCCTCGAGGACTGGGGCGGGACAGGCGCCTGATCGGGCTAGTCGCGCGCCCGTCGGTCACGGGGCCGGGAGGGTGGCGGCGAGGGGCTTGCCCTTGGCCCGGCCGGTGACCGTGGCGGACGGGTGGCGACCCTTGTCGTTCCAG
>WNFU01008468.1_pt1 | contig 11880 bp, 4 predicted proteins | sample 5400121 | NCBI WGS metagenome assembly WNFU01 (sample SAMN13153360, study PRJNA577476) | soil metagenome | isolation source: 100 cm soil or saprolite under grassland replicate 1 | place: USA:California | collected 2016-06-15 | reverse complement strand
AGCTCGAACGGAGGCACGAGCTTCCTCGCGAACACGTTCACGCGGAACGTCAACTACGGCACCGCCTCGGACCGGGGCATCTTCGAGACGACGGTGAGCCTCACGGCGAACCAGACGTACACGCTGCGGGTCCGCTCGAGCGGCGCGGGCGGCACGGTCCACTCGGCGGGGGTGCCGATCCGGCAGAATCCGCCCCTCACCGGGTCGGGCGGAGGGGAGCTGCTCACCCGCGACAACTCGAGCCAGCTCTGCACGGACTGCCACGCGATGCTGCCGCACTCGACCGAGACGGCGGGAAACAGGCATGGCGCCTGGGCGACGACGTGCCGGGACTGCCACACGGCGCACGGGACGACGAACGTCTTCCTGGTGAGAAGCCAGATCACGCCACCCGCGGTGAACGGGTTCCAGGCGGCGAGGGACGTCGTCTTCTCGACGCGGAGCGGGTACTCGGCGACGGGCGGCCAGGGCAACAGGGCGGCGGCGTCCTACGCGAACGCGGACAACACGGGCGTGTGCCAGGGCTGCCACACGCGGACGGCCGGCCCCGACGGCACGCCGCGCTATCAGAACACCGCGGGAGCGGGGGATCAGCACTACGCGAACGAGACCTGCAACAAGTGCCACGGTCACCAGCTCGGTTTCGCGGCCACGCCCGGCCAGACGCAGTGCGTGGACTGCCACCTCTGGGCGTCGGACGACGTGGACAGCTACGCGTGGAACGGCACGAAGGCGATGATCCGGCAGGACGAATGGACCTCGGTCGGTCACGGTGCGTCCGCGAGCTACCCGTCGGGAAGCCCGCCCGCGAGCTTCAACGTGCAGGGCGCCGCGATCGGCGACAAGGGTTGCCTCTACTGCCACACGAGCTCGTCGGCGCACAACGATCCGCAGAACTACTTCCGGCTCGCGAACCTGTCCTACGGCGTGAACGGCCCCTGCCTCATCTGCCACGCGAAGGACCTCGACGGCGGCGGGACTCCGGCTCCCGGGTACGATCCTGATCCCGCCGGGACCGTGTACGCACCGATCTCCGCGAACAAGAAGGTCGACTTCGACCACGTCGGCGGAAAGCACGCCCCGCCCAACGACCTCGGCGGCACCTTCTGCTGGGACTGCCACGATCCGCACGGCGACAAGTCGGCGACGGGCGCCACGCTCTACTACATGATGCAGAAGCAGCTCGTGGAGAAGCCGGTCGCGGCGTTCAACGCGATGTGGGGCACTCCGCAGGCGGCCGGCTTCGCCGCGGCGTACGAATTCAACCCGGCGATCTACGGCGCCACGACCGTCTGGGATTACCAGGACTACTACATGGGCGGGCTGTGCACGAAGTGCCACGACCTCTGGAACGGCACGACGGGCGTGAAGTACTACTACAAGACCGGGACCTACACGGCGACGATCCCGCACAACAGCGGAGGCTCGCTCCGGAGCCGCTGCTCCGACTGCCACATCCACCCGATCGGCTGCGGCGGGTGCCACGTCTCGCCGCCGACGAGCGGCATTCACGGAAAGCACAACCAGCTCGTGAAGCCGTCGGTGAAATACGCCGACGCGGAGACCGAGGCGTCCGAGACCGAGTACGGGTTCAAGTGCATCAAGTGCCACAACGGCACCCACGCGGACCAGACGACCACGACCTACGGCAAGACCGCCGGGAATCCCTACCAGGTCGAGCTCCGCTTCGACTCGGGGTACGATCCGAAGAACGCGCCGACCGCGGTCTACACGCGCTCGGGGCCCTGGACGACCTACCGGGGCACGAACGGCGAGTACTACGGCTGGACGCCGGCCGGCACGTGCGCGAGCGTCTACTGCCACTCGAACGGCGCGCCGGCGGACGCTCCGCTCGTCTACGCTCCGCCGGTCACCTGGCAGCCGCAGGGCACCTGGAGCTGCGCGAGCTGCCACGGCACGCAGACGTCCACGGGGAGCATGTCGAAGGCGCACGCGCTCCACACGGCGCCCGGCGCGTACGGCTACGGCTGCGAGAGGTGCCACTTCTCCGTGACGGTGAGCCCGACGGTGCTCTCGACGACGTTCGTGGGCGGCGGGAAGATCCTGCACGCGAACGGCGTCAAGGACGTGCAGTTCGACGGCTACCTCGGCAACAACACCGGCGGATCGTACGGCGCGGGCAAGACCTGCTCGAACACCTACTGCCACTCGGACGGGACGGAGCGGGCGACCGGGAACGGGACCAGCTCCCCGCCGTCGGTCGCCTGGACGACGACCGGTCTCCCGACCTGCACCTCCTGCCATGGGGCCGACGCCGGCGCGGCGCGCGTCATCGGCACCGGGTCCGGGACCGCCGCCCACACGAACCACGTGAACAAGGCGTCGCTCATCGGCGCCAACATCGGCTGCGTCGGGTGCCACTCAGCCACCGTCAACTCGACGAACACCGTCATCAGCAAGACGAATCACGTGAACGCCGACCCGACGGTCGCGATCACGACGATCCGGAGCCCGACCGGGAAGCTGCGGAGCGGCGGCGCGTACGCGAGCGGCGCGTGCAACTCGAGCTGGTGCCACTCGACCGGCCAGGAGAGCCTGGTCTTCGCGCCGGTCACCTGGACCACCACCTGGACCGGCACGATCTGCAACAAGTGCCACGGCGGCCCCTCGTCGACCGCCGGCGAGCCGCTCTACGTCACGGGGAACAACCACGCAAAGCACGTCGGAACGCGCGGCGCACCGAGCTGCGTCCTGTGCCACGCGACGACGGTGCCGGCTGCGGGCACGACGATCCTGAACACCGGCAAGCATCTCGACGGCGATCGCGACGTGGCGTACGGCGGCTTCGCAGCGGGCGGGACCTACGACCCGCTGGCGAAATCCTGCCAGGCCTACTGCCACTCGAACGCGGGCCCCTGGAACGGGAGCGCGTACGTGTCGCCGACCTATCCCGTCACCGCGCCGGTGTGGGGCAACGGCACGCTCCCGTGCACCGGGTGCCACGCCACGGCGGCGACCTCGACGCCGCCCATCTCTGCGGCCCACGCGAAGCACATCCTCGCGCGGGGCTCTGGGGGCTACGGCTACGGCTGCCAGGTCTGTCACTGGGCGGTGACGCAGGACGGGACGACCATCCTCGCGAGCTCGACGAAGCACGTGGACGGCTCGAAGGTGGACGTCGCGTGGCTCACGACGACGTTCACTCCCGCCGGTGCGACCTGGGGTGGCGGCACGAGCACGTCGAACCACACCTGCGCCGGCCTCTACTGCCACGGCAGCATGCCGAAGGGCGGCCTGGCCGCGACGCCGGCCTGGACCTCCGGGAGCGTGCCCTGCGGCAGCTGCCACAACCTGCCGCCTGCCGGCGACGGGACCCACGGGACAGGCGACACGGACTGCAACAGCTGCCACCCCGGTTACAGCATCAGCCCGAGCTACGTCGTCTCGATGGCGACCCACGTGAACGGGTCCGTCCAGAACAGCGGCGGCACCTGCATCGGCTGCCACACCGGTACCCAGAACAGGGCAGACGTGCCGGGGGCGCGGCGGGCGGTCGTCGCGGACTTCTCGAAGAACTCGCACCACGTGTTCAGCTCGGCGCTGACCGGCACCAACAAGCTCACCGACAACGACTGCGCGGTCTGCCACGCGGAGGCCGTCGTCACCGCGCCGGGCGGAAAGGTCGCCTACGGGCCGCTGCACTTCAACGGGATGATCGACCTGCGGAACGCGGACGACGTGAACGCCTACTTCCAGTACGACAAGCGCGCGATCTGCATCGGGTCCGGCGGCTCGGCGACCCAGTGCGACACGCCGCCGACGGCCGCGGATCAGGTCCCCTGGACGCAGGCGAACGCCGCCAAGTGGTCGAGCGGCCTCGTGGACTGGAGGAACGAGACCTCGGGGCGCGTCGCGGGCGACGTCGGAGCCGCGGACGCGTGCACGCCGGCCGCGACGGGCTGCTCGAAGGGGCTCGACCGCTTCTGCATCAGCTGCCACGACGCGGACGGCGCGAGCGCGTCGTACACGAAGGGGGAGCTGGGCGCCGGCCCACAGAACCCGTTCAACGACTCGGCGCTGACGAACCCGTACGACCAGAAGGTCCGCCCCAGCATCACCGACATCGCCTCGCGCGTGCACGTGACGGCTCGGCTCCCGGGCGGGGGGTCGGCGACGCTCAAGGACCGCGACATCGGCGCTCGAGGGCCGGACACCCGGATGGATCCTCCGGAGGGCGTCTTCTCGCGCCACGCGATCCGCGGGCTCGCGACCCCCGTGTACGCCGGCACGAACGCGAACTGGGACGTCGCGACGTACTGGACCCTCATCCCGACCACCACGACGCGCTGGGCCTCGAACTCGGTCATGGGGTGCGCGGACTGCCACGCGGTGGACGGCGCGAACGGAGGGAACGGCAACGCGCACGGCTCGGGCGGCGAATATCTGTTGAAGGACGCCGCGGGTGGCGCGACGGAGCCGGCGACCGACGCGTACACGGCGTACGTCTGCGCGCGGTGCCACGACGGGGTCTGGTACGACGGCGGCCACACCGCCAGCACCCAGGACTGGGTCGACACCGCGTACCAGATCGGCGCGAACCGCATCCCGGTCGCGAAGTCGGGCGGGAACGTGTTCGGCTACCCCTGCGGGAACTGCCATGGCGGCGGCGCCCCCTCGCGCGCGGGCGCGACGCTCCCACCCGACTCCGCGGGCGCGGGCGGGTTCGGCACCATCCACGGCACGAGCCAGGTGATCGGGATCGGAACGGACGGGTTGCTCGGCTATCGCAACACCTACCGGTTCACGAACGGGAACAGCATGCGGTACTACAACCCCGGCGACTGGACGACGAGCGCGAGCCGGACGTGCGTGACGCTCTCGGCCGGAGACGCCGCGTGGGGTGGCTGCCTGCAGCACTCGGGAAGCGGGTCGAGCCGGTCGCCGACGACGCCGTCGATCCGGCCGCTGAGCTACTGAACCCCGGGACTGCCCCGGCGCGCCCCCGGCTGCTAGAATCCTCCCTCCCCACGCGGTTCCGCAGGGGAGAGGAGGGCTCGTGAGCCCCGCGGCCGGCATCGCCCTCATGATGAACAACTACCTCCACGACGTGGCGACGGCGCTGCTCGCCGCGAGCGCGGTCGCGCTCTGGGCGATGCTCCGCCGCTACGACGCGGTGCCGCGCGGTCCGGACGCGGCGCGACTCTTCCTCGAGCTGCACCGCGCGATGGCGCGCCTCGCGCGCATCTCGCTCGCATGGATCGTCCTCGGCGGCATCCCGCGCACGATCTGGTACGGCGACTTCGAGTGGGCGAACGCGGCGGGGCGCGGGCAGCTCGCCGCGCTCGCCGTGAAGCACGTCGTGGCGTTCGCGTTCGTCGCGGGGGGCGCAACGCTGTGGGTGAAGCTCCGGCGGCGGGTCGCCGACGTGCGGGCCACACTCGAGCAGCAGAACCTCGCGAAAACGGCCGTTTGAGCGTGGGCCAAAACTCCCGGCTCGTGCGCGAAATCCCCCAGTCAGCCCCGGGTCTTCGACGCCCCGGCCCGGCCGCGACGCCGGGAGTGCTCCACATTCCGCAGGGTCCGGTGGGTTATCTGGCGCGGGAATCGCCCGGAGGCGGGCCCGTTCCTTGCAATTATTGGATAAATATGAGGAATCAGGCATTCGGTCACGCACTTATTGCGTTCCTTGCGTGGTTCCCCGCAGCCGCGCTCGCGGGGGTGACGACGACGATCCCGTCCGCCACCGCTGCCGCCGGCGCGACGGTCCAGGTCGCCTGCTTCGCCGAGGGCACCGTGGGCATGAGCCCGAGCACGGTTCTCTCCGTGGACGTGACGGTGAGCGGCGGGACAGTGGCGCCCGCGCAGCTGACGAACGCGGTGAGCCAGCCGTGCAGCTTCGACGCGACGAGGTCGTGCAGCGTCATCCAGGGCACGGTGAACTGGACCACCCCGGCGACGCTGGGCGACTTCACCGTCACCTGCACCGCAACGTTCAAGCCGACGTTCGGCTCCAACTACACCGCGTCGGACAGCAAGACGCTCACCACGGTGGCCGGTACGTCACTCCCGCCGATCGTCAGTGCCATCTCCGGACCGGACAACCTCGCCGTGGAGCGGACCGCCTCGTTCTCGGTGACCGCGTCGGATCCGAGCCAGCCGCCTCGCGCGCTCACGTACATGTGGGGCGCGACGGGCGGCACGATCGTGCCCGATCCGCTGAACCCCGCGGCCGTGACGTGGCAGGCCCCGGCGAACCCGGGAAGCTACACGCTCATGGTGAACGTCTCGAACGGCCAGGCCGTGCTTGTCACGAAGACGGTGAACGCCATCCTCGCGACGTACCAGGCGCCGCTCGCGGCGAGCTTCGTGGCGCCGCGGCGGCTCTCCATCGGCCCGGACGGCGGCATGGCCGTCGTGGATCGGCAGGCGACCAACTCCGGGATGGTGACGCTCGTCACCGCGCGCGGCGAGCTGCTCGGCACCACGGCGCTGCCCATGCCCGCCCTCGCCGTGGCCCACGGGGCCGGCGTGCTCTGGGCCACCACCTCCGACGGGAAGCTCTACAAGATCGACCCGGCCACCGGGCGGGTCCTCGGCGAGGTCCCCATCGAAGGGACGCCGCTCGACAACCCCGTGTCGATCACGTTCGACCCGGCCGGGATGCGCCTCTGGGTCGTCGAGCCAGACCTCCGGCGCGTCCGGGTGGTCGGGCTCGACGGGAAGCTCGCCTTCACGGTCGCCGCGGCCGACGGCTCGCCGCTGCTCCCGATCATCGACGTCGGCATCGACGCGGCCCACGGGCGGGCATGGGTGCTCGTCGCGAACGCGTGGGCCGAGAGCGACGTACCGGCGGGCAGCTCGATCTCGCTCGCGCGGTTCCTGCACGCGTACGACCTATCCGGAGTCTACGTCGGCTCGTACGTGAAGCGGGGCAGCGGCGCCGGGGAGCTGACCCGCGCCGGAGGCCTGGCCGTGTCCGCGGAAGGCCGCGTCTTCGTGTCCGACTCCTATCAGTCGGTCATCCAGGTGTACTCGCCGGCCGCCGCGCCGGTCGCGGCGATCGGCAACTGGGGGACCGAGGTGGGTCAGCTCAGCTCGCCGACCGACCTCGCGATCATGGCGAACGGCGACCTCGCGGTGGCGAACACCGGGTTCGGCCGGATCGACCGCTTCGGGACCGGCGTGGGGCTGCCCGTGTGCGCGGGCGACTCGGATTGCGACGGGCTGCCCGACAGCTGGGAGCTCGCGCACGGCCTCAACCCGTACTGGGCGGGCGACGCCCTCGCCGATCTCGACGGGGACCACCTCCTCAACGTCGAGGAGAAGGCGCACGGTACGGACCCGAACAACCCCGACACGGACGGCGACGGCTACTCCGACGGCGACGAGGTCCTCGCCGGCTTCAACCCGACCGATCCGAACGACCACGGCGCAGTGATCGCCGTGTCCGGTCCCTCCCGGTCTCCGCCGGGTCTCGTGCGGCTGTCGGCGGTCGCTTCCGGGCCGGGGACGTGCACCGTCGAGTGGGTCCAGAAGACCGGTGCGACGGTGACGCTCAAGGGAGGCGCCACGTCGTTGCCGTCGTTCGTCGCGCGCGCCGCCGGGACCTACGCCTTCGACGCGACCGCGACGTGCGGCGCCTACAAGACGGCGCCCGCGCGCGTCGCGGTCGAGATCCTCAACGTCGCGCCTCGGCCGGACGCAGGGCGCACGGTGGTCGCAAGCCCGGGCATCCTGCGGCTCGACGCCCTGCCTTCGAGCGACGCGAACGGGGACCTGCTCACGTTCATGTGGGACCAGATGCTCGGCGCGCCGGCCCTGGAGTCCACCACGAGCGCGGCGGTGAGCCCCCGGCTCCGCACACCCGGGCTGTACGCGTTCCAGCTGACGGCCTCCGACGGCGCGGGCGGCGAGTCGAAGGTCGAGGTGCCGGTCCTCGTCACGATGGGGAACGCGCCGACCGCGCTCGCGCGCGCGCTGCCGGCGGACGCCGAGGTGGGCGGCACCGTGGCGCTCGACGCGAGCGCCTCCGTCGCGGCGGGGAGCGCCTCGTTCCAGTGGCGGCAGGTGGGTCTACCGGCGGTCACGATCGGCGGCTCCGAACAGCCGGTCGCGTCGTTCTCGCCGGCCGCGCCGGGGCGGTACGTCTTCGAGGTCGAGCTCTCGGCCGGCGCGTTGCGGTCGCCGCCGAAGCGGGTCGAGGTGTTCGTGGCGCAGGCGGGCGGGACGCTCCCGGTCGTCACCGCGACAGCACCCGCGATCGTGGCGGTGAACGACGCCGCCGCGCTGGAGGCCAGCGCGAGCGCGGGATCGATCAGCTACGCCTGGACGCAGGTGTCGGGACCCGCCGCCGGCCTCACCGGCGCGGACGGCGCGAGCGCGACCGCCGTCCCGTTCGCGCCCGGCTTCTACGTGTTCGAGGTCTCGGCGAAGGACGGCGACGTCGAAGGGCGGCCGGCCCGGGTGGCGTTCGAGGCGCGGGCGGGCGGCGCCGCGATCCCCGTCGCGCGCGCCGCCGCGCCGCAAGCGGGCCCGGTGGTCGGCCAGCTCGTCTTCCTCGACGGGCGTGCGAGCACCGGGGCGGCGAGGTACCGCTGGACGCAGGTCGACGGCCCGTGGGTCGTCCTCAGCGCCCAGTCGGCGGTGACGTCGTTCCTGCCGCTCGAGCCTGGGACCTACGTCTTCGAGCTCGAGGTCGAGAACGGAACGACCCGCAGCGCACCAGCGCGCGTCGCGGTCACGGTGAGCGCGGCGGGAGGTGTGCTGTGATGGGTCTCGGAAGATTTCTCGCGGTCGTGCTCGTTGCGGGTGCGCCACTCCTCGCCGCGGCGACCGACGCTCCTCACGACGCCTCCCAGGGCTCCGCCGATTGCCAGGGCTGCCACTTCGGGCACAACGCCCAGGGCGCCTCGTTGACGTCGAAGGACGGCAACTTCACCTTGTGCCAGAGCTGCCACTCGAACTACACGCGCTTCGGGTTCCCGTGGAACGACACCGACCAGGCGACCCCTGGCGTCGGCGGGCGCTCGCACCGCTGGGACGCGCTCGCGACCAACTACGGGGCGACCGCGCCGGACCCGAACTCCACGAACCCGGCGGAGGCGGCCATGGGTAAGCGCCTCGACGGCGGCAAGCTCCAGTGCTCGACGTGCCACGACCAGCACCAGGCGGACATCTACCGCGGGACCCCGAGAATCACGGTTCCCCTGAACACGTCCATCGCCCACACCGGCGCCAGCACCGGGACCCTGCAGCTCACGTCGGTGCCGGCGAATGCGAACGCAGCCGGGTACGTCATCAAGATCTCCGCGGCGAACGCGTTCAAGATCTCCCACGACGGCGGCATCTCGTTCTTCGGCTACAACAACACCTTGACGCCGAAGTGGGCCGCCGAGAGCACCACGGGGTACTCGGCCGGCTACTCGTTCACCCCGCCCGCGACGGTCCCTCTCGACGACGGCGTGACGCTGGTGACGTTCGGGTCCGGGACCTTCGTGGCGGGCGACCAATTCGCGTCCTTCTATATTTCCTACCCGTTCCTGCGGGCTGACAACACGGACAGCAAGATGTGCCTCATCTGCCACAAGGATCGCGACCTGCGGTGGCAGGACGTCGAGGGCGCGTCGGGCGGGAAGCTGGGGACGAACATCCAGCTCGGGACGACGGTCTTCTCCCACCCGGTCGGCAACGTCCTCGGCGCGAACGGTCACGCCTACGACCGGACGGCGGTGACGATGCTCGACGCGGACGGGACCGCGCAGCAGGGCGGTACGGAGGGGAACTCGACGAACGACCTTCGCCTCGGCACCGGCGGCATCGTCCACTGCATGACCTGCCACCACCCCCACAACGCCGACTCGAACTCGACCACGACGGACCCGCGGTAACGCGCCCGGTTCTCCCTCGCCCCCGGCGTCAGCCGGGGGAGAGGGTGGGGTGAGGGGGCGTGGTAGAATCCCGGAGCGCGCCGCGTCCGTCTGCCGCTGCGCGTCCTCCATGACGATCCTCACGCCACGCGTCGCCGCTCTCCTCGCCGCCGCCGCCCTCGCTTCCTGCGCGCACCGTCCCCCTCCCGACGGGCGAGTCGCCGACGCCGCTGCGCCGCCCAAGCCGGCGTTCGAGGTCTATCCGGCCGAGGAGGTCGCCGCGCAGAAGAGCCCGCACCTGTACAAGGGGAAGGCGCTCTGCCAGCGGTGCCACCTCCCCGACCTGAAGCTCACGAAGGGTCCCAACGCGCTCTGCCAGGAGTGCCACCGGTTCGGCCACCGGAACCACCCGGTGGAGGTCGTGCAGAAGAGGTCGGCGGGGGACCTCCCGCTCCTCACCGGCGGCAAGGTCGCCTGCCACACCTGCCACGACCCGCACCAGCAGAAGAGCGTGCTGCGCAAGCCGTTCAACGCGCTCTGCCGGACCTGCCACGAGCAGCACTGACCTCGGGCTGCGGCCCAGCGTCACCAGCCGAATCGCGCCCGCAGCCGGGCGACCTCGGCCTCGCGACCGGCCGGCGCCTCCGCGACGAACGTCCGGTAGAGATCGATCGCGTCGCGCGGGCGCCCCGTAGACTCGAGGACCAGCGCGAGGTTGTAGAGCGCCTCCGGGTTCCGCGGAACGCCGGCGACGGCGCGGCGGTACCGGTCCTCGGCGAGACGGCGATCCCCCTGGACCAGGGCGGCGCTCCCGAGCTGGTTCCAGGCGAGCGAGTACGTCGGGTGGAGCTCGACCGCGCGCTGCCAGGCGATGACCGCCCCGCCGAGATCGCCCGCGTCGCGCAGCGCGTTCCCGAGCGCGAGGTGTGCCCGCGGCTTGTTGGGGCTCGCGCGCGTGGCCTCCCGCCAGAGCGCCACCGGGTCGCGCCAGATCTCGTTCCGGACGATGGTGGCGGTCCCCAGGGCGACCGCCGCGACCGCGACCGCGGCGGCGAGGGTGCGCGCCGCTCCCGGCCGGCGCTCGAGCGCGGCGTGGAGGAGCCCCGCGACGACGAGCGCCGCGCCCGCGCTCGGCAGGTAGACGCGGTGCTCGAACATCACGTCCACGATGGGGATGAGGCTCGACTCGACGCTCGCGGCCACGAAGAAGAGGAGGATCCCGAACCCGGCGGTCCGGGCGCCCACCGGCCGCCGCCGCGCGAGCAGCGCGAGCCCGAGCGCCGCGAGCGCCGCGAGGAACGCCGTGGCGGCGATCACCTCGGGCGACCCGAACCCATGGGCCGCCGGCGGGTCGTGCTCGAACGACTGGCCGACGGGGACGACGAGCAGGCGCAGGTACGCGGCGACGACGCGGGTCTGCGTCGCGAGGTAGTCGAGCCGCGAGAGCACCGGCTCCGCGGCGGCGGCGCCGCGCGCCTCGGTCAAGGAGCCGAACGTGCGCATCGCCCGCAGCGGGACCACCGGGAGGAGCGCGAGGAACGGCGCGAGCGCGGCGACCCGCGTCCGGACCGGCCCCGAGAAGAACGCGAGCTCGAGGAGCAGCACCGCGACCGCCAGGGTGACAGCGTTCTCCTTCGTCCAGGTCGCGAGCGCGGCGCACGCGACCGCCGCGACGTAGGCGACCCAGCGCCGGCGGCCGTCCACCTGCCGCGCCCACGCGTACCCGGCGAGCGCACCGACGTAGAACAGCGCCGCGAGCGAGGCCATCCGCTGGACGACGTAGGTGACGGCCTGCGTCTGGAGGGGGTGGACGACGAACAGGAGCGCGCCGGCGAGCGCTGGCCACTCCGGCGGGGATTGCGCGCGGTCTCCGTCGCGGGCCCGGCGCAGGAGCGCACGGGCGAGGGCGTAGAACGCCCACGCCGCGAGGACGTGGATGGCGACGTTCACCGCGTGATAGCCCGCCGGCTCGAGCCCGCCGAGCCGGTAGTTGAGCTTGAACGTCAGGTACGCGACGACCCGGGCCGGCGACTCGTTCGGCGACGCCGACCAG
>WNFU01010430.1_pt1 | contig 11882 bp, 10 predicted proteins | sample 5400121 | NCBI WGS metagenome assembly WNFU01 (sample SAMN13153360, study PRJNA577476) | soil metagenome | isolation source: 100 cm soil or saprolite under grassland replicate 1 | place: USA:California | collected 2016-06-15 | reverse complement strand
AACCGGCAACGAATATCTCTTCGTCGGCAACGGTTCGGGCCTCGGCGCGCTCTGCGACGCGGTGATCGACCGGCCAAAGCTCAAGTTGGTTCTCGCGACGCACGAGGCTCACGTGGTGGCGATGGCGAGCGGTTACACGATGGCTTCGGGAAAGACTTCCTTTTGCATGTACAGCCGTGTGGGTGCCGCCCACTCGACCGGAAATATCTACAACGCGATGAAGGATAGGCTTCCGATCGTCGTTGCCGTGGATCGCGCCGATACGACTGAAGACGGCCGCGACAAGCATGAAGACTTGGAAGACATGCTCGAGCCGATGAAGCAGTACACCAAATGGCGCTGGATCCCGAAAGAGGTCGCCCGCGTTCCCGAATGGGTGACCAAAGCGTTCAAGGTCTCCTCGACGATGCCTTGCGGACCGACCTATCTGATGTTTCCACGCGACGTGATGTTCGAGAATCAGGCGAAAACCAAAATCTTTCTGCCGGGCACGTTTGATGTTCCGATGAACGTCAGGCCCAATGCGAAGGCGGTGGAGAAGACGGCGAAGATGCTCCTGGAAGCGAAAAGTCCGCTCCTGTTGGTCGGCCCCGAAGTCTATCAGAGCGGCGCCCAAAAGGAGCTGATGGAGTTGGCCGAAATGCTGAGCATCCCGGTGTGCGAGCGTGGCACCTGGACCCAGGTTTTCCCCAACCAGCATCCGCTTTACCTCGGGGCTTTGAGAAATCAAATGCGTTATCCGCAGAACGTCGATTTTTTCCTCAATCTCGGCGATCGCTTTCCTAACGGCGATGAGAGCTTCATAGTGAAGCAGAAAGTTCCTACCGTCGTTGCGGGCACCGACGCGCGTCATCTCGGCGACGCTCTGCCGATTGAAAACGCGCTGGTCGGAAATCTCAAAGAAGCGACGCGTGATTTGATTGACGCGATCAAGTCGATGGCGACTAAAGATCATATCGGAAAGATTGCTCGGCCGCGCTTCGAAGAGAGCAAGAAATTTACCGACCGTCTGCGCGAGGGGCGCGAGACTGCGGCGAAAAAGACCTGGGATAACAAACCCATCGAATGGGACCGTCTGGCGAAAGAGATCGAGGCGGTGGCGGACAAGGACGCGATTTTTGTCGAAGAGTTCGGTTCCCAGCGCAGCAAGTGCCTCGATCACCTCAATCTGGGTTACGGCGCGAAAACCCAGATCGGGCGAACCACTGGCGAGTGTTTGGGTTGGGGCTTGCCGGCGTCGATCGGTGTGAAGCTCGCCAAACCGGATCATCAGGTTTGGGCTCTGCAGGGAGATGGAGGAATGCTTTTCAATCAAACTGAGGCGTTGTGGCCGATGCGGCGGCATGAGGCTCCGATCATCACGGTTGTCTTTAACAATCGGAGCTATAACGAGACCAGAAACCGGATGTGGAGCAGAGGCAAGAACCAAAGGGAAAAGCAGTTGGACATGATCAGTCATTTGGGAAATCCAGACGTGAACTTCGCAAAGATCGCCGAGGCCTACGACATCAAGGGCGAGGTTGTTGGCGATCCCAACGGCATCGCACCGGCGCTGAAGCGCGCCATTCAAGCGACGCGCGACGGCAAACCGTATCTGCTAGATGTTCTCGTCGCCCAGGCCGGACAAGGCGCGAATCTCAACTGGTATCCAAAAGTTTCGGTTGCGGAGATGAGGACGAAGAAAGTTTAAAAACATTTTGGATTTTAGATTGCCGATTTTCGATTGGTCGGAATCCGAAATTGAGAATCAAATCCGAGCAATCCAAAATCCCAAATCCAAAATCTAGCCAAAGATATTTGAAATTTTATGTATTTGCCTTACGGAACCCGAAAAAGATGACTCGCGCAAAGACGCAAAGGCGCCAAGGTTCGGAGAAATAAGTAATACTCTTTCTTTGCGGGCTTGGCGTCTTGGCGCGATAACAATTTTTGTCACTTCAGTTAAGAGCATAATTTGTGAGCGACGAGTTCTCAGACTTCGGCGTGTAAGAATCTAAAATCGGAAGGGGAGCTTCTTCATGCAGCGTGTTTGGTTTGTGAGCTTGTTTTTTGTCGGGTTTATCGTCTCTGCTGCGGTCTCATGGCCGCAGGAAGACTATACAAAACAGTTGCCGGCGGGGGAAGGAAAGGAATTGGTCGTCGAACTTTGTAGCAAATCGTGCCACAACCTGCAGAAGGTAGTTTCATCGCGGAAGACCGACAAAGAGTGGGAACGCTCCGTCTACGATATGGTCTCGCGCGGGGCGCAGATCTTTCCCGAAGAGGTCGACCAGATTGTTAAATATCTGGCGAAGAGTTTTCCAGCAAAAAGCGGCTAACCAATAAAAAGAATGGAATAATGGAATAATGGAGTGTTGGAGTAATGGGTTGAAGCCCAACATTCCAATATTCCAACACCTCAATCCCCCTGGGAGGTTTTATGCGCGAACTAGCGATGCGTTTTTTAAATGGCGAGCTTTCGCGGCGCGGCTTTTTAAAGGGTCTGGTGGCTACGGGATTCAGTCTGACGGCGGCCCAGTCGGTGGTGGAATCGTTTAAGGGCTATGCCGAAGCGCAGGAAATTCCACCGACAATGATCAAGCCGTTTCAGGGCGAGGTGGGCGAGCTGATCGCGGAGTGCCTACGCGCGGCCAAGGTCAAGTACATGTTCTTCTGTAACGGCTCACCGCAAGGGCCGATTCTGGATGCGCTGGTAGACAAGCCGGATATTAACCTCATCATCGCGACTGAGGAGGGACAAGCCGTGGCGATGGCGCAGGGATACGAAATTGCCTCCGGTGAGATCCCGTTCGTCGTCACCCAAGCGGTCGGTGTTCCGCGCCAAGTAACGAATTTGGTGAATTCCTGGAAGGACCGCTCGGGCATGGTGGTGATGACGCCGCGCACCCCGCTCGATACTCATGGCCGGGATAGCTTCGAAGACGTGGAAAGCTGGTTGGACTTCGTCAAGCCGGTCACCAAATGGCGCTGGGACATCGTCAAGGCCAATCGTATCGGCGAGCATATGCGCCACGCCTTTAAACTCGCTTCGACGCCGCCCCGGTCGCCGGTGTTTCTAACTATTCCCGACGATCTGCTGGAGGAAAAAGACGTCAAGTCAAATGTGATCAGCCAGGACTATTTCACCGTTCCGGTGAAGGTGAAAGCCGATCCCAAACAGATCGAAGCTGCAGCCAAGATGATCGTCGAGGCGAAAAATCCGCTGCTCATAGCGGGGCATGAGATCACGCGATCAAAGGCGCAAAAGGAGATGCTCGCCTTCGCCGAGTTGTTGGGTATTCCGGTCACCCGCGAGCGCGGGCTTTTCCTGGACTTTCCGAGCATGCATCCGCTGTTCTTAGGGGATTTCGTCGCCAACATGCGCTTTCCGCGGAACATGGATTTGATCGTGAATATCGGCGGACAATTTCCGCGCATGAGCGAGAACGCAGAGGAAGATCCGTTTGTCTTCTTGCCCAAAGGAGTGAAGATCATTCACGCGCGCATCGAGACCGATGATATGGCGCGGCTTTTCCCCACCAGCTTCAGCATCGCCGCTGACGTGGGCCATACGCTGCGCGATCTCACGGACGCGGTGAAGTCCATGCTCACCCAGGAGCGCATCGAAGCGATTCGAAAGCCGCGCCTGGAGGCGGCGACGAAGTTTACCGCCGCATTGCGCGAGTCGTGGCGCAAGGCCGCGCAGTCGACTTGGAACAGCAATCCGATGTCGTGGGAGCGCGTGGTATTCGAGCTCGACAAGGCGATGGACAAAGATGCGGTGGTGGTCCAGGAGATTGCCGACAACAAGCGCACCGAAAGGTGGATCAGCTACGGCGAAGAAGGCGGCAGAACGCTTATGGGCCGCACCACGGGGCAATGCCTGGGTTGGGGGGTAGGCGCTGGGCTCGGTGTCAAACTTGCCTGGCCGAATCGCCAAGTTGTTAGCTTGCAAGGAGACGGCGGAATCATGTTCGGCCAGACCGAAGCCTTCTGGAGCTACGCTCGCTATGGGGCGCCGATCATCACCGTGGTCATGAACAACCGGAGTTACGACGGCGTGCGCCGCAGGCAATTCTCCAAGCAAGGCAAGCAAGCGAAGTTCAACAAGGACATGAGCGCGTACATGGGCAACCCCGATATCGACTTCTCTAAGATTGGCGAAGCGTACGGCATCAAAGGCAGCTTTGCGCGCGACGCCGGCGAGCTGCAAACTGCGCTCAAGCGCGCCATCCAGGCGACGCGCGACGGCAAGCCGTACATTATCGACGCACTGATCGAGCGCACCGGGCCGGGCGCCGACCTCACATGGCATCCGCCGTTCACGGTTGCCGGGATCCGGACGAAGAGTGCTTAGCAAGTGGAATATTGGAGTGATGGAATGCTGGAGTAATGGGATTTCCCGATACTCCAGTACGCCAATCTTGAAATTTTGACGCAAGAAATTTTGCGACGGTCAATCTATCTGATTCCCCGCAGCTTGCTGCGTTAAATAAATTGCCTATCCGAAGTCCGTCATTCCCGCATGCTTTAAGCGCTGGTTCGACATGGCTCACCACAGACGGGTTCGGAACTGGACCCCCGATAAAAACATTCGGGGGGGTGACGCCTTTAAGACAAATCTCATCGCCAAGTTCTGATACACCGCAGCTTGCTGTGGGGTAGTTCAATAGGGTCCGGCTAAGACGAGAACCCGATCCACGGTTTCGGCCAGGGAACATTCAGCAGATTGTCATAAACGCCGTAGAGAAAAGCCCAGGTGACTGCCGTCAGGAGTATCGCCGTTAACCAATTGCCGCCGTACAGCTTGACGTAGAGGAAAACAAACAACGGCAGGGCGACGAGAAAGCCGATAAGATGGATCGCAAAGAAGAGTCCCCAGAGCCACGCCCAGATTTCTAAACTGCCCCAGCGGCCTTGATGCTCGATGGCCTGAACCTCATATGTGGGGCGCAGGATTTTTGTGCCCGCGGCGCGCGACGCCTTAAAATCCAGCCGCAGTTGTAGCAAGGCGAGCACGACACCGATGCTTCCCAGCAAAAGAATAATAATGGATGCGCGAACAGGCCAATCCTTGGCTACGAACAGAGCCGCGAGCATGATCAGACCGATGAACGCGGTAAAAAACATTTGTTCCCCGGCGCGACCCATTAAGCCTCCGACAATGACGTCTCGAGGTTGCGTTTCCGGGCGGTGAGAATCGGGTACACAATGGATGCGATCAAGAGCAGGATCAAAACAATGACCATGGGCCGCGCCAGCCATTCCAATCCATAGCGCGTATACGAGAGCCACAGGTAGAGCTCCATCTTGTCGCCGAGCACCATGCCCAGCACCAGAGGTGCACGCGGCCAACCGTAACGGCGCATGAAAAAACCGAGAGTGGAGAAGATCATCAGTGCGGTGAGATCGTAGGTATGAAAGTTGGCCGCGAAGGCGCCGATGAAGACAAAGGCGACGACCGGCGGCACGATGGCGTAAAACGGCATGAAACAAATCTTGGCAATGGGTTTCGCGAAGATCATGCAGATCGCAGCGGCGAGGATATTCGCGATCACCAAGGTCCAGATCACCGCGAAGGTCAGGTTGAGCTGTGAGGTCAGCATGTCCGGACCCGGTTTGATGCCGACGGCGATAAAGGCCGTGAGCACGAGCGCCGATGAGGTGCCGCCGGGAATGCCGAAGGCCAGGGTCGGAATATAGTCGCCGCCTTCCTTGGCGTTGTTCGAACCTTCCGACGCGATCACTCCACGCACGTCGCCCTTGCCGAAATTTTCTCGGTTCTTTTCGGTCTGCACGGCGTGAGCGTACGCAAACCAATCCGCCACCGAGCTGCCGAGACCGGGAAGAAAGCCTACCCACACCCCGATGATCGAAGTGCGAATCAAGAGCCACCAGTGAATGAAGACGTCCTTGATGCCTTGCACGTAGCCGCTGCCAAATTCTTCCGCCTTGGCGATGGCTCCCTTGCGGCCGGCCAGGTCGATGACTTCCGGAATGGCAAAGATGCCGAGAGCGACGAGAACAAGATCGATGCCCTCCCAGAAATAGGCCACGTTGAACGAAAAGCGCTCGATGCCGGATTTCGCGTCCAGGCCAACCGTTGAAATAAATACGCCGAGAATGCCGCCGAGAAGGCCTTTGATGGGCGCGTTGCCGCTGAGAATGCCGACCATGCTCACGCCCCAAAGCGTGAGAATGAAAAATTCCGGTGAGCTAAAAGAAAGTACCAAAGGACGGAGCACGGGGAGCGAAGCAAACAGGACCAGCGCGCCGAAAATACCTCCCAGCAACGATGCCACGAACGATGCGCTCAGCGCCCGGGCGCCTTCGCCGTTCTTCGCCATGGGATGGCCGTCGAGAATCGTCGCCTGGGAGCCCGTGCTGCCCGGCACCGAGATGAGAATCGAAGTAAACGCGCTCGCGGTATTGCCAACCGCGTCCATGCCGACCAAGAGCGCAATGACAAGCAGCGGGTCCTTCATCGTCATGACGAAGGGAAGCATGAGGGCGAGCGTGCTCGGACCGCCAATGCCCGGCAGGAAGCCTACCAGGCTGCCGATCCCGACGCCGAGGCACATGAACATGAACGCCTCGGGTTGAAGAACGCCGGTTAAACCCTCAAGAGCAGCTTCAAACATTTCGCGTTCCGAGCAGTTTAAAAAACGACGCTACGATTGTTTCTCGCCCAGGGGGAGGCTGTATTTCTGACGCAGCTTCGTGATGAAATCCTTCGCGTCCTTTGGGAGGCTGCTGGTTTGTTCACCAATGGAGCCTTCGACCCACTCGGCTGTGATGGGAAACCTTTACAACAGTGAGCCATGGAAACTTGGTTTGCCTATTTCGTCTCGCCAATCGGCAAATTGTATTTTTGTCGCAACTTGGTGATGTAGTCCTTCGCTTCCTTTGGAATGGCGACGTGGTCGCGAATCACAGCTTCGATTTTTTCCGCGCTGTAGGCTTTCCAGCCGTCACCGAAAAATTTATCGCCTTCCTTGTCCACATCCGGATCCTTCATCAGCTTGGCGAACGCCTCGCGGAGAATTTTCACCAAATGATCCGGCGTGCCCTCGGGCGCGACCAGGTACTTATCCAGCTCCGGTGCGCCAGACCAAGCCTGGTACGCCTGCCAGGAGAGACCCGTGGGCTTTTTGGCACCCAAGAGCTCGAAGAAGCTAGGCGCATCCGGAAAATCTTCGCGCCGCTGGTCTTCGTCCGTGCAGACGATTTGCACGACTCCTTCCGTTTGCAAATCCTTGACGAGTTTGGCGTTCTGCGTGGACCACATATCGATCTCGCCCTGGCGGATCGCCAGCTGTAGCTCGCGGCTGCCCGGATAGCCGTAAATCCAGCGGAGATTCCAGCCGAGGTATTCGGCGCCCCAAACCGTCATCGCGATCCAAGTTCTGATGCCGTCTGTGTCGCCCACTACAACCGGCTTGGCGCTGCGATTCAGAAGTCGCGGCCGGGCTTCGTTTCTGATCATCAGCAGGCTTCCGGGACGGGCGACGCCGCCAATCACTCTAAATTTTCTCGGATCGTACTTGACGGTTGAGCCGCCACGGGTAAAATTCATCACCCCGGAAGACGCGTCTTGCAGGATCGTTAATCCGTCCGGCTTCACCTCGCTGGCGAAATAGTTATTGGCAATGGTGCCGGAGCCACCGGACATGTTCTGGACGATGACCTTCGGATGCCCGGGAATATACTTGGAGATAAAGCGCGACACCAGCCGGGCCGCTGAATCAGTCCCTCCGCCGGCGCCGGAGCTGACGATGATGCGTAGGGTCTTCCCTTCGTAATACGGCGCTTCTGCAGCAAAGAGCCCGTGGTCGGAACCGATTACAAATCCCGAGAACCACGCGGCAAATATGACGGCGCGGGTTTTGGTCTTCATCATGCTTCGCATTTTTACCTTTCTTGTGACTTTTTTACGATTTTGTCTCGCCCACCGGCAAATTATATTTCTGCCGCATCTTGGTAATGTAATCCTTGGCCTCCTTGGGAATCGCGATATGGTCGCGAATCACCGCTTCGATCTTTTCCGCGCCGTGGGCTTTCCACCCATCGCCAAAAAATTTATCGCCGTCTTTGTCCACTTCAGGGTCTTTCATCACTTTCGAAAATGCTTCGCGCAAGAGTTTGACCAGATGATCCGGCGTGCCGTCGGGTACGACCAGGTACTTATCAAGTTCCGGCGCGCCCGCCCAAGCCTGATAAGCCTGCCAGGAGAGACCGGTGGGCTTTTTAGTGCCCAGGAGCTCGAGGAAGGTAGGCGCATCCGGAAAATCTTCGCGCCGCTGATCTTCCTCAGTCCCGACAATCTGCACGACCCCCTCGCGCTGCAGGTCTTTTACCAGCTTGGCATTCTGCGTTGCCCAGATATCGATTTCTCCCTGGCGAATGGCAAGCTGCAGCTCGCGGCTGCCCGGATAGCCGTAAATCCAGCGTAGGTTCCAGCCGAGGTACTCGGCCCCCCAAACCGTCATCGCGATCCAGTTGCGGATTCCATCCGTGTCGCCGACCACGACGGGTTTGGCGCCTTTGTTCGTCAACCTTTCGCGGGCTTCGTTTCTGATCATAAGCAGGGTTCCGGGCCGCGCGACCCCGCCGATGAGACGGAACTTTCTCGGGTCGTATTTGACGGAAGGACCGCCGCGAACGAAGTTCGCCACGCTGGAAGATGAATCTTGCATGATCGTTAGGCCGTCCGGTTTTACCTCGCTGGCGAAATAGTTGTTGGCGATGGTGCCCCCGCCGCCGCCCATATTCTGGATAACGATCTTGGGATTGCCCGGGAGGTATTTCGGCAAATAACGCGCTACCAGCCGGCCTGCGGTATCCGTGCCGCCGCCGGGACCCGAAGCGATAAGAACGCGCAGGGTCTTACCTTCGTAGAACGGCGCCTGTGCCGCCGGTGCTGATGTCACCAATGCGGTTACCAAACCTACCAGTCCCATAGATACAGCGAAACTTAAACTATGATTTTTCATAACGGGTTATCCTCCGTTCTGGCGCACGCGCCATTTGACTGCCTGGACTGCGCCAGGAGCATTGACGATCCATCGAGCGCAGGCATCTTACACAAAAACATCGTGCCGCAACAATGCATTCTAACCTTGTCCGAGCGGCTCGAAGACTTCCGGTTGTGCGAATCCTGGCGGCCGCTGATTCTTGAAGCTTCCTTTCCAAGGTGTTAAAAAAGATCTTCCCGTGGTCGCATAGCTCAGCTGGTTAGAGCGCGCGCCTCACATGCGCGAGGTCGTAGGTTCAAGTCCTACTGCGACCACCATGATTTTCTCTTGCATTTTGCGCCTTTACTAATCGCACGAGTAGTTTCCGCATCATGTCGTTCTGTGTCTTTTTGCGCAGGGAGTTGCCTCCAGACTTGCCTCCAAGGGTTGGCCGAGATTCTGCACAGCCGCTTTCATGCGCTCCGTAACCGTGCGGGTGTAGAGAGTCGTAGTGTTGAGGCTCGTATGCCGCATCAGATTTTTGACTGTGTTCGGGTCGGTGACCTGCGCCGATACCTGCGTTGCAAAGTAGTCTCTTAATTCCTTGGTTGTGAGTTTCACGCCGCCCGGGTAATTCTGGCTCTTGAGTTCTTTCCATGCGTTCATCGCGGTGACGGTGGGGTTCTTTTCCATGTAAGCCCTGAATGCTGTAACGCGCTTAATCTTCTCGAAGAAACGGCGCCGACTGTAGATCTTTTTGCCCTTAGTCTGCGCCGATCTTCCCGGAAATAAAAAAGGCGAGTCATCCGTACGGCTCGCTAGGTACGACTTCAGCTCATTTTGAAGCGCTGGAGACATTGGCAAGTAACACTCGCTCCCCTCGGTCTTTGTTCCTGGAATGTGAATCATCGCGTTTCGAAGTCCGGATCCGTTCTTCGAAGTCGGTTGCCCTCATCCATCCGAAGCCCGAGACACTCGTGCGTTTTCCACCAGGCGCGCTCGTATTGATCCAACACAGAGAAGGCCCGCTCGAAGTCTTTTAGGTTTAGCGGCGGTTTGACTGACTTTCGGTTTTTGATCAAGTCCAAATTGGCGTCGACCACCGGATTGACGCGCACGAATTTATGCGGTTTCTCCATCGCCCCGTAGAACAACGCTCGCAAATCTTTGACGTAATGCCAGATAGTCAAATTTTTAACCTTTCGCCGCTTGTGTTGCTTGATGAAATTCTCAAGCGCCGCAATATTTTGGGGTTTTTGACCGAACGCATCGGCGTGCTGATCCGGGAATACAACACCGTCCTGATGAATGATCGAGGCGGCGCTGGACTACTCGACGAACTTTCCCGGCTCAGCGTTCTCCGCGACGAGTTAAAAAACGTGGCGCGCACAAAGCAACAGGCGAAAAACCGCCTGGTGATGCCGCCAGCGGAGTTCAGCACGATTGAAGCGGTGTATCACCGCATGGATACACTGGCCCGCGACGTCGCCGCCACACCGCGCGGCGATCCCGGCAGACTCGAGATTATCGAAGACATGACAAGGCTCAGCATCCTCGCGGATTCGGTCAAGAAAAAGGGCGCCGAGTGAATATACCAACCGCCCTCACTGTCTTTGGAGGATGCCGTCGATCGCTCCTACACCGACGACGTTGGCACACCGGAAGTGTTCGCCGCTCTCGACTATCTCGCCGCCCGGGGGACGATCAAGTGGCCGTTCGCTCAATTTCGTAAGCCGCTTATTACGCAAGATCGAGAGTTCGATGTCGATAAGGAAGGCAGGCGGCAAATCCTCAATGCATCTCTCAATGGGATCAAGAGATCAGTGGCGTTTCGCGAAGAATAATCATGCTGGCCAGGCCCTCTCAATCAGCCGAGCTCTACCGCCGCATGGACGCGCTCGCGCGGGAATATCTGCGAACCGACGAAAAGAGCGAGCGGCGCGCCGAGATCTTAAAAGAACTGTCCAAGCTCGCCCCCCTGGTCGAGGTCAAAGAACCCACGCCTTAGGGACAGGGGGCTAGTAATTAAACCGTCGCTTGCTCCGCAAGTCGAGAAGAAACAAAGCCGGAAGCCCGCTGGCAGATGCTTAACGCCTCGCTGAAACGCGAGTAAGCGAGCCGCGCGCCGCTGAAAAGAAGTTTAGAGGCTCACTTTTGAGTGAACGGCGCCCCGGCAACCTTAGAGTTTATCAATTTGTTCCTTGGCAAATATTTCGGTCGCCTGCTCCGCGTTGTTTGGATCCGCAAAACCATCAAACTCTCGCGCCGGATACGCTGTTAGATCAAAGCCGCATTGGGGAGTTCGGAAACAAGCAGTTGAAAGCCATCGACTTGATTCGGTCTTGCGAGAAGTTTGCCGGATCGAGATGCCCCTATAGTTCCATTTTTCCATTCACCGATCCTCCTTTTGCTTGATATTGTCTTTGATTATGGTCTTTGGCGTCAAGCTACGCCCGTGGTTCTAAGTACGACGTAAGGAGAGGGCAAGGACTGACAGGAATCGCCATCGCAAGTGTGTTACGCTTCCCGGAAATCGAACCACGGGAGAGCAGATGGCCGACGAAACACAGAAAAAACCGTTACCCTTGAAGAACTTATGGTGAGCAACCTGGCGATGTCAGAGGCCACGGTAAAGCTGTTGATCGAAAAGGGTTGTATTCACGGACGCGGAGTTCAAAGCCAAATTGGGCACTGAGCGGGCGAACTATCTCGCCGTGCTAAAGCGGCTGCACTGACGACTATGTGCGGACGATTCGGCGCTTCATTTCAGTACCGCGACATAATGGCTTTTTGGAACCTTCGCGGCGATTTCCCCGGCTTTGCGCCTCGATACAACATCGCGCCGTCGCAAGACGTGCCGGTAATTATTCGCAAGCAAGACCGCAACGAAATTAGGCCGATGCGCTGGGGCTTGGTTCCATCATGGGCGCAAGACCGTTCGGTCGGGCA
>WNFU01008464.1_pt1 | contig 11883 bp, 10 predicted proteins | sample 5400121 | NCBI WGS metagenome assembly WNFU01 (sample SAMN13153360, study PRJNA577476) | soil metagenome | isolation source: 100 cm soil or saprolite under grassland replicate 1 | place: USA:California | collected 2016-06-15 | reverse complement strand
CAAAGCGCGGCTGATCCTGCGCTTCGCGCTCGGCGTTAATTCGCTCGAACACCTTTCGTGGAATGAACACCTCTCCACGCACCTCCAGCGTCGCTTTTAGATTTGAGATCTCAGATTTGAGATCCGCGCTCTTAGAGACCGTTCCCTTTTCGCGCAATTTAAGAGGAACGCTACGTATCGTTCGCGCATTTTGCGTTACGTCCTCACCGATGCGTCCGTCGCCGCGCGTCACGCCGCGTACAAGTATTTGATTCTCGTAGTGGAGGGCCAGCGATAGCCCATCTATCTTGAGCTCTGCCACGTAATCGAGACTCCGTCCATCTGCCAGCCGCCGACAGCGCTGATCAAAGGCGCGCAACTCGTCGATGTTATAGCTATTATCAAGGGACAGCATCGGACGGCGGTGCACGACTTCGGGAAAGCCTTCGGCCGGTCTCCCGCCAACGCGTTGGGTGGGACTGTCGGGTGTTATCTGATCCGGATGCTGTTGCTCAAGCTTCTTAAGTTGCTCGAGCAGGGTGTCGTATTCGATGTCCGAAATTTCAGGACTGTCGAGAACGTAGTAGAGTTCTTCATGACGCCGAATCTCTTCCCGCAGTTTCTCAATTTCCTCTCCAACTGATACTACTCTGGCCAAGCTTTAATCTCCTGATGTTTTGCTTGCCAACCAGCGGGAGGCAAGCCAACCTTCCGAACCTAAGAGCTGCTCTGGTTGGCTCGCTTAATACGCGTCGAACGCCCTTCACTCCATAATCAGAAAACTGAGCTCCGACAAGCTCGCGGTCGGGAAGGTGGGCTTGCCCCCCGCTGTTCGGCTAGAGAATTCAACTATGCGAAACGGTAGCGCGCCCTTCGCGGATCCCACTGACTTTCGTTATTCCGCTCGTCTTAGTTTTACTTTCCGTAAGATGATGGATTACCCGCCCGATAAACTTGATACTCTGCAGAAAATCATCAAGCCTGATGTTTTCATCCGGCCCGTGGGGATTCGATCCGGCATAGCTAATGCCGAAAGAAGCAACGGGCGTGGGCGGAGTAGAAACCCCGCAAACGGCGCCTACCGGTCCACTCGAAGGATCCATTGGATACACTAGCGGCGGAGTGCCATAAACTTCAGCGGCGGAGCTGATCACGGCGCGCGCAACTGACGAACTTGCGGACGACTTCGCGAGCGGGGCGTTACCGAGTTCAATAATCTCAATGTCTTTAAAGCCGCGCACGTCGAGATGGTTCCTCAGTAGCTGCAGAACGAGTTCGGGCGTAAGGTCCGGCACGAGACGGAAATCAAGGCGAGCCATCGCTGTGCTCGGGAGCACAGTTTTTATCCCTGCTTCGGTGTGGCCCGTTTGAATTCCACAGATCGTGCAAGTCGGACCAAAAATGTGCTCCTTCACGAGCGCCGGGCCTTTCATCGAACGCACCCAACCGCCAATACGAAATTCCCGCTTCAACCCTACTTCGTCCAGCTCAATTGCTTTTAGCGCTTCGGCGTCCTCCTCACTAATCGGAGCAATACACGACGAAAATCCATCGATAGTGATGACGCCTTTGGGTGAAGTGATCGTCGCCAGGGCCTGCACCAACCGCCAAGCCGGATTGGGAACAATCGCCCCCCACTTGGAATGAAGATCCGCCCGTGCGCCGTGCGCTCTCAACTCCAGGAATTGGATGCCCTTGAAGCCGAGACTGATCACGGGCCGTTCCTTAGTGTCCTTGTAACCCTCGTCCCAGATACAACCTTGCGCAGCCAGCATCTCAGGATTTTCCGCGGCAAAACGATAGAGACTTGGACTGCCTAGCCCGTCTTCACCGTCAATCAAAAATCGCAGCGTTACCGGTAGCTTGCCGAAGGTTTTTTGATAAGTTTCAACGGCCGCGAGCCGCGCAGCCAGATCACCTTTGCTGTTGGCTGCGCCACGAGCGTAGAGCTTGCCGTCGATAATGGTCGCCGCAAACGGGCCAAATGACCATTCAGTCAAATGTCCCACGGGCTGCACGTCGTAGTGACCATAGATAACAAAGCTCTGCGGTCCTGCGCCACATTCGCCATAGATAATCGGGTAGCCGGTACCGATGCGAAACGACCGCGTGCCAATACCGACTCGCTGCATCATCTGTTCGACGGTTTCGGCCATGGCGCGCATACCCGTGCCCCGCGCGGCAACTGAAGGCATGCGGCAAAGGCCCTGCAACCTCTCGGCAAAGTTACGCGCGTGCCGGTCAACATATCGATCAAAGCGAGCGAAGCTCATAGCTGATTCATTCGGAACGGTTCCGCACAGGATTTCTGCTTAGACTGCGACTTGCCCTCGGTGCGATCGGCGGCTCAAGTGTGATCTCTAAACGAACTGCAGGATTTCATTCTCATAAAGCAGGTAGCACGGCTCGTCTGTCGAACGCTCGAATGCCGCGGCTATCAACCCTGCCGCAAAGGCCTTCTGAAACTCATGCCGCACACGTAACTGTTCTTGTTTTGCCTGCTGGGGATCCTCTTTGCATAGTTTTGTCCAGCTAGGCGGAATGCTAATTTTCACTTTCGGTTTGTTAGGAAGAGTCTGACCGGCGCCACGAAGCCCGTTCGCCAATTCCATCACGCGGGGCGACTGAAGCTGCCAATCGGCAAACAAGCGATCACTATCGATTCCCGCTGGTGAAGCGCCTGTTAAGGCCGGGCTGGTTACATAATCGGTTCCGTAGAAATTTTCCGCGTAGCTCGACACCGTCACCCCAAGACGGTTTAGATTGAAGTGGGCATTGCGCGCCTGCATCGGATCCCAGGTCCACTTAATAAAATTTCGTCCTTCCTGAAGAGCACGCTCGCGCTGGCTCCATTTTAGTCGGCCACCCACGCCCTTGTTCTGGTAATGCGGATCAACTGCCATCATGTGTGAGTAGCCAAAGATCTCACTGTCGCGGACAGCCGCGAGATGGTGGACGAATCCCACCAGCTGCCGTCCGCGATCGTCAAGCACGAAGGCGCCCAGGGTCCAGCCACCTGCTTGCCGGGAAACGATCAGGTGCCGTCGCGGCGAGATTTCCAGGTCAGGGAGGCCAAAGACTTCCCGCTGCAACTGGACGCAGTTGTCCAGCTCATCAATGGTTGTGCATTCACGGATCACAATGTCTTCCATCTTCGGGGGTTCTAAACTGTTCGCCGCAGACTTTCACGGATAATCGCGGATAGAAATTGCGACCGGTAGGGGGTTTCTATGTCTCTGGGTCTTATCTAACTGAACAGTGTAATATCTGTGGCCGTCCTGGTCACGCTTTGGGTGGTCCGGCCGGCAGCTCGATTAGTGTTCGGAGGCCGGCGCACTCGCGATTCTCAAGAGTTACGGTTCCCTTCATCACTTCGAGCAAACGCCGGCCAACAATTATGCCCAGCTCGTTAAGATCGGTTTTTCCGGCCCGTGGTGTTTCTTCCGGATCGAATACTCGCAACATATCTTTTATCGGTTCGCCCTCATCATCTATCTGCACGCGAAGAAAAGACCCCTCACGCAGCTCCGCGTGAACGTTCACACATTGTCCTTCGTGGCTGCGGCTCACCGCCCAGGCGAAAAACGTATAAAGAGCCTGCCGGAGGCGCCCCCGGTCAGAAACGATAGTTACCTCCGGCGTCTGATTACATTCGAGTCTTACTTCGCGTTTCTGCGCCAGCCGGGCAACGGCAGAACATGCTTCTCGCAAAGTTTCCGGTAATGAAAACTCCTGAAGAAAAAGCTCTGCCGGACCTACCTCCAGACGAGACAAGTCGACTAGCTGATTGAGGCTGGTGAGTAGTTGTATCCCGGAGTTTTGAATCTTTTGACAGAAGCGCTGCTGCGCTTCGGTCAATTGTTCCTGGTCGAGCATAATTTCGGTGAAACCAAGTATAGACGTCAAGGGGGTCCGCAACTCATGAGACATTCGCGCTAGAAAGAGTGAACGATAGTGCGAGACGTGGCGCAGTTCGCGATTCGCCTCCTCCAGTTCGATTGTCCGAAGCTTTAGCTGCTCAATCAGATGAGCAACGCGTTCGGCGTTTATTTGCTGTGCTTCAGATTGGTCATTACTTGTGGGATTATCAGCCACTGTTCTCTCAGCCCAAATCATCGCTGGTTAGCTGCCGGAGCTGGGCAACGCAAATGCCACGCGCAACTTAAATTGTTTCGGTAACTTCAATATAAGACTGCACCCGATGGGTGTCAAAGCCGTGCTTCTTTTTTAACTAAATCGTGGTTATCATGCTGTGCGACAGATCCCAGGCCTGTCGCTGCCGCGGTAACGAGTCGCGCGAAGGCAACAAGCCCGACCGTGAGGGAAGGCTAAGGAAAGAGGAGCCCCTGCCTAACGTGCGAGCTTCCGCTATCATCAGAATCACATGAAAGGGACACTTAGCGCTCAACCGCTCGCCGAACTCATTCGCGAGATTTCATCCAAACGTTTGTCCGGTACGTTGCGGCTCGAGCACATACGAGCCAAAACAGCCGTTTATTTCGAAGACGGTAACGTCGTCTATGCGGCGTCAAATCTGCGCACGCTTCGCTTCCGTGAGTATCTGAGCACGCGCGGTCTTCTCTCAGACAAAGAAAGCGCGAGCCTGCAAAACAATCTTCCGGACCTCGAACTCGCCGCTGCCTTAAGCGCAGCCGGAAAGCTTCGACAGACGGACGTAGATGGCCTGCTTGCCACTCTCGTCGGCGATATTTTGCGCGTCGCACTGCTTTGGACAGAAGGAGCGTGGGAGTTTAACGAACGCGCGCGTTTGGATGATCCGGTTCGCGTAAAAATAGACATTGCCACACTGCTACGGGAAACCGCTCAGAGAATGCCTTTGAGGTTTGTTTCCCAGCGTCTTCTCAACCCGGGAGAGATGATCTCGCGCTCTTCAGATGTTTCCCCAACGACCAATCTATTGCCGATCGAGAGTTTCATGTTGTCTCGACTCGATGAGCCAACCAGGCTGGAACAGTTGGTTGTGCTTAGTGGATTGCGAGAGCTCGATGCACATCGCGTGATTTACGGCCTTGCTCTTGGCGGTCTCATCAAACGCGAGTACTGGCAAAATGCTTTTCGGACCGCATCTGCGAAAACAAAAGAGGAACCCAGCGTTCGCAGTGAGGTCGAAAGCTCTCCCGGTGAGCCGGTTCAAGTCGATAAGGGCTGGGCGTCAATCAGGGACGAAGACGCGGAGCTGAAAGAATTTTTGCGGCGACTTAGTCAGGCAACGAATTATTACGAGATCATGGCGTTGCCCGCGACGGCCGGGGCGAATGAAATTAAAGACGCTTACTATGCGCTGGCGCGTAATTACCACCCCGATCGATTTCATCTGAAGTCCGGCACTCGGCTTCACGGAGAACTAAGCTCAGCGTTCGCACGGATCACCCAAGCCTACGAAACCCTGACCAATCCCAACGCGCGCGCCGCATACGATCAGTCCATCGAAAGGTCCAGACGGTTCGCGGAGTCTGCGCCAAAGCCCGATAAGATTGAGCCGATTGATAGCCTGCGGGAAGAACTTGCGTTTGAGATAAGTGCTGCCGAAAAAGAGCTTGGACGCGCGGAATACAGTTTTCGGGAAGGATTTGGTGCGCTGCAGCAAGGTCGAATCAACGCCGCTGTTAGTCATCTCGCCGCCGCGGCGCAACTGGCACCACAGGAGGCTCGGTATCGCGCCTACTATGGCCGGGCGCTTGCCGCCGGGGAGAAGACCCGCAGACTGGCCGAGAACGAAATCCAGGCGGCCGTAAAACTTGATCCGGCGAATGCCAACTTCCGTACAATGTTGGCTGAACTGTATTTCGACTTGAAGTTTCACCGGCGCGCGCAAACAGAAGTGGATCGAGCGTTAGCGCTCGATCCGAACAATGCGTCGGCGCATGCGCTGTTGCGCAAACTGGAAAAGTCTCGCAAAGTGGGTTGAGAGGATCAGTCGTCGTAACGCAGGCATCTTCCCTGCAGTTCAAAACGTCAGCGCCGTTAAGCAAAGAAATCATGTCTTTACGTCAGCTCGAAAGTGAAAAGGATCGCGTCGCCCGCGAGGCCTACCTGCAATTAGCTAGTGCGGCCGACCGCTTCGAACAGTATGAAAACCCTCACGCTGTTCGCATTGCTGCGATTGCAGATGCACTGGCGGAAGCGTTTCACCTCGCGCCACACGATCGGAAATCCCTCCGCACCGCCGCTTACATGCACGATCTCGGTGAAGTCGCAATGGAGCGCGAATATGTTCAACGAGCTGGCTCCCTGACGGATGAAGAATGGATCGACCTCGCTCGGCATCCGGTGATTGGTGAACAGGAGGCCGCCCGTGCGAGTGCTGATCGCGCCGTGCAACTGCTGGTTCGCTGGCATCACGAATGGTGGAATGGCTCTGGTTATCCAGATGCACTGAGACAGAACGAGATTCCACTAGCCGCGCGAATTCTTCGGGTCGCGGATTCGTATGCCGCGCTGACTGATGCACGACCTTTTCGGCCGGCCCTGACTGAGGAAGACGCTCGGGCGCAGATTATTGCGCAGGCGGCGATCGAATTTGATCCAGCCGTCGTATCTGTGCTTCTTTCGCTTCATGACCTGGAAGAACTGAAATCGTTTGCTCGAACCTCGGAGCCTTTAACGCCCGCGACTACGACTGATGACAACTGGACTATTTTTTCTTCATTCACGAGGTGAAGGAGCTAACAAAGTCTTATCAGTAGCGCCCGCAGTCACCGCCGGGTTCATGGATTCGCTCTAAGTGCCCAACACCTATCGCAGGTCGTGCTGACAGAAGGCGCAATCCATTGATAGACGTTTCGAGGGCAGGAGTTTGCAACGATCGTTAAGATCAAACATATGACTTACATTGCATCCGCAACTTTTCCGAATGGCTGGCTAAACTTCGAACTCAGCGTCCTGCGACATATGAAGTTTTCTTCTATCGCGCTTCCCTTCACCGGCGAGCCAAATTTGGGTGTCCAACTGAAGCGCTGGAAAGTGCGCGTGGCGGCAAATGATCCGATGAACTGGTCGTTCACTAAGGCTACTGCCTTGATTGAGAATGATTCCGAGCGACTGACTGCCGATGAGATCGAATCGATAGTTGACGATGCCTACGTACCGCGGGAGCGTTTGGATAACCCGTCGCTCTTGCATTGGTTCAATGAGACCGACGCCTGGTGGTTTGACAACGTACGCTTCAACTCCGAACGATTGGAGACGGAATACAAACGCGCGCTCGCGCTCACGTTGGGCCTACTGGTCGGCGACTACGTGCTTTCCTTCACCGCAGACAGCCGACACCTGCGCGAGCCATTGTCGCTGTCGCGCATCTTCCGGAAATTTGCGGAGACTATTCCTTTTCCTTACGACAACTCGATGCGCAGCAAAGCAAGCAACCAGGACGTGCGTGTTTTCGTTGCCGAGCGCCGCCACACTGACCTCCTGTTTCTGCGACTGCCCGTGCCCATTCAGCCTCAGCCGGCACGACACAATCCGCTTGCCTGGCGCGAAGAGTGGCTCCAGGGAGGCGACGATTTTTGGATCGACTTCGAGCAGTCACGCGCAGGAAAACTCGGCTCGCGCGTTCAGAGCAAACAGCAATATCTCGCCCTGGTTGAGGACTTGCTCCACACCGCGGCCCACCTGCCGGCGTGGGCCATTGCGCATACGGAAAACGGTTTCATTTCAACTGACGAACTGATCGACACAGTCAGCCGCGTGAGGAACGTGGACGAAGTTTATTCAAAGGATTTTTCGGATCTGCTGGGTGTGCGCGCTGCAATCGTTACGGCGAGTGGTTAGCCGCAACGAACCGGTAGCCTACACCTCTCACGGTCAGGAGATGCTCTGGTTTGGTGGGGTCATCTTCGATATATTTTCGTAAGCGTACAATAAAGTTATCAATCGCTCGCGTGTCGGTGTCCTCGTTCAGACCCCAGACCTTTTCCAGAATTGCCTTGCGCGAGACCACGTTGCCTTCGTGCTTCACCAGGTAACGCAGCAACTGCGCTTCCATCAACGTTAGTCTGATCCTTTGTTGTGGCGTGCGCAGCTCGAGATTGCCGAAATCGATGACCCGGTTGTTGAAGCTAAACTCTTCCCGTTTCTGCTCTTCACTCGCCGTATCTTTTTGATCAGAGTCGCTGGCTTCGACAGCGGCTCGGGTCGATTGCTCCTGCGTTTGATCCAGATGAAACCATTGGCGCCGGCGGAGCAATGCATTCAGCCGAGCCAACAGTACCGACAACTCAAAAGGCTTCGGCAGATAATCGTCGGCGCCAGATTCGAAACCGCGCAGCACATCTTCCGGGCGTCCACGCGCAGTCAACATCAACACCGGCACAAAGTAACCTGCCGCGCGAAGTTCGGAGGCGACGGTGAAGCCATCCTTGCCAGGAAGCATTACATCAAGCACCAGCGCATCGTAGTTTTGGTGCTCGTCTAAAAATAAAGACAAGGCGGTCTCGCCATCGCTAACCGTGCTGACGGTGTAGCCTTCCGCCTCTAGATTAAATCGCAATCCATCTGCCAGATGCTGCTCGTCTTCTACTACCAAAACAGCACTCATCGATTGCAGCCTTCTCCATTCATGTTGCTCGTCAGGTCAACTCCCGGTAGGGTGGTTCAGTTCCTCGCCGGCATGTTTCAGGTCCGAAGGACCGGTAGTTAGTAGCCCCGTCCGTTAGGGCGGGGGACTTTATCCTCTCGATAGCCAGAGGCCCGAAGGGCCGGAACAAATCCTGGCGCACCTTCGGCGCTCAAGAAACCTCAATGTCGAATCCACCCCGTCCTCACGGGCGGGGCTACTAACTGCCGGTCCTTCAGACCTAAAAGTTCAAAATGAACCAGTACTCCCGGTAGTTAGCTACACCCGCGGCAGTTGAATTGTAAATCTGCTGCCGTGTCCCAGACCTTCGCTTTCGGCAAACACGCGCCCACCGTGTTTCTCAATTACCGAACGCACAATGAAGAGACCGAGGCCCGTGCCTTTTATCCGACCCATGACTCGTCCCGGCACGCGATAGAATCGCTTGAAGATGCGTTTTAACTGCCCCGCTGGAATTCCGATGCCGCGATCCTGAATCCGCACGGCCACCTTTTTATCGTCAAGCAGCGCCACTTCGACCGACACCTCGACCTCCTTGACGGAGTATTTGACGGCATTGTCCAGCAGGTTTGAAATGGCTGCGCGAAGCTCGTCGGCATCAGCTTTTACTTGCGGCCGCTCGCCGTTTAGTGACTCGGCAAAACTCACAGCATCGGGACTAAGGTTGTAACGCAGGCGGGCCAGGCCCACGCATTCATGCACTAACTCGCCAATGTCTATCTTTCTTAGATTGATGTTTCGGCGGCGCTGACCAGATCGTCCCGCACGTAATACCTGTTCAACTGTCTGCAACAGCCGATCGCTGTCGGCAAGCATCACATCGTAAAATTCCTGCCGCTGGTTGTCAGTAAGGTCGCGCTTTTTCAGCGTCTCGAGATAAAGCCGGATGGAGGTAAGCGGCGTTTTCAACTCATGGGTAACCGCGTTAATAAAGGCATCGTGTTGCTCATTGCGGCGTATCTCGCGAATCAGGAACGTGGTGTTGAGAACAAGCCCGGTAATTAGCAACAGGAAAAAGACGATGCCAAAAACCAGCAGGGCGACTTCGCGGGGGTTGAGCAGAATCCAGCCAACGTTGAGCGCAATAGCGAGTGCTACGAGACAAGCGCCCAGCGTGATGAAGAAAGCTATCGATTTACGACGACCACTTACTGGCATACGCGCGATTGTAATGCCAGAAGGCAGAAGGCAGAAAGCAGTAAGCAGAACGCAGACCGCGAAAAGCAAAAGCAGCAGGCCAGTAACCCACTGCCTACTGCCTACTGCCTACTGCCTACTGCCCACTGCCCACTACTCCCGCTAGGCTGCTTCTTGCAACTCGGCAATTTGCGGGTTCGCAGCCCTCTCGATCTGCTCTTGGCTGATGAGTCTGATTCCCTTGGCGAGACCAAGTATTTGTAGCATGCGGATACCCCACCAATTGATGTCGATTTCATACCACGTCAGGCCGTGTCTTGCCGCACGCGGATGCGCGTGATGGTTGTTATGCCAACCTTCGCCAAATGATAATAGAGCCACCCACCAGCTATTTGTTGAGTCGTCGCTGGTTTCGAAGCGTCGCGTTCCCCACAAGTGGGTTGCCGAATTGACCAGCCAGGTGAAGTGCAATCCGACGGTGACCCGCAGGAACACACCCACAAACAGAAAGGACCAACCGCCCATTGCAAACAAGGCAATACCACTGAGAATCAAGGGAACGTAATAGAGCCGGTTTAGCCACGAGTGAACTGGATCCTTCATCAAGTCAGGTGCGTATCGCTGCATTACGCTCTCTTCGTGTTGCTGCGCGGTGCCCTGCAGAATCCATCCCATGTGCGCCCACCAGCGTCCGTCTCGCGGTGTGTGTGGGTCGCCAGGCTCATCGGTGTTCGCATGATGAATGCGATGAGTCACAACCCAGTTGATGGCGCCGCCTTCCAGGGCAAGCAATCCGCAAAACGTAAGAAAATACTCGACGACTTTCAGTGTCTTATAACCACGATGCGTCAATAGCCGGTGAAAGCCCATGCCGATACCCAGACTTCCAGATATCCACCACAGCAGAAGAGTGATCGGGATCACCTTCCAACTAAGCATGAAAAGAGAAGCCACCGCGCCGGCGTGAAAAATGATCATGAAAATCGTGGTGTTCCACGCGATCGCGCCTCGCTTATAATTATTGCTCGTTTTGTTGTCCATTAAAACTCCGAGAAAAGTATTCAGTCATACGTTTGATGCTGACTGGCGAACTATCCTAACAAGCGGCAGCAGATGGAGTTGTAATAGTTATGTAATCAGTGCCTTTGCAACCTGTTTCGACTCCCGGTAGTGGCCCAGCGAGGGGTCCTCAACTTGCTTGGGCAAGCAAGATAGTGCATTATTACAGTGTTACTCCTTCTCTCCTGCATCAACGGTGATGCGCCACGCCTGATGTAATGGCTTCGGCGTTTTAGATGGTACGAGAGTGGGCAATGAAAATCTGAAGAAGCTGCTCAACTGAGCGCCCGAACGCGGGCCTTCGCTGCTACCGTACTCCGAAGCCACCTTTGATTCGAAGCTTCCTCTTAATGCTCCGCGGAGCTAAGGAAAAATTTACAGATATGGCTATGAAACTCTACGTAGGGAATCTCTCGTTTCAGACTACGAGCGAAGACCTGCAGCAACTATTCGCGCAGGCGGGAACGGTGGAGTCGGCAACGGTTGTCGAAGACCGCGATACGGGGCGTTCACGTGGCTTCGGTTTCGTCGAAATGGCTTCGAAGGAAGAAGGCGAAAAAGCAATCGAACAGTTTAATGGGACCGATATGAACGGTCGTAACCTGACCGTCAACGAAGCCAGGCCGCGTGAAGATCGTGGCAATCGTGGCGGCGGCGGTCGTGGTGGTTATGGCGGCGGTGGGAGCCGCGGCGGTCGCGGTGGTTACGGGGGGGGCGGCGGCGGACGCGATAATTCGCCTCGCTGGTAACAGACTCGTAAATAGTAAATGGTGAATAGTAAATAGTTTAGAACCAAACTAATTGCTATTCACCAGAACTATGGGTTTTACTGATCACCTAAACAAACAATCAATTTTGCGAGCAACACTTTTATTCACTATTTACGATTTTCGATTCACTTTCCGGAAAGGTTTTTATGGAAAAGCAGACTATACAAAAAGAAGCTATTGAAAAGCAGACTTACGCAATTGGCGACCGAGTTGAAAAGCTGTGCGCAGTGTGCCAGGAAGAACGCGGTCATGTTGTCGCTTCGATTACCAAGCGAGGACTGATCTCACGCGTGACGTGTCCAAAATGCGGAACCCGCGGTTCTTTCTCAAATGGTGCCAAGC
>WNFU01008461.1_pt1 | contig 11886 bp, 6 predicted proteins | sample 5400121 | NCBI WGS metagenome assembly WNFU01 (sample SAMN13153360, study PRJNA577476) | soil metagenome | isolation source: 100 cm soil or saprolite under grassland replicate 1 | place: USA:California | collected 2016-06-15 | reverse complement strand
AGCAGCGGCGCGAGCTCCCTGTTGCGCTGCGCGCATTCGTCAAACATGACGCGCGGCTCGACGGCAGCGGCGTCTTGCTATATGCGTTCGCCATGTTGTTCGTTGCGCCACTCTCCGCCGTAGTCATGGGATCTGCGTCATCGGGATTCCTCACGCTCGTTGCCGGCTATACCCTCGTCCCGCTCGGCGTCCTCATCAATCGCGCGCGCCGGCTTCTCAGCGCCGGATTTGGACACAGTGACATCGGCGTGGCGTTCAAGGCGGAGATCGACCGCGGCCGCGAAGAGCGCTCGTTTGGGCTCGGCCACGGCGGCGGCGCGTCGGCATTCGAGCGGATCCTGCGTTGGATCAGTGGTGTCGGCCTCGGCGTCGCCGTGTTTGCGCTGGCCGGTTACGCCGCCTCGGACCCGCCGAATATTCCGCTGGCGATCACGTTGATGTGGTCCATGACGGCGGGACTGGCATCCGGGATCGGCGCCCTGGTGATGTTGCAGCGCCGGCGCGACGTCGACGCCGAATTCTGGGGGCGGTTGTGGACCGGCCGCGTCGGCCGCTGGCTGTTTGGCGTCGCACGCATGTTCACCGGAACGAAGGTGCTGCCCGCGTCGCTCACGCATCGTCCCACGGAGCTCGCGCTGGGCATGGCGGCCGAGCAGCTCTACGAAACGCTGCCGAAAGAGACGCGCCGGCAGCTGCGCGATTTGCCGGACGTCGTGCACCGCCTGGAGCAGGACGCGCAACGAATGCGCGCGCGGCTCGAGGAGCTGCAGGAAGCGTTGTCCGATGTCGGTCACAGCGGCAATCCCGATCCGGCGATCGCGGCGCGGCACGACCGCATCGTTGCCGATCTCAGCGCCGAGCGCGACCTGGTGCAGCAGCGGCTCAAGGACGCCGTCGCGGCGCTCGAGACGATCCGGCTGAATCTGCTGCGGCTACATGCGGGCACAGGGAGCGTGCGGAGTTTGACGACCGATCTGGGACTGGCGCGCGAACTGGCGCGCGACATCGACGCGCACGTGGACGGGCTGCGCGAGGTGGAAGACGCGCTCTAGTCGCGAACGCGCTGCAACCGCTCGACCGCCTGCTGCAGCATCTCCTCCGTCTTACAAAACGCAAACCGCACGTACTTGCGGCCCAGCTCCGGACGCGAGTAGAAGCTCGAGCCTGGCACCGGCGCGATGCCGTGCTCGGCGGTCAGCCACTTAGCGAACTCGTCGTCCGGCAGTTCAGAGATGTCTGAGAAATCCGCCATCACGTAATAGGCACCTTCTGGCACCCGACACCTGAAACCCGCCTTCAGGAGCCCGTCGCACAGGATGTCGCGCCGCCGGCGGTAATCGCGCGCCAACCCTTCGTAGTAATCGTCGCCCAGCGTTTCCATTCCCACCGCGATCGCCTCCTGCAGCGGCGCTGGGGCGCCCACGGTGAGGAAGTCGTGCACCTTGCGGATCGCGTCGGTGACATCGGGAGGCGAGATGATCGTGCCGATGCGCCAGCCGGTGACGCTGAACGTTTTCGAAGCGCCGCTGATCGTGATCGTCCGGTCGGCCATGCCCGGCAGCGTCGCGATCGGGATGTGCTCTCCCTCGTAATAGATGTGCTCGTAGATCTCGTCGGTGACCGCAAACGCGTCGTGGCGCTGGCACAGCTCGGCGATGGCCGATAACTCGGTGCGGGACAGGACGCGCCCGGTCGGATTGTTCGGCGTACAGACGATGATGGCCCGCGTCTTCGCGCTGAAGGCTTTGGCGAGGCGGTCCAGATCGATGGGTCCCTCGGCGGGCATCGGGACGAAGACCGGCTTCGCGTCGCACAGGATCGCGTCCGGCCCGTAGTTCTCGTAGAAGGGCTCGAAGACGACGACTTCGTCGCCCGGATTCACGATCCCAAGTAGCGATGCCGCCATTGCTTCGGTCGCTCCGCAGGTCACTGTGACCTGGGTCATTGGATCTACGGCCATGCCGTACCAATCTTGGTACTTCGCGGCCAACGCGTTCCGCAGTCGGGCAGCACCCCAAGTGATGGCGTACTGGTTGACGTCATCGCGGATCGCGCGGGCCGCCGCGTCTTTTAGGACGTCAGGGCAGGGGAAATTCGGGAAGCCCTGGGCAAGGTTGATGGCGCCGTGCTCGTTCGCGAGGCGGGTCATTCCCCGGATCACCGATTCCGTGAAGCCGTGCGTGCGTCGCGCTGTTCGCGTCGTGGGGTGCATAACGGCAAAAGATACCGCCTTGACGGCCGCTTTGGCCGGGGGTCAATTCGCTTGCCTCTCGTGGCTTCTGCCGGCGTAGCTCCGATGTATCGGGCCGTTCGTGCCCTCGTGGTGGTGGGATTCATCCTGACATTGGCGACGTGCCGGGACGGCATGGAGCCTCAGGTGCATCTCGCCCCCATTGCCGTTGCGCCGGTCCTGCCTTCTGCAGCGGTCCTCGCCGATTTCGGCTTAACGATCGACGGCGTGCGGTTCGTCGTGGTCCGCCTGCCATCCGATACGGTGGCGGACACCACCGTCGCCCTGCTCCCGGGTATCGACGAGATCACTGTCGACATCCGTGTCCCCGTATTCAGCCGCCACGACAGCGTCAGCGTCTCTGTCATCGCCCTGAGCGGAACGCTGCCGCTCTTTGCCGGAGCCCGCGTCGTCCCGATTCCAACTCCACTGCCTGTCCCCGAGATTCCCCTCGACACGTATGTGGGTCCGGCGGTTGACAGCATCGTTATCCAGCCCCGCAGTCCCTTCGTTCGGCTGAGTGACTCGCTGCGATTGCAGCTGCTGGCCTTCAATGGGGGCGTCCCCGTTTCGCAGTTCTATGTCTCCTGGACCACGAGCGACACCGCGCTCGCACAAATCAGCCCACTGGGAATGCTCCACGCCCCAGGGACGAGATCGTCGGTGTTTGTGCGTGCGCGCACGCCCTCAGGTGCGGCGGACTCGGTGGTCGCCACGTTCACGCCGCCCGCCACGCAGCTCCTCGCCTTCGCCGGAGGCGGTCAGATCGACACCGTCGGTCAGCTGCTCACCACGCCGCTCGAGGTCCAGGCGCGCGCTGCCGACGGATTGGGAGTCGGCGGCGTCTCGGTGCGCTTCCGGGCGCTCACGGGCGGCGGGAGCGTGACCGATTCCCTTCTCGTGACGGACAGCGTCGGGCACGCGCGCACCACCGTGACCTTGGGTGGGTTGACCGGCGGCCAGACGTTCGAGGCGGCGGTCGCGGGACTCAGCGGCAGCCCCGTCACTTTCGGCGTCGTCGCACTCGCCGGACCGCCTACGCAGCTCCTCGCCATCGCCGGCGACGGACAGCTCGCGCCGGTGGCGACGGCGCTCCTGACGCGCCCCGCGGTGCAGCTCAAGGATGCCCTCGGCAACCCAGTCGCGGGGGCGAGCGTGACGTTCACCGTGAGCGGCGGCGGCGGCGGGAGTCTGACGGGCGGCACGCAGCTCACCAACGCCGCCGGCGTGGCGACGGTGGGCAGCTGGACGCTCGGCACCATCGCCGGTCCGAACACGCTGACCGCGACCGCGCCCGGTGTGACGCCGGTGGTGTTCACGGCGACAGGGCTGGCGGGAGCGGCTACGATCGTCGTCCAGCTCGTGGGGGATCTACAGTCGGCGCTCGTGAACACGATCCTGCCAACCGCGCCCGCGGTGATCGTACGCGACCAGTTCAACAATCCCGTCACGGGTGTCGGTGTTCTCTTCGATCCGGTCTCGGGCGGTGGCAGCGTGACGGGCGGGTCGGCGGTCACCGACGCCTCAGGCGTGGCTACTGTCGGGAGCTGGCGGTTGGGCACGCTCGTCGGGCAAAACATGCTCACGGCGAGCGCGAGCGGACTTGCGGGCAGTCCGGTGAGCTTTTCAGCGATCGGCACCCGTGATGTCGTGTCCCAGCTGCTGCGCGTCAGCACCGATACGCAGACGGCGACGGCCGGCCAGCCGGTCGGCATCCCCCCTGCTGTTCGCGTGGCGGATCAGTATGGCAACGGCGTGCCCGGTGTCTCAGTCACGTTCGCTCTCACGGGCCCCTTGCTCGGCAGCCTCACACCCAGCGTCGTCACAACCGACACGGCGGGCGTTGCCCGTGTCGGGTCCTGGACTCTGGCGACCCTCGGCGGCCTGAATACGCTGGACGCGACCGCGACCGGGCTCGCCGGCAGTCCCATGACGTTCAGCGCGACCGGCATCGTCACGACGGCTACTACCATCACGGAGTTCGCGGGAAACGGGCAGTCCGGCGTGGTTGGTGCTGTGTTGCCAGTTGCCTATGAGGTGACCGTCAGGAACGCCCTCGGGCTCCCCGTCCCAAACGTCCCGGTGAACTGGGCCGTGGATGCCGCCGGCGGCTCGATGAACCCTGTGACATCCCTGACCGACGTGAACGGCCGCGCGAGCTCGATGCGAACGCTCGGGCCCGGTGTCGGGACCCAGACGGCGACCGCGACTCATGGAGGTCTCCCACCGGTCACGTTCACGGCGACCGCGCTGGCCGGCGCGGCGGTGCAGCTTGTCAAGCAGTCGCTCGACCCACAGACCGGGATTGTGGCATCGGCTGTTACTGCGCCGGTGGTCAAGGTCGTCGATCAGTCCGGCAACGCCGTTGGGGGCGTCATCGTCAACTTCGCCGCCGCGGGCGGCGGTACGCTCGGCGCGACCCAGGTTACGAGCGACGCCGCAGGGATCGCGTCCGCCGGCAGCTGGACACTCGGCTCCTTGGTGGGGACGAACATCGTCACGGTGACCGCCGGTGCGTTGCCTGCCGTGATCTTTACCGCCACCAGCGTCGCCGGGCCGCCGGCCCAACTCGCGTTCCTTACGGAGCCGACGCGCGCCCTGGCGGGCAACACCATCGCGCCCCCAGTCCGAGTGGCGGTCCAGGACCAATTCGGCAACCTCGTGCTCCCGGCGAAGGACGTCGTGTCGCTGCGGCTTGGGGCGACGCCGAACCCCGCGGCGAAGCTACAGGACACCGTCGATGTCGCGGCGGTCAACGGAGTGGCGGAGTTCGCCAATCTGGCCATCGACTCCGCGGGGATCGGCTACACGCTGCTTGCCACCGCGCTCAATCGGACTGGTGTGGAGAGCCAGCCGTTCGACATTGGCGGCGTGATCGGGGCGATTCCCGTTACACGCGGCCCAGTCGCCGCGGCTTTGAACGCCCGAACGAAGAGGATCTATGTGCCGGGAGCGAGCCTGGTCTCGGTATTGCTCGACGACAAGGAGCTGTTACCGCAAATCCCCGGTTTCGAGACGCCGTTCGGGGTCGCGGTGAATGCGACGACGAACCAAATCTACGTCACGAGCCTCGCGGGCCTCGTCGTGATCGACGGCAGCAAGACGCCCGACGTGATCCGCCTGACCATTCCGGTGGGGACGGGAGCGAAAGGCGTCGCCGCGGACGAGCAGACCAACTTCATCTACGTCGTAGCGAGCGATCCGCTGAAGGGCGGCCCAGCGCTCGTGCCGGTGGACGGCTCGAAGGACGCTGTCGTGTTGGGCGACGTCGTGGCGCTCCCCGATTCTGGAATGGGTGTGGCTTTCAATCCGAACAACGGATTCTTGTACGTGGTGATTCCCAGGCGCCAGAGCCTGGTCGTTATCGATCCCAAGCCGGGGAGCGCAAGGGTCGTGGACGAGATATTGGGGATGGGCAAGGGTGCAAACGCCGTCGCGATAGACGTTCTGACGAACGTTGCGTATGTGACCAACCGGGACGAGCGCAGCGTTTCCGTGGTTGACCTTGTGAAACGCACCGAGCAACGGCTCCTCGTCGGAGATGGCCCCGAGGGGGTGGGCATTGATTCGAACCGCAGAGTTGTCTACGTGGCGAACGGTCTCGTCGGCTCCCTATCTCTCATTGACGCCGACACGTTCAAAGTGTTCGCGACGCTGGTTGTAGGCCAGACCCCGAAGGCAGCCGTAGTCGATCCGTCCACAGGGCGCGTGTACGTGCCGAGCCAGCAGGAAGATGTGGTGCGGGTGATTCAGCCGTAGCACGGTCGCGCGTTGCGGTTCTTCTCCCGGCACGTAGGTTGAACCGGGAGTGCAGGCCAACGACCGCCCTAATGGCCGATCCACATCCGCCGGAGCTTGCCCGCCTCTTCACGGCGTCCGATCCCCCGACTCATGACGGGGCCTGGGCTGCGTTCGTCACAACCCACAGTCGTGTCCTGCTCCACACCGCCCGCTCTCTCAATCACGATCACGACGCCACGATGGGTGGCTACGCCTATGTCCTCGAGGCGCTGCGATCGGACGACGGTGCGCATGTCGGCCCGGAAGATACTGCGTTGGCGGTCGCCCGGACCGGGCCCGGACGGCACGACACCGGCCGCCAGGAAGAGAACTCCCGGCGGGTCGGAGTCGTTTTCTAGGAGCCCTGAAGGAACGGACAAATGGGGCGATTGAGCGGGCTCTGCGGTCCCACCTGCTTCTCGTCGGGGCAGGCACTCAATGGCGGCGGCTTTCGCCGGTTTCGAAGCAACGGTTGCGGCACGGCGATGAGCGCGTCAGTCCGTTCGACCACCGGCATCAGCCGGTTGGCCGGGATCTCCGTGAGGAGTCCGTAGAAGCTCTCGAAGTCTACGCCCCGGCGAAGCGCGCACGGTCGTCCATTCGGTTTCCGATAGACTGTGCGTGAAAGGTTCTGTACCTGGACACGGACGGGACCCGCGGTTTTCGGCGACAAGGTGATCGTCGAATCTCGCCCATTTGGCCAAGACAGGTTCATTTGAAGAATGGCATCGTTCATTTGCGGCCGCATCACGAGAACTGCACCATCCGCCACCACCTTGCGGGCTCTGACGGTCCCTTGACCCGCTGAGTCGCGAAACGTGACGAAGGGAACCCCAGATTGCGCCGTCTCCCGCCATTCGAGCAAGTCGCTGGTCTGAAGCATTCCCTCACTGATCTCGATGTGCGCAGGCACGTCTCTGATCGCAAATGATGACTTGAACTTCAGGCCAGGGTGCAAATCATCGAGTTCTGCTATCCAGCACGCCGCCGCGGCGTCCTCCGGGTTGCTGGGCGAGCCCACGCATTTCTTGTCGTTCCCAGGCCTGGCGCGCCGCCGTACGGGAGAGACCTCATCCCTTCCGTTGGACCAGGAGAAGCGGATGCTCTGCCAACCCTTGAATCGAAGCGTTTCCTGGCCCCGCACGTTCTCGAAGGTCACGAAGACGTCGTGAGTGTCCTTGGGCATATTATTCGGCAACAGGGCGTGAATGGCGTTGCCCGTGTCGGCGAACGCGAGATGGCCGAGGAAGTACACGTGCGCTTCCGACTTCGCCTGAACGGGTGGGGCGATTCGGTCCTTCACCACCACCATTTCGAGTGAGGTCGCCAGCGCTCCGAGGACTGCCACACGTCCGATCATAGTTCCTCCCCGTTTGGGATCATGCTCCGAAGAGCTGCAGTCCCGCCCACAACCGGGCGGGCTCGCCCCGGTGGGACCGCATGAAGTCCAACTGCGCCCGCCTCAGCGCGGCCGCCGGTGTGACACCCCGGCGCAGCGCATCATGCAGACGCTCGAATAGCGCGGCGGTAGCGGCGTCGTCGAGGACCCAGAGACTCGCGATCACCGCTGGCACGCCCGCTTCGAGAAAGGCACGTGCCAAACTCCCCGGTCCCTCGGTCCACGACACCGCTCCGCGCGCTGTTTGGCACGCCGAAAGCACGACCACCCGCGTCCGGGCTAGTCGCAGTGACGCGACCCGCTGCGCTCCGAGCGCCCCGTCCGCTCCTGCGAAGAGCAAGAAGGAGGCAGAGGGAGCATCGTCGCGCGCGACCGCATGCCCGGCGAAGTGTACGACGTCGGCTTCCTGCACCGCGCGGAGAAAAGCCATAACCGTCGCGTCATCGCCAAGAAGGAGTGTGCGTGCCGGGTAGGCGTCAGCGGCGGCACGGGCCTCCCGTTCCGATCCAGCCAAGCGATCGAGCGGAAAGGCAGACCGATCGAAGCTCGGGTCACCTACCGCGAGGATGCGGTGTGGAAGCGGGCGTGCGCGCTTCACGCGACTCACTGCTTGCATGTAGTCACCCACATTGAGTGCAATCGAGATCTCCCACCGTTCGACCGCAAACCGGCTCCTGCTGGCATCCCAAAAAGCCGCCAGCGGCACAAAGTGCAGGGCCCCGTCCGGAATCACGACGAGCACACTGTCTTCACCCGCGAGTCGGTCGAGCGGTCGGAGGAGCAACTCGAACAGCTGCCCACCGACCTGCCGCACCGTTTCGCGACGGTCTTCGAGCAACGCCGATCGCAGCTGATCCGTCGCGCGCTCGATTTGCGCACGAGGCACCGGTTGTCGCACCATTGCCACTCGGTCACGTCTCAGCACCCACACCAAAACGTCCCTTTCTAGTAGGGCGAAGACCGCCAACGTGACGTGGGGAGGAACGCGAGGCCGCGGTTGGTCCCGAGCGCGAAGGGACTCAAAGACTTGCCAGGCACCGGCTGTATCTCCGCGCGCCACGTGAAGCAAGACGAGACGCTCGACCAGCGGTCGGGCGCGTTCGAGGAACGCCGCCCGCTGCGCCGGGCTCTGAAGAGCGCTGGCATCCTGGTTGACTTTGGCGAGGGCCCGGTTGAACTCACGCTCGGCAGCATCAGGTCGGGAGGCACTCAAGTGTGCCACAGCCCGGGCAAGATGGACGCGCCCCCATTGGAGCGGATACCGCGTCTGCTCGAACACGACGAGCGCGCTGTCGAGCACGGGCAGCGCGCGCTCGGGCGCAGGGGCCGCCCAGGCCTCACCCTCGACGAGAAGAATGTCGGCGACCGTCATGCGCCGAATGACCGCATCCGGAATCGCGGCCGCGGCGCTGCTGGCCTGCGCGAGCATCGCCTCAGCGGGGTCGAGCCGGCCGAAGCGAAGTAACATCTCGGCGCGCTCTCTGAAGGCTCCGGCCGTGGCCGCCGGGTCATTGGCGCTCCGGGCCGCCGAGAGCGACCGGGACTGGAAGCGGAGCGCCGCGTGCGGCCGGTCCCGTTGCAGCGCCACCTGAGCCATCGGTGGATAAACTGCGAGCCGGTCGTACACCTCGGCCGCCGCCACCACGCGGAGCGCCTGGTCCCAATGCGGCCATGCTTCCGTTGTCATGCCCAGCTCGCCGAGCATGATCGACATCTCGCTCTCGATGCGCGACTGCAGCGGTGGATCGCTCCTTGACCCCATCGCGCGACCGGCTGCGGCGAGCGAGCCAAGCGCCCTGGCGTAGCGGGCTTCAATGCCATGAATGAGTCCTTGCGCCCGAAGTGCTTGGGCCCGCATGAGCGGGTGTCGCAATCCCACGGCGCTGCGCCCCAAGTGCTGAAGATCGGCCAATGCTTCGTCGTATCGGGCGTGTTGGTACCGGCACCAGGCGAGGTACAACTCAGCGCGGCCACTAGCCGGGCTCCCTACCTTCGCGAGGTCACGTTTGGCGACCGCCAACTCACTGGCCGCGGAGTCGATCGCACGCTCGCGGTACAGACGCAACCCCGTGGCGAACCGCAGATGGCCTAAGGCGAGGCGTGACACGCGTACCTTGTCCCTCCAGGTCACGGCCACTTGGACTGATTCGATCGCTTCCTGATAGAGGCCGTCGCCGTCGGTGGCGAGTGACCGCGCCACGGAGTCAGCGCGTAGCAATGCACGCGCGGCGGAATCCCGGTCGCCGCGCCGCCACGTCTCGGCCCACGCGGGAAGCAGGTCACGCTCTAACCGCTCCCGCTTGAGGTGTGGACGGACGCGCGCAGCAATGCGCGCGTCGACGGCGGCCAGTCGCTCAGCAGCTTCTCGGGCCCAACGCGAGTGTCCGTCGAGACGGAGGTACTCTCGCCACTCACCATCGGCCTCTTCGTCGAGGTGGGCGCGCTCGAGAGCGAGCGCACGATTGAAACGCGCCGCGGGAAGACGTTCATCGAGAGCAGCGGCCCGCTCAGCGGCATCGAGCGCATCCACGACGGCGGCGAATCCTGCTCCGGTCTCCGCGGCCGCGAGTTGCGCCGCGGTGAGGTCTACCCATGCTGCCACGTTCGTCGAGTCGATCTCGAGCGATCGCGTAAGTGCCGCCACCGCCGAGTCCACGCTCCCCGGGACCTCGGGCCAGAGCAAGTGCCATAACGCCTTGCGATGGAGGGCGCGGGCGGACTGTTGATCGGCGGTCCGGAATGTGGCGGCGAGCCGGCCCAGTTTGGCGGCTGATTCCTGACCTGGGGTTGCACCCTGCGCGCACGGTGTCCCGCCGGTAGCAGTTGGCGCCGGCTCGGTCAGACAGACAGAGTGAGAGGTCGCTATCGACAGCCGCGCTAGGAGCGGACGACGAACCGCTGCCAACTCCTCCAAGGTCGCCGCAGGACTCCCGCGATCGCAGCTGGTCGGCAAAAAAACCAGCAGCGACAAGAGCGCGAGCAATCTGCGAGCGGACATAGCGTTCCGACGGGCTAGCCGCCTCCGGCGCGCACCAGCGCGTTGAACAGACGAGCGAGTTCGGGCAGCCGGTCGCTCGTCACGCCGTCGTCCAGGATGCTCTGAACTGCTTGTGCTTCCGCCCGGGTCCTCGCTTGTCTCGCGAGCCACCCAATTATTCGGGTGAGGTCGCGCGACTGAACGAAGAACGCCGAATCTCCCGCACGGGCAGCCATTCGCGCGGCTTCGCACCAGAGCCCGGCGGTGAGCGGATCGGCTGGCAAAGTCGCTCGTACGACGGCTTCGGCTACCTGGTGGAGGGTGTCGACACGGTCAGCCGGCGCGTGGGCGGTCAGCGCGGCCCGAAACCGGTTGACCTCCGCTCGCGCAGGCTCGGCGTACGGGATGGTTTCCAGATACCGCGCTATTTCGCCGGCGAGGGAGACCATATCGGTCGAGTCTCCGGCGCGATGCACGAGCTGAAGGTCGAGGAGGCGTGCGCCGACGCGAAAGGCGACCGCGTTTTCATCAAGGCCACCCGCTGCGTCGCCGCGCGCCACGGACCAGCCTGTCTCGATCCAGGACTCAGGCGGCGGCGACATGCGCAGCATGAGCGCCACGGACCGGCTGGGATCCGTGGGCAGGCGGGTGCGCTCCTGACGAAGCCAGACACCAACGCCCACAGTCAGCAAGATGCTCGCCGCCAAGAGCCACGGCTGACGCCGCCCCCAGCGGCGTGTAGGCGCGAAACCAGGCAGCACTTCGCGCACGGCCATTCCGAGCCGCACGTCCTCCTGGCATCGGTGGCAGAGCAATAAGTGGGCCTCGAACGCATCCAGATCCGATTCAGGCAACGTGCCGGCGACGTAACGCTCGATGGCTCCCGCCGCCCGGAGCGCGTCGCACATCCGGGAATCGGTCACAATGTGCTCCGGAGGGGGGTGCTCGGCCGAGGCTGCACAAGTATCTGTCGCAGACGCTCGAGTGCCCGTGACTTCCGCTTGCGGATTCGCTCGGCTGGTTCGCCGAGCCGACACGCGATCTCGTCCGGGGTCAGCCCTTCGAAGAAACAGAGTCGGAGCAGCTCACGGTCTATGGCCCGCAGACCCCCGAGGGCGGCGTGCAGCCGCGCGCGCTCGTCGCTTGATACGACGTTCTCGAGGGCATCGGGCACAGGATCGACGGCCTCGTTGACGGCTTCGCTCGGCCCGACGCGACGGCCGCTCCGAAAGGCGTCCATGATGACGTGGCGAGCGATCCCTCGCACGAAAGCGCCGAGCTTCTCGGGATCGCGAAGGCGGTTCTCGCGAAGCGCGACGACTGCACGAGTAAGGGATTCCTGAGCTGCCTCCTCGGCCGCCGCTGAGTTACGCAGTGCGCGAAGGGCGATCAGGTACAACCCCGAGCGCAACAGCTCCAGTTGGTCGGCGTCGAGCGCTTCATTGGGTCGGGGCGGAAGGATGGCACTCACGGCCGGTCGGTCTCCGGCGCTCGGTGATG
>WNFU01008459.1_pt1 | contig 11889 bp, 16 predicted proteins | sample 5400121 | NCBI WGS metagenome assembly WNFU01 (sample SAMN13153360, study PRJNA577476) | soil metagenome | isolation source: 100 cm soil or saprolite under grassland replicate 1 | place: USA:California | collected 2016-06-15 | reverse complement strand
GCCCCCAAAAGTAGCGCGAGTGGCTGGCGCAGTAGCCGTATTCGGCCCAGCCGGCCAGCTCGGAGCGGTGGACGGTCTGGGTGGAGCGGCCGCATTCCACGGGGGTGGAGTCGGCCACCCACACGTCGTCGGTCCAAAACGTCGTGTCGCTGGCCAGGGCCCGGATGAGCTGCTGGAGCAGCGCGGCGGCGGCGCGCAGGCGCTTGTTGTAGCCGGGCTGCTTGGGCAGGTAGGGGAACAGGTGGCCAAGGTGGGCGCGGGCATAGCGCAGCCAGCGGGCCTCGGACGGGTAGCCCAGCAGCGCCTGCATGACCGCCAAGGTGACCAGTTCGGCGTCCGACAGCTTGGGCGCGATCCCGACCGCTGGTCGCCAGGGTGCCAGGTGTGGGGAGGTCTTCAGCAGGTCGTCGGTGGTGACGTACAGTGCGGTGGCGAGGGTGTCCAGGGCGGCGTCCACCGGGCCTCCAAGGCTCGACGTTGGGTTTGCAACGCCGATCCTGGACGCCCTCCTTCATCTTCGCATCTGGCTGCTTGGGGGCAGGAAGCTCCGACCCCTTGGAATAGGTCATCTAGCGGCGACCGAGTCGAGCTTGATGCCGGCGTCCTCCAAGGTCTTCTGGATGCGCTGGCCCTCCGAGCTGTGGGCCTGGATCAGCCGCTTGCGATAGCGGGCCGGGGTCGCGCAGCTCGCGGATCGCGGCCGGGGGCACGAAGCTGCCCCGTAGCAGCCCGTGCTCCAACAGCCCGGGCCAGCCAGGCCGCGTCGCAGACATCGGTCTTGCGGCCGCGCAGGATCTTGACGTGCCGGGCGTTGACCGGCAGCAGCGCAAAGCCCCGCTCCTCCAGCACCTACCAGATCGGCTTCCAGCTGCTGGCCAGTGGCCTCCATCACCACCTGGGTGACCCCCTGGTCGGCCAGCCAGTCGGCCAGCGCCTCCAGCCCCGACGTGAACGTCTGGAACGTCCGCACCTGCTGATCTCGTCCGCCGTGCCCGTCGGGCACGCGCACGCACGCCACCACCTCGTGTTTGGCGACATCCAACCCGGCGCAGCGCGCTACCAGCAGCTCCACCGTCGACACCTCCCCTTGCTGGTGGGTGGTGCCCGGCAGGGCCTACCGAACAAACGACGCTGAAACGCGTGCTCGCAGCAGACAGTTCGTGGTGCCGGGAAGGCCCCCGCGTCAGTCTTATCAACGGGCTCTGTCGCACCAAGGAGAGCCGAGCTTGGCCGGGCACCCGATTCTCATCCATCGTGGCGGCCACAAGCCATGCGGGTCTTATCAGGACTTCTTCACTGTGAGCTCGAATGGGCCCTACTCTGCGAGGGCGGCTGGTGCCCTGTGGAGGTGGCTCATGGACGGCTATGGGACGGCCCGCCTGGCGGCCAAGGACGCCGAGTCGGCGATCGTGGCCAGGATCTGTGAGGACTTCAACCTCACCCCGGTGCTCGCAAAGGCCCACTACCAGCAGATGGCCCGCTACTTCGCCGAGTACGGCCAGGTCCCGGCCCACCCAGGCGAGCTGTGCTACCTGGCCGTTGACGCCGAGGAACCCCCGGGCAAGCCGATCACCGCCTGCCGCAAGGTGCAGGTTCGCCTGGAGCTGGCCGCGCTCGAGGACGTCGGCGTGTTGCAGGGCAAGGGGCTGGCGGCGATGCGCCAAGGGCGGCTGGCCCGCCTTGCCCGCCAGGCCAGGGTGCAGGGGGCACTGCTGACCGTCGAGGACTTCGCCTTTCTGACCTGCTCCTCGCCGGCGACCATCAAGCGGGACCTGGCCTGGCTGCGCCGCCAGGGGCAGGCGGTGCCGACCCGCGGCCAGGTCCGGGACATCGGCCCGGGGCTGTCCCACAAGGCCACGGTCGTGCAGCTGTACCTGTGGGGCTTGCAGTTCACCCAGATCGAGCAGCGCACCGCCCACTCCGAGGACGCCATCCGCCGCTACCTCGGCGACTTCCGCCAGATCGCGGCCTTGCACGCCCGCGGCGCGACGGTCCCGGAGATCCGGGCCGCCACCGGCCGCTCGGCCGGGCTGATCGCCGAGTACGTCGGCCTGTTCGAGCGGGCCCGTCGGGAGTTCCCGGCCGCCCCACGCCTGCACGACCTGCTGGGCAGCCAGCGCACCGACGCGAAAAAGGGGGGGCCACGGTGAAGCCGGCACACCATACCGAGCGGGACTACCGGCGGCTGGCCCGCCGCAACCTGGCCTCGCTGCTGCGCTACAAGTTCCTGCACGAGTACGGCTACGACAAGGGCCCGGTGGTGGTCGAGGCGATCGTGGCCGACCTGTGCGAGCTGATCCGCCGCTGGGTGCTGCGCCCTGGTGATCTTGAGCCGGGCCAGCTGGTCTACCCGGCCCCGGCCGCCAGCGAGCGGGCCAGCAAGGGCAAGACCATCGCCACCACCAAGCTGCTGCCGGTGCGCCTGACCCTGGTCGCCAGCGAGGACCTGGAGGCGATCCGAGCCGGCCGTCCCGCCGCCCAACGACGCGCGATCCGCGTGCGCCGGCTGGCCCAGGAGGCCCACGGCCAAGGGGCGCTGGTCTCCCAGACCGACCTGGCCCTGCTGCTCGGCTGCTCCCAGAAGACCGTGAGCAACCTGGTGATGGCGTTTCGCCAGCGGGGCGAGCTGCTGCCCTTGCGTGGCTACCTGGCCGACATGGGCCGCTACCCGACCCACAAGGCGGCCGTCATCCGGCTGTACCTGCAGGGGCTGACCACCCCCGACATCGCCGCGCGGACCGCCCATACCAAGCAGGCGGTCGACCGCTACATTCAGGGCTTCGAGCGGCTGCTGGCGGCCAAGTTCGCCCACGAGGAGCTGCCGCTGCTCACCGGCATGTCGCAGGGCCTGATCGAGCAGTACCTGGGGTTGCTGGACGAGCACGGGCTGACCCCGGCACCCAAGGAGGTGAGGCGACGTGCAACGTCCTGACCGACCGCCAGCAGCCTTCCTTCCTCCGTATTGGCTGCATCCCGCCGCCGCGCCCGCGGGGTCCAGATGGAGCGCCCGCAGCGCAGCGAGGACGAACGACCTGGACCCCGCCAAGCGGTGGCGCAGGATCTGCCAATGGAGGAAGGAGGCTCATCAACCAAGGCCCGCCCCACGAAGTGGGGCTCCAATGAGCCTATTCAGCAGGAAGTAGCTAGGTCGGAGCGCTACGGGGGCGAAGGGCCGAAGGTCCCGCCAGGGTCGAGGCTAGGCTGCCACGAGCTGGCGCCTGTGCCCGTGCCGGCGAGGTCGTTGGGCCCTACCAGCCGGCGGGCGCCGGGTACACGGTCGGGTTGTCAACGACTGTTCCGGCTGCAGCGAGGTGGGCAATGAACATCCTGGTCGTGTACGACTCCCAGTTCGGCAACACCGAACAGGTCGCCCGCGCGATCGCCGAGCGGCTCCACCGGCAAGGTCGTGTGCTGCTGACCACCGCCCAGCGGGCTCCCCGCACGGTGCCCGCGGGTCTGGACCTGCTGGTGGCGGGCGGCCCCATCCAGGGACACGGCGCCTCGCCGTCCCTGCGAGGTTGGCTCGACGGGCTCGAGCAGGTCGATGGCGTGCCCGCCGCGACCTTCGACACGCGCTTCGCCAAGGCCGCCTGGCTGACCGGTTTCGGCCGCCAGGGTGGCCGCCCGACGACTCGACCGGCTCGGGTTCCGCCTGGTCGGCGCTCCCGAGAGCTTCTTCGTCGCGCAATCGCAGGGGCCGCTGCTCGACGGGGAACTGGACCGCGCGTCCGAATGGGCGGATGCGCTGGCCAACGAGGTCATCGTGGCGACCCTCAGCCGCTAAAGAGCTGGCGCGCGCCGCCCGCCCGCATCTCGGCTCGGTGTAGTCAGCGCTCGTCGATGGTGTGGCGGGCCAGGTAGGCGGCGGCCTCGGCGCGCCGGCCCACCCGCAGCTTGCTCAGCACGCTGGACATGTAGTTCTTGACGGTCTTCTCCGCCAGGCCCAGCTCCTCCCCGATCTGCCGGTTGGTCAGCCCGTCGGCGACCAGCTGCAGGATCCGCTCCTCCTGCGGGCTCAACCTGGCCAGCCGCTCGTCCCGCAGCAGATGCTTGCCCGACCGCAGCCGCTCCAGCACCCGGCTGGTCACCGCCGCGTCCAGCAGGCTGTCCCCACGCGCCACCGTGCGCACCGCGCGCAACAGGTCGGGGGCGTTGATCTGCTTGAGCACGTACCCGGCCGCGCCCGCCAGGATCGAGGCGAACAGCGCCTGGTCGTCGGCAAACGAGGTCAGCATCAGCACCTTGACGTCGGGATGGGCGGCGCGGATCTCACGGGTGGCCTCGATGCCGCTGCCGTCGGGCAGCCGCACGTCCATGATGATCACGTCCGGCAGTGACCTGTCCGCCTGGTTGACCGCCTGGCGCATCGTGGCCGCCTCGGCGCACACGACCATGTCCTCGGCGCGCTCCAGCAGCGCCCGGATCCCGTCGCGGACGATGTCGTGGTCGTCGACCAGCATCACCCGCGTCGGCCGCGCTGGTCGCTGCTCGGCTGGCTCCTCGCCTACCATCAGCCTGCTCCTCCGCTCATCCGCCGGCCTGCCGCCCGGCGGGGATGGCGACCCGCACCGTGGCCCCCTCCCCAAGCTCCACGATGCGCTGCAGGTTCGCCGGCAGCGACCGCTCCGACGACAGCGCCAGACCTGCCTCCAACAGCAGGTTCCGGTAGTCGCGCTCGCCGTTCATTGGTTGAGCCTAACAGGGCGAGCTGGCCCCCTGAAGAAGCCCAACGTCCCCCATGCCCAGGGACCTCCGGCCATGCCCCGCCGACCCGACCAGCCGCACGCTCTCATGGAGGAGAGGAGACCATCGCTGTGACCATCGAGGTCGCGCTCATCGAGCTCCACCCGCCGACCAGGGCCGCGACCCTGATGGTGGGGCATGGTGTCAACCGCTTACCGGCCGTGGACGACGATGGCCATGCCACAGGTCCCAGGCTCCCGCCAGACCAACCACCTATGGGCTGACCCGCCCGGTTCGGATCGATCATGTTCCTTCGCTACTACGTCGAGCTGGACCTGCCCACCGCGCAGGTGGAGGCTGCCCTGCTCGATTCCCCCTCCAGTTGGCTGCCCGCCCTGGCCGACGGCGCGATCGAACGTGCCGAGCCCCTGTTCGCCGAGGTCGGCGTCGGTCCGGCCGGCCTGCGCGTCAGCAAGCGCGTGGTCGTTCGGCTCGGCGAGCCGGTCAAGTTCCCGTCCAGGCTCTCACTTCCGATGAGCTGGGAGCCGGGTGGATCGCTGCTCCCCAAGCTGGACGCCGAGCTGGAGCTGGGCAAGCTCGGCACGGGCCGGACGCAGCTCTCGATCAGCGGCCGATACGAGCCGCCGCTGAGGACTGTCGGCCGCACCGTCGACCGTCTCGCCCTGCACCGCGTGGCCGAGGCCACCATCAAGGACTTCCTCGACCGGGTCGCGGCGGCCCTCGAATCTCCAGAGCTGTCCCCCAACGGCCAGGAAGCACCGCTCGGCCGCGCAGAGCCCTGACGCCGCGGCCGGGAGGTTCACCGGGTTTGTCCTGTAGGCTGGCCGATGCGATGGCAGTCGAACCCGGGATGCGCGTGCTGGACCTGGGCTGTGGCCGGGCGATCACGTCGGTGTTCCTTGCCCGGGAGTTCGGCGTCCGGTGTGGGCGGCCGACATGTGGATCGACCCCACGCCCAATTGGAAGCCGGTGGCCCGCCGCCGCTGACGGCCAGGTGCTCGCGGCACCCTCGCCGCGGCGGTTGACACCCAGAGGGTGTCGTGGCCCGGGCGAGTGGCGGCCTGGAACGACAACGGGCCCGGCCGCTCACCTGGGCGGCCGGGCCGGACGGTGACCAGACGGTCAGGTCTGGCCGACGGGAGTCGGGGTTGGTGGCTTGGGTCGACGGCGATCGAACAGCTCGCCCAGGTGCCAGGGGGGACCCAGCTTGGGGAGCACCAAGGGGTCCAGCCCGTACCAGCCGGCGTTGCGCCAGGCCAGGATCAGCCCCATCCCGACCACGATCATCGCCGGGTTGACGCCGGCGCTGCCGGTGAACACGAACGAGAAGTTCAGGATCGCGCCTAGGCAGGCGACGATGCCGGTGAACAGGCCCAGAATCAGCATGATCCCGATGGTGAGCTCGCCGATCGCCACCAGCGGCCCCAGGAACGTGTGGCCGCTGTCGCGGATCCACTCCAGGAAGCTGACGTACCAGGAGTAGGCGATGTCGGGATGCGCACCCTTGGTCCCGGTGGCCAGGGTGCCCTTGGCGAACCCGGCGACCGAGTCGCCCGACCGCGGCCGCCATGGGTCAGGAGGCATGACCTCGCGGGACCCGCGACCCTGCGGCTCGGGGACACAGGTCCCTCTAGCGACTGCGCGGGCGAGCCGACCCGGCCTGTCGACCGTCCCGGGCGTACAGGGCTGCCGGTCCCTGCCACGGTCGGCGGCGCGGGTCCAGCTTGGATGGTGGACAGACCGCCGCGAGGAGACCGCCGCAGGGAGGTGGCGTCATGGCAGCACCACAGCACCCAACGGTCGGGATCGGGCGGCCCCCCGCCACCGGCCCGCCGCTCGAGATGCCCGCCCCGGAAGAGCCGCAGTGGCTGTGGGAGTCGCTGCGGTACCAGTTCTGGCAGCCGCCCGATCTGGCCCGGAGCATGCGGCGCGCCGGCCAGCTCGAGCCGGAGCAGCGGGAGGCGATCGCCTACTGGTGGTCGTTGGTGGCCGCGGTCGAGGGGCTAGGACCACGGGCGTACGCCACAGCGTTCGTGCGCGCCACGGAACAGCACGACAGCGACCAGGTCCGCTGGGCGCTGCTGGCCATGCTGCGCGACGCGCTCCGGCACGAGCAGCTCTTCCACCTCGCGATACAGCGCCTGGTTCCCGGGTGGCCGGTCGACTACCAGCCCCAAACCGCCGTCGGCCGCCATGCGAGCCGGCACCTGGGCCAGGTGGACCAGGAAGCCGAACGCTGCTGGCACGGCTACCAGCGCGCCCTGGACCAGCAGGGCATCGGCGTGGTGAGCGGCGCGCTGCTACTGAGCGCGCTGGCGACCGGTGACCTGTACGAGCATTGGGCGTCTGGCTGCACCATCCCGGTGTTTGCCACCGCGTTCCGTCACACAGCCCACGACGCCCAGCGTCACCAGGCCGTGCTGCGGGCGCTGGCGGCGAGGGGCTGGCCGCTGCTCTCGGTTGCGCAGCGGTCCGCCGCGGCCGCCCAGGTCCAGTCCACGGTCGAGCTCTTGTCGGTTGTCATGCTCGACCCCGCCAGCGGACAACCGGACTTGCCGGGCGATACGGCCGCCAGCCAGGCCGCCTGCCAGGCGGTCCTCGGGGGGCTCGCCGCCGAGCAACGCCACGAGCTCCTGCGAACCGCCCTGCTCCAGGTCAGGGATCTCCAGCACCGCTACCACATCCCCTTCCCAGCCATGCCGCACCTGGCCATCCGCGGCACCCAACAGGACGCCGCCCAGGACGCCGCCAGCCCCCGACAGGCCGGCGGGACCCAGGGGCCGCCGGGAGACCGACCGTGGTCCCTGCACCCGTCGGCCAGTGCGGGCGCACGGTGAGGTCGGGAGCAAGAGCCACTCGCGGGTCAATACAAGGGAGGGCGCCATGCGAGTCTCGGAACGCTGCCACTACGTGCTGATCACCACCCACCCCGACGAAACCCTGATGGACGCCGCCGGGAGGATGCACTGCTACCAGATCGGCGCCCTGCCGGTGTATGAGCAACACCGGCTCGTCGGCATCGTCACCGAGCGGGACATGATCGCCGCGCTGGCCGAAGGCGCCGATCCCGCGACCGCCACGGTGGCCGACTACATGACCGACCAGCCCGTCACCGTTGCTCCAGACGACGACCTTGCGGTGGCGGCCCGTCACATGGCCGAGCTGGGCGTTCGGCACCTGCCCGTGGTCGACGGGCACCAGCTGGTCGGCGTGCTGTCGATCCGAGACCTACTTTCAGACCAGGCCAGCATGCCGCTGCCAACCGGCTGAACGACCGCCCGCACTCAGCGCACCGGAAGCGCCGACCCGGTGCGCTCCACTCTGGCCTTGATCCCCTTGAGCATCCCGCTCGGCGACCTCGACCGGACCTACGCGCCGAGCCCAGCATCACGGTCGCCAGAGCCTCGTCCAAGTGGGCCAGAGCGAAGTGGGCCAAGGCGATCTCGTCGGTGCTGGCGCGCACGCGGCCACGCAGCTGGATCTGAAGGATGCGGGTACGGCCTTGGCGGTCATGGGCCGCCACGGTGAGCTGCCGGGCGAAGCGGACGCTATCGCCCTGCTGGCAGCCGGCCGCCACGGCCCATCAGCCAACCCGGCGAAGAGTTCGGCCGCCGGGCCTGCACGAGCACATGGCTGCGCTCCGGCCGGTCGGGCTGAAGGTCCTGGGGAGTGGGGGTCCTTGGGCCACTGACGCTGCGGCTTCCCGGGAGGAGTCTGGCTCAGACTCGATGGGAAGAAGAGGTGATCGGCATGGCAACCATGCAGACTTTGGCTGGACGCTGGCAGGTCGGGCGCGCATACGGCGGCTTTTGGCGCAGGGGAATCGCGGCCGCCATCGACTGGCTACTGATCGGGGTGGTGGTATCCCTGTCGATCGGCTACCACGGGCAGCTCGCGCCGCCCCACTCGACCGTCAAGGTCGTCGTGTACTACGCGCTGGCGGTGCTGTTGGTGTGGCTGTACTTCGTGGCGATGGAGGCCTGCGCCTGGCGGGCGACGCTGGGCAAGCTGGTCGTCGGGGTCAGGGTCACGACCCTGGATGGGCGGCGGATCGGCTTTGGGCGGGCGACCGCGCGGCTGCTGGCCAAGCTGCTGTCGCTGGCCCTGCTGGGGCTCGGGTTCGTGCTGGCCGGCGTCGATGCTCGCAAGCAGGCTCTGCATGACAAGGTGGCGGGCACCCTGGTGGTGCGCGGGTGAGGATCCCGCCATAGATCCCTCGAGGCAGCGCCACGACTACTGCTATGGGGTGGCTGAGCGATCGGCGGGTGGCTGAGCGATCGGCGGGTGCTGGTGGCCGCCGACGTGTCGTCGTAGAGGGATTCCAGCAGATCATGGTGCTTGCGGTGACGGCGCGGCGCTTGAGCTTGAGGCTTGGCGTGAGGTCGCCGCCGGCCACGGTGAGCTCACGCGTCAGGACCGCGAACCGCTTGATCGTCCCCAACACGGCAGCCGGCTGTTGTGTCCTGCAGCAGCCGGCGATCAGCGCCCGCACCCGCTCCAACCCGGGACCATCGCCCAGGCACAGATGGGACCTCCGGCCCTGGGCAGCGGCGACCAGCAGGCCGGACAATCTGGTCATTCCCCGGCGAGGGAGCCGGTGGACCGCTGAGAGGAGGGCCACATGCTCGAATGCCCACGCTGCGGCAATGAGGCCGAGTACGTGGCCGGCGAGGTCTTCACGCTGGTGTGGTGCGGCTTCTGCGCCGATGCCATCGAGGTCGGCGACCTCGACCTCCGCGCTGCTGCCTTCACGGTCGCGGACAACATGGCAGCGACCCGCTGACCGCCGTGTGTGATCGAGGCGAGGAGGCCTCCCATGGGAATCTTTCGTCAACGACCGGCTCCTGAACCGCCACCGCTGGTGTACCGGCAATGCCCCGGCTGCGACTACGACCTGGTGACCGGTGTCGGCAGCAAGTCGTGCGGCTGGTATGACTGCCCGTACCTGCCCGAAGAGCTGAAGGTCTTCTGCCCTGACTGCAACCACAACTTCGCCACCGGCGAAGGCGCGCCATGGTGCGGGGAACCGCCAAACTGCCGCTGGGCGGCCGAGGGCTACCAGCACGCCCAGAACGCCCGCCGGTTCCAGGCCGACCAGCACTGATCAGCTCCGGTCCCGGTTATGCGGCAAGCCAGCCTGGGGCGCAGCGGTGGACCGCACTTCCGGTCCCAGTTTCCTGATGCAAAGGGCGACCAGACGCAGCTCGAGGCCGCCATGTAGTTCGTCGCCCTGGGCGGCCTGCATGGGTCTCCTCATCTGGTGGCTGGAGGACATCGTCCCCTACTCGGTCGAGGAGCTCCATTCGATCTTCCGCCGGCTCGCGAGCCCAGGGCGTGACGCGCTTCCTCGCCGCCACCTGAGGGCTCACATTCGGGGACGACGGCGAACGGTGCCTCATGGAATGTCGTCATCGTGAACGTGGCGCTGCTGTCCATCCAGAGCGACCTCGGCTTCTCCCAGTCGAGCCTCGCCTAGGTCCGCATGGCTGAATACCCAGCAAGGCGTGGACACGGAACGAGATCGTGGGCCAGCTCGCGCCGCACCCACCACCGTCCGGCTCCTCCTGAACCACCACGGCGTCCGGAGGGTGGCGCCAACCCGGCGGCAGCGCCGCCAAGGACGGCAGCACCCGTGGCAACTGCTCGACGCTTCATCGATCCCCTTCCACGGTCGCTCATCATCATCCCCTGTGCGGCGCAACACCGCCTGGTCAGCCTTTGGGCAAGACCAGGAGTTGAGGGAAAGCCGAAGAGCTGCGACGTCTCCCGCCGAGGTTGAAATCCCATTCCCTGGCGGACGTCCACGCTCGACAGCACGCGCGGTCCGCAAGACGCCCACCTCGCAAGAGTGGGGCCCGGCTAGCGTGGCCAAACAGCAGGTCAGAAGTCCTGCATCTAACTGGAGTCGGTATCCGGGAAGGACTCGGGGGTTGCGGGTAGCACTTCTGGTAACCCGCGTAGCGGCAGTTGCCGAACCGCAGCTGGGATTAGCCGGCCAAACCGGCTTTCTCCCAGAGCCCGATTCCAGCCACCAGGAGAAACCCCGCGGCCACGAGGGCCACGACCAAGGCGAGAGCTCGTTGGTCGCCGAACAGCCACGAGTGGCCGGCGTCGAAGGGCGCCTTCGGGTCCTTGGGCGCCGACGTCGCCCAGATCCCCGCGTGGATCCCGGCGTGGGCGAGCAAGAAGGCGATGAAGAGGACCCGCCACATGCCCTCACCTGCTCTGGCGGTGAACCATGTCCAGCTGGCTATGGTCGTAGTCGCGCCCCAGCAGCAGCGCCCACGCTGCGAGCGGCACGTTGGCCAGTGCCATGACCTGCTCGACTACCTCGCCAAGATCGCCGGCCACGGCACCGGCGTGGCCGATGGCATGCGCTGGGCGCGGTCCTGGCCGTCACGGTCGTCGCCGTGTGGCCGGCGCCAGATCCCTGGCCGCGATCGGTGAATAGGCCAGCGATGCGCCGTGCCACGTGCTGGCTGCGCTCGGGGTGCGCCGTGACCCCTGACCGGCGCCTCTAGTGGCTGACCCCACCAGCCACCGCCGGCGTACCCGTCCTACGGCGGCGTGACCGTGAACGGCCGCATCATGTCGTTGTCCTCGTGCTCGACGATGTGGCAGTGGTGCACGTAGGTCTGCGGCGCGGTCACGCCCGCCGGCAGGTCGAACCGTCCCCGGATGGTGGTGAAGTAGCCGGGGTTGGCCTTGGTGGTGTCCTTGAACCCGCGCTCCTCGGGCGCGGGCGGCTGCATCGGCCCGATGGCGAACAGGGTCGGGTCGATCCCGCCGGGCACGCCGTCCGGGCCGGCTTCGGCCGCCTCCTCGTATGCCGCGACATTGAACGGCGTCCGCCCGATGACCTGATGGGTGAACAGGTGGGTGTGCATGGGGTGGGTGTCCCCGGTCAGGTTGATATAGACCCAGTCCTCCACCGTCCCGACCGTGGGCGTCTCGGTCGCCGGGTCCTCGAAGTGCAGACCGTTGAGGTTCAAGAACCAGCCAGCCGTATCCACGCCGATCTCGTTGAGGGTGATGTAGCGCGTCGTGGTGGGGGCGGGCAGGTTGGCGGCGCGCCCGGGCAGGCTGGTCGGGATCGTGGTCGGGCCCGGCTGGGTGACCGTCGTGCCCACCCGCAGCTGCATCACCTGGCTCAGCGACGGCGCCGGGGTCACCACCGGCTTTTGG
>WNFU01008457.1_pt1 | contig 11889 bp, 13 predicted proteins | sample 5400121 | NCBI WGS metagenome assembly WNFU01 (sample SAMN13153360, study PRJNA577476) | soil metagenome | isolation source: 100 cm soil or saprolite under grassland replicate 1 | place: USA:California | collected 2016-06-15 | reverse complement strand
GGTCACTAAGGGGTCAACGCCTCCACCTCAAGCACGAGGACCCCGATGAGAGAGAAGCCCATCAGCCCGCTTACAAACCTCCAGCGGTAAAGGTCTTCCTTGCTCCAGCCCACGACCCGGCGTAGAACACCTTGGCGGACTCTATGTCCGTCGTCATCAGCTCGTACCGGGCGAAACGGGCCTGATTGACCCAGGAAATCTCACGCCGGGGAAGTCGGGGAAGTGGAAACGCGTTATTGAGGTTGCCGAAGGACTGCGCCTTTGCATTGGGCTTGCAACGCGCCTATGCGAAGCCCGCCCAGCAATGTTACGGGCATTGCCGGTAGGCATGGGAGGACTCGACTATGCCGCGTGTGAAGCATGCTTCGAAGCGGAACCGCACGAAGCAAGCCTTCCCGGTGTTGGGAGTCGTTGGGACTTTGACGCTGGCGGGCGGCACATCCGAAGGAACTGGTAGGAACATCGCACCGAGTCACGAGATCACTCTTTATGAGGAGGAAGTCTCTGACGTCCGCCTGGGTACTTTCTTTGTCTTCGACAAGGAAGGCGCCGAAACCCCTCGGCTCGGTGAAAAATTTGCCCAACTCGGGTGCAGAGGATGTAGAGGGTGCCGAGCCTTCGGAGGCGGCCTCCAAGGTGGCCTCGGGGGCGGCAAACTGCGGCCTCCCGGACAAGCCAGAGGCTGCGGAGGGGGCTGCAAAGCAGGAGGCTGCGGCTGTGGAGGCGGCGGCGGAGGCGGCGTCGGCTGCGGAGGCGGCGTCGGCGCGGGCTGCGGCTGTGGAGGCGGCTGCGGAGGCGGCGGCTGCGGCGGCGTTTTTCGAGCACCTATTCCGATTGCCCCCGCGGTGGAGAACGGCGAAGATTCAGAGGATCACGCCCGTCCAAAAGCCAAAAAAAACTTGCCCCGCCGTCAATGAGTTGTGGCAAGGGCCCTCATTGCGCGAAGCAAGGCATGAAAGATCTCTCGGCGCCGTGCACCGTCCGTGTTGGGTTCACGCTCAGCCCGCAAGCTTACGAATGAGAGCCCTTCCCCTCTACTACCGGATGACTATCGTGCCTTCGGTGCTCCCATCGCCTGGCTTCCTCGCTGTTCGTCGCCAAGGTCGTCGGAATGCATTCGGTCGGCACCAGCAGCTTTGCTCCCTCGCTAATACGGCCGAGATGTTCCCTTGAAGGCGTCGCAGCGGCACGGTTGCTGCGCGCCTACGCAACCCAGGTCGAAACGCTACGCCGTCTGAGGAGCGGTGGCTCTCAAGTTGTCCGCGTTGAGCACGTGCATGTGAACGAGGGCGGCCAGGCGCTCATCGGGAATGTGAGCAGCGAACGCTAAACCAATCACCGTCCAAGATCGGCGCTGGCCCAATGAAATCGTCGCGGGCACAGTGACTGATAATCCGTCACGGGTTCCCGGCGTTAGCTAATCCAGCGCGACCTACCTGCGGTTAGCTGACTTCCCTCGCCACCGCTTGCGCCTCTCGGGTGGTTTCGTTGGTGCTGCCATCTTGCCACCGATCACCACGCGGTGCCCCTTGCCTCCGCACTCGCTGCACTCGATCCCGGCATTTATTCCGGTGCCGTGGCAGCGGTCGCACGGTACAGGCACTTTCTCGATCGTTGGCTGCTTGGCTGGCATGGGCGCGTCAGGTACCCTGCTTGCGCTCTTGGTTCTCGCTCGATACCTGCAAGAGATGGGAGATAGACAAATCTGTGTCGATGATCCGACCGCCTCGGTGTGCCATCGGAAGAAGGGCGATTAACTGGCTTGGGACCGGCGCCCGGGGACTTGACACCCGCACCGGCCCAAGGGAGGCGCGAATGCCCGGAACGATTCCTACCAAAAAATTTGAATCGATAACTAGGAGATAGGCGAACGCAGTTCGCTCTTGCCGCCCCTCGGGCGGCTTTTTTTAATGGGGAAAACTATGAACCGCCGTTTGCGTGACGTCTTGCCAACGCTGCCGATCGTGTTCGGACTTGCCGAGCCGGAAGCCGCGGCCAGCATTGGCATTTCTGTCAGCAAATTCCGCGATCTGGTCGCTGACGGTCGAATGCCGAAGCCGCGCCAGATTGATGGGCGTCTTGTGTTTGACGTTGACGAGCTACGCGCCGCATTCAAGAATTTGCCGCACGCTGGCCAAGCGGAGGGGGATACATGGGCGGATGTAGCGTGAGACTCAAATATCTTCATGCGTTCCGCGACCGTACCGGGACCTTGCGATTCTACTTCCGTCGGAACGGTATTCGAACCAAGCTTCCCGGCTCGTTCGGTTCACGGGAGTTTCTCGACGCGTACGCCGCAGCCTTGGGCGAGCAATCCGCCGAACCTGCGGAGCGTAAGACCGCACTGCCCGGCTCATTCCGCGCGCTGGCAACGCGCTACTTCGCATCACCGCAATTCCTATCGCTGTCGGCAACAAGTCAGACCAACTATCGGCGCGCCATTGATCGGTTCCTACTCGACCACGGCCATCGCCGGGTTGACCAGATGAAGCGTGAGCACGTCGATGCCGTGCTTGGGAAATTTGCGGACAAACCCGGCGCCGGAATTATCTTGCTTAAACGAATGCGGACGTTGCTGCGCTATGCGATGGAAATGGGATGGCGCGACAGTGATCCGACCGCAGGCGTGCGCGCGTTCAAATCGGTTGAGATTCATACCTGGACGGAATCCGAGATCGGCCAATTTGAATCGCGATGGCCGATCGGAACAAAGCAACGACTCGCGTTCGACCTGCTGCTCTAACGGGTCAGCGCGGCAGCGACGTGGCGCGCATGGCGCGCCCGGCAGGTGGCGAAAAGATTCGTGTCGTGCAGCAAAAGACTGGCGCTCCGCTCACAATCACGGTGCATCCCCAACTGCGCCGTTCGCTTGAAGCGTGTCCGAGCGGTCATTTCGCCGCAATCGTGACCGCCCATGGCGCGCCCTTCTCGATCAAGGGCTTTGGGCAATTCATGTCTAATGCGATTCGCGAAGCCGGATTGCCGCCGTGCTGCAAGGCCCATGGACTTCGGAAGGCTGCGGCGCGGCGTCTCGCGGAAGCAGGATGCAGCGCGCATGAAATCATGGCAGTGACGGGCCACAAGACGCTGAGCGAGGTTGCGCGATACACGCGCGCCGCAGAGCAAGAGCGATTGAACGCGGCGGCAATGGCGAAACAGCTAGAGAACAAAAAACTGGCAAACTCGTCTGGGCAAGTTGGCAAACACATTGAAGCAAAAGAGAAAAAATCGCGCATGGCGCTCCCTAAGGGACTCGAACCCCTGTTTTCGCCGTGAGAGGCGCTTTTCCGGTTCGTCCGGGTTTGACCCCCTTTCCTAAACCGCTGAAATCAGCGAAAATCCAAGCGTTTGGGCTTGCCTCGGTTCGCCGGGGCTCGCCCCGGGATTTTCGATCATTTTCGATCAGGAGAAAAGGAATGGCAAGACGCATTCGCTACTCGGAGCTGGAGACCCGGGCCGCGCGCGACCGGCTCAAAACCAACAAGGCTCATTTTCGCGCCCTGGACCCGGGGCGGCTGGCCCTCGGTTATCGCCGCAAAAGGCGGGCAGTGCCAGGGGTGTGGCTCAAGCGGGTCTACATCGGCACCGACACGCGGGGCATCGGCCATTATCGCACGACCACCCTCGGGGTGGCGGATGATCATGCTGATGCGGACGGCGTCAATGTGTTCAGCTTTGCCCAAGCGCAACTGCGCGCCCGCGATCAGGTGGAACCGGGCAGCCCCATCACCGTGCGCGAGGCGGTCAACGCTTATCTCGCCTTCCTGCGCGCTCGAGGTGCGCCGACCAACGACACCGAACGCCGCGCCGCGCTCCACATCCTGCCTCAACTCGGTGATGTCGAAGTTGAAAAGCTCACCAGCCTCCAAATCCGGCATTGGCTGGCTGTTCATGCGAACGCTCCCGCTTACGTCCGCTCCAAGAAAGGTGGCGCGCGGAAAGTGAAGGCTGCTCCGCTGAGCGACCCGGAGGTGATGCGCCGCCGCCGCAGTAGCGCCAATCGCGTGCTCACCATTCTCAAAGCTGTCCTCAACCATACCTTCGACGAGGGGCGAGTGAGCAGCAATTCGGCCTGGGGGCGACGGGTCAAGCCATTCCGCGCTGTCGATGTTGCGCGGTTACGTTTTCTCACCATTGCCGAGGCGGGTCGGTTGATCAATGCCAGCGACGTCGAATTTCGGCCGTTGGTGCGGGCAGCATTGGAGACCGGTGCGCGCTATGGCGAATTGATCGCGCTGCAGGCGCAAGACTTCAATACTGACGCCGGCACGCTGCACATTCGCCGCAGCAAGAGTGGTCGGGATCGTCACATCATCCTCACCAAAGAGGCCTCGACCTTCTTCGCCCAACTCACCGCTGGCCTAGCAGGTGACGCATTGATCTTTCGTCGCGCGAAGGGGAGCGGATGGAAAAGCTCGCAACAAGGGCGGCCAATGCAGGAGGCCAACGCGCGTGCGCGGCTGAAGCCGCCGATTACCTTTCACGGGTTGAGGCACACATATATTTCACACTGCGTCATGAACGGCGTACCGCTGCTGGTGTTGGCGAAAAACGTGGGCCACGTCGATACCCGCATGATCGAGCGTGTCTATGGTCACATGGCGCCAAGTTATGTTGCTGACGCACTCCACGCTGGTGCTCCGCGCTATGGGGTGAAGATCAAGAGCAAGATCACGCCGTTGCGCGGAGGGTGAGATGACCCGCGAGCAACAAATCCGTGCGGCGCTCCACTTGTTACGTCGGTGGGTAGATCACGAACATCTGCGTTCAGTCATTGAGCTAGCGATCCGCTATGTAGAAAGCGTAGTCGAGACACGGCACATGCTCGATCAAGGGATAAACCCCAATAAGAAGCAACTCAAAAAGATCATCACAGCGCTCAAGCGCGCCCAAAAAGAAAACAAACAACTACAGTGGGAGATAGAATTATCATCTACTGAACCTCCTATCGCTGTTGACCCTATCCTTGTACTCGAGAAATGGATTAAAGGCGCCGAGAGCCGATTAGCGCGGCCCATCGATCCGCCTCATCGCACCGCGCATAGGCAGCGAGTCGCAGTGGAATGTGCGTACACGATCCTCCACGATTATCATCTCCCAATTAAGACGACCCGCAAAGGCTTATGGCACCAGTTATCCGCCATCCTCTTCGGCGATCTAAAAGTCGACCTATTCCGCCACATGTCGGCATTTTCTAAACGCCAAAAGTTAGCAGCTTCTAGACCCGAACCAGGCCGAAAATAGCGCGGGTTCGGGTCTAAAAACCGCGCTTTAATTCCGCCGCGGGCGATTACAAGCTCGCGCGGAGTAAAGACTTATGGCGGACGATCCGAACGACCCGAGCTTCACCATTTCCGAATTCTGTAAACTCGAAAAAATCTCCGAGGCGACTTATTACAAATTACGCAAGCTTGGCCGTGGTCTCACGCCGGACGAATGGCGTCCTCCTGAAACCAACATCGTACGCATCACCGGCCCGGCACGCCGTGAGTGGCAAGCACGCATATCGAAGATGAACCGAGACGACGATCCCGCACGCGTGGCGCATGCCCGTCGTGCGGGTAAGCGTGGCGCTGCATCGCCGGAACATCGCTGCCGAAAGAAGCGGTGAAGTGACACCCCATGACAGTGGTGGCGAGCTGCGGATCGAGGACCATGGCACATTGATCCGCCCGACAAGAGAGGAGCTGGAGTATTCTCTCAAGCAACAAGGTATCGACTATGAGGTCAAGATTAATGACAACTGGGTGGTGGTTGGAGTCGCACCTTATGAAATTACTCAGGCGATGTTGAAGATATGAGCACGAAAAACAAACCAATGCGCCGGCACGGCTATGACTGACGTGACCGTGTCGGCAATGTCGAACTACGTCATGGCAAATTCGTCGCCATCGACCTGAAGGATCGCGTCGTCGGCAGGTTTGCCACACTACAAGCCATGAACAGCATCCGACGCATAAAGGAGAAATGTGATGAGAATTACTCGACAAGATAGCGAAGAAGTCGTCCACATGCTTGCGGAAAAGTATCCAAAATGTTTCTTCGAGGATCCGAGAATGCGGCGACCACTAAAGCTCAATATCATCGCGGATCTGCAGCAGGATGGCCTTCCTGTTGCGCTCGAATTGTTGAGCGCCGGAATGGATTGGTATCAAAGTCACTTCAGCTATCAGTACGCGCTCCAAGCAGGCGCAAAACGCATCGACTTAAACGGCAAGGAAGTAGGAACAGTAACTAAGAAGGAACAGGACAACGCGCAGAAAAAAATTAAAGACGATCAACAAAAACGAATCAGTAGAACGCAATATGCCACTGATCCCATTCCAGATGAGTTGGATCCACCATCCGTGAAGAAAATCCCAACCCCAACCCCAACCCCAACAATAGCCCCGCAGCTGGCGCGCCTTTACGAGGCCTTCATGGCCGCCAACACAGCATTGTTGAATTCCGGCGATGCTGCATTGCGCTCAGCCATGGCCGCCGCCGCGCTCGAGTTCATGGTTAAAGAGGCGCAACGCGTAATCAAGAATAGCGCAGAAGAGATAGGTGATGAACGCCATCCTTTGAGTGGCAGATGAAAACACTTTTCATCCGCGCAAAGATAGGAGACAATAACTGTTACGCGAAGCATCTGCTTCTAACAAATCGGAGACCTAGCACAGGAGTGATCCATGCCGCTGATAACTAGGAGATTGTATTATGACAATGTCGAGGAGGGGGGCGCCCCCACAGACGAGCGTCCGTGAAGGCGCCAAGACGAAGCAGAACAAGATTACCCGAAGCAGAAACGAAAGTAAAGCTCCAGACCCGCTGGCCGTCGCCCGCGACTATATCAAGCGTGGCTGGAATCCCATACCTTATGACTATGGAACAAAGTCTCCGCGTGATGATGGGTGGCAACGTCAGAAAATTACTGACGCCAATGTGCACGAGCGCTTTAATAGCGGCAAGCAAAACATCGGCGTGCAGCTTGGCCCGAAGTCGAATGGTCTAGCCGACGTCGATCTCGATTGCAGCGAGGCAATGACTCTAGCACGTCACCTTCTACCATCCACTGACGCTATTTTCGGCCGTGAGAGTAAACCCGCCGCTCATTATCTTTATCGCGTCCCAGACCCAGATCCAGTAGCCGCAATCGGCTATCGAGATGAAAAGAAGGAAATGATTTGCGAATTGCGCTTAGGTGGAGGGGGTAAAGGGGCGCAGACTATGTTCCCCGGTTCGATGCATCCGGATAGTGAGCGAGTCGAATGGGAGAGCGATGGCGAGCCAACTGAGATTACATGCGCAACCTTGAAGCAAGCCTGCGTCAAGATCGCCATCGGCACAATGCTGCTACGACACTGGCCACTAAAGACGGGGCGCCACAATGGCGCGTTGTGTCTGGGCGGCTTTCTAGCCCGCGCCGGATGGGGGTGTGATGATATTGGTGATTTCGTCGGCGGCATTGCCGAAAAGGCAGATGATGAGGAATGGAAGGATCGGGAACGGGCGGCACGTGATTCCTACGAGGCGCACGAGAGAGGCGAGCCTGTTGCTGGACTCCCCAAGTTGATCGAATACTTCGGTGAAGATGTCAGCAAACAAATCGCTCACATCCTTAACTATCGGGAGACCGATACCAATGAGCTATTAGAGCGGATGAATGAAAAATATTGTATCGTGCCGATCAAAGGTAAGGTGCGTGTCGTCACTTGGGAGGAAGAACGCGGCCGTCAAGTCGCTATATTTTACGGGTTCGATGATTTCAGAGCCTTGCTTGATAACAAGACAGTGCCACGTGGCAATAAACAGATCGGACTCGGATCATGGTGGCTCTATCATGCTGACCGGCGGCAATATGATGGACTGGTATTTAAACCCGACCAACCTCGGGTAATCAGCAATCGTCTCAACCTCTGGCGCGACTGGGGCATCCATCCGCGTCCCGGCTCCTGGCGATTACTGCGACGGCACATCTACTTGGTACTCGCCAATAAGGATAAGGTATCATTCAAATACATCATTAAGTGGATTGCTTGGGCGCTACAGAATCCGGAAAAGCCAGCCGAGGTCGCCTTAGTATTCCGCGGTGGCCGTGGCACTGGACGTGGGTTTGTTGGCCGCGCCTTAAAAAATATCTTCGGCCAGCATGGTATTCACATCTCTTCGCGTGATCACTTTGTTGGCCGATTCAACGCACACATGATGGATTGCGCCTTCTTATTTGCTGACGAGGCCTTCTGGCCTGGCGATAAGCAAGCTGGAGCGATATTGAATACAAGAATAACTGAGCCGACATTAATTGTTGAGAGGAAAGGTATCGATGTGATTGAGGTAGATAACGCGCTGAAGATTTACATTGCCTCCAACGCAGCATGGGTAGTGCCTGTGGGCATGGATGAACGACGTATTGCGATGTTCAATGTGTCTGAGGAGTATAAGCAGAACAAGAAATACTTTGCCCCGCTCTATGCTGAAATGGATGATGGCAGTATCGCCGCCATGATGCACGATCTCTTGCAGATGGATCTGAAAGATTGGCATCCGCGTGATGATGTGCCACAGACCAAGGCGCTACATGAGCAAAAAGAGCACTCGCTATCTCCCGCCGATCAATGGTGGCTTAGCTTATTGCAAACAGGAGAATTACCTGGGCCAAGACACGCGCCAAAAGAGGGCGAGCCCAATCCACGATTAGCTGTTAGCAAGACTTTATTCGAGCACGCACACGCCACTGTATATCAGTTGCGCTATTATACTCTCAATCAGCTGGGCAAAATGCTGAAGGATTATGGTTGTGACCGAAACACCAATTGGCGCATCAATGGTCAGCGAGCCTGGCAATTCCCATCTTTAAAAGACGCTCGCGCGGCTTGGGACAAGAGGATGAAGACCCATACCGAGTGGGAGGAGACGGCGGAATGGGAGCATCCGGAGGAGTATTTGTAGCGACCGCCTCGACCGCCTAGGCGGTCGCGAGAAAACGCTGTGGCGCAGTATCTCGACCGCCTTAACCGCCTTAACCGCCTCTTTTTAGAGGGAGAGGAGTATATATAGCCCCCGTTCTCCCTTTATTCCTCGTCCTCCTTGCAATCCCCCCGGTATAGCGAAAAGGGGCGGTCGCACGGTCGAGGCGGTCGCGGTGCTGCAGCGCAACAGTTTCCCTGCGACCGCCTGGTTTCGGGAGGCGGTCGCGCGGTCGGGGGGCGGTCGCGCCTGGTTAGCTCCCGGAGAAGGGGTTAAGCACTGATTCTCATGGGATTCCTTAGGGTCAGGGTCCAGTTATCATTGATTTACGGGTGTTTCTGCGGGCGCTTCGGATCAGAGATGTTTCTTCTAGGGTCCCCCTGGGGTCAGTTAGCACTGATTTACGGGGTATTTCTGTGGGGTAAGAGAAGGAAATTTCCTTTCGGCGGGCAGCACACTTTTCAACCTCCTCCGGCTGTGGTCCCAGTTAGTACTGATCTGCATTGCTTTCTGCACCAAGCACTGCGCTGCAGCACTTTCTATGGGCTAAATCCCCAATGATATCAGATATTAGCGGAGGTTGCTCTGTTCGACCACGGCCGTGGTTTTGGATTGGCCCAAAAGAGATTTTTTAACTCCGCCCCCCCCCGCCCTCTATCAATTTGATTTCATTAGCTATTTTTCGCACCGAACCCAACCCGTCGCCCCAAATTCCCCAGCTTAGAACATGCTGATCCAATTGATAATTTAGCGCCCTCTCGTAGAATAGAACCTCTGTCGCGGGTCGATCGGCCGTGAACCTCGAGCCGCTACCGGAACCCGCTAGGCGTGGCCTAGACGCTTCCGGAGGCGCGCGAGGCAGCCTTTCCCTGGCCGTCCCCGTTCCCGGTCGCTTAGGGCCTCCCCCGGCGCGGCGCCGGTGTTCCTAGGGGCCGGGGCACCGGAAGCCCGGTTCTAGGCCCATCGAGGCGCGGGACCGCGATCGGCTTGTAGCTAAAGACGCGAATCAAAGGAAGCTCGCGCTATATTGAACGAGGGAGATCGCGCCCATGGACGCGCGGATAGCCCCAAGACCTAAGCCTTTCCCCTCTCGCTTCCAGCAAACGCCAAACCATACGCGCTCCGCCCATCGGATGTTGACATCGGTGGTGCTGAGCGGCCCATGGCGTATGCCAGCCGAGAAGATGTATCAGCAGATGCCGCGCTGCAGCTCGTCGGCCGGGCGCTGAGCGAATCTGCCACCAAAGGTTTTCTCGACAACGTCGTATTCGGCTCTGCGGCTGCTAACGACGCGCAACCCGCCGGCTTGCTCAACGGTGTTACGCCGCTGACGGCATCGACCGGTACCGGGTGGGAGCTGCGGCAGCTGACATGAAACCTGTTTCCAGCGGTGGCCTGTATTGACTGCTCTTTGGCCTTCAGGCCAAGGGGCGCGAGCGCTAGAGTGAGCCTATGCCCGCGGCGCACAACATTCTGATGCTCGCGTTCCCGAATGGCCAGCTGCTGGATATCGCTGGTCCCCTCCAGATGTTTGCCGGTGCCAACGATGCGCTGTCGCGCCAAGTGTATCGCATCGAGATCGCAGCGCCCCAGGCTGGACCATTTCCAACCTCGTCTGGCGTTCGACTTGTCGCTGATGTGGCGTTCGCGCAGATCACGAATAAGCGCCTGGCGCGCACCCACACTCTCATCACGGTTGGCGGCGAGCCCGGTATGCGACAAGAACTTGCGCGCGGATCCGTAACAGACATCGTATCCAGGGCGATTGATCGCGTGCCACGCATCGCATCGGTGTGTAGCGGCACGTTCTTTTTGGCGGCTGCGGGAGCTCTGGATGGTCGACGCGTAACGACCCATTGGAGTGAGGTTGACGCTCTGAAGCGGTTTCGTCCAGCAGTGCTCGTCGAAGGCGATGCCATCCATATAGAGGATCGGGGCATCTGGACGTCTGCAGGCGTGACCGCCGGAATGGATCTGGCGCTTGCGATGATCGAGGTCGATCTCGGCCGAGAAGTTGCGCTTGCGATTGCGCGACGGCATGTTGTCTTTCGTATTCGACCGGGTGGCCAAAGCCAATTCTCCGCGGAGTTGGCGGCACAGTCGGCCGGCAACGCCAAGATCCAAAAGCTCGCAGAGAGAGTAACCGCGCATCCGCGTGCCGATTGGCGGACCGATGTTCTGGCAGCAGAGGCCGGAGTCTCGCAGCGATCGCTGAGCCGCTTGTTCCGTGCAGGTTTGAACATCAGCCCCGCGGATTTCGTCGAGCGCGTGCGCACTGACCTTGCGCGCCGCCGATTGCTCGAGACCGACGACAACGTGGAAACCATCTCTGTGGCCTGCGGATTTGGATCGCTTCGTCGCATGGATCGCGCGTTCGCCCGCACCATAGCCGCGTCACCAACCGAGTTCCGCTCCCGCTTCAAGGCAAATGGAGACCAAACATGTCGCTCTTCAGTATCGGATTTGTCATCTTCCCGAATCTGACGCAGCTGGATTTCACCGGCCCACTACAGGTGTTGTCGCGGCTTCCCCAATCGACGATCCACATCGTCGCCAAATCGCGTGAACCGGTGCCGAGCGACTGCGGGCTCAGTCTCTTGCCGACGCATACCTTTGCGGACTGCCCACCGCTCGATCTCATCTGCGTCCCCGGGGGAGGGAACGGCGTTGTCGCAGCTGCCAACGATCAGGAGACGATCGACTTCGTGCGCAGGCAGGCAAGCCAAGCGAAATATGTCACATCGGTTTGTACCGGCGCCTTCATACTCGGAGTTGCAGGGGTGCTCCGAGGGCGGCGCGCTACGACACATTGGGCCTTTACTGAGCTGCTGCCTCTGGTCGGCGCCACGCACGAAAAAGCCAGGATCGTTAGAGACGGCAACGTCATCACTGCAGGAGGCGTGACTTCGGGTATTGATTTTGGCCTGAGCGTAGTAGCGG
>WNFU01020057.1_pt1 | contig 11892 bp, 10 predicted proteins | sample 5400121 | NCBI WGS metagenome assembly WNFU01 (sample SAMN13153360, study PRJNA577476) | soil metagenome | isolation source: 100 cm soil or saprolite under grassland replicate 1 | place: USA:California | collected 2016-06-15 | reverse complement strand
CGCCGCGGGCGGCGGCGGTCGCGGGGCTGATCGTGGCGGGGATCGGAGGCGTCTGGTGGCTGAGCTTCGGGCGCGCCGCCACTTCGGCGACCATCCCGGTCACGCTTCCCTTCGTGGAGCCGGCGACGGTCGCGGGCGGCCCGGCTCCCGCCGCGCCGCCCGCCATCGCGTCCCCCGGGGGCGGCAGGCTGCGGCTGCTCACGAGCCCGCCCACCGCCGACATCCTGATCGACGGTCGACGAGTCGGCGTGGGCGGCGTGTTCGACCTGCGCGTGCCGGCCGGCGCGCGCCGCGTACAGGTGCGTGCGCGGGGGTACCAGCCCTTCGACACGACCGTGGTCGTCGACACCGGCGTCACGGTCTCGCTCGGGAGGATCGCGCTCAGGGAAGGGGGCCGGTGAGGCGGCTGCTCCACTGCGCCGCGTTGCTCGCGGGGCTCGCCGGGCACGGGGCGGCGCAGGACAGCACCGCGGCCCCAGGGCCCCCCGACAGCACCACGGCGCTGCTCGGACAGGCGCGTGAGTTCTACGAGCGACTCGACCTCGAGCGGGTCGTGCCGCTGCTGCAGCGGGTCGTGTCGCCGGCGTGGCCGTTCGCAGTGACGCCCGACCAGCGGGTGGAGGCTTACAAGTACCTGGGCGCCGCGCTGGCGCTCTCCGCGCGCCACGACTCCGCGGTCGCCTATTTCCGCCAGGCGCTCGAGCGGGATCCGTTCCTGGACCTCGATCCGTTGCAGTTCACGCCGGGGCAGATCGCCGTCCTGGCGGCGGCGCGGCGCTCGACGTTCGCGGTGGGCGCGCGCCCCGTCACGGCGGCCCGCGTGGAGCCGCGCGCGCAGCGCGTCACGTTCATGGTCGCGACGACGCACGTCGCGGCCGTGCGCGTGGAGCTCCGCTCCGGCGGCGCCGCGGCCGCGCTGGTGCTGTTCCGGGGTGTCAGCGACGGCGTGCGCGAGCTGCGCTGGGACGGGCTGCTGGCGGACGGCCGGCTGGCGCCGCCGGGCCGGTATCAGCTGGCCGTCGCCGCCCGCAGCGAGCTGCTCGCCCGGTCGGACTCGGCGCGCGTCTACTTCGACGTCGGCTACGACACCGCGCCGCTCGAGGACACCCTGCCCGAGTTGCACGGCGGCCAGCTGCTGCCGGAACGCCACTCCACGGCCATGGCGCGCGGCGACCTGCTGAAAGGCCTTGGCGTCGCCGCGGGCGCGGTGACGATCTCGACCGCGCTCGCCAACCGCGACCTCGGGCGTGACGCGACGCTGTCGGCGATGGTGGCCGGCACGGCTGGGGTCGCGGGCGTCGTCGCGTTCCTCGACCACCTGCGCCAGCGCCCGATCCCCGAGAATGCCGCCGCAAACGTGCGACGGCAGGCGGAGCGCCGCGCCGCGAACGAGGCGATCCGCAGTCGCAACGCGGCGCGGCTCGCCCAGACGATCCTGGTCGTTACGCCGGCTCCAGGGGTCGGGCCCTGAGGCCCGGCGCGCTCGCCGTCGTCCTCAGCGTCGCGCCAATCGCCGCGGCGGCACAGGCGGTGTCCGGATTCGTGGACCTGTCGGCGGCGGAGCACCGCGCCGACGCGGGCTACGGGGTCGAGCGCTTGGCCGGGCCCCTCCTCGGTGCGGGCGTCGTGATCGCGCACGGCAGGCTCGCGCTCTCCGCCCGGGCCCGGGGCGGCACGCTCTCCCCGGGCGGCGGCAGTGTAGATCAGGATGTCGGGGAAATCGGGGCGGAGCTGCGCGTCCGCGCCGCCCCCTGGATCGCCTTCGGGGTGGGGGCCGAGCGGCGCAGCTATTCGAGTGTACTCGCCCGACAGCGCTGGACCATGGTGCACGTGGGGGTGGAGGCGAGCCTGCCGTTCGCGAGTCCGGGCCTGCGCGGGCTGCTCGGAGGGGCCCTCGTGCCGGTCGTGTCCATCCCCGGTCTCCCGGCGCCCGATGTGGCGTTCAGCGCTGCCGCCGGGCTCGAATACGCCAGGGGTCGCGCCAGTCTCGGCATGATCTACGCCCTCGAGCGATACGACTTTGCCTCTTCCGGCGCCGGCCCGCGGCTCGAGCAGCTCTCGAGCCTGATGCTCCGCGTCGGCGTCCGCCGGGGGGGGGCCTAGGTCCGGACCTGGTTGCGGCCGCCGTCCTTGGCGCGATACAGCGCGCGGTCCGCGGCCTTGACGACCAGGTCCGACTTCGCATGGCGGTCGCTCTTCTCGGCGACGCCGATGCTGATCGTGACGGGCACCCGCTCTCCCGGACCCCGGTCCGTCAGGACCTTCTCCCGCTTTTTCTTCGAGCGGAACCGGCTGCGCAGGATGAACCGCGTGTCCTCGACCACGCCGCGGAGCGCCTCGAGGTCCGGCAGGCACTCCTCCGCCGTCTTGCCCCCGAAGATCACGGCGAACTCCTCGCCGCCGTAGCGGTACGCCTTCCCGCCGCCGCCCACCTGGGCCAGCTTCGCCGCGATCATCTTCAGCACCTGGTCGCCGACGTCGTGTCCGTGCCGGTCGTTGATGCGCTTGAAGTGATCCACGTCGATCATCGCCACGCTGTACTGCCCGCCGAGCCGCAGCATCGCCTCGTTCAGGGCGCGGCGCGCCGGCAGCCCCGTCAGGCCGTCCTGATACGCCATGTGGTACGAGGCTTCCACGACGGCGACGATGACGATGAGGGCCGAGGTGGCGAGGTAGAACGTCGAGAACCCCGGGGCGCCCGGGCGCACGGCGGAGAGCCCGAGGAACGCGGGGATCAGCGCCCAGCCGAAGGAGCGCCCGGTCGGCGTCGGCGAGACGAGCTGCCAGGCGAGCACGAGGCCGCCCGCCACGAAGAACGCGAGCAGGGCCGGGTCGGCGAGCGCGGTCCATTTGAACAGCGCGTCGGGGAGGAGGTTCGTGTTCAGCAGGGCCGCCGTGGCCCCGGGCGTGGTCCGATCGAGCATTCCCACGAGCGCCACCTGTCCGAGGATGAGCGCGAGCCGCACGAGGCCGGGGGGGGTCACGAACCCGCGCTCGGCGGTGAGCGGCAGGGCTGCGAGGTTCACGAAGTGCAGGACCGAGCGGTCGGCGAGCGTCAGGAGCAGCAGGGCGAACAGCAGCCGGCTGCGGTGGAACCGCCAGCCGAGCAGCGCGCCGGCGACGAACACGGCATAGCCGTAGAACGGCGCGAGCGGGCTCACCAGCTGCTGCAGATCGCGCGAGTGCGTGTACAGCAGCGCGGCGAGGATGATCGGGACCTCGGGGAGCCCGGAGGACACGACCTTCCACGCGGCGGCGTACGCGCGCTGTTTCTGCTGTTCCGCTGTCTGGCGCACGGGCTTGGGGGACTCCTCGCGGTTCCGGAGCTGGGCCGAGCGTTGGGACGCCGGCGGGCATTAAGGCTAGTTGCGTCGGGCGCCGGCGGCTAGTGATATTTTCCCCCGCGCGCGGCGGTATCGTCTAGGGGACTAGGACGGAGCCCTCTCAAGGCTCAAACACGGGTTCGAATCCCGTTACCGCTATGTCCGATCTCCCCGGGCCGGGCCGCCCCCATCGTCTAACGGTCAGGACACCACTCTTTCAAGGTGGGAACAGGGGTTCGATTCCCCTTGGGGGCAGGGAAGGCTGAAAGGCGTCAAGCAGGAGCGTCTCGCCGTATTTGCTCGACGTCTTTCTGTCGTTAGGGCCGATAGCTCAACTGGCAGAGCAACTGACTCTTAATCAGTAGGTTCTCGGTTCGATTCCGAGTCGGCCCATCAACGGTTTAGGCCCTCCGGGTTCACGCTCGGAGGGCCGTTTTCTTCAGAAGACTGGCGAGTGAACGACCGGGCATTGTTGGGCGGAACGCGCTTGCTCTCTGCCTATGACCTACGAGACGGCACTCGCATCTGGATCATCACGGATGCCGACCGCAGCTCCACCACGGTGCTCCTGCCAGACGAGTACTGAAACTGGTCAACCCGACCGGCTTTTCTTGTGAGTCATCGCTCCCGACCCGAGATCAAAACTGATGTATTCGGAGTTGGGGCCGAGTATGCGCAGTTGGCGGAGCTCTTTTCTTCTCGGGAGCCACTCATTAAGCAGGCTCCGTAATCCTGCGATGTACTCGCTCCTTTTCTCCGGGGGACCTTGCACCGCCGCCGCCAGTTCCTCGAGAAAGGGCTCGCCATTTATTTCATAGGCGGCCATCAATATGTACGGACCAGCCTCTCGATCTTCTTCGTGCTCCGTTGCGAGGGCGAATGCATTTCGCCACGCCTCAACATCCCAGTCCTGGCATACGGCCGCCAAGAGGTAGTACACGAACGCCATTCGTCGATCCTTGACGGCCAACTGTCCGGCTCCCTTGTTGAACCACGCGAGCCCGCACAGGGCGTCGAGCTGCAGGGCATCATCCACAGTGGCGGGGTCGCCCGCCAAAGACAGGGCACCGCGCGTCTGTCGGTTCTGAGTCTCCACGCCGAGCTTAAGGATTTGTGTGAGAGCCCAGTCCTTGAGCCTCCATTGTGGCGATAGCTCCTTCGTTTCGCCGAGGTACAATCCGAACTGGACTTTTGCCTTCGCATACTGCCCTGCAAACATCAAGGCGTCAGCCAATAGCGCTTGTGTCTCAATACCAGCTCCGCGATCCATGCTCAGCTGATAGGAGGTCGCCGAGCACTTGAACCGATGAAGTCCGAAGAACAAGCCGCCAAGTTCGGAAGAGAAATAATCGCGATTCCAATAGCTGGGGTCTGTCCGGGCTGCGATCAAGTAATCCCGGACAGCCTCGCGCCGGTTGCTGCCTCTTCGGTGGTTCCCCCGATTGTAATAGGCCATGGCGATCTGTTGTTTGTCGCTGCCGGCTTCCGCGAGTTCTATGCGGCGGTCAAGGTATTTCTCGTAGATCGCCAACTCCGCAGCGGACGTCCCCTGGGCGGTAAGAGCGAGGGATCGAAAAGACTCGGCGGCCCACGTACTGCCGTACTTTGTCGCGAGCCGGTCGGAGAGTTCGAGGGCGTCCGTCAGTCGATGGCCCGTTGCCAAGTACCTGGTGAGAGGGCCGAATACGTCAGGACTTTCGATCATGATCGATGAATCGACGACCGCGAGGGCGATCTTGCCAGCGAGTGAGTATTGACGCGCCCGTCCAAGAGCGAGAGCCAGCAACAAGAGTGTATCCGCCGCCAAGGCGCGATGGTTCTTTACGTCACTGGCGACACCTATTGACCGGCTGACTTCCTTCCCGAGCTGGACGGCGACCTTGCGAGGGCGGATTACGATTGTTGCAAGCGCACCCTTTACATCGTCGCTCAATTCGACGACGCCACGCAAGCGAGCCACAGCTGACGTCAGTTCATTCACCAGCGCGGATTGAGCATCAGGTGGCTCGCGCTCTATGGCGACGTGAAGGGGAGTTGTGACTTCGCCACTGCGGAGCGTTCGCCTAACAACTAGATCGCGTACCAGGAGATTAGGCGTCTGGCTAGTCCAACGATTTACGTCCTCGAATGTCACCGACACCGTACCATCGCCTTCATCGGGTGGGTTGATCTCTTGGAACCAGCGCGCGTAGAAGGTTTCTGAAGGGGCATGATACGACGCGATGATCAGCTGGACGTAGAATCTGAGACCAGTCGATGCCCCGGTCTCATCAAATACCTCGACCTCTCCATCGATGCCGTAGTCAGGTTGTTCCGGTCGAAACACCCAGTGACTCGGTAGCACGCGCTCGAAAGCGCGACGTGACTCATCAGCGACTCGATGAGATCTGGGACGTTGTGGCACTACTGCGTTCCCGCTCGCGCCGCTTTCTCGGCTCTTTTTGCATCGGCCAACCGCTTCCTGTGTAACGCGCGGTTCTGCCGATTCATCTTGATGTCGTCCCACCAACTAAGAACACGGCCGACGATGTAGTACATGAACCAGCCTACTTTGGGTGCGTGGAAGGGCTCCATGTCTCTCTTGTCGTACCTTTGCTTACGCCAGTTCTCCATGTCGAAAACAGAAACATCTGAGCAGTTGAGGTCACCGGCGATAGCCCGCTCCAAAAGAAACTCCTCAACAGCGACCGCGGACTGTAGCGCGTCGCTGGTCAGTTGAAACTTTCGGAAGATGCGATACCTGTAGTCGTGCGCATAGATTGGGATGACTTCCTCTTTACCATCCGAAAGCTTGATCTGGACGACGTACTTGGCATTCGACCCGTACGCTTTCCCCTTGTATGTGGAACGTAGCGCCCGGATGATGCCGGTGTAGTGATTCTTGAAGAAAACGTGAACAGGATCCCACGCTCGAATCCAGTGACGAACTACGTATCGACCCTGAGACGTGGCGAGTACCAATCGTCGCCTCACGCCCTTAGAGTCGAGAAGCTCGTTAAGGTGAACCCGGTGGGTCCCGCTGCTGTAATGGTCAATTGGTTCGTACTCACGGTGGAGGATACCAAACGGTTCGAGTGTGACCGGCTGGTTGGTGAAGTCCTCTAGTTCGATGTAGTAGTTGTGACCGATCTGGAGGAAAATCTTGAACAGAACGACGGCGCGGTCCTTGAGGTTCTGGATTGTCACACTCCCTACATACTTGTCGTCACATGAGACGCTTGACCACAGCGAGTAAGATCCGCGTAGTTCAAGCCCAGACTTCATGACGAACATCTGCCGGGCAAACCACGCCGCGCCGACTGCTACAAGCAGCGCGAGCGAACCGATGATGAGATTGACGAAGTCAAACGCCATCGAAAGTCCCCTTGCTCGCGTTGAGCCTCGATCAAGCGTGGCGGCAGGCAGCGAGTACGAGTTGACGCACGCTGCGGTCTAGGCGACTTTGGCGCGATGAGCGATGCCCCAGCGTTCTTCATCCCAGGCATTGACCCTTCAAGCCAAGAAGAGGCCTACGCGGAACCGGCTCGGTTTGCGCAGCGGTCGGTACCGGACCATGGAGAACGAATCTACTCGATCACGTTTCCTCACGACGGAGAAGAATGGACCGGGACGGTGGGTGAGCAACTCCGAGGGCGCACAATAGCCGACCCTCGTGCGCGGGCACAGTCTAGGCGATTCTCTCGGCCGGTCTCCGACGAGGCCACCGTCTGGGGCATCTTCCCTGGCAATCCTTACGTCGTGGTCACTGACTCGCGCTCCAACCCGGCTGTGCGTTCGGCTTGGGAGAATCCGTTCTTGGCGGGTCGGCCGGAGTCGGTTACGTACTTCACCGACGCGCCACTCACACGTGGGTAACGCTCCGTACCTGGAATGTCGATCTTCGCCAAGTCGATCACGACGCTCGCCACCGCCGATCTGCAAGAACTGCTGACGGAGCAGGCAGTCGAAAACATCCGCCTGGAGTTCAAGAGTGCACCGCCGTCGAAGGACGAGATGCTCAAGAAGCTCAGCTCGTTCGCCAACACGTATGGCGGCTACGTGGTCGTCGGCGCGACGGAAGATGGGAAGGGCCGCTTGCAAGGCCTGCCTGGCGTCGCCGCGATCAACGGGTATCGGCAGCAAATAGTGCAGTGGTGCTACGACGGCGTATGGCCACCGCTGGAAGTGTTCGTCTCGGACCCGATCCCGACGCCGCAGGACGCGACAAAGGTCTGCTACGTAATCCACATTCCATTGAGCGAGGAGGCGCCACACTTCCTGAACGGCCGAAAGGGCGCATACGTGCGGACGGATGAGCATAGCCAGCGGTTTGAGCCGCAACTTGCCACCTACGAGGAACTCACGCATCTCGGCAACCGCCGCGCGGCGCTGGTGCAACGGCGGGAAGCGCTCACGGTCCGGTCCGTCGAGCGCTTCAATAGCTACGTGCGGACCGACTATGGGAAGGCCGAGAATACGAAGGGCGATATCGGTGCGACCCTCTTCGTCGCCGTGTCGCCCCTGTTTCCGCACCGCCAACTGATAGAGCACGGCGCGCTGTTGACCCGGTTCACGTCGCACAACATTGGGTGGCGTCGGTCGGGGTTTCCGGTGCCCGATTCGCCGAAGATCAGCGCGCACGAGAGCCTGCTGATTCCTGGCGGAGCGTACCGTTTCTCTCTGGTCGAGATCACGGTGTGGGGCCACCTGTTCTACGCCGTCGAGTTGGAAGACGTGCATCCCGACGAGAAAGGGGTCGAGCAGGCACGGGGCATCCACTCCAACGCCATCGTCGGCTACCTGCTAGTGTTCCTGGAACACGCGATCAGCGTGCTCAAGGTGCTCGGGTACGATGGGCCGCTCCTCGTCCAGGTTCAGATGGTTCGCATTCGCGGCATCCCCTTCCTGGCGTTCCCGTACAACGCGCCGAAGGAGGTTGGCGCGGCGCCCTTCGATGACACGTTGTCGTTCGAGGTAACAACGTCGAGCACCGCCCTCGCGACGGATCGCGATAGCGTCGTGGGCGAGATCGCCAAGACGATCTTTCTGGCGCTAAACTGGTCGGCACCCGCCCTGGGCCTGGACGCTGTCAAGCAGCTCATCGCGAAGGGCAAGGAATACAACTTCTGGTCGAAGTAGCTGATGTTGCGCGCGTGAGAGCTGTTACATCGGTGTGAACGGGACGAAGGCTCTATGTCAAACGGCGAACGGTGGGAACGGGACCCCGCGACGGGGAAATGGCGACCGGAACCACAGCCGCCCCTCCCACCGTGGAAGCGCTGGGTCATCGATTGGTTGGCCCACAACTTCGCCCTCTACGTGCTCATGGCGCTCCTCGGCCTGCTCGTGCTCATCGTCGCGTGGCTGATCGACGTGCTGCGTACACCGGTTCCCCCTCCCGGGTAGGCCCGGGCGGAAGATCGTAGGATTCCCTGCCGACGGAGGTATCCATGATCCGAACATGGGTAGGCGTTCTGCTGGCGGCTATCGCCTCGCGGGCGACGGCACAGCAGCAGCCGACCGACACGACGTACATCGTGAAGGTGAAGTACGAGTACCAGCCCGGGTCGGTGGCGATCCTCACTGACAAGGTCGGCCCCTTCGTGACCCGGGCGGCCGCGGACTCGGCGGTACCTGAGATCGCCCGCCTCGGGTGCTGGCGCGAGCTGAAGCACCCGGAGCGGCTCTACTGCAACAAGAACATCCTCACCATCACCGTGGAAGCGGTGGCGCCCAAGAAGCAGTGATCCGCCCCCACATCCGGAGGAACGCGCATGGCGAACAAAGACCTCAACACCAGCACGGCCGGCTAGCTTTGTTGCTGGACCGGCCAGCAGTCAGTCCCTTTGCGTTCCCAACAGGACGGGAGAAACAAGCAGTGGATCGCTTCACCGTACTCACCGTCGCAGGACTGCTCGTGCTCGTCGTGCCGATCATCCATCGACGGGTGCCCAAAGAAGCCGTGCTGGCGCAGAAGGTCCTCACCTTCTTGTTCTGGCTCGGCTGCATTCTCCTGCTCCTCGCGGTAGGTTGGCGCGGCGAGCTTGGCCCTCTCTCGTGGTGAGCCGTCTCAAGAGTTGGTCGGCGACGGTGACAGTAATTTCTCAAGCCCTGGTAACAGAGTTAGACCCAACTCCGCCCAACGCGCGACGCAGCTCTTAATCAGTAGGTTCTCGGTTCGATTCCGAGTCGGCCCACTACGTGACGCTCCTGGTCGGAAGGGTGAACCAGAACGTCGCGCCTTCCTCCGGCTTCGCCTCCGCCCACATGCGCCCGCCGTGCCGCTGGATGATTCGGTGAGCGAGGGCGAGGCCGACGCCCGTCCCCTCGAACTCCTCGGCGCGGTGCAGGCGCTGGAACACGCCGAACAGCTTGTCGGCGAAGCGCATGTCGAACCCCACACCGTTGTCCCGCACGTAATACGCGACCTCGCCGCGCTCCGGCCGCGCCCCGATCTCGATCCGCGGATGGGCGCGGCCGCGGCTGAACTTCAGCGCGTTGCCGATGAGGTTGGCCAGCACCTGCCGCAGCAGCGTGGGATCGCCGGTCGCCGCCGGCAGCGGTTGCAGGACGATCTCGGCCTCCCCGACACCCTCGCCGCCGCGCAGCCCGTCGATCACGCTCCGCGCCAGCGCCGTCAAGTCCACCGGCGCCGTGGAGAGCGGCCGCCGTCCCAGCTGCGAGAATTTGAGCAGCCCGTCGATCAGCTGACCCCCGAGCTTCGCGCTGTCGGCGATCACACGCAGCATGCGCCGCCCCTCGTCGTCCAGGGCGGCGGCGTGGTCCTCGAGCAGGACCTGCGCGTAGCCGCTGATGGCGCGGAGCGGGGCCCGCAGATCGTGCGACACCGAATAGCTGAACCGGTCGAGCTCGGTGTGCGACTGCGCGAGCGCCTCCTCGTCCCCTCGGCGCTCCGTGAGATCGCGCGTCACCTTGGCGAACCCGCGCAACACGCCCTGGTCGTCCCGCATGGCGCTGATGACGACGTCGGCCCAGAAGCGGGTGCCGTCCTTGCGGATCCGCCACCCTTCGTCTTCGAGGTGCCCCATCTGCCGCGCCGTCTCGAGCGCCCAGTCGGGCTTCCCTTCGGCTACGTCCTCCTCCGTGTAGAACACCGAGAAGTGCCGGCCGAGAATCTCGTCCGCGCGATACCCCTTGATCCGCTCCGCGCCGGCGTTCCAGCTCTTCACGTGCCCCGTGGGATCGAGCATGAAGATCGCGCAATCCCTCACGCTCTCGACCAGGAGACGGAAGCTCTCGGCGGTCTCCCGGTCGGTCGGAAGGGGCTGCGGTTGGCGTTGCGCCATGGTGGATGGAACTTCGGCGGGCGGTGCCGGCCGTTCAAGACGTTGCCCCGGCGCCACGCCGGCGCAACTCGCCGCCCGTCTCCGGGCGCAGCATATTCGCGGGGTCCCGATTGCCTGGGGTTATGCAATGCGCAACATAGTTATTCACGCCGTCGCGGGAGCGGCCGTCCTCGCCGCGTGCACCGAGTCCCCGGCGCCCCCCCCGACCGCGCTGCACCCGAGCTTCGCCGCCGGCGGCCGGGCCCCCGCGGTCTTCGTGACCGACGTGAGCCGCGACACGACCGCCCAGAACGAGACGCCGGTCGCGGTCAACCCGACGAATCCGAATAACCTGCTCACGGGCGCGAACGACTGGAACTACAACGACGGCGTCGCCTACAACGTGAGCTTCGACGGCGGCAAGACGTGGTCCGCCACGCTCCCGGACGGCTTCATTCCGGGCCTCACCCGCTACACCAACGATCCCGCGGTGCCCGGAACCGGCGTCTACGACGCCGCGGGCGACCCCTACGTGGGCTACGGGCCGGACGGCACCGCGTACTTCGTGGCGCAGGCGTTCAACTTCTTCACGCCTCCCTACCAGATCGCCCTGTACGTGAGCCGCTCGACCGACGGCGGCCGCACGTGGTCCGACCACCCCGTGGCGGTCTCGGTGTGGGACAACAAGATCGGAAAGTCGAAGGGCTCGACCGGTCAGTTCCCCGATCACGAATCGATGACGGTGGACAACAATCCCGGGAGCCCGTACTACGGGTCGGTGTACGTCACCTGGGTGCAGTTCAACGGCTATGGGACCCGCTCGCCCGTCCAGGTCGCCTACTCGCGCGACGGCGCGCGGACCTTCTCGGCGCCGCTGCAGATCACTCCCGCCACCGTCCGCAACAACCAGGACGCGCGCATCGCGGTCGGCCCTGACGGCACGCTCTATCTCACGTTCGACAACGGCATCCAGGGCGGGAAGGGGACGGCGAACTACGTCTCCGTTTCGCGCGACGGTGGGGTCAGCTGGAGCGCGCCGACGGTGTTCTCGCGGTACAACAATCCCGTGTGCCTGTATCCGCCCTACTGCTTCAACATCGCGGGCGGCGCGTTCCGGGGTCCGAGCTCGTACCCGGCGCCGGCCTTCGACGCGACGCGCAATCGCATCGCCGTCGTGTACTCGGACATCGACGTGGACGGCCGGGCGAAGGTGTTCTTCACGTCGGCGCCGGCCGACCAGGCGACCACCGCCGCGGCGTGGTCCGCGCCCAGCGTGGTCGCTCCCGGAAGCGGAGATCGCTTCG
>WNFU01011380.1_pt1 | contig 11895 bp, 13 predicted proteins | sample 5400121 | NCBI WGS metagenome assembly WNFU01 (sample SAMN13153360, study PRJNA577476) | soil metagenome | isolation source: 100 cm soil or saprolite under grassland replicate 1 | place: USA:California | collected 2016-06-15 | reverse complement strand
CGCGACCTGCGCACCAAAATCGAAAAGTTCATCGCCTACTTCAACGCAACCATGGCAAAGCCCTTCCGCTGGACCATGGCTGATAAACCTCTAACCGGCTGAGCAAATGAGTCCTACAATTCCGCTCGGCAGTACTAGCTTGAACTTGGTCGGGAACTGGACCGGTAGCTCAGCCGGCTTGGCGCCCTTAAGTATCCGCCCGACGTAGTTGGCGGCTTGACGATACGCATCCGTCGGACTGGTCTCATAGCTGATCAGGCCACCGGCGACGACGAATTCGCGCTCGGGAGAGATCGTGGGAATTGTATGACGGGCCGCCAATTCGACGATTTGATTGCGCCGGCTGGTGACGGCCGAATCGCTGCCCAGGATGATCGCGCCGACGCCCCGTTCGGCAAATGTTGCAAAGGCCACGTCAATGTCGCGTTCGCTCCCGGCATTAAGGACGACGATTTGCAGCCCGAGCACCCGCGCCGCGCGCTCAACGTCTCTAGTTTCCGACTGGGCGATCGGATTGCTTGGGTTGACGAGCAGGCCGATCAGTTTTGCCGAGGGGACGAGTTCCCGCACCAGTTCCAGCCGTTTTGCAGCCAGCGCGATGCTGAAGAAGGTCACGCCGGTGATATTGGCGCCTGGCTGATTGATACTGGCCACCAGGCCGGACGCGACCGGATCGCCACCGTTTGCGAACACGATCGGAATCGTCGCGGTTGCCGCTTTTGCCGCCAGCGCGGCAGGGGTCCCGCTGATCGCGGCGATCACGGTCACTTGACGACGAACTAAATCCGCCGCCAACGCCGGCAGCCGTTCGTATCGGAGCTCTGCCCAGCGGTATTCGACCGTCACGTTCTGGCTCTCGACAAAACCGGATTCGTGTAGGCCCTGCCGGAAGGCGGACGCAAGCTGCACGGAAGCGGAATCATGCATCGCCCTGGCGCTAAGGAATCCGATCACCGGCATCGCCAGCTGCTGCCCGCACGCCGCGAGCGGCCGAGCAACGGCCACACCGCCGAGAAGTGTGATGAACTCGCGTCGCTTCATGACCGATCCCCGAGCCCTTACCCGACTTGAAAGCGAGGCCGACATCCTTGATGTTTGATCAGTCTATCATATCGATGAATAGGGAATATGGCTCAGTGGAGCCATTCCTCATACGCCGCACAAGGCAGGTTGTGCGACACATCGGCAATGGCTCGTTGTTGAGCCATATTCCCTGCTCGCCGATGTGATAATTTGATGAACGTTTGAGAGGTCAATCGTGAGACGGCGCGAGTTCATCACGCTTGTCGGCGGCGCGGCGGCATGGCCGCTCGCCGCACGCGCGCAACAGCCGGCGAAGGTGCCGACCATCGGGTTCTTGGGCGCAGGCACGCCTTTAGTGTGGGGCCAATGGGTCGCCGCCTTTGTGCAGCGACTGCGCGAGCTCGGTTGGATCGAGGGTCGCAATGTCGCGATCGAGTACCGCTGGGCGGAGGGACGCGACGAGCGCTTCGCCGAAATCGCAGCCGAGTTCGTCCGGCTCAAGGTCGATGTCATTGTCACGTCGGGAACCCCCACGGTGGTCGCGGCAAAGCAGGCAACGTCGGTCATTCCGATCGTCTTTGCGACGGCGGGCGATCCGGTTGGCACTGGCTTGGTCGCAAGTCTGGCGCGACCGGGAGGTAACGTCACCGGCCTGTCAGTCCAGATAACCGATCTTGCCGGCAAGCGGCTCGAACTCTTGCGCGAGGTCGTCCCCGGTCTCCGCCGGTTGGCGATCATGGGCAATGTCGGCAATCCCGCCACGGTGCTGGAGATGGCCGAGGCTCGAGCAGCGGCCCAAACGCTCGGCCTCGAGGTCGCCACATTCGAAATCCGGCGAGCGGAGGATATCGCGCCCGCCTTCGAGGCGCTCAAGGGCCGCGCGGAGGCACTTTATATCCCTTTCGACCCGCTCACAAACAGCAACCGGGTTCGCATCAACACCTTGGCGCTGGGCGCACAAATGCCGACGCTGTATTCCGTCGGGGAGAACGTCAAAGCGGGAGGTCTCATGTCCTATGGACCAAACCGCCCGGACCTGTACCGGCGCGCCGCCGACTATGTGGACAAGATTCTGCGCGGGGCAAAGCCGGGCGAACTCCCGGTCGAGCAGCCAATCAAATTCGATCTCATCATCAATCTGACGACCGCCAAGACGCTTGGTCTAACGATCCCAGAGTCGTTCCTGTTGCGCGCCCACGAGGTGATCGAATAACTAGCTCACTCCCCTATCCGCGAACTCCCCTACCGCGGAGCGGTTTAGTGCAATATCTGTTTTCCGACGCTGCCGATATGGCTCGCTTGAGCCATATTCCCTGCCCCGCTAACATGAAGGGCCTGAACGTCCACGGCCGGAAGATCACGATGAGACGGCGCGATTTCATCACGCTGCTCGGCGGCGCGGTCGTGTCGCCGCTCGCCGCGCGCGCGCAGGCGGCGATGCCGGTCGTCGGATTCCTCAGCGGGAGGTCGCTTGCCTCCGACGCGCATCTCGTCAAGGCGTTCCGCCAAGGCCTGAGCGAGCGCGGTTACGTCGAAGGCCGGAATGTGGCGATCGAATTCCGCTGGGCCGAAAGCCAGTTCGACCGGCTGCCGGCATTGGCGGCCGACCTGGTCGGCCGCAAGGCGGCCGTGATCTTCGCGGGCGGCATGGACGTGAGCATCCGCGCCATGCGAGCCGCGATTTCGGCGACGCCGGTCGTGTTTGCGACCGGCGGCGATCCGATCGAGCTCGGACTCGTCGCCAGCTTCAACCGGCCGGGCGGCAACGCCACGGCGGTCACGGTGATCAGCGCCGCGCTTTGGCCAAAGCGGATGGAGCTGGTCCGCGACATGATCGCTGCACCGACCGTGGTGGCAATCGTGGTCAACCCCAACAATCCAACCACGGAAGCCATCACAAACGACGTTCAGGCGGCAGCACAGACGCTGGCGCTCAAGACCCAGGTTCTACAGGCCAGCAACGACCGCGACATCGATGCCGCCTTTGAGACCCTTGCGCAGCAGCGCGCCAGTGCACTCATGGTGCAATCCGATCCGGTCTTCAACGATCGGCGCGACAAGCTCGTTGCGCTGGCGGCGCGTCATGCCATGCCGGCGATCTACGATCGGCGCGATTTCCCCGCCGCCGGCGGCCTCATGAGCTACGGCGCGAGCGCCGTCGACCAATACCGCCAGTCCGGTCTCCTCGTCGGCCGCATCCTCGGCGGCGCGGAGCCCGCCGAGCTACCTGTCATGCGGCCGGTCAAGTTCGAGTTCGTCATCAACCTCAAGACCGCCAAGGCGCTCGGCCTCGAAGTACCGGCGAAGCTGCTCGCGCTCGCCGATGAGGTGATCGAGTAGTTAGAATGTTTGAGGGGTCAATCGTGAGACGGCGCGAGTTCATATCGCTCATCGGCGGCGCGGCGGCAGCGTGGCCGCGCGCGGTGCGCGCGCAGCAGCCGGCAAAGCCGGTGGTCGGATTCCTTAACGGCGGATCGCCTGATCAAGACGCGGACCGTGTACGCGCGTTCCGCCAAGGCTTGAGCGAAACCGGCTATGTCGAGGGCCGCAATGTGGCGATCGAATATCGCTGGGCGGAAAATCAATTCGGACGGTTGCCGGAATTGGCTAATGATCTGGTTCGTCGCCAAGTGACTGTGATTGCCGCAGGCTTCAATCTTGCTGCGGCAAGAGCGGCCAAGGCGGCCACCACGACAATACCGATCGTCTTCCAGACCGGGGTCGACCCAGTCAATGCCGGACTTGTCGCGAGCTTGAACCGACCGGGCGGCAATCTCACAGGCGTGACCAACCTGAGCAATGAGGTGGTGCCGAAGCACCTGGAGCTGCTGCACGAATTGGTTCCCGCGGCGAAGGTCCTTGGTCTGCTCGTCAATCCGACCAATCCCCTGCTGAGACCATATCGAGAGATGCGCAGGCGGCAGCCGACACAATTGGACTGCAACTGCATGTCTTGCATGCCAGCACCGAGCGCGACTTCGAGACCGCCTTTGCCGCCTTGCGCCAACTGCGAGCTGGCGCGCTCGTGATTAGCCCCGATGGGTTATTCAATAGGCGGAACGGACAGCTTGCGGCACTGGCGCTCCGCCATGTAATGCCCACCATCTCGCCGTTTCGCGCGTACGCCGTCGCCGGCGCGCTGATGAGCTACGGAGGCAGTGTGACGGATCAGGGCCGTCAAGCCGGCGTCTACACCGGCCGCATCGTCAAGGGCGAGAAGCCTGCCGATCTGCCGGTTTTCCAAGCCACGAAAATCGAGTTGATCATCAACCTCAAGACCGCCAAGGCACTCGGCCTCACGGTCCCGCTCTCGTTACTCGGCCGTGCTGACGAGGTGATCGAATAATCAGTCACTTCCCTCTCCGCGGACTCGCTACCGCGGAGAACAAAATCACGTCGTCTGGCGCCGGCTGCCCCCCTTCCACGCCGGGCGAACCGATCGGCATGCCGGGGGCCGCAAGTCCCCGCGGGCTTTTTGCCTCGACGTCCGTGGTCATCATCGTCGATGCCTCCGCCCGGGAGCGCCGCTGTCTCACCGTCTCACCCCCTTAGGGCGTGAGACAGCGAGACAGCGCATCTAAGTCATTGTTGCAATTGGATTTGTGCTGTCTCAGCGGGGGTGGCTTGGGTGTCTCGCTCGAGCTGCTTCTTCAGCCGGTGCACGGTCGACCGATGGATGCCGGTCTCCTCGGCAATGTCGCGGATCGACAGTCCGTCGGCCAGCAAGGCCTCGACCCGCGCGCGCTCGACGTCCTCGATGCCCTTCACGGTCCAGATCGCCTTATCGGCGTTGGTTTCGAGCATCGCTTCGAACGGCAAAGCCGACTTGCCGCGCAGCCCGCGACCCTTGGCGACATGAACCTCGAACCGCGCGCGTCTTCGCCGTTACGATGCCTTCTCCTTAGCCTGGGGTTGGAGACCAGGCGGCGGCGTAGCAACGAGCTGAGTTATTGCGGTCTGATGCCGGCATCCTGGATTACCCTCGCCATTTTCTCCAAGTCCGCCCTCATGGTTTCGGCAAATTTTTCCGGCGAATTGCCGTAGGTTTGGAACCCGAATTCCGCCATTCGCGCCTGGATGTCCGGGGAGTTCAGTGCCTTAACGATCTCCTGACTTAACTTGTGGACGACTTCCGACGGCGTGCCGGCCGGCGCGAAGAGACCTCCCCACGTCGCGAACCTCAGCGGTATTCCCTGTTCAGCGAGCGTCGGCGTATCCGCAAGAAGCGGAAGACGCTCATCGCTTGCAATGCCGAGAGCCCGCAATTTTCCTTCTTTGATCAGCGCAGCGACGATGGGTACGCCCGCTAGTGCGACGGGAATTTGACCCGAGACCACGTCCATCGCCGCTTGAGGCGCCCCTCTGTATGGGATGTGCGTGAATCTTGTTCCGGTCACCGTCATGAAAAGTTCCATCGCGAGCTGCTGCGCGCTGCCGTTTCCGCCGGAAGAGAATTCGAGCCGGCCCGGCTGGGCCTTCGCGATCTGGATAAGTTCTTGGGCTGTTTTTGCCGGCACAGATGGATGCGCGATCAACACAAATGGAATGCCGATCATCTGTGTGATCGGCGAAAAGTCTCGAAGCGGATCATACGCAATATTCTTTTGAAGGTTCGGCAGCATCGTCATGATGCCATCGGTTGCCGCAAGCAGCGTATGACCATCGGCCGGCGCCCTCGCCGCGCGCTCGGTGCCAATCTGCCCGGCGGCGCCAGGCTGGGGCTCAATGATGAAAGGTTGGCCAAGGGCGGCGGCGAGCTTGTCGGCAACCAGCCGCACGGCGATTTCGAGTGAATTCCCTGGTCCAAACGGAATTATGATTCTGACCGGTTTGGCCGGATATTTCAGCGGCTGCTCGGCCATTGCCGAAATGTCACATCCCCATGCGACCGCCAAGGCGGTTGCCGCAAAAGCGAGTTTCAGAACGTTTTGCATGCTCGCCTCCTCTTGAGCCTACGTCTTGCGGTGGTCACCGAACCTGGGCCGTCAACACATGTGTTTCTTCCGGATAGGTAACCCCATCGCCGTCGGCGTAGCGCTGCAGCTGTTTCATGACGCTCGCTCCAATTTTCTTGCGCGCCTCAGGATCCGCGGCAGCGATGACCGGTGCGACTGGCGTTGCGGCTAAATGGTCCAGTGTGAATTTATCCAGACGGGGCAGGTGGACATTGATCCGACTGACGCGCACTTCTACGGCTGAGAAGCCCGCTTCCATTGCGAGACGCTGCAGTTCCTCTCCGGCGGGGGCTTGCCGCGAAGCGCAAAAGCGGACGGCGGCTTCGTTGCACATGAATCGAGTGAGCGCTTCACCGACGGCACTATTATAGAGCCCGGCGCTGTTCCACACGCTGAGCGCGAGACGGCCGCCATGGTCGAGCACGCGGCGCATCTCCTGCAGCGCGACCGCTTTATCTGGAAAGAACTGTAGTCCCTGCTGACAGAGAACTACGTCAATGCTGGCATCCTCCAATCGAAGATCGAGCGCGCTACGCTCGAGCCATTCAATCGGTGCGCCAATCGGTGCTGGGAGCGATCGCGCGACCCCGATCATTCCGGGATTCAGATCGACACCAACGACATGTCCGGCGGGACCGACACGTTTCGCCGCAATCCGAGCCACGACGCCGGTTCCGCAAGCAACGTCTAACACGCGCTCGCCCGCCGCCAGGCGAGCAGCCTCGACAAGCAAAGGCGCCCAGGGTCCGAGGATGTACCGAGCGACGTAACGCTCGTACAGTTCGGCCGCCTCCGCGGTAAGGTGCCATTGCTCGTGCTTGTTCATCTCCGATTCCATCCGAGCTTGCGTGATATCCGCTCCGCCGTTTGCGTTACCGCTCTGATCTGGTCTTGAGGAGGCGATGCGGGGATGTATTGGATGGAGCCCGCAATGGCGACCGCACCGACGTAATCACCAGCGTGATTGAAGAGCGGGGCCGCGAGACCGTTCACTCCCTGTAACACCCGATTGGGGGCGGTGGCCCAGCCGCGTGCTCTCACCTGCGCCACGGCGCGCTGAAGAGCACTTGGCGAGCAGATAGTTTGCGGAGTCCAGGCTTTGAGTGGTCTAGCAAGGCAGTGCGCCATGAGACCGTCAGGACCGAACGCCAACGCGATGTTCCCGTGGGCGCTCGCATGAAGATCGAGCACAGTTCCAGGCTGCGTTCCGAAATTTACAATTGCGTGGCCCTGCAGGACCTCCAGGACTACGACCTGATTTTCCACCAGGGCGGACAAGGTCGCCGGCTGCCCGGTTTCGTCGCGAAGACGCGCCATGTCCTCGCGGGCGACTGCGAGGATGTCGAAGCGCTCCCTCAGGCGCTCGCCAAGAATGAACAGCTTGATTCCAGCTCCGTAACGCATCGTCGTCGACTCCTGATGCACGAAGCCGTGCAGCACGAGAGTCTGAAGATGGCGATAGACAGTTGCCTTCGACGACGCGAATTCGCGCGCGAGCTCCGAAACGCCGATGGACTCTCTCGAACTCGCGAGTCGTTCCAACAAGCGCAGCGACAGATCGACGGTCTCGGTTGCCGGACCTTCGCCCGCCAGCCTCAGCTTTCTTGCTGGCCTATGCAGGGCTGTGACTTTCGGCATGTGTTTCATTTAATGAAACGTCGTTTCAATAAATTAGCGGACGTCATCCCGCTTGTCAAATGTCGGCGCCTCTCGCACGGCACGGAATCGTCGGCCGCCTCGCGTCAACCATGCGCGATGCGGCTAACCACCGAGTGGCGGGACAGCGAGCGTCGGCTCGAACAACAATTCGGCGAGATTCTGGCCGTCCTTCACTTGCCGGACCAATACTTCGAGAGCGGCGCCGCAGGCCGAAGAAGCTGAGCGGCGTCGATGGGAGGAGAACGACGGCGGCAGGAAGAGCGTGCTAAGCGCCAGCAGGATAAAAATCGGTGGCGACGCTTCGTTGAGTTGGCGTGCTGAGCGACGGAACCAGCATTGCCGACGCTATCGTCAGGTCGGCGTCTACACAGGCCGCGTCTTCAAGGGCGCCAAGCCCGCGGACCCCCCGGTGCTACAGTCGACCAAATTCGAGCTGGTCATCAACGCCTCGACCGCGCGCATGCTCAGCGCCACCGTGCCGCCGTTGCTGCTCGCCATCGCTGACGAGGTGATCGAGTAACTAACTCTGGCTGACTTCCGGTACTGGAGGCAAAGCGGACTTGCTCACAACGGCTTTGTGATCCGGCGTGCCCCTAAAGTGCCCGCCAAGTCATTGTTGTAATTGGATTTGTGCCGTCCCGGCGGGGTCGGTTTCGGCGTCTCGCTCGAGCTTCTTCTTCAGCCGATGCACCGTCGACCGATGGATGCCGGTCTCCTCGGCAATGTCGCGGATCGATAGTCCGTCGGCCAGCAAGGCCTCGACCCGCGCGCGCTCGACGTCCTCGATCGTCTTCACGGTCCAGATCGCCTTGTCGGCGTGGGTTTCGAGCGTCGCTTCGAACGGCAGCGCAGGCTTGCCGCGCAGCCCGCGCCCCTTGGCGACATGGACCTCGAACCGGGCGCCGTCGGCCGGGCTGTAGTCGCTGGGCCGCCGCAGGCTGATCGACGTGTCGAGCAAATCTTCCCGGTTGCTGATGCCGCGCTGGTCGCCGTTCTTGCCGGCATGATGCACGATCAGCACCGAGATGCCGCGCCGGCGCAACCGCAGCAGCCACTGCTGCATCGTCGTCCAACTATCGGCGTCGTTTTCGTGCTGCCCCGCGATCAGGCTGGCGAGGTTGTCGAGGATGAGAATCTCGACGCCGTCGAGGCATCGCTCGAGCTTCCTCTGCAGCTCCGGGCGGGCCAGATTGCCGATGCCGTCCTCGAGCAGATCGCCGGCCAGCACCTTCAGCATGCCGGGTGCGGCCGCGACGCCGGTGCCGGCCACGATGGTCCTCAACCGGTCCCGTAGGTCGGCCGCCGGCATCTCGCCGTCGACGAGGAGAACACGCCGGGCGCTGGGCGCCCGCCAATTGAGGAACTTGCCGCCGGTCGCGACCGCGTGCGCGATGCCGAGCGCGACGTGGGTCTTGCCGGTGCCGCGCACGGCATAGAGCAGCGCCAGCCCTTTCTCGGGAATGATCGGGTCGAGCACCATCCCGCGTTGCGCGATGTCGAGAGCGAACAGCTCGTCGAGATCGAGCGGGGTAAACCCCTGCGTTGCAAGGTCGTCTGGGGCAAGTGCGGGAGCCGCCATCGCCGCTTGCGCCGGCACCAGTGGCGGCGGATCGACGATGACGTCGAGATCGGGCTCCGAAACCGGCTCGGGGCCGAGAGCATTGGTGTTTTCCGTCCGGGTCATGCGGGCTCCTTCTTGCTGACCGATAAGGTGGTTGATGTCGTTGTGAGTGACGTCGAATCGTGCAAAGGCCGACGACGGCGGTTGCCTCGGCGAATGATCGATTGGGAGGCCTTGCGTCGAAGCCTCCAGCCAGGCCGTCGCCGCCCGCGTGAGGACCGGATCGTCGTTGTAATGGCCGAGGCCGCGGTTGCATGTCCCGCAGAGCAGACCGCGCACCTTGCGGGTCGCATGACAATGGTCGACGTGGAGCCGGCGATGATGCTTCTTGCAGATCCCGCAAACGCCGCCCTGGCGGGCCAAGAGCGCATCACGATCGTCCAGGGACATGCCATAGCGGCGCCGAAGGCTCTCGGCTTCTCTTTTTCCGCGCCGGCGCGCGTTGATCTCGTCCTTGTGGGCCGCCCAGTAGGCGCGACGGTACGCACGCTTTCTCTTTCGATAGTCCGGGTCTTCGGCAGATCGCTTTCTTGCCCAAATGGTCTGGCGGGAAACCATGTCTGTTTCCCTCCGCAGTCCCATTGGTGAAATCGTTCAGCGAACGTCGGTCCGCCGCCGCCATGGATGGCGGCACGGCTCATTCCAATCATCCTGCGAGGCTCTCCCGGCCAAGGGGCGGGCGCACTCCGGATGACGGTCATCGATTCGAGGCGTAAGAGCCTTGGTCCGGGGGCGAACGAGGGGCCGCCCGAATCAAAACACCCGCGCAGCGGGGCCGGCGGGCGCAGTTCGTCGAATCGCATTTCGCCAAGTAAGTGTTTCGCCGGATCGAGTCAAATGATATTCGGCGGCCTCAAAAGCCCGCGTTGTGATGAAATCGAGGCGGCGGGTTACGGCTAGCCCTAACCCGCCCTACGCGCTACTCTTTCGGCGCGCTCGGCAGAGCAAGGGGCAGATGGGCGGTGAACGTCGCCCCCTGCCCGAGCACGCTCTCGATGGTCAGGCGGCCGCCATGGCGGTTGAGAATGTGCTTGACCAGCGCCAGCCCCAAGCCGGTGCCGCCCTGGGCGCGGCTCTCGCTGACGTCGACGCGATAGAAGCGCTCGGTGAGCCGCGGCAGATGCTCGGGGGCGATGCCGGGACCGTAGTCGCGCACCGCAACGCGGGCTTCGCGCGCGCCGTTCGCGGCGTCGCCGGCAGTGAGCGAGACCTCGATCCCCTTGCCGGAGGCGCCGTATTTCAGCGCGTTCTCGACCAGATTCTCGAGCACGCGAATCAATTCGTCGCGGTCGCCGAGCACGAGCAGCGGGCTTGCGGGCATGGCCAGCTTGACGTCCACGCCGCGGTCGCGGGCGAGCGTCTGCAGGCCGTCGGCGACCTGGCGGATGATGGCGACCAGATCGACCTGCTTTTCCGGCCGCAGATGGGCGTTGAGCTCGATGCGCGACAGCGAGAGCAGATCGTCGATGAGCCGGGCCATGCGGGTGGCCTGCGCCTGCATGATCTTCAGGAAACGCTCGCGCGCCGCGGCATCGTCGCGCGCCGGCCCCTGCAACGTCTCGATGAAGCCGGAGAGCGAGGCAAGCGGCGTGCGCAGCTCATGGCTTGCATTGGCGACGAAGTCGGCGCGCATCTCCTCGACCCGCCGCAGCGGCGTGAGATCGTGGAACGCCATGAGCACCAGGCCGGAGGGCTCGGCGGCCGCGATCGGCGTCACGATGGCTTCGTACCAGCGGTCGACCGGCACCCGCTCGAAGAACTCGACCCGCTGCGTCGTGCCGCTCGCCCGCGCCCGGCGCATGGCATCGAGCACCTCCGGCACGCGCATCCCGAGCGAGACCGGCTCGCCGCGGCGAAGCGCCGGCGCGATCGCGCTCGCCCGCGCGTTGAGCGCGACGACGTCGCCATTGCGGTTGAGCGCGACCACCGGATCCGGCAGCCCGGCCAGCACCGCCTCGATCAGCGGTTCACCGACGCGCGCCACCGGAAGCTGACCGGACGACACGGCGCCGCGCCCGTCTTCGCCGCCGCTGGCCGCGAGCACCGCCGCGACCGCGACGACGCAGGCAACGGCCACCAGCGCCGGCACCGCGCCGAGCATGCCGGCCAGCCAAAGCCCGGCGAACAGGATCGCGGTCGCCGCCAAGACCAGGCGCGCGCGCCTGAGCCGGTTTCGCCAATCGTCCCAGCGCGTGGATTTCCCGCTATCGTGACTTGCGGTCATCCGGCTTCAGCGAACCTCCGTCTTCTCGGCGGGTGCATCGGTCGGCGTCGCAATTTCGGTCGGCGCGATCGACGGAACCGTCGCGACGGGCGGCGGCGGTGTCCCGCGCATCGCCAGGACGAGCTCGCGGCCGCCGAGGATCAACAGCGAGAGCGCGAACGGAACGATATAGTAGAGCAGGCGGAACAGCAGCAGCCCGGCGAGCAGGTCTTCCTTGTCGAACTGCCAGAGCGCGACCATCATGGCCGCGTCGAAGACGCCGAGGCCGCCGGGGGCGTGGCTCGCGAAGCCGAGCAGCGTGGCCGCGACGAAGATCACCGCCACTGTGACGAAGCCGATATTGGGCTCGTCGGGCACCAGCATGTACATCGCCAGCGCGCAGCAAGCGAGATCGATGATGCCGATTCCGATCT
>WNFU01013249.1_pt1 | contig 11897 bp, 17 predicted proteins | sample 5400121 | NCBI WGS metagenome assembly WNFU01 (sample SAMN13153360, study PRJNA577476) | soil metagenome | isolation source: 100 cm soil or saprolite under grassland replicate 1 | place: USA:California | collected 2016-06-15 | reverse complement strand
ACTAACTATTAAATCAATAAATTAACTATTAAATCAATAAATTAACTATTAAATCAATAAATTAACTATTAAATCAATAAATCAATAAATTAACTATTTAAATCAATAAATTAACTAACTCATCAATTTTTAATATAAAAAGGCTTCCTTTTCACCCTTTTGTTCTCTTAGTTCTTATCATTGTTTATCAGAATACGATTAAATATATTATGTAAGTTTTGTAGCACCAAAAAAAGTGTGATAAATAGATATGTCGATCAAAAGCTGTAACAGGTAATGCATAATAATTATTTTAATACTTTCGAAATTTTATGCAAATTTAAAAATTTTCTCCCTGCTAGTCATGCTCATAACCGCAGCAGGTCTCTAAGGTGAACAGCCTCTAGTTGATAGAACAGCGGCAAAATAGTTCCGTAACTTTAGGAAAAGAATTGACTCCAAGAATTTTGCCTTGGCAGGATGCATTAGAATGGAGACATTGCAAATCGGATACTGCTAGCAGGATATAATGGATTTGCTATGCATTAAAATTGAAAGAAGTTAATAGCAAAGAATTCTCAATTGTAAAGATAATACAAGAGCCGATAATTTTCTTCCAATAGTCTTTCATGATTCAAGTTATGCGTACGTAAGTATATTTATAATAACGGCAAAATTTTTATTAGATGATTAATATTTTTAATACTTCGAAATTATGCAATTTTTAGGTACATTTAAAATGCGAAAGGTTTCGCATTATTAGTTAGTCTACCATTATTAAATAATGCGGATTGTGTGCTCACGTAAGTATATTTATAATAACTGCAAAATTTTTCTTAGATGATTAATACTTTTAATACTTCGAAATTATGCAAGCAACACTTATAGTTATGCAATTTTTTAGGTTTCTTTTACTAAAATCATGCGAACTTTTATTAGTTTACTCACGTAAGTATATATTTTTGATTTGAAATTGTAAAATTATGCGAAAAAAAAATTTTTTCCGAATTTCTACTAAAGCAGCACTTATAATTATGCAATTTTTTAGTTTCTTTACTAATATAGTCTGATGTGAGTCCTTATTTAAAGTCATAAAATCATGCGAACTTTTATTAGTTTACTCACGTAAGTATATATTTTTGATTTGAAATTGTAAAATTATGCGAAAAAAAATTTTTCTGAATTTCTACTAAAGCAGCACTTATAATTATGCAATTTTTTAGTTTCTTTACATTTAATATAGTCTGATGTGAGTCCTTATTTAAAGTCATAAATTATGCGAATTTTTTGTGAATTTTAGCGCTTGACAAATTAATTAATACACGTAATTATTTTTCTGTATATATATAGACGAATTTATTTTATGTTTGTTTTATTTACCTTTCACTGAAATTAATAACTTTCACATAATAGCTTTTCATATAATAATTAATTCACAAATAATGTCTGAACGAAAAAGAACTGAAGAATCGTGCAAAAGATTCCATCAAATTCTTACTAGTGAAAGACAAACCAAACGTTCAAAGAAGGCTCCCATCGGCAGCGGCGGCAACAACAACAACGGCGGCGGTAACAACAACAACAACAACGGCAACAACGACAACGGCGGCGGCAACAACGGCGGTAGTGGCAGTGGCAGTGGTATTGTAATTAAGCAATGGCTCCCCAACAGAGCCGTCGAAGGTATTCATAAATATTTAAAAGTTATTAAATACAATTTTGTTTTTTATTAAGATTTTTATAATCTATAATAGATTGCTTACAAAAAATTGATAAAAGAATCGGTGATCTAACGAAAGTGGTCAAAAATATGTCATCTGACATAAAAGAATTAAAAGAATGTAATGAGAAAATTTTACATTCTATCAAAAAATTAGAGAATACTTCGGAGGGTGCCGACGAGGAATTCATTAATGTAAGAATATTTTAATTTAAGTTATTATTATTTTTTAATTTCTAATTCATTTTTATATGCTGATTATATTTTTTAGTGTGCGGTAGCAAATGTAGTCAAGTTGATAATGAAGGTGTCAATGTACCCTTCAAAAGAAGAGTTAAGAGGTGCGACGGAAGCTTATTTCAAAGAAAATCATCACGAATTTTATAATAATTTTTCAGAAGTTCGTTGGTCCACGTATTTTACTGTGAATATATATCCATATGTAAGTTTTCTTTTTTGAAAGTTTGTTATTGAATATATAAAATACTAAATAGGAGTATTTTCTTAAAGTTATTAATAAAACAGCGCTCAGCACGGGGAACTTTGAGCTCCAAGGCCAAAGATGCGTTATTCTCGTATTTTGGGAAAGGAGAACTTCCAGGTATTAATACCTCTGCGACTCCGGCAGAGATTGCAAGATGGAAGAAAACGAAAGAAGTCTCATCTTGCTATAAAAAGCTTTTTATTCGGTCTGGTGCTGGTGACGAGAAGAATGATTTAGTTCTGGCGAAAATAATTGAAAGGATCTTCCCTGAAAAGGAAGATTCAGTGCCAAATGTTCAATTGGCATTTGTAATTGCGGTATGCGTAACCATTTTAAGCCCGAAACACGCAAGTATAAGATTAGATAAAGTCGCGTTGAAGGATAAAGTGGAATATTATTTAGTAAGTTTCTGCAAATTTGTAAATTGTGACATTGTAACTTCTTTATTTACTAAAGTTCTATTTTCTTAAAAGAATAAACTCGAATCTAAGGAGCCTATAGGGCCAGATGATGTCGATGATATTAGTGAAGGAGGTGAAGAAGGTGAAGCGGACAACGAGGACTGATTTTTTTTTAAAAAAAAATTCTTATTTTTTTATTTTGCGTCAGAATGCAAGAAAATTTTTTTATATTTAAGCCTTTTTTTTAAAAAAAAAATAATTCATTTTTATTTTGCGTCAGAATGCAAAAAAAAAAATTTATATTTTTAAAAGTTTTTTTTAAAAAACAGATAATTCTTATTTTATTTTGCGTTAAAATGCAGAATGTTTTTTTTTGTCATAATATATAGTTAGTTAATCTGCGTAATTTTGCAAGATTTTAATAAAAATTAGAAAATTTCTTCTCTTTGAGAATTATTTTTTTATTATTGATTGCAATATTTTTACGGACACGTAAACTTACGTTAAATTACGAAATAAAGAACTGACCAATCAAAATTATGCTGATCATATAATCTCAAACTGATTGTGCGCAACTGTAATTTAGTAATCATGTGCAAGCGCACAGTAATAATTTATTTATTGTAAATCAAAATATGAATTTGTTAACAAAATATTCATTATTTGAATTAAAGCGTGGGATAATATGCACGATATCTTGAATAGCTTCTATGTCAATAAAATTATAAATTTCTGTAAGTTCTAATCGAGAACATCCATAAAGAAATGGATGACTTTGAGATTTGAAATCATACCACTGAATTAATACGAGATTTAGCGAAGTGTTTCGTTCTTTAATTTCTATTTTCACTATTAATAAAACCTTAATAAAATTTAAAGAATAATTATTAAATTTAGTATTAAATATCATATAAACATCTAATATTAAATAAATTAAACAATTACCTGTCCATAACAGATGCCTTCATTAGAAGTATAATCAAATAATTCATTAGAATTCATACGAACAGATATATTGCTAAACCAAGATTTGCCATAATATTTATTAGTAGCACGTATAATAGCGTCATTTTCTAAAGTAACAGATTTATATATATGCACTACACTTTCATTTACTGATGTTATCCCAGATTGTAAATCTAGATACAGATTTAGACATTCCAAAAAATTGGTAAATCCGGTTTTCATTCTATCATCTATTTCAGGATCTGAATCTTTTTCCCTAAAAACTGTATCTGCATCCATTAATTTAAAATTCAAAAATGTTGCCGAGAATTTAAATGCACAAGGGGTGGTTGCCAAATTTGTTGATGGATGGGTTATATTTGCAATCGATTGGCGTCGAATCTATGTAAATATAGAAATCAACACAATATAGTAATACGTACTGTGTAACAATTATACAAATATTTATTCACTCACCATTTTCATTATTTGAGTTTCAATGCTTTTTTTATTACTTAATCGGTATGGATTTTTGACATATTCTTTATGGAGACTTTCGTAAGTCTCTGTAGTGTATCCGTTAACTGCACCATAAGATCGAATTGAATCAATTATATGATATACCCATGAGTGTAGTTTTGGTAGTTTTAATCCGGAGCTAATATCTTCAAAAATTTTAATAAATATCTGAGACCAATCGTTTATTGATTTCTAAAATAAAATAATATTTCAGTTTAGTTCTATGTAGTATCTAATTTTGTTAGCATAATTTATACGTACTTTGAATTTGACCAAATCACTTTCTTTAAACATTTCATATCTACTAATTGCATACATTTCATTCCATGTTACATAGACCTGTGTCAAATCTTTGTTTTTAATGAAATTTTTGACACCTTTTGTGTTTTCTTTATATAAATTGTCCACTACAAAAACCATTACTTTCATTAAGTTACGGTATTCATCAGCAGTTAGTCTAGCTTGTAGACCATTTGTAAAGATCTTCAATCCAGGAAACCTTGGTATTGCAGCTAATCTACGATCTACTTCATCTACTAATGAATTACCATATTGATTTTTTAAAAGTACTCTTGTGTAATCAATTTGATAGTGAAATAGACCTAAATCGAGATGGTGCATTCTATCTGGCACTGTAGCTTCATAAATATTTATATAACTTAAAATAAATAAGTAATACAAATAGATATTAATATACAGTAATATAAATAAAAATAATTATCGAAATATTGTGCAAACTTACGGAAATTTCCAAAAAAAATTATTTACATCTTCAATGCTAACGGATTTTGTTAAATTTTGATCAAAAAATTGGCGCATATTATCATGCGTTCGTAATTTCATTTCACTTATTGTTAAATTAATATCAGCAAGATCATCTTTTTTGACTAAACAAAAATGACAAGGAAAATTTGCCAAGGCTGATTTGTAGGTAAGACAATATGTTGCGGCTTCTGGCAAATCAGCAATTACAACTGAAATCCGAGGAAAAAACCAAATACTTTCATTATTCAAATCCAGATCTATACCATTACTTAATGATAGAAAAGGATCTAGTAGCACTTCTAAAGATTTATGAAAGGCTTTACGAACAGCAATTTTAAAATTTTCAGATTTTTTTTCAGTATTATCACTGGCTTTTAGGATTGGTAAGTATCCTAATAGTTGTTTTGCATTTGGTTTATTACGTCTCCAATTCTTAATGTTACCGATTGACATATAAATAGGATGGAGGTTTTTTTTCCCAATGTATCGACATTAGTAGCATCTGAATATAGCATTATTGATAGGAGTTTAGAACCACGTGGTAAGGATTTTTCTGTATTTTGCCACCACGTTCCAGTATTTTGTTCACTATATATTCTTTCTCCATCATGCTTTAAATAATTGATATACGTTTTAGTAATACTATATAAATGATTATCATAATTATCATGATTTCTTACCTCAAGATTTTCGAAAGTCAGTGCAAAATTTTGTAATATATCAGGAATTGATAAAATATTTTTTACGCAATTTAATAAAGAACGATGATGAAGATAATATTCCGTATTATTATAATTTATTACACAAGTTTGTTGAAATGTCAAACTTGGTAGGTTCATATTATCCATATATTTGCGCCCTTGTTCAATAGATACCGGAAGAGGAGATGAAGCAAGATTTGAGTGTTTATTAAAAAATTTTATTATTGCATTACCCGTCTTGTTATTCAGTTTATGTTTTGTAACCAATGCCATTAAATCACCATATGCTTCATTTGGATAATTTACATTCACTTCAGATTCAGATTCTTCTAAGATGTCTTCCAAAACATCTTCAAAGACAGAACCTTCATCAAAACTCACTTCTGATATTGACATACTTTGCTCACCACCTTCATTAAAACTCACTTCTGATATTGACATACTTTGCTCACCACCTTCTGACATGCTTTGATTACCACCTTCTGAAATCGACATGCTTTGGTCACTATAATTTGAAAAACTTTGATCACCTTCATTTATTTCAATATTTTGATCATTTGATTCTTCGCTACTAGATTCGACTACACAATAACCAATATGTTGGCTATAAGCAGATCTAGTGCTAAAGGTTCTTGGACAAAATGGGCATTTATATGACATTTTATTTATATAAACTAGCTAATGAAGAGGCAGTTATTTGATACTGTTAATTGTTTTCAAATACATTTTGATTTCAATAAAAATTTTCATGTTTATATAGACTTTTCTTTGTAATTGAGTCCTAAAAAAAGTATTTATTCAGTAATTTGGTATAAAATCTATAAAATCAATAAAATTCAAATCGTAATTGCTATTCCGGGCTGGATTTTATAAAATAAAATTTAGTATAAAATCAATAAAATTTCACAGTCGTAATTGCTATTCCGGGCTGGATTTTATAAAATAAAATTTGGTAGATAAATTCAATAAAATAAAATATTTATTAATTTGGTATAAAATCAATAAAATTCCGGAAATATTACACAATTCAATTTTTTTTTATATAGGCCAGTCTAAATGTTAGTAAGGTTGCGAAGGAGATCATGTGTTAGTGCATTAAATTATGATAATCAGTAAACAATAAGCCTATATCTACTGTACAACGAAAAAAATTTTTATAAAAGCCACTTTTCCACTTTACAAACAAACAAACAGGATTTACAAACAACTCCGTCTAAAAACTCTAAAGTTCATAGTATTACAGCCACACAAAACCTCTTCCCCCCCCTTTTTTTTATATAAAATATATTGCGTCAAAACAGCCTCCTTTCATTTCTTTCCCAATATATCAAACTTTTACAAACTTTTTTTTTTTTACAAACTTTTAAACAAAACAAGCCCCTTTCGCAAACTTTTACAAACTTTACTGAATTCTAAAGATTTCTCAACTCACTACTTCCTGGGTTTTCCTCAGCCATCTATTGGTAATCCTGTCATTATCGCCCGTCCAGCGTTTCCATTGATTTTATCAAAACTCGCACGTTGAATATCTTTTATAGAAAAGATATAAATCACTTCACAAACAAGCCCCTTTTCATTTCGATAACAGTTGCATATTACGCAAACTTTTTTTTTACTGTAGTGAGAGGAATTCTTTGACACAGTGAAACCCCGCTTCATTTTTAAACAGTTAAAAGCCTCCTTTTCCTTTACCAAAAAAAGAGACAAATGAAAAATTGCCTCCATAATCCGCTTTACTTTCAATATGAATTCTCAGCCCATTTCTTCACATACTTTCGTTATTATTTTTTTTTCAATAAAATCATGACAGACCAGGATTTTGCAACGTTCACGTCCACAACCACCAAAGGTAATTATATATATTATATTTTTCTTTTTCATATTATTAATTGTTAATTGTTAGATAACTTCAAACTTTGTATTTTTTATAAATGAAAAGGTAAAGCTAAGAAACAGAAACGAGCAACAGAAGCAACAGATGATGATCCCATATCCTCTATCGAAGGTAATTTTATTATAAAATGTATATACAATTGTAGTTGAATCATAAAGATCTTAAGAAAAGATTTGAGTTATATTTATAACAATAAATAAATAACAGCTATTAACAAAATGCTTCGTAAATAATCCTATTTAAATATAGTGGCGGTTAACAAAATATCAAGGCAAAACCATATTATAAATAAAAAAATAGAGAATCTTTTAATGATCACGGAGAGAATAGAAGAACGTATGGATAAGTCAGAAACAAATAATATAGATCAAACTTTTGTAGAAGTATGTAATATCACATTCTTATTATATATGTTATTTAATTATAATTATTATGTATGTATAACCTTATTATTATTTTAATCAGAATGTCATTAAGAAGGTCGCAAAGGTGTTAATCAAAAAGTCGATTTACCCTACCCAAGAGGAATTTTATGATGCGACCAATGAATTTTTAAACGAAAACCATGAGGATTTTATCATGAAGTACTCAAAAAGGAAATGGAGTACTGTTTACGAAAAATATTTCTATAAGCCCGTAAGTTGATTTAATTTCTGCGCTTATTGTGCAATCTTCCATTTAGAATTTTAAAAATATTAGCATATTTGTGCGCAATTTTTTTTGTAGACATTTTGGTTTTTTTTTATTTCTTTATCGTTCTGCTTGTCGTAGAGCCATGTATAATGTAGAGAGCCAAATAAATAACATCTATTTAAAATCAAAATTTTTTATACTTCAATGATCTAAAAATATCTCGAGTTTAATTAAACTATTTCTAAATATGGTGTATTTGTTTTTTGCGCATTGCGCATTGCTCAATAAGCATTTGGCTTGAATTTTTACATTCTTTACGCAGATTTACGCAGATTTACGGCCGAAATTTATTTAATTAAATATTTATATTTTTATCTCTAATATAGCTCATAAAACAGCACAGGAGTTTTCGGGGTACTCTTACTTCGCGTATCAAAGACGCTGTTTTTTCAGCTTTCGGTGAGGTAAATCTCCCATCAATAAATACGAAGGCTCCTCCGTCCGAAATAATCAAATGGAAAAATCAATCATCAGTAAATGAATGTTACAGAATATTATTTCAACCAATGAACTCAACAGAAGACACAACATACATGACTTGTATATTACAAAAGTTATGGCCTAAAACCGATTTGAAGCAAGTTCCGGATATATGGATTGCGTACGCGGCTAGTACGTCAGAAATTTTATTAAACCCAAGTATTCCAACCATACAAATATCTGAAGCAAAAATGAAACCGAGACTCAAAAAATATCTGAAAGTTGTGGAAAAGATTATTGATAATGTTGACGAAATTTTTTCATCGGATATTGAGAGCTCCGGAAGTGAGAAAAGAAATGAAGAACATAGAAACGAAAAAGAAGAACGCGAAATCGAAGCAGGTGAAGGAGGCGGCGAAGAAGATGATGATGTCTTTTTTTAGTTGAAAATGATGCGAAATTGAAAAAAAGAAAACATCATAAAAAATGATACGATCTGAGGAGGTAAGGAGCGTAAAATACCAATTTTACATAATTTGTCGTATTCCGTGGTAATACATGATATAAGAAGAATTATTAAATATTTTGAAACATTTTATAGTTTTTAATATATATAATATATATATATATTATTATTATTATTATTTTGCGTGTTGGCGCGCGCGTATATGTTTTTTGTAAATATAAATTGATATTTTTCGTTAATCAATTTTTGTTAATCTTAAAAATTGATACTAACAATTTTTTTGATACTTTTCATAGTTTTTCGTATATAATTTTTTTTGCGTACCGGTGCATGCAACGCGCGTATAATATACTTTTTCGTAAGTATAAATTGATTTTTTTAATATTCTTTTTTTTTTGACACTTTCATAGTTTTTCGTATATAATGTTTTTTTTGCGTACCGGTGCATTTCGTAAGTATAAATTGATTTTTAATCAATCTTTACTAATTTTAAACAACTACTATCTTTGTTAATCTTAAAGTAACTACTAACTAATTTGATTTTTTTTGATACATTTCATAGTTTTTTAATATATATATATATATTATTTTTTTTTTTTTGCGTGTTGGCGCGCGCGCATACGTTTTTTGTAAATATAAATTGATATTTTTTGTTAATCAATTTTGTTAATCTTAAAAATTGATACTCTAAACAATTCTCTTTTTTTTTGACACTTTTCATAGTTTTTCGTATATAATTTTTTTTTGCGTACCGGTACATGCAACGCGCGTATATATACTTTTCCGTAAGTATAAATTGATTTTTTAATCAATCTTTATCAATTGTTAATCTTAAAGTAACTAATATTTTTTTAATCAATGTGATTACCTAATTCAAGTTTTTTTTTGATACATTTCATAGTTTTTCGTATATATAATGTTCTTTGCGTGTTGGTGCGCGTTTTTTTTAAAAAATTAGTTGTACTTCTTTTTTTTCATTTAAAAAATTAGGTTGTACCGTGGTGGTGCACTTTAAAAAAAAAATTTTATTGGGTTGTGCCGTGGACCCGTGGTGGGTTATACCGTGGTGGTATTTTTTACATTTTTTAATAAAGGGTTGTACTGTGGTGGGCGGTACAATTAATAAATAAATAATGTTCAATCAATACTTCGTAAGTTTAATATTTATAACGTGCGATTGCAAAATGGATATTTGTAATTAATTAATTAATTTCATTGAGCAATTATATATTATAGCAAATTTATTGTACGAAGTTTTGCGTTAAAACCTGTAAATCGTACGTAGTGCATTTTACCAATTTTATATCCTTTCTTTAATTGGGTTTCAGTAGTTAAAATGATTTCAGTAATATTTTGATGTCTTTGATCAAATTTTATTAAGTTCTTCTACATATTTATGCATTAGTTTTAAATATCAATAAAATTAAAAAGCAATTTTTAAAAAGAAATTAAAAAGAAATTTTTAAAAAGAAAATAAAAATTAAAAAAGCAAATTAAAAAAGCAAATTAAAAAAATATAAAAAAATAATTTCTATTATTTAATATTCATTATCATCCTCGCTAGTACAATAATCATCATCAAGCCCTATAGGATCATTAGCTTCAAGTTTGCCCTAAAATTAATTTTAATATTAATATTATCATAATTTGAATGAATAAATTGCAGAAACTTACTAAAAAATGTGCCACTTTATTTTTCATTATCTTTTCGCCTAATTGTATTCTTTCGTACTTCGGATTTAACATAGTTGTACATACGGCGACTATCAAAGCAACCTGTACTAACGGTCGATTTTCCTCAAGCGGCAAAACTTTGTCTATGATCCTATCTAAAACCAATGCGTCTGTAGAATCCATTGATTGAAATAGTTTCTTATAGCAGTCAGCTACTTCTTTCGTATTTTTCCAATTTGCTATCTCCGAAGGAGAATAGGTCGACTTGATCATCGGTAACTCCTTTTCGCCAAATATTTGGAACATCGCATTCCTAATTTTTGAACATAAAGTTCTGCGTGTGGAACGTTGATAACTCAATAACTTTAAGAGAAGATTGTTAATTAGAATTTTATCAATTCAAGAATAAATTTTCAGAAAAGACAACTTACACGAAGTTGAAAATTAGAATTGTAATATGCGGTCCATTTTGCTTCCGTAAATTTTCCGTAGAATTCTTGGTGATTCTCTATCAGATATGCCTCCGTAGCCCCTCGTAATTCATCTTTAGTCGGATAAATACTTATATTCATAATTATCCCTACGACTTCTTTTACTACGTTCTAAAAATTCCAATTAGAACATAAAATTAAAAAACTTAAAAAAATAACTATTTAAATTCAAAATATATTTACTTTTATAAACATTTCGTCCACATGTTCGCCTTTTATTTGATCTGAAATTAACGCCTTAATTTCAGAGAATTCCGTCTTCATATAATCTTTAAGATTATCGATTTTTTCTTCAAGATTTCTTAATCGATCTATATAATAAATTTATTAATTAAATTTTAATTAATAAATTTATAAATATTTGCGATTACCTTCTTCATTATTTTTTTTTTAACAAGGCATAATAATGCCAGGGCCCGGATGAATTAGATTACCTTCTTCATTAGACTTCATCCCCCATTTTTTAAATGTGATTGGACGGTTTCTATTGATACTAATAGGTTCGCTACCGCTGCTTCTATCCCTGGTCATAGGTTCGCTGCCACCGCTTTTTTTAGTGATAAATTTGCCACTGCCGCTGCTGATGATAGGGTCGCCGCTACCGGTAATATTGCTGCTGGTGATAGGGTCGCTGCTGCCGGTAACATTGCTACTGATGATAGGGTCGCCGCTACCGGTGATATTGCTGCTGGTGATATGGTCGCCGCTACCGGTAATATTGCTGCTGGTGATAGGGTTGCCGCTG
>WNFU01008444.1_pt1 | contig 11899 bp, 13 predicted proteins | sample 5400121 | NCBI WGS metagenome assembly WNFU01 (sample SAMN13153360, study PRJNA577476) | soil metagenome | isolation source: 100 cm soil or saprolite under grassland replicate 1 | place: USA:California | collected 2016-06-15 | reverse complement strand
TCCGCGGAGCCGCCATCGCAGCCGTCGGGTCGGGATCCCTGCTGCTCACCCTGCTGGGCGGAGCGGTGCGTGATGGCGGGTGGGCGGCTGAGGTTGGGCTGCCGGAGTTGGGCGCCGCAGCAGCCCCCGAATATGCCGTTGAGCTGAGCCGCCTCGCACTCGTACCGGCACCGGGCCCGGACTGGCCGACCGTGGTCGCCGCGCTCATCGACGGGCTGGACCTGGTGGCCGTCGCCACGCCGGCCGAGGTGGCCTCAGGCATGGCTCGCGTCCTGATGGCCAGGGCCCGCCAGCGCGGGTGCGTCCTCGTGACCACCCGACCGTGGCCCGGCTGCGACCTCATACTGGAAGCCGTAGAACACCAATGGCGCGGCCTCGGCCACGGTCGCGGGCGGCTGCGCGTGCACGAGGTGCGGCTGACGGCCTGCGGCCGAGGAGCGATGGTGCGGCCGACGACGACCTGTGTTGAGTTGCCGCCGCCCTCGTTGGCCGCCCTCGCCGGATCGCCGCCAGGCGTCATCCCGCACTACCCGCCCGAACTGCTCGACGCGGCCGAGGACCCAGTCACCGCCCCGCCAGCGGTCAACCGGCACCCATCAACCACACCAACCGATAGCGCCGCCGCGTGAGCTTATCTGCCACACCCGACCACGCCGAGCCGTCACCACCGTCCAGGGAACTGGCCAGCCCTGGTGGCCTGCGCCCGTCCCGCCGTGAGCACGTACGACCTCGAATCCGGCGAGACGACCACCCGCAGTGCTGCGGGCCTGGGTCGCCACCACCCGCCACGCCGATGGACGGGCCGGAACTTCGTTTCTCCACCGAGCGTTCCATGCTGACCGGTCATGGCGCCGGTGACCCGGTGGCTGCCGTACTGACAGCAGGCCGAGCGCCGCCGCGGGAAGCTGTATCTGGACGTGCCCCGCATCATCCTGATCGGTTCGCCCGAGCACGTCGTGCAAGCCGTGTATTCGCTCCACTCGAATCGAAAACCGTGCACGAACACGTCGTACGGCCCAACCGGGCAGACCCTAAGGCCACCGGGTGCACGGATAGCAGAGCCCGGTCAATCCCGCCGCAAAACGCATTGGCGCGGTCGTTGCCGTTCACCGACCGACGCTATCCGCGAGCTGCCCGTCAGCCGATAGGGACGCGATCAATGATCGTCACCTGGTCGAGGCGGGTGCGCAAGCCTGGCGAGGAGTTGCGCGATGGCCGTGGTTGCGTAGCATCCCGACGGTAGAAACATGCCGACTTCGCATCGGTGATATCCGGGATGGGCCTCGTCGGGCTCGGCGGGACCGGCTTGCACGTGGGCTTGGATGACTGTGGACCGTGACGATCGGATTGCCGCGATGTCTCCGTCGTCGTTGGACCGGTATTTGGTGTAGTCCAGTTCGGGATGGGTGACCGCGACGCTGGCGAGGGTGTCCCGGCATGCGCTGAACTGGTAGGCGATGCCGTCGCGGTGTTCGGTGTACGCGTCGTCTGCCCCGTCGAGCAGGGCGGCCAACTGTTGGTTCCAGTCGTGCGAAGCATGGGCGCTGAGGTAGAAGGAACGCAGCCGCGGGTCCAACGATGCGAAGAACTCCTCCGGTGTGCCGGCCCACGAGCCGGCCTGGTCGGACTCGGCGGCTCGGGATTGGATAAGCAGGCTCAGCGCCGCCGCCGGGTTTCCCGCCGACAGGTGGGCGCCGATGCGATGGGTGAGCCGCGGACCGCCGGGGACGCCGAACCGCTGGGTGTCGTAGTAGTTGAGGAAGAGGTGGTTGTGTCGCCGGCCGGCGATGGCTTCGCTGGAGGCCGTCGATAGGTTGCGGATCACGATCCGGAAGCAGTTGCCGTCGAGCCGGCCGACGCGCAGAGGTTCATTCCCGTGTCCATATACAGCGAGGTGGAGATAGGCCGGGTCGTCGGCGTAGGTGCGGTTGAAGTCGTCGACTGGGTATCCGGCCTCGCACGCGGGCACCGACAGGTATTGGTCGGTGACTGCGTCCTCGTCCTTCAGGCCGGCGTAGGACACCTCCCGCGGTGGCAGGTTGGCGAAAGCGGCCACGGTCGCCACGGCGGCGAAGGTGCTGTGGCCGCGTTTGCGCAGCCGCAGGTATTGATAACCGCCACGGCCGTCGTGGCGAAGACGCAACGCCATGGACTCGACGACGAGGAAGTCCTCGGGCCGCCACTTGAGCACCGAACTGTCAACGACAGTGCTAGCCATGTCTTCTCCGGATTCACTGCGGCCCTATCCAGGCCCGGCGACGTTGCGGCGCGCATGAGCGATCGGCTGCCGACCTTGAGGCCGGTACGGGCCACGGCCCATGCGAGCGCGATGGCTGCTATGTTCCCGCAGTGAGATCGACCGCCGAGATGCCGGGTTTGGGCCAAATCGAATATGAGGCGAGGTTCGTTGGGTTGGACTTGGACACGGTCCGTGCGCGGCTGGCTGACCATCCCGACATCGTTCGCGACTATCCCCGCGTCCTGTTGCGGCGCTACATCCTCGACGACGGTTCGGGCGAGCGTGGCCGAGGCTACCTTCGGTTGCGCACCGGCGAGTTCGGACGAAGCTTTCTGACCTTGAAGTCGCCGACAGGCACCGAAACCGTCGACGCTTTCGCCGAGGTGAGCGTGGAGATCGGTGACGAGGACGCTTGCTTGGAGCTGTTCGCACAGCTGGGTTTTCCGGTGGTGAGGTACCAGGAGAACTACCGCGAGCAGTGGCGCTGGGAGTCGATCGTTTTCGACTTGGACGAGTGGCCCGGATTGCCGCCGTTCGTGGAGGTCGAGGGAGCTAGCGCGGACGACGTCGCGGCTGGCGCGCGGTACCTGGGCCTGTCCATGGAGGCGGCCGAGTACGACAACGTCGCCGACACCTACCGCAGGTATGCCGGTCGCGACATCCTTTCCGAGCCGAGGCTGGTCTTCTGAGTCCGGTGGGCTCGGTCCGGGCATCAGGTCGGCCCAGCTTCCGGGCGTGATGTCGTGCGCGCTGTCGACTCCGCACATGCGTTGGGCAGCGGCGATCGCACGTGTGGTGGCTTGGCGGGGATGTGCGCCGCGGTGCAGCCAGGCGGCGAGGGTGACCGCGAACGCGTCGCCAGCGCCCATCGTGTCGACCAGGCGTGGCAGCCGCGGCACGTCGACGCGGTCCTCCCCGGTCGGGGAGTAGACCACGACCGCACGATCACCTCGGGTCACCGCGAGGACGGCGCCCGGCCGCAGCAGGTTCCGTGCGGCCGAGCAGGTGAGACCGAGCCGGTGCAACTCCGCGTCGCCAAGGGTGACGAGGTTGGATGCCTTCCATAGCGTCCGGCTCAGTGGCCAGGACCGCGTCCAGGCCGCGCTCAGGTTGGTGACGAGCAACCGACGTCCCGGCTGGTCTGATCCTCGCAGGACAAGACGCAGAGACCGGTCGCTGGTGTCACCGACCAGGAGGATGTCGGCGTCCTGCGCCGCGGCCCATAGTGCCGGCGCGGCGGGCCCTGGGTCAGCCGTGCCCGCTGTGATCATGCCTTCCCCGTCGACCAGTGCTTCGACGAGGCCGACGGTGGCTCGGGCCGACCGGCCGGCGAACAGTTGTACGTCGGCGGCACTGGCCCAGTCGCGAATGCGTGTGCCGTCGGGGTCGGACCCGACGTGGCAGGCCAGCCGGGTGGGTAGGCCGAGCGCGGCACCGGCCGCTGCCATGAGCAGGCCGGACCCGCCGAGCACCGGGTCACGGTGTCGTCCGCGGGTCCCGCCTGGACGGCGTACGACGGCCGCTGTGCCGACGGCGGCCAGCACCGGCCCGGGCCGCTCGCGACCGCGGGGAGCAGGGGTGTTCATTACGCCGGCTGGTCGCCGGCTGGGAACTCCGGCGCGATGCCAACGATCCGGACGCGTTTGGTGTGCGGCCCGACCCGTCCCTGGCGCACCTCGCCAGTGCTCGCGCCGAGAAGTAGCGCACCCAATGGTGCGGCGTAGGAGACCCGGTCCTCGCGGTCGGCGCCGAAGCTGAGGTAGCTGCCGATGCTCACCGTGTCCCGCTCGCCGTTATCGAGGTCTTCGAAGGTGACCCGGCTGCCCAGCTCGACGACACCGTCACCGCCGACGGGGCGCACGACCTGACTGTCGTTGAAGACCCGGCGCAGCTTCTGGTACTGGTCGTGCCACATCTTGGCCTGCTGTTGCTGTTCGTCGAAGGCCGGGTTGTCGTGGTAGGACTCCGACGAGTAGGTCGTTGTCTCGTGGATCATCGACATTGCACCGCGCATCCGGTCGTGGGCCTCAGCCATCCGCCGCTCCAGCTCCGCGTGGTCGTCGGGCAAGAACAGGTAGGTCACCTTGATTGCCTTTCTGGCTGCGGGGACGGGCCGCGACGTAGACGATGATCCCTTCGAGGCTACCGAGGAGCGACGCCCAGGCGCAGGCGGCGGGCAGCGGGTAGCGGCCGAGCACGGCCAGGGCGAGGTTGCGCAGCCGGTAGAGCTGATGACACGGGATGGCCCACAGCGCGGCCAAGAGGTCCCCGTGGGTTCGGGCGAGGTGGATCGCGATTGCGGTGTCGCCGCGGGCGTACAGGCGCAGCTTGGCCCGTAGCGCCGCCATGGTGGCGGGGTGGTCGTGCCAAACGAGGGCGGCCGGTGTGTACCGGGCGGTGTAGCCGGCGCGCATGATCCGATCCACGATTTCGAGGGACTCGCCGTGCCCAATCGTGGTGCCGGGACCGAGCAGGTCACAGAACCCGCCGATCTCGGCGAACACCAGCCGGCGGATCGCGCAGTTCGCGCCGGCGGCGACCCGTTTGAGCCGCCAGGCGTGGCGGGTGTGTCTGTGGTGCGCTGGCCGCAGTTCGTCGGGTACGTCGCCCTTGCTCAGGCCGCCCTTGGCCTCCCAGATCCGTTGCGCGGGCGTGGCGGTCTGCCGTGCGCGGACATCGCCGGCCACGTAGCCGACCCCGTCGTGGAACCCGCCGATCAGGTGGGCGAGCCAACCAGGGGCCGCGACCGTGGTGTCGTCATCGAGGAAGACGAGGTAGTCGCCGGTTGCCAGGCGGGCAGCGGCGTTGAGAGCCATGGCTTTGGGCCCCGGCCCGGACGTGCGGGATACGCCGAACTCGGCGGCGAGCGCGGAGACCGACTCGGCTTCCTCCGATCCAGGCCGGTTGTTGTCGACGACCAGCACCTGCACGCCGGGGGCCGGCAAGTGCCCAGTCCGTCGCAGCGACACCATCAGCCGCCTCAACTGATCTGGTCGGCCCCGGGTCGGCACCAGGATCGTCACGCTCGGCGCGGGGTCACCGGACACGGCCCGCCCCGTTCTTGGCGTGGCGGCGGCTGCCGAGGTAGAGCACGTCCAGCGCGGTGGTTTCGAAGCACTCCATCGCGTCGGCCGGCGTGTCGGCGATCGGCTTGCCTGCCACGTTGAGCGAGGTGTTGATCAGCGCCAGTTCGCCGGCGTCGGCGCGGAGCTGGCGCAGCACGTGGTAGAGCACCGGGTTCTGGTGTTCGGTGACCGACTGGATGCGGGTGGTGCCGTCGACGTGGATGGCCGCGGGCATGGCCTCGACGCCGAGCGAGGTGGCCTGGGGGGCGAAGGCGAGGTACCGGTGGTCGGCGGTCGACTCGACGAGCAGCGGCAGCGACTCGGCCAGCGCGACCGGCCCCAGCGGCCGGTAGGGTTCGCGTCCCTTCACCGCGATGCTGACCCGGTGATGGTTGTCCGCGTCGCTGGCCAACGCGAGGATGCTGCGGTTGCCCAATGCCCGGGGGCCGATCTCGCTTTCGTTCTGGTACAGCCCGACCACCCGTCCGGCCAGCAGGTCGGCGGTCACCCGGGCGGCCACCGCCGGGGCGTCGGCCGGGGTGACCGGGGCGAAGCAGCGCCCCAAATACGGACAGGCCGTGACGGTGCGCGGATAGGCGTCGAAGACCGCGCCGAGGGACTGGCCGCCGTCACCGGGGGCGGGTGGCACCCGAACCTCGGGGAACAGGCCGCTGCGGGACAGGACGCTGTTGGCGAGCACGTTGTGGGCGCAGCCACCGACCAGCAGGATCGGCCGGTCGCCCGCGTGCGGGGCGAGCGTGTCCAGCAGTTCGTGTTCCCACATCCGCTGCACGGTGTGGGCGAAGTCCGCCCGGCGCTGGTCGCGCCACGGCTGGTGGTAGTCGTCGCTGAGGCCCATGCGGGTGCGCAGGTCGCCGGGGTCGTCGAAGTGCAAGGCGTTCACCTCGGCCAGGTTGGCCAGCACGAGTTTTTCGATCTCGGTTGAGTAGGAGCCAAACGCGCTCAGGCCGAGCAGCTTGCCGGTGTCGGCCGCGTGTGCCCGGATGAACTGCGGCTGCAGGACCACTTGGGTCGCGGTGCCGTAGAACTTGCCGGTCAGCAGCGTGTCGTCGAGGACATCGAGATTGGCCAGCGTGCCGTTGTGGACGTCGTAAAGCGTGGCGTAGCCGTCCTCGGACCCGCCGTCGAAACACAGCACTAGCGACCCGTCGGTGGGCCGGACCGTGCTGGAGTAGGCGTGGTTGCGGTGATGTCGGGTGCGGGTGACCGATAACGCCCGACCGCCCACCGTCACCGCGGTGGCGTCGGTGGGGTGAGGGCTGCCCCACGACGCCAGCAGCAGCCGCCCGCAGGCGGCGATGTCAGCCCCTACGTACTGCAGGGCGGCTGCGACGAGTTCGTCCATGCCGGCGGCATCGAGGCGTAGGTTCTTGTGCCCGAAGTGGCGTTCGGCGAGCAGGTGGACGAGGACCCGGTCGGGGGTGGCCACGGTCACCGCCGAGTCGTGGTAGCCGTGGTAGACAGACAGGATCAGGGGTGCTGGCATGCCGCCTCGCTGTCAGATGGTGAAGGTCATTGCTGGGCTTGCGGTGAGCAGCGGTCCGGTGAACGCGCGTCTGGCTTCGTCGGCGACGGCGCGCCGGTCCAGCCACGGTGGGATGTGGGTCAGGACCAGGGCACCGGCGCTGGCCCGCTGGGCGAGCACGCCGGCCTCGGCGCCGGTCATGTGGGTGTCCGGCGGCGCCCAGTGACCGGACAGCAGCGTCGCCTCACACAGCAGCACCGCGGCGCCCGCCACTGAGGTGACCAGGTCGTCGCTGTAGGCGGTGTCCGCTGTGTACACCAGGTCGCCGTGTGAACCGCTGACCCGGATGCCGTAGGTCTCGATGGGGTGGAGTACCGGAAAGGCGCACATCGTGATCCCGTCGACCGCGATCGGGCCGGGCGTGAGCGTCTCGAAGGTGAACGACCGGTCCAGCCAGTCGTAGGCCGGCTGGTGGTAGAGCCGGGCGACCCGGTCGCGGGCACCTGCGGGGGCGATCACCCGAATCGGCGGAAACTCGTCTCCCGGCTGGGGAAACGGCCAGCACAGCGTGTTGGCGCGGGCGTAGCTGAGCCCGACCAGGTCGCTGCAGTGGTCGGCGTGCAGATGGGTCACGATGATGGCTGACAGCCGGTGCCAGTTGATTCGTTCGACGACACCTGCGAGGGATCCCGGGCCGACGTCGATGAGGACCGAGGCGTCGCCGGACTCGATGAGGTAGCAGGAACCTGGCGCGTGCGGTCCGGCGGCCGTCCCGGAGCAGCCGATCACCGTCGCCACCGTGCTAGGCACAACGACTCCTCGCGCACCCAGGTTGAGGCTCGTCTTGGGCGTGGGTCGCGATGAGGTCGAGTTCCCACCGGATCCGGTCGGGCTGCGTTTCGGGCACGTGGATGCCATCGAAGAAGACCGGCCAGCCGTGCCCGCCGCTGGTGTAGGTCAGGCTGATCTGGCTGCGTTGCGCCCGTCGCCGTTGCCGGAAGTGCTGCTTGTAGTCGGCCAGCCCGCATGCCACGGTCATGCGCTGGGTCTGGTCGGCGTCGCGGGCGAAGTGCAGGCAGGCCGCCCGGTCGCCGTAGAGGGCGACGGTGGTGGCCAGCCACGCCTCCGCCCCGTCCTGCAGCCGGCAGGGTGTGCCGGCGGCGCCGTACTGGTCGAAGTACAACCGGCGCGACAGTTCCCGCCAGCCTTGCACCATCGTCTGGCCGTCGGGGAGCAGCGCAAGGCCGCGCAGGTCGGCGAGGATCTCCTCGACGAACGGCATACCGCACGGCCGCACGAGCAGGAACGGCCACCAGTTCTCAGTCAAGCCAACTCCTGTTTCGGGCGCTCTTGCCGGCGATCGCCTGGTGCTCGTGCGCGGTGCCGAAGAACATGGCCCGCAGTTCGTCGACCCCCAGCTGCCCGGCGTCACCGAGGTGGCGGAAGATCGGGCCGCTGGCGGTGACCAGTCGCAGATCGGGCTCGACGAAGAAGTACGAGTCGTCGTGATCGTCATTGCTCAGCCCGGACACCCGGTCCGCGCCGAATCGGTCGGCCAGACCGCGGATCGCGGCATGGAACTCCTCGGTCCCGGGCACGTGGCGGGCGGCGTTGCGTGCGCCCACGCCGCGGGGCGCGAACTCGTAGAGCCGCCACACGTCCGGCGGTCGCAGACCCGGGCTATCGAAGAGGATCCGCCCGATTGCCGGCAGGTCGTCGATGTTGATCCGGCTGACCACGGTGCCGACCTTCACCCGATGCGACGGCGGCCGGTCGTGGAAATGCCGCAAGATGCCGGTGGTGATCAGGTGGGTAGTCGGGATCCGGCTCATCCGCACGTTCATCTCTGGTGTCGAACCATCCAGCGGGATGCCGACCCAGTCCACAACCCGGTCGAGCCGGTCGTGCAGCTTCAACAGCCGCACGCCGTCGGTCGACACGTACACGAACAGACCCAGGCTCTTGGCGTGCTCAAGGATCTCGACGATGTCCGGCCGGGTGAGCGGGTCCCCGCCCGAGATGTTGATCCGGCGCACCCCGGCCTTGCTGACTCGGGATATGACGTCGAGCACCTCGGCCGTGGTCGCTTCGGGTGTGCCACGGTCCGCACCATGGCAGAAGTCGCAGCGCATGTGGCAGGTGCCGGTGACCCTGAAGTCAACAGTTACCACGAACGTTCTCCTTCCGTAGCACAGCGATCGGCTTATCCGGGCAGGACTGGTCGGCACCGGGACGGCCGGGGCAATCTGCGCGGCATGCGCCCCGGACCTGCTGGTAGCCACCACCCAGGCCGCCCATGCACCGGACGGAGGCGAGCCCACACCTATGCGTCGCCAGCCGAGGGGCTCTGTTCGGTTCCGAGCCGGCGGCGCGACAGCCGTGTCAACACCCGCGGCGGCCCACGGGAACTGATCAAACCGTGGACTCGGCCCACACCTTGGTCCCGTTCGGGCACGACTGCGGATCCGCGGCGCAAGTACGTGCAAGGACGGGCAGGTCTGCGGCTCGGCACCGCTGACCGGATCAAGCCCCGCAGCGGGCCGCCCACTATGGCTGGCGACGGCGCCAGGTAGTGGCTGCCTGTTCTTGGCAACTTGTTCTGGTACCAGTGCACCAACTTCTTTTGGCCCCACCCCGCCGTCTGGCAACTGGATTTGGCCCCACCCCTGAGCTGCGGAACCGACGGCGCGGGTAGCTCGTCATGCGCCTCGGTGTAGGTCCCATCCGCGTCGGGTTGTCGTCCCGCGGCGCGACATCCGGTGCAATGTCGCATGTGGACGGTCGTAGTGGCTGGCCGGGGGTGCCGGGAAACCGGTTCCCGTGGGGGGCGACGCACCCCCGGCCAGACCCTTTCCGAGGAAGGCTCAAGTTGGTCCGGATGCTGGCCACGGCGATCCGAGAGGCGAGCACCGGCACCCGCAGCGGCGCAGGTGCCGTCGGCGACCGTACGAGACGGTGCTGAGGCCAACGGGTCGGCATCGGGGGTCAATCCTGGTCCTGACATATCTTGGCGGCCCCGAAGCCGTGTGGGTGATCGTCGCGGCCGTGAGGGCCGCTCCGTTCGCGGAAGACCACAATCAGCGTCGTGCTGCCGCTGGCGACCCGGATGCGATCCGTACCGTGAGCCCCGGGGCTGCTGGGGCGCGCAAACAACTGCACCGCGGTCCGGCGACGCAGCGGCACCACACCCGCCGTGCAGGGGATCCATGACCAGCTCGGCCGCCTGGCTGTCGAATAGGGCCGTGGCGACGCGCGTCATGAGTCGCCCATCCTCGCCGTATGGCTCAGCTGAGGACGCGTGGCCGCCCGCGAGGGCACTACCACGGGATGACGGGACTTGTCGCCCGACGCGGCGCCGTCCAAGCCACCAGTGCACTCGCCGCTGACGACTTGCTGGTGCCCGCGCCGTGTCGGCAACCCGTGGCCAGTCCGTGCCGCCGTTACCGGTGGACGCGTCGCTGGGGCGGGTCCCGGATAACGACGGCTCGCAGCGCGGCGCGGGCCGGGCGGGCGCAGCTTGACGCCAGGGTGCTGGGCCAGTGCCTTGTGGACAGCGCCGTAGCTTCGGCCGAGTTTCGCCGCGACCTCCCGGATGCTGGCACCTGCGGCATATGCCACGGCGGCGTCATCGGCCGGGACAGGGTTGGCTGGTCTGCGCCCGAACGTGCGGTTCGGCTCGACGCCCGCCTCCCGAAGGAGGATGCACAAGGTCCGGGTGGTGAGGTCGAACTCCGCTTCCAACTCGGGCCATGTACTGCTGCCCTGCTGGTAGCGGGCGGCGACGGCCGCGGCGAGCTGCGGACGTTTTTCCAACGGGATCTTCCTACTCGGCAAGGGTCGGTTCCTTTGTCGCGGCGGTTTGGATAGGCGGTGGACCAACGGTCGCTGGTGAAATCCGTTGTGGCACGGGCTAGATCGCCACCATCGACGGGTCTGGCAAGCACGGGAAGCGGAGGTTGTGCTGGCTACCGCCGCGGCGGATGCCGATGTCGGCGTACCGGCTGGTGAGGGTCGTGAGGCGGCGGGTGGTCTCGTCGGCGTCGATCCAGTACCGTTCGTCGGGTTCTCCCCAGGCGGCCTGGTAGCACCGGTGCGTGTAGTTGCCGGGCTGCCAACCCAGTGGTGTCCACTCGGTTGTCTGCTGGACAAGCCAGATGCCAAGTTCCTGAGCCACTTGGGTTGACAGGGTGTGTTCGGCCAAGACGACGCGGACCGCGTCGTCGACCGGTGCCGGGGCGACCAGGGTCGCCGCAGTGGTGTGGCTGCCAGTCAGTTCGTACACCGCGGCCCGCAGCGCCAGCAGCCGCCACGCCTCACGCAGCAGCGGCTCGGCGTCGGTCGTCAGATCGAGCGTGACGACCAGCGCGATGCCGGTCAGCGTTACCCACCTGTGCGGCAGCATCCGGGCCGCCGCCGCCAGTTGGGGGTGGTGCGCGCTGTGGTGGATCAGGTCGACGATCTCGGCTGCCCGCCGACCCACCGCCTGCGGATCAGGGCGAGCGACATCGGTCGGGGCCAGGACGGTCAGCAGCTCCTCGGCGGTGGTGTCCCGCCGCAGCTCCAGCGAGACTTCGTAGTGCTCGGTGATCAGATGCACGGGTGGGTCGAAACCGGGCAGCTGGGTGAGGTACCAGAGCGCGAACTCGGTGGCGGTGGCCGGGTCGGCGGGGTCGAGAACAACGGCCCAGCCCTCAGCATCCAAGGCGATGCCCAACTCTCGGCAGGGCGGGTCGAAGGGAACGAGAACGTGTAAGAGCATCGGGGAGCCCGGCAGGTCACCGATGCCAGTCCGGGCGTGCCGCCAGCGCTGGCGGATGCGCACGGCGAAGTCGTTGGCCGCGAACCGCCACGGCGGCTGTTCGTGAGGGGTGAGCGTGTACTCGCCCATTCGTCACGTCCTCCATAGGGTGTCACAGGGCTGGCGCGCGACGTGCTGTTCTGTTGCTGCGCCAACGGCCGCGTTCGTTGACGCACAGTCCCCGATCTGGCTCGCGGCGACCGGGTCGCCGCGACGGCTGCGCCATCCTGGCCTGGTACTGGTCCCCGTCGAACTCCGCCGCCGTCATGCTGCTGCTCCGACCATCGGAACCGGCGGGTGGAGTGTGTTCG
>WNFU01018602.1_pt1 | contig 11901 bp, 17 predicted proteins | sample 5400121 | NCBI WGS metagenome assembly WNFU01 (sample SAMN13153360, study PRJNA577476) | soil metagenome | isolation source: 100 cm soil or saprolite under grassland replicate 1 | place: USA:California | collected 2016-06-15 | reverse complement strand
CCGGGTCCCGATCGCTCCCAGCGACACCACCTCGGCGCCGCGATCGTCCGGGGCGTAGGCGAGGCGATTGAGTCCTTGTGCACATCGAGCCCCACATACAGGATCTTGCTAGACTCGTCCATGGCTGACCTCCACGTTCCTTGAGTGCCCTGCGCACCAGGCGGCTCTGGTCCCTTCAGGCTAACCCGCGCAGAGCGCTGGGGGTCAGCCTCACGTCGCGGAAGTCATACTGTCTAGGCTCCCCGATCAAGGAGGGCGCATGGTCCAGACCGGCAGCGCACAGGACATCAAGGTAACCCTCCTCGGAACAGGGACCCCCGTGCCGGCCATGAATCGATTCGGCCCGAGCATCCTAGTCGAAGCCGGCGGGCAGACATTCCTCTTCGACGCCGGCCGAGGTGCCATGCAGCGCCTTGCCCAGCTCAGGGTTCGCTGGCAGGACGTCGATGGCCTGTTCCTGACACACCTTCATTCGGATCACGTGGTTGGCTTTCCGGATCTCTGGTTGACAGGCTGGCTTGTAGGCTCGGGTCGCGACAGGCCGCTCCTTGTCTGGGGGCCAAGGGGAACGAAAAGGATGATGTCGCATCTCGAGCAGGCCTATGACTTCGACATCCGGATCCGACTGTACGACGATCGGACTGCGCCCGACGGCGCCGTTATCCTCGCCGAGGACATGAATGAGGGAGTGATCTTCGAGAAAGGTGGATTGACGATCACGGCGTTCGAGGTTGATCACACGCCGGTCAGGCCAGCGTTCGGCTTCCGCGTGGACTACGGCGGCCGCTCCGTTGTGCTCTCTGGCGACACTCGCGTCTCAGAGAATCTCATTCGACACGCTCAGGGGGCCGATCTCCTCGTCCACGAGGTGGCCTCACCCGAATCATTTCAACGGGCGGGAGTCAGTCCCGAACGAGCCAAGCAGGTGATCGCGCACCACGTGACTCCAGAACAAGCTGGAGAGGTCTTCGCCAAGACAAAGCCAAGACTCGCGGTGTATTCGCACATCGTCCAGGCTGACGCGTCTGAACAAGATCTGATACCGCCGACGCGACGGACGTACTCAGGAGCCGTGGAGGTCGGCGAGGATCTCATGGTGATTCTAGTGGGAGAGAAAGTCGAAGTTCGCCGACCGGACCGCTCCTTGCACTAAGGTGTCGCCCAGAGGCGGCTGCCGGCGTTCAACGGAGCCTAACAACATCGTGGAGCGGACCGGCCCAGAACGGCCGTTCAAGCAGGGGATGCGGGAGCGCGGCTACGTGGAAGGGCAACACGTCGTCTTCGAGCGCCGGGTCGGCGAAGGCAGGAGCGAGCGGGTCCCTCAGGCCGCGGCCGAGCTGGTCCGCATGAAGGTGGATCTGATCGTGGCATCCACCGACCAGGGGATTGCGGCGGTCAAGCAACAGACACAGACGATCCCGATCGTGATGGCGAACAGCACCGATCCGGTCGGCACCGGGTTCGTCGCGAGCCTGGCGCGCCCCGGCGGGAACATCACCGGCAACAGCGCCATGTCCCCGGAGCTCAGCGCGAAGCGACTGGAGCTGCTGAGAGAGGTCGTCCCCAGACTCTCCCGGGTTGCGATTCTCTGGAATCCGGACATCCGGGGCGCCGTGCTCGACTACAGGGAGACGGAGGGCGCTGCCCGTTCGCTGCACCTGCAGCTTCAATCCGTCGAGGTGAGCCGGGCCGAGGACCTCGACCGCGCCCTCTCGACGGTGACGGCTGGCCGCGCGGAGGCCTTGATCGTGCCGGCCGTGAGTCCCCTCCTGTTCGGGAATCGCCGCCAGGTCGTGAGCTTCGCGCAGAAGACTCGGCTGCCGTCCATCTATGGAACAAAGGATTTCGCGGACGCCGGCGGCCTGATGGCCTATGGGCCGAACGCCGCCGATCAGTGGCGGCGCGCCGCCACCTACGTAGACAAGATCCTGAAAGGCGCCCGGCCCGCCGACCTGCCGGTCGAGCAACCCAGCAAGTTCGAGCTTGTGATCAACGCCAAGACGGCGAAGGCGATCGGCCTCACGATGCCGCCGTCGCTGCTGCAGCGAGCGGATCATGTCATTGAGTGAGATGCGGGCTCGATCAGGAGGCACTCTCGACCCCGTGTTGGAGGCGCCATGAGCGCATCGCCGAACCACGCGCTGCAGCGGACCACGGCCCGCGGTGCTCGCCCCAGCCGCCCGCGCGGACGTTCGGCGGACAGACGGAGGAGCAGCGCTTCAGCTTGACCACGTATAGACCCGAGTATAGACTCGCGTCATGAAAGCGGCTCGCGCAAAACTGTTCCGGAACGGTGGGAGTCAGGCCGTCCGCCTCCCAAGAGAGTGCCGGTTCGCAAGCCAGGGCGAGGTCTTGGTACGGCGGGAAGGCCGGCGTGTCATCCTCGAGGCGGCGGACGAATGGTCGGATAAGTTCCGTGCGTGCCTCGGGGCGTGGTCCGGCAAGATCCCCCGCCCGAAGCAGAAGCACGTGCGTGACCTTCGTGATCCATTCGCCTGATGCCCGAGTACATGCTCGACACGGATACGGTGAGTTTTGCCCTCCGTGGCCACGGCCGGGTCGCGGCCCGTCTGCTGGAACACCGCCCCTCGCAGCTGTGCATCAGTTCGATCACCTTGGCCGAACTACGCTTCGGCGCCGAGACTCGACGCTGGCGAAGACTCCGTCGCCTCATCACTACGTTCGTCGAATCTGTGGAGGCGGTCGCCTTCGATCAGCGGGCAGCGGACCACTTCGGCACGGTTGCGACGGCGCTGGCTCGGCGTGGTTCGCCAATCGGCACGTTCGACACGCTCGTGGGGGCGCACGCCCTCTCATTGGGCCTGACGTTCGTCACGAACAACACCCAGCACTTTGCTCGAGTCGTTGGACTCAAGATAGAGAACTGGGTGTGACGTCGTGGGTCGCCGAACAACGCATTCCACCTGACGGCCGGGCTCGCGTTCGCTCGCTCGGCCGCAGGTGAATGCGGGCGTTCGGCAGCTTGGTCAGACGGTGACGTGAACGGACCTTGCCCTCGATGAGGTGAGCATGAAGATCGACATCGACAAGCTGACCGAGGCGGAACTCGTCGACCTGAACAACCGTATCGTCGAACGGCTGCGATTCTTGACTCACATGCGGGCGCATGCGCAGATGCTGGAGTTCAAGATCGGCGATCGCGTGTCGTTTCAACCGGCCGGCCATCCGATCCTGCTTGGCATGCTCACACGCTACAACAAGAAGACGGTTACGGTCATCACCGACAGCGGTCAGCGTTGGAATCTGGCCCCCGCATTCTTACGCCGGCCCGAGCAGGCACGACCAGTGGACGCCGATGCCCCAAACGTGATCCGGCTCCACAAGAAGTGATGGACTGCCGAACTACGCAGTCCAGCGGACCCGGGCTTGCGTTGCTCGCTCCGGCCGCTGACCGCAACGTTGGACGGCACGACAGTAGTTGCGATGACCGCTGGGAGGGGACTGTGTCGCTAGCGATGACGAAGCGGGAACGCGAAACGTTTCTGGCCGACCTTCACGTCGGAATCATCAGTATTCCTGTAGAAGGGCGAGGACCGCTCACCGTGCCGATCTGGTATTCGTACGAACCGGGCGGCGAGCTGCGAGTCGTAACCGCCAGGACTTCGCGGAAAGCTCAGCTCCTCCAGCATGCTGGCAGGTTCAGTGTATGTGTACAGACGGAGACACCGCCGTACAAGTACGTCAGCGTCGAGGGACCGGTCGTCGCCATCGAACCAGCAGATCTTGAGCGCGATCGCCGGCCTCTCGCTCACCGTTACTTAGGCGTGCAAAGGGGTGACCAATACATCGAGAACACACGGGGAGAACCGAGCCACGCTGGGAACGTGCTTGTTTGCATGCTGCCGGAACGATGGCTCACGGTGGACTACGCGAAGGCGTAGGACCGCCATGACCGTCCGTCCAACAAGCCGCTTCAGCAGCCCGGGGCTCGCGCTGCTCGCCCCGGCTGCTGAGCGCCGGCGTTGGACGGCTTGGATGTTGTGCTCCAGCCGATTCAGGTTCGTGTCCGCCGGCGCGCCCTGTTAGGATGCGAGGATGATCACCGACGAACCCGTCCGGGGAAGCATCCCACCGCCGTGGTTCTGCGCGCTTTCAGGCATCGAGCGAATGCAGGCCATCAGCCAGGGCCTGATCCTCTCCTTCCCGCTCGCCCGTCTCCAGGGGATGCGCGCGGCACACGTCGAACCAGGATCGGGAACGTGGACGGTACCTGCTAGTCCGTGGACTCGGGGCCTCGTCGGTGTGGGCGACATCTGCGCGTTTGCCGAGACCGCTCTGACGGGAGTGACCATAACAGCCGCCGCGCCTGGTCACGACGTGATACCCCGTACGCTGGTGATCAACTACTTTCGCCCCTACTGGGTTCAAGGCGGCAATCTGATCGCCCGCGGTTGAGTCGTGAACACCAGCAGCTTCTTTGCCTTCTCGGAAGTAGAAATCGAAGACCCGGAGGGGCGCCAGATCGCGCACGCCGCCGGCCAGTTGGCGATCCGGAGGGTGGATCCGCTGCCGCCACCTCCGCCGTCCCGCCTGCCTGCGGCAGAGGAGCCGGTGTACCCGTCGCCCGACCCTTACCTTCGGCGGGTGACGACACCGGAGGTTCCTCGCGAGGAGTTGGAGCGGCAAGGCGGTCTCTCTTTCATGCGCAGGTGTCTCGACGGCACGGTGGTGATGCCGATTTCGGAGCTCTACGGGATGCGGTTTCTCCATGTAGACGAAGGATGCGCAGTGACGACGTTCCCGGCCTCGGGATGGTTCAGCCGGTTTTCGCGGGAGGTCGCCCCGGGCGTGGTCGCGGCGGTCGCCAATGCAACGTGGTGGGCCGCCACGCTGACACTACTGAGGCCCGGTGATTCGTTCGCCGGGCTCGAACAGGTGGTTCGCTTCTACCGCGAGGTTCCGGCGGACGGTCGCGCCCTTCGCGTCGGAGCGCGCACGACGGTCGGGAACCGGAATCTCAGCGTGGCGGAGGTGAGCGTCTTCGACGCCAACGGCGTCCTGGTGGCGTCAGAAAGCGCGACCGGTTCGTTCATCGAAGGCGACCGACGCCGCCGGCGTCCAAGGGTCGAGACCAAGAGAGTGCTCGCGACGCTTCTCTTCGTAGACATTGTAGGCTCGACCGAACATGCCAATCAGCTCGGTGATGCGCAATGGCGAAAGGTCCCAGAAGAGATCGCCCGACACGAAGAGACCGAGATAGATACAGCAGGAGATGGTTTCTTCGTGCGCTTCGAGAATCCTGTAAGTGCCATCGACTGCGCACGAGCCGTCCGCACCGGGGTGAAGCGGCTCGGCATCGATGTCCGCGCGGGTATCCATACGGGCGAGTGCGAGATGCAGGGACGCGGACTCAGTGGGATCGCCGTCCACATCGCGGCGCGGGTCGAAGGCTCGGCGGCCCGCGGCGAGATCCTCGTGTCGAGCACGGTCAAGGATGTTGCGACAGGGTCGGGGTTGCGGTTCGAGGATCGGGGTGAACACGCCCTGAAGGGTGTCCCCGACACGTGGCACCTGTATGCGCTCGCGGAGTAGAGCGCGGGCAGGCGTGACGTTACTGACGACGGCATCAACGATCCGCCGGGCTGCGACGATCAACCGTCCAACCTCGCGTTCCAGCGGACCCGGGCTCGCGGTGCTCGCCTCCCGGCCGCTGAGCGTCACCGTTGGACGGACAGGTCCTCACGTGCCATGGCGCGCCCGGCGTGATGAGGCCCAGCGTAGAATCCAGGCATGACCGAGCCCGAGGTCTTGTTCGAGGCGCGCACGCCATTGGGGTTCTTGGTCCGCGTCTCCCGGGCTCGGTGGGAGCTGATCACCACCGTCAAGCACCCCGTGATGGCTGGTCGAGAGACCAGTGTCAAGACGACGCTCGAAAACCCGGACGAAGTCCGGCAGAGCCGGATTGATGCCGACGTACTTCTCTTCTACAAGGTCGAGGTAGCGAGACGCTGGGTTTGCGCCGTCACGAAGCAGGCCGACGAAGACGCCTTCCTGGTGACTGCGTACCCAACCGACGCGATCAAAGAGGGGGTGCGGATATGGCCGAAGTAAGCGTGCTCTACGATCGGGAGGGGCGGACGCTCACCGTCTGGTTCAGCGATCGACGGCGGGAACACGTCTGCGAGGAGACAGGCGACGAAGTGGTCCTCATGAAGGACTCCGCAGGACGCGTGATCGGCTTCGAGAAGCTCAACTTCTCGATCCCCGACACCGACCGGCTTCGGGTCGCCCTTGAAACGACGCCCGCGTGATCGGCCGCCCAACAACACGCTTCAGCAGTCGGCGCTTCGCGCCGCTGCTGAGCGTGACCGTTGGGCGGCGGACGCACCGCGGGCATCGGAGGAAACCGAATGAAGGAGGGGCGCGCCAGTCGCACGGCGGAGTACATGGCGCTGTTTCGCGCCTTGGAGGCTGTGCGTTTGCCCGGCCGCCGTGTCTTCGAAGACCGATTCGCAGCGGCTTTTCTCTCCCCTCGACTTCGCCTCGTGGTCAGTCTATCCAGAGTGCCCGTGGTCGGCGAACTGATACAGGCGTACATCGATCGTCGATGGCCAGGCGCGCGGACCTCAGCTGTCGCCCGCACGCGCGTCATCGATGACCAGGCCGAACTGGCCCTCGGCTCGGGCACCGAGCAGGTGGTCATACTCGGAGCCGGGTTCGACGCACGCGCCTACAGGATCGCCGCCATGGCCCGGGGTCGCCGTCGTCTTCGAGGTGGACCATCCCTCCACCTCGGCCGCCAAGCGGACCATCGTGCAAGCCATGCTGGCTTCGGTTCCGCGCCATGTGCGGTTCGTCCCAGTCGACTTCAACTCGGAGCCTTTGCAGGGCAGAATGAGCGCGGCCGGCTACGATCCGCGACGCCGCACGCTCTTCATCTGGGAGGGCGTTACGAACTACCTGACTGAAGATGCCGTCGATGGAACCCTGCGCTGGTGTGCTGGCGCGGCCGCGGGCAGCACAGTGGTTTTCACCTACGTTCACCGACAGGTTCTCGATGCGCCGCAGGCGTTCTACGGGACGGAGAAGCTGTTCATGACCCTCAGCGCGGCCGGCGAGCGCTGGACGTTCGGGCTGGATCCGTCCCAGCTATCCAGCTTCCTCGCGCAGCGCGGCTTGATCCTCAGCGAGGACGTCGGCGCTTCTGACTACCGCGCGCTCTACTTGGGCAGGGCAGCGATGCGTATGCGAGGCTACGAGTTCTATCGGATCGCGGTCGCACGCGTCCCCGATCCGCCCCTGACACCAAACGCCACCCAACCACAGGTTGAAGCGGCCGGACCTTCGCACCGCCGCTGAACCTGGGCGTTCGGCGTCGGCAGAAACGTCGTGGGAGATCGCCAACATGTCAACGACCGGGGAAGGTCTGAACTACTACAAGCCGCCGGAGAACCTCGTCTCCGGCGCGGCCCGCGTGTTTGAGTCAACCCTAAGGGCCGTCCTCTGGCCACGCTCATGGCGTCGAATCGCTGGGTGATCCTTGGCGTGCTGTTCCTGGTGCGCTTTGCACTGGGTTACCAGTTTCAGGCGGCGGGTTCTGTCGGGCCCATGCTGGTGCGCGACCTCGGCATCAGCTGGGCCGATGTCGGTATGCTGGTCGGTGCCTTCATGCTACCCGGTCTCGTCGTTGCCGTTCCCGCCGGGTTTTGCGGCCAGCGCTTCGGCGACAAACGCATCGTGCTGCTCGGTATCGCGTTCATGGCCGCCGGCGGTCTGCTGAGTGGCGCTGCCAGTGCGTATGGGCTGCTCCTGGCGGGTCGCGTGGTGAGCGGCCTCGGCGCCGCCTTTCTTTTCGTGCTGGTCAACAAGATGGTGACTGACTGGTTCACCGGCAGCACCCTCTTCTTCGGCATGTCGATCTTCATCGTGGGCTGGCCCGTAGGTATCGCCTCCGGCCAGGCAACGCAGGCGCTCGTGGCCCGTCTATGGTCTTGGCAAACGGTGTTCTTCGACACCGCGGTCCTCTTGGTCGGCGCATTCGTCTTCATGGCCGCGCTGTACGGCGCGCCGCCTTCGATAGCGATGCCTGTTCGGGGCCCGGCGGCGCGCCTGGACCGACGCGAGATCTGGCTCGTCTGCATTGCCGGCGCAGTGTGGATGCTGATCAACGGCGCCTATCTGACGCTGCTCACCTTCGGCCCCACGCTGCTGACCGAGCGCGGCACCTCCGTGGCCGGCGCCGCCGCGGTCGTGAGCTCCATGTCCTGGGTGTTCATGCTGGGTCTGCCGCTGGGTGGCTGGCTGGCCACCCGCTTCAGGGTGCCAAACCTGATCATGGTGGTAGGCTTACTGTTCGCTACCGGCCTAGCGGCGCTATTGCCGGTTGTCGATACCCCGATGCCGATCTTTCTGCTGCACGGATTCAGCTATGCGCTTGCTGCACCCGTGGTGGGGAGTCTAGTGGCCGAATCGCTCAGGCCGGAGACGCGCGGACCCGGGCTCGGAATCTATTACATCTGGTACTATGCCGGCTGCGCTGCGCTGCCGGCTGTGGCCGGAATGCTGAAGGACAGGTTCGGCACCGACGCTGCCGTGCTGTTCGCCGTGGTACAGCTGATGGGGACCTTGCTCTTGATCGGTGTCTTTCGCGTCGAACAACGGCGGTGGGCCTCAACAAAAGTCGTGACGCCTTCGATCGCCGCGGTGGACAACCACGCGTAGGGCGCCTACAGTGCAGACGCCGAACAAGGGCATGGAGCCGGCGCGCTGAAGTGCGCGGCCCATGCCCAGCGTTATGCGAACACGCGTCAGGTCCGGGCACGTCGGGCAGCGAGAGAGCTCAAAGGGCAGATCGACAGGTAAAACGGATACCAGGCTGTCATGCAGCGCCGACTCGCCGCGATTCTAAGCGCCGACGCTGAGGGCTATTCCCGCCTCATGGGCGAAGACGAGGCGGGGACTGTCCGGATGCTGACCACATACCGGGAGCTGATGAGGGACGTGATCGCCGCACACCGGGGACGCATCGTTGACACGCCTGGCGACAATGTACTGGCCGAGTTCGTGAGCGTCGTCGACGCCGTCGAGTGTGCGGTCTCGATCCAGGACACTCTGCGGCGCCGCAACGCCGAGCTGCCCGAGACGCGCCGGCTCCGCTTCCGAATCGGTATCAACGTCGGAGATGTGCTGGCCGATGGCGAACGAATCTATGGTGACGGCGTGAATGTCGCGGCCAGGGTCGAGCACCTCGCCGAGCCCGGGGGCATCTGTCTCACCGGCGCCGCCTACGACGAGGTGGAGCGAAAGGTCCCCCTCAAGTTTGAGGCGCTCGGTGAGCAGCGAGTGAAAAACATCGCGCGGCCGGTTCGCGTGTACCGCGTGGCACGCGAACAGGAATCCGGGCACCGCGCGGCCAAGGCCGCGAGCGCGGTGCGTCGCCCTGTCGGTCCCGCTCTCACCCCGCCGGAGCACCCGTCCATCGTCGTCCTGCCCTTTGCCAACATCGGGCGGGACCCCAGTCAAGAGGCCCTCGCCGACGGCATGACGGAGGAGCTCATCACGACGCTGTCGAAGATCTCCGGCCTCTTCGTGATCGCCAGCACGTCCGCGTTCATGTACAAGGCGCGCGTCGTGAGCGTTCAGGAGGTCGTCCGTGAGCTGGGCGTGCGCTACGTGCTGGAAGGCAGCGTGCGGCGGTCGGCCGATCGTGTCCGGGTGACAGCCCAGCTCGTCGACGGCGGAACGGGCTATCACCTGTGGGCGGATCGCTTCGACCGCCCACTGACCGATCTCTTCGCCGTGCAGGACGAGATCACGCAGCGCATCGTGACCGAGCTCGAGGTGGCGCTCACCGAGGGCGAGCAGGCGCGGCGACACCGGCGAGCGACCTCCAGCGTCCAGGCCCTCGAGCAGTGGGCGCGCGGGCTTGCTGCGAGTCGAGAGCAATCCCGCGAAGCCAACGTCAGAGCGCGGGCTCACTTCGAGGCCGCCGTCGCGACCGACCCAGACTTCGCGCTGGCCACCGCATCGCTGGCTCAGACTCACTTCGCCGACCTCTACTTCGGCTACAGCGAGGACAGGGCGCGCTCGGTGGCTATTGCCGAGGCGCTGGTCCGTAAGACCCTGGCGCTCGATGCACAGTTGCCGGAAGCGCACCAGTTGCTTGCTGGAGCCCATTTGCTGCATGGCGAGCGCGAGGAGGCGCTGGCCGCCGCCAAGCGCGCCCTCGAACTCGATCCGAACGCGGCAGACCTCTACGCCTTTCTGGCCTTCATCTACAACCGGCTCGAGCGCGCGGAGGAGGCCCTGGCGCACGTGACGAAGGCGATGCGCCTGAGCCCCGCGTACTCCGCCTGGTACCTCACTCAGGCCGGATTCGCCTACATGACTCTCGGACGGTGGGAGGAGGCGCTCGACGCATACGAGGCGGCCGCGGCCGGCATGCCCGACAACTGGCTCGCTCGGATGGCCCTCGTGACCTGCTACCAGGCCCTCGGCCGCGAGGTCGAATCGCACGAGGCGCTGGCGGCGTGGCGGGCTCGCGATCCGGCAGCCTCCCTGCAACGTGCGCGAGAATTCTACAGTATGGCCAATCCGGCGTCCCGAGACCGCATGCTCGACCTCCTCACCCGGGCTGGACTCCGGTGACGCGACCGGAGTTGGCGGCGCTCGGCAATCCGCTCACCGGATGAGGCCCATACCTGGCCATTGGACCCGACGGCCGCGTTCGACGGCCGCGGGTCAACGGCAACGTTCGCCGCACTGGGCGGCGAGGCAGAGAGCCTCGTCGTCGATGCACAGGAGAGCGAGTGAAAGCGGACAATATGCCGTCAGAGCGGAGGCCACGAGCATGCTGACTATGCGTTTTCTCGCAGTGGTTGGGCTCATCATGGTGCTTACCGGGTGTGCGACGGTTCCGCCGGCCAAGCCGATAGTCACATTCAGAGAGATTGCTGGCACATGGGAGGGGCAGTACGTCCTGCCCTCAGGAGAGCTCGGACCCCTTGAAGGGCAAATAGGGATTGCTCATCCATAGTCACGGCGATGGGAACCGGACGCGGAGCGCAAAATGGCCCCGAACAACGCGCTGAACCTGACCGCCCAAGAGCGTTGCCCTTGGGTACCCGCCGCGCTGCGCGCGTCGGCGGCAGGTTAGCGTGGGCCTTCGGCGCTGAACGCGAGCGACGAATCCTTGGCATTCCCGCTGCCTGAACTTCCGCGGATACCGGTCGGAACTCGAGCAGCGTGTCTCCCGACCCCATAACCGCGGTGTCTACCAGACCGGGGCAAATCCAATGTTCCTCCGACGCTCTTTCGAGTCCCGCCGGCGGTGCTGGGCCTTCGCTCTCGGCCAGGACCGGCCGTGACCGAGAAGTGGTCTAATACCAGCTATGCTCAGGCCTTATCCGGGTCGGGCCGAACGGAGTGTGCATTTCCCGCGGGAAGGGGAGCGCCTCACCCCTTAGTGGGAGCGAGGAGGGGACATGCGAACCACGCTCTGGATTGCACTGATCGGCCTGACCCTCGGGTTCGGCGCCTGCGGGCTCGCCGTAGGCAACACCGAAGTCCTGCTCTCCCAGGCCGGTTTCCGCAAGGTCCCCGCCGACACGCCGCAGCGGGCCGAGCATCTGCAGACCCTGGCCGCCCACAAGCTCATCCGGCGAAAGAGCGATGACAAGGCGTACTACGTCTACGCCGATCCCGACTATTGCAAGTGCATGTACGTCGGGAGCGAGAGCGCGTACGCGACGTACAAGACGCTCGTCCAACAGCAGGATGAGGCAATGGCCCTCCAGGAGGAGCGGGACTCAGAGAACGTCCAGGGCGACAAGTAGTCTCCCGGCGGGGCGCTCGCCGGGCCCGCTCGGGCGGGCGCGCGGCGCGGGATCGAGCTGACGATCGCCAAGGCCGGGGCCGCCGCGCACGTCTGCCCTGCCGTTG
>WNFU01009093.1_pt1 | contig 11903 bp, 14 predicted proteins | sample 5400121 | NCBI WGS metagenome assembly WNFU01 (sample SAMN13153360, study PRJNA577476) | soil metagenome | isolation source: 100 cm soil or saprolite under grassland replicate 1 | place: USA:California | collected 2016-06-15 | reverse complement strand
AAGCCGCCTGCGCTCGCGGGCCTCGCGCATAGCGCGCAACTTGCGACTCATCGAATCTCTGTGACGGTATGGCATTGGAGGTAACCTTGCACGGTTTGGGTGTAACCTTACACGGTCCGTATATTTAACGTTATGCCTCACCTTCGTTGCCATGAGTTCGCTTGAGCTGAAGGTCCCACCTCCCGCCGTGGCACTGTTCTTCGGCTTCCTCATGTGGTTTGCATCCTCGCTAGCCGCACCGGTTGAGGTTCCGTTTGGCGCTCGCGTAGCTGTTGCGCTCGTTCTTGCTTCCCTTGGCCTGGTCTTCGGCATCTCAGGCATGGCCTCGGTCTGGCGGGCAAAGACCACAATGAATCCAACCAAGCCCACTGCTACGTCATCTCTGGTCACCACCGGCCCGTTTCGTTTTACACGCAATCCCATGTACCTCAGTCTCTTGCTGTACCTGCTTGCGTGGGCCGTGTACTTGTCAAACTTACTGGCCTTTCTTTTGTTGCCAGTGTTCGTGCTCTATATCAATCAGTTTCAAATCAAACCCGAGGAGCTCGTGTTGTCCTCGCTCTTTAGTCAAGAGTACGCTGCATACAAGGGAAGGGTTCGCCGGTGGCTGTGAGGCATAACCCGCTGCTCAACCGGACGCGCGGAAGCATCTCGCTTCGTGGCGCCTTGGGCAGGCGCGCCCGGTTAGCGCCACGTTAGGCCGTCGCCGTGACCGTGCTCGTCAGTGCGCAGCTGATGGAAGAGACTTGGCGAGCGGTAGGCGCACTGTCGGAGCGTGAGATTCGCAAGCGACAAGCGCTATGTGGCAAGGAGCAGGAAGAGCTTACGGGTTTCGTGCTCGGGTACACCTCGGACCTGCCCGAGGAGGCGCTCGGTCTTGCTCTATATGCTCACTTCGTCGTTGTTGAGGCATTTCGTCGCAGCAGAGCCACATTTCTCAAGATCGAGTCAGGAAAGATCGAACGGACGTGGAAGGACAATTTCGGATTCATCAACGACCTGAGAGCCACGGGTTACACGCGATCACCCTTCCAGTTGTAAGAAGGTGTGTCCTCGGAGCCTGCGGTCATGCAATACGTGATTGACGCGCTTACAGAGGAAAATAGTGATGATCCCGTGCCCCTCATCGACCAGGATTTTTGGCGCATGCTCCAAGTGCTTAAGACTGTCACCGATTGCATGCACGAAGCCGGTCGCATCAAATGAGCGCGCGGCCTTACCCCATGCCCCACCCGGACGCGCGTGAAGCGTCGCACCTCTTTTCACCATCGCAGTCGCGCGCCGGTGGGCGTGGACGTTAGGCGTCATGATGCGCGTCGTCGTCCTTGCTACTGTTGCCGGAATTACGGTCGCCGTCCTGTTTGATGTTCTATGGATCAACTTGTTTGTGGCGGGCGTAGGAGGCCTTCTTCTTGGCGTGTTTTGGATGCCAATTTTAGCCGCAGCACTTGTCGCCACGCGCCCAGTGCGGTCTCAATGGATATTGATCGCGTCCTTCGCACTCGCGTACACACCCACTCAATTCTTGATACGGACATTCGTCCACGAGCCTTCCGGTCGATGGCCAATCAACGATATGCTCGTAGTGCTGTGGAGCAATCTATGGTTTGCGGTAATGGTCAGTGCTGTCGGCATCGCTGTTTGGCAACGCTGGTTCCGGCCAAGCCCGGCTGTTACCCATGACGCCTAACCACACGCCCCACGCGGACGCGCGTGAAGCGTCGCACGTCTTTTCATCATCGCAGTCGCGCGCCGGTGGGCGTGGACGTTAGGTTGCTCTAGAAAATGTCGGTGCAACGTCCTCAAGCCCTGCTGGCTGCCTTCATCGTGTTGGTAGCGCTGCTGGCACTATCCGGCGCACGACCCTACGACCGTGGTACCTGGATGTTGGAAGTGTTTCCCGTGGCCATCGCATTGCCTGTCTTGTGGGCGACCTATCGTCAATTCCCGTTGACCACTTTGGTATACGTTTGCATCTTCCTCCACGCCCTTGTGCTCATGACTGGGGGCGCTTACTCGTATGCGAGGGTTCCTCTCGGTTTTTACCTCGCGGACCTGCTCAACCTCACCCGCAACCCCTACGACAAGATTGGCCATTTCTTCCAGGGTTTCGTCCCTGCACTAGTCGCTCGCGAGATCCTCATCCGAGGTCAATATGTGCGCGGGAGAAAGATGCTCTCATTCATCGTGATCTGCATCGTTCTCGCGATCAGTGCAACGTATGAGATCTTCGAATGGACTGCGGCGTTGGTACTAGGACAGGGAGCGGATGAGTTCTTGGGTACGCAGGGAGACCCCTGGGACACTCAATCCGATATGCTGTTCGCGCTCATCGGTGCAGTCACGGCCACCCTCCTGTTTTCGCGTGCTCACGATCGCCAGATTCAGAGGCTCCAGGGCCATGAGCGCGCAACCTAACCCCGCGTTCGAGAGCGGACCTAAGCTTCCCCCGAATTAGTTGACACCTCGGGCTAACGGCTCGGAGGTGTGAAATGGCAAGGGCAGGACCACGAAAGATTGCACGCTACGGCGAGCAATTCAAGGCGACGGCGGTGAAGCTGAGCAGTCTGCCAGGTGTTCTGATCCAGGATGTGGCTGCGGCACTGGACATTCACCCCTTTATGCTGTCACTGTGGCGCAAACAAGTGCGTGACGGGGTGATCGTGGCCAAGAGTGCGAAGCTCGATGTGCAGACTCGCGCGGAGTTGAAACGCCTGCGGGAACTGGAACGTCAGTACAAGGTGCTGAAGGAGGAGCACACGCTGCTAAAAAAAGCCATCCGGTTTGCTTCCGATCGAAAGCGGAAATCTTCGAGTTCATCGAAGCAAACCGGGCCGAACACAAAGTCGCACTGATGTGCCGAGTCTACGGAGTGACCCGGGCCGGGTTCTATGGCTGGTGCTCACGCGAGCGTAGCGAGCGAGAGCACCAGAACGAGACACTGACCAAACGCATTGGAGCGGTGCACCGGGCAAGCCGCGGTACCTACGGCAGCCCACGCGTGTACCGGGCGCTGCGCCAGCAGGGCTGCCCAGCGAGCGAGAACCGCGTTGCTCGACTGATGCGCAGGCACGGCATCAGGGCCCGGGTGGCGACGATTCGCTACACCAACCCTACCCTGCAGCGCTTCTTCGCAGCCGCACGCAACGAGCAGCTCGGTGTCGATCTGAAGGCGCCCGACCAGGTCTGGGTTGGGGACATCACTTACCTGAAGGTGGGGGGCATCTATCGCTACCTCGCGGTGGTGATGGACAAGTACTCGCGCCGGGTGCTGGGCTGGGCCTACGGCAGGCGAAAGGACGTGGCGCTCACTCTGAGGGCGCTCGATCGTGCGGTGCGTTACCGAAAGTCCCCGCGGGGCCTGATCTTCCACACCGACCGGGGCATCGAGTACGCCGCCGGCGCCTTCAAGGCGCGCCTTACCGAGCTGGGCATTACCCAGAGCATGAACCGTCCCGGAAAAGTCACCGACAACGCCTACATTGAATCGTTCTTCCATTCCATGAAGAGTGACATCGTGCACGGCTTGACCTTCACTGAGGACCGCCAGATCGAATCGGCGGTGCGCAGCTACATTCCCTTCTACAACGGCGTTCGGCTACACTCGTCGTTGAACTACGTGTCGCCAGCGACGTATGAGAAACAGTTGGCGTGAAAACCCGGTGTCAACAAAATCGGGGGAAGATTCACCGCCTTCGGCGGCCGCTCAACGCGAACGTTAGGCCACACAACCACGAAACAGTCGTCCGCAATCTAGACGAGGGAGCGCGCCGTCCCGCCGCTATCATCAGAGGCAACAATTGGTCCGAGGAGGGTTTCTGCCATGCCGTCGATATCGAAGCGCCAGGAAATTGACCATCGCACGATCAAGCTTATCGTTGGAATAGTTTCGCTAAGTCTTGCGGGACTAACCAGCGCTTTCGCAACTACCGCAATCACGTCAATTAGCGCCTCCTACTACGAAGGAGGATGGTCCCAGAGCATCTTCATCGGCTTCTTGTTTGCCATCGCAGCTTTCCTTTTGGCTTACAACGGGCTCTCATTGATCGAGATGATTCTCAGCAAAGTCGCAGCCAGTGCAGCACTAGGCGTTGCCTTGTTCCCCTGCGAGTGCGGCGGTCATCCAGCGCTCGTTCCCTACGTCCACGGTGCCTCAGCGGCCGTCATGTTTTTGATACTGACATACTTCTGCTACGCCTTCTACAAGCGCGCCCGACAGAAGGGGTACCGAGAGGCAAATGTCCGCGCAACGATTTACGCAGGCTGCGGAGTCGCTATCCTGGGGCCAATCCTCGTTCTTGCCTTCGACCACTTCTCTGGTGGCGAGCTGTCGCAGCGCATCCCACGCCTTGAGTTCTACGGCGAGAGCGTCGGCCTTATCGCCTTTGGAATCTCATGGCTAACCGCTAGCCGTACCGTTCCGGTACTAACCCGCCAGGACGAGCGCTTCTCCCCCTTGCGCGAAGCTAATCCTATGTAGTTGGATGGGCCGCTCATTACAAGCTATCGGCAGCTCGTGCACGCCCGTATGACCGGCCGGGGCGACAGGTAACAACCCGTGCTAGCGCGCCTCGAGCACCCGGATGCGCGTATTGCCCACCCAGTCCACGAGCGGAACGAGCTCGGCGAGGCTCTCGCCGCGCACCAGTGCGATATGGGTCGCGTCGGCCCGCGTCTGGTTGAATGTCGGATCGACCGCGCGCCAGGATCCCTCGACCAGGCTCTCGGCCCAGGTGTGGTAGAGAAAGCCGCCGTGCTCGGCGGAGTACACCAGGCCGTTGACCACGCGCGTGGGCACGCCGAGGGAGCGCATCAGCGCCGCATACAGATAGGCGTGGCCCTGGCATTCGCCGCGCCTTGCATCGAGCACGTCGAGCGCTGAAAACGCATCGACCGGCTCTTTGCTGATGTTCTGCTCCAACCAGGCGAGCGCGGCGCCGATCTTTTCCGGAACGGTCTCGCTGCGCGCCGTGATCGTTTTCGCGAGCGCGCGTATCGTCGGGTCACGGCTCTGCACCGTGGCGGAAGGGCGCAGGTCGGCATCGGCGGAGCCGCCGCCCGCCGATCGCGCCGCGTCGATCTCGCAAACGACCTCGTCGCCCGCGGTGCGACAGCGCTGTCTCTCATCGGACAGGGGCGTGCGGCCGGCCCCCGACTGCGGAAGGGCGATCCGGAGGTATTGCGCCCGCCTGGGGTCGGGCAACGCAAGCGCCGCCTTGACGAGGCTCCACTGCACCAGCACGTCGTCCTTGTTGAGCGCCGCGCTCGCGAGGTAGCCCTTCGCCGTCCGCTCATCTTCGAGCGCCGAGATGATGACCCCGTTCAGCCCAAGCTCGAACACCGGACGGCCGCGCGCGTCGATCCAGGAGGTGCTGCGAAGTCCCAGCATGTCGGTCTGCACCTTGAATGCCTCGCCTTCGAAGAGCTCGCTCGCTTCGTACGACTCGACGCGCTGCAAAGCCCGGTCGAGGCTCTGCGTCTCGCCGTTGAAGACGAGCCAGCGAAACTCGCTTCCGATCCTCAAGCCCTGCAGCGCCGGCAGCAAGCCGAGCGCTCCGGACGGGTAGAGCGGCTCGCTCAAGCGTTCCTCCTTCCGTTCAGGCGGCCGCTGAGCGGTCGCTACCTCGTAGCCGAGCCGGCCGTCGCGCACTTCGCCGGTCACCCTCTGCTCGCTGTCGTCGAGCACGTAGTGGTAATCGAACCGCACCAGCTTCGCGTTCTCGTCGACCGTATCGAGCGATCGCGTCTGCACGCGCTTATCCAGGCCGAGAAACCGGAACCGGATGACGGCCTCGCCGTGCAGCTCGTAGAGGCCCTGTTGCGCGGCGCGGGTCACGCGGGAGTGGGAGAACCCGACCTTGGCGCCGTTGAAGACGATGCCGGTCCAGTATTCGGGCTGCGGAAGGTCGGCGAGCGAATAGTGCGGCGGCGGAAGCGGGGGCGCTCCGGCATCGCGAAAGTAGGGGCCGGCGCAGCCCGATAGAAAAACCAGCAGCGCCGCGGAGGTCGCAAGCCTCTTCATCGCTTGAAGAGCCGGCGGATCTTGCCGGCGTTCGGCCGCTTGACGACGCCTCGCTCGGTGAAGAGCGCGCTCACCAGACCGGCCGGGGTGATGTCGAAGGCGGGATTGGCGACCTCGACTCCTTCGGGTGCCCAGCGGACCCCGGCGTAGCCCGTGACTTCGGCGGCGCTCCGCTCTTCGATGGGAATCGCCTTGCCGTTCGCCGTCCGCAGGTCGATGGTGGAAAGCGGCGCGGCGACGTAGAACGGGATGCGGTGGCGCAGCGCCAGGACCGCAAGCGGGTAGGTGCCGATCTTGTTCGCGACGTCGCCGTTCGCGGCGATGCGGTCCGCGCCGACGATCACCACGTCCACCTTCCCCCGGCTCATGAGGTGGCCGGCCGAGTTGTCGGTGATGAGCGTCACGGGGATCCTCTCACGGACGAGCTCCCAGGCGGTGAGGCGCGCGCCTTGCAGGTACGGCCGGGTCTCGCTCGCGATCACCGAGACGCGCTTGCCGGCGTCGCGCGCCGAGCGCACCACCCCGAGCGCGGTGCCGTGCCCCGCGGTGGCGAGCGCGCCGGTGTTGCAGTGGGTGAGGATGCGCGCGCCGTCGGGCACGTGCTTCACGCCGGCGCGGCCGATGGCGCGGTTGGTCTCGATGTCGGCCCGGAAAATCGCGAGCGCGGCGTCGGCGAGCCGCGCCGCCGCGGCCTTCGGGTCGCCCCGGTGCGCGGCGAGCTCCGAGCGCATGCGCTCGAGCGCCCAGAAGAGATTCACCGCCGTCGGCCGGCTCGCGGCCAGCGTCTCGAATGCCGCTTCCATCGCAGCGGAAAATTCCGCTCGGGTGCAGTGCTGCTCCCGCCGCGCTTCCAGCGCGATGCCGAACGCCGCGGCGCAGCCGATCGCCGGGGCGCCGCGCACCACCATCGAGCGGATGGCGTCGGCCACTTCCGCCGCGCTCGCGCAGCTCGCATATTCGAGACGGCCGGGAAGAGCGCGCTGGTCGATCAGCTCCAGGCGCCCCTCCCGCCAGCGTAGGGATTCGACAATGTCAGGCACGGCGGCGATCTCCCTCGTCACCCCCGCGGACGCGGGGGTCCAGAGACTTTCGACGCCGCTGACCGTTCCGGTCAGATGACGCGTTCATTGCCGCCGTCGACCGGCACTTGCGCGCCTGTGGTCTTCGCGAAAAGCGGCCCGCACATCTCCGCCGCCAGCTCCGCGACGTCGCGGCTGCCCACCTCCGTCTTGAGCACGTTGTTGGTCTTGTATTGCTCCACCGTCATCGAGTATTGCTTCGCGCGCTGGGTGAGAATCTCCTCGGTCCACAGGCCGGTATCGAACACCGCGTTGGGATGCACGGTGTTGACGCGTATCCGGTCAGCGCCCCATTCGAGCGCGGCGATGCGCGCGAGCTGATTGAGCGCCGCCTTGGAAGCGGAATAGGCGGAGGCGCCCGGACCCGGCGCCGGAACGTTTTTCGAGCCGATCACCACCACCCGGCCGCCGCGCGGGGCGAGCTTCAGCAACGGATGGCAGGCGCGCATCAGGACGAGGTTCGCGTCGAGGTTGACGGTCATCGCGCGGCGCCATTCGTCGGTGGGCAAATCGGCGATCCTGCGGCTCGCCGGAAAAACGCCGGCGTTCAGCACCAGCATGTCCAGGCCGCCGAAGGCGAGCGCGGCCTGCTCCAGCGCCGAGCGCACCTGCGTCTCGTCTGCGACGTCGCACCTCAGCCCCAGAAAATCCGTGCGGCTGTGCAGCGATTCGATCTTTGCGTCGAGATCGAGCCCGACTACCGCCGCTCCGCGCGCAAAAAAGGCCGCCACCGCCGCCTTGCCGATCCCGGAGGCGGCGCCGGTCACGAGCGCGATTTCGCCCGCGAAAGGGGCGGGCTTTCCGCCTTTCGTGAGCTTCGCCTGCTCGAGGTCCCAGTACTCGACATCGAAAATGTCTTTCGCGGGCAGGGCGTGAAAGCCGCCGAGCGCTTCCGCGCGCAGGATCACGTCTATCGTGTGATCGTAGATCTCGGCGACGATCGCTGCGTCCTTCGCCGTTCTGCCCGCCGCGGCGAGGCCGAATGCCGGGTCGAGGATCACCCGCGGCGCGGGATCGAGGAGGGTCTTGGGCTCTTTCGCCTTGGGGGCGTGCTCATCGAAGTAGCGACGGTAGGTCTCCGTGTAGGGGAGAACGTCGGTGCCGAGCATGGGAGTGCGCTTGGTGCGGATGACGTGATCGGGGGTCGCCGGTCCCTGCTGAGAGATACGCGCGAGGTCCGGGTGCTGCGCGAAGCCGAGCGTGCGCTCGTTCGTCGCCGTGAGCAGGATCATCGGAGCGCCGGCGGTTTCGGAGAGCCGGCGGCGCAGCCCGGCTTGTGCGAGGGCCAGCGGCTTGGTGGGCTGCGGGGGCTTGGTCGCAGCCGACCAGGCGCGCTTCGACCCGAGATATTTCTCGGCGAGCGTCACGAGCTCGATCATGCGCTCGTAGGATTCGCGCGCGGTCTCGCCGAAGGAGAAGATGCCGTGGTTGAGGAGGACCATCCCCACCGTCTCGGGCGCGCCCAGGCGCTTGAATTCCCTTGCGCAATATCGAGCCAGGTCGAAGCCCGGCATAAGGTAGGGGATCACGACGCAGCGCTTTCCGTACACCTCCCGGATGCGCTTCTCGCCGTCCCGGGTATTGCTCACCGAGAGCACGGCGTCGGCATGCGTATGGTCCACGAATTTCTGCGGCATAAGGCCGTGCAGGATGGTTTCGATGGAAGGGGCGGGTGCCGAGGCCTTCAGCATGTGCGTGACCAGCTGATTGACCATCTCGGGGTCGGAGAGCGAGGGCAGCTCCGCGAGCCGCAGCACGTGCGAAAGCCGCACCGGCGAGAAGCCCTGCGGCTCGATCGTCTCCAGGTCCCAGCCGCTGCCCTTGACGTAGAGGATCGTCTCCTCCTCGCCGAAGAGATCCCTTTCGCGGATCTTGACCGAGGTGTTGCCCCCTCCGTGCAGCACCAGCGACTTGTCGCGGCCGAGAAGGCGCGACGTGTACACGCGCAGACCGAGGTCGCCTTGGAATTGCCCTGCTTCCCGGTCGCTCCAGAGACTTTGCATTCCCGCCTGCCGTAGAATCGTCAATTATATATAGGCCCGGCCGTGTCCCCTGCGTTCGCGATCCGAATACTTCCCTGGTCCGAAGCCTTGCCGCTGGCGCGCCCGGTGCGCGAAAAGGTGTTCGTCGAGGAACAGGGCGTGCCGCGCGAGCTTGAATGGGACGAATGGGACGAGCGCTGCGAGCACGCCGTCGCCTGCGACTCGCAGGGCCGCGCGATCGGCACGGCGCGCCTCTTGCCCGAGGGCAGGGTCGGCCGGATGGCGGTGCTCGTCGAATGGCGCAGGCGCGGCGTGGGTGCCGCGCTTCTCGGGGCCCTGATTGCGCTGGCGCGCGAGCGCTCCATGCCCCGCGTTACGCTGCACGCGCAGACCCACGCGGCCGGGTTCTACCGGCGCTTCGGCTTCAGCGAGCGGGGAGGGGAGTTTTCGGAGGCGGGGATCCCGCACGTCGAGATGGCGCTCGAGCTTTCCCCGGCGGAACGGTGAAGCGATAGCTCACCGTGCCGCTCGCGCCGCCGTCCTCGCGGTAGCTGCGCTCGTGGAACTCGACCTTGCCGTCCTCGGCGAAGCTCAACACCGTGGAGCAGCGGGTTCCGTACCCGCCGACCGCTGGAATTCGGATCGCCGAGAGCCTTTCCTCCAGCTCCAGGCTCACCCCCGTGCTCGGGAGCAGCTCGTCGGAGGCGCGTTGCGTGTCGTCGAGCAGATGCAGCGCCGCCTCGGCGTCGAAGGGCTTGGCGAGCAGAGCCGAAAAAGCGGCCTTGCCTTTTTCGACCTTGGGCCAGGGCGTATCGAGCAGGTGGTTCGACAGGCCATGCACGCCCGGCTCGACGCGCGCCGCGTGGCCGCCCCGGTTGGAGAAGAAGTACAGCGACGCCGCGTCGCCGACGAGCAGGCTGAAGCCGTTGTAGTCCCTGGCGCGTTTTTCGATCTCTTCGAGATATTTCCCCGGTGTCGCCTCGCCCGTGAGGAAATCGCTCACGAGCGCGCCTCGCGAAGGGGCGCCGGTTTTCTGGTCCGCAGGATTGCGATAGTTCGTCAGCGCGGCGAAGCGCCCTTGCGGCGTGATGCCGAGCCAAGTGCCCCCAGCCTCGAGATCGCGCCCGGCGAGAACTCCCGGATGGTCGTCCCAGAACGTCGCGGGCGCAGTCGGCCGGCCGAAATACTCGTCGCGGTTCGCAGCGAGGATCAGCCGATGGCGAGGGTGGGTACGCCAGGCGAATACGATCAGACACATGACATTTAGAAGTCGAGAAAGACTTCCCGCTTGCGCGCGGATCCGGGGGCGAGCAGCGCCGCAAGACCGTGGCGCTCGGCCAGAGCGCCGAGCTCCGCCTCGAAGCGTTCCGCATCGGCGACGTTCTCGTAGATCTCCATCCACGTGGTCTCGTCGTCGCGGCGCCGCAGCAGCCGTCCGCCGATCCCGGCGATCTCGGAAAGCTCGCGCTGCATCGCGCCGACCGCCGCGCGCGCGCGCGCGGCATTCTCCGCCGGAACGCGATAGTAGATGTAATAGCTGAGCTTCACGCGACGGCGTAGGGCAGGGGAAGGAAGCGCAGCACCGGCCCGCCGGGAGATTTCAAATGCACGGTCGAGCCTTCGCGGCTCGCCGTCTGCACCACCGCAAGCAGGTCGTGGCCGCCCTCGGGCGAAGCTTCGGAATTGACGACCACCCCGCTCGCCTGGTCGCCGAGGTCCTCGCTGTAGAGCTCGTCTCCGGCGGCCGCGGCCGCGGCGACGTTGGCGAGGAACATGCGGCGCTTCACCCTGCCGCGGTGCTGGGCGCGCGCCACCACCTCCTGGCCGGTGTAGCAGCCCTTGTCGAAACTCACCCCGCCCAGCAGCTCGAAGTTGGCCATCTGCGGAACGAGCGCGTCCTGCGTCGCGGCGGTAACGAGAGGCAGGCCGCTGCGGATATCGAGCCAGCGCCACGCGCGCGCATCCACGGGCTTGAGAAAACCCTCGAGCCGCTGCCGAAGCACCGAAGCGCCCGAGGGCGTCGACGCAAGGAAACTTCGTTCGGCTTCCTCGGAAAATCGGAAAACACGCCGCGCAGCGCGCCCTCCGCCTGCGGACCCGCCGCGCCCACGAGCACGACCCCATCCGACGCGTCCGAAACCTTGACTTTGGAGCGCAGCACGAACCTCGAGATGTTTTTTTGCACGGCCGGAACGATGTCGCGCGACAGGGCCATCAAGAACCCGGCCTGCTCGCGCCACAGCAGGAAATTCGCGAGCATCCTGCCCTTGGGGGAGCAATAGGCGCCGTAGGTGCCCGAACGCAGGCCCACGCTCGCTACGTCGCAGCTCAGCTGCCCCTGTAAAAAGGTCTCCGCGTCCTCGCCGCTGAATTGGAGGATGCCAAGATGACCGAGCAGGGCGAAAACACTGCCCGACCGGGCGGCAGCAAGATCGGGATCCAACGCGCCTTCGGGCTCGGTATGGTGAAGCGGCAAGCTCATGTGTACTGTATTACCCTCTTTGCCGCGAGTTGAGCGGCTTGTCCGCTCCAACTCGCGGAGTTAAACCGGCGGCCCTTGGCCGTCCGGTTTAACGTTTATTATACGAGCCTAGTCAAGCGACCCGATTCGACGATCCCAACCGGACCCGATGCTGTTCCGACTGAAGTTGTTGATCCTGCTGGCTGCCGCTTCCGCGCTCGGATTCTGCGGCTGGCTGCTCTGGTTCGCTCTATCTCCGATAGATCTCGCCGCGCCGTCCGTGGATTTCTCGATCCGCCCGGGCAGCACGCTGCGCGGCGCGACGCGCCAGATCACCGACGCCGGCGTGCTTGTGTCCG
>WNFU01008436.1_pt1 | contig 11907 bp, 11 predicted proteins | sample 5400121 | NCBI WGS metagenome assembly WNFU01 (sample SAMN13153360, study PRJNA577476) | soil metagenome | isolation source: 100 cm soil or saprolite under grassland replicate 1 | place: USA:California | collected 2016-06-15 | reverse complement strand
ATCCCTCCCGCGGGACGGGCCGGAGACCCGCTCCCTCATCGACGCTCCGGACGTGGCCGACCGAGCGGATGCCGCGCAGGCATACCTGACCTACGGGGGAAGCGGGGGGAAGTCGGCACGGTCTTCGTCATGATAACGACGAACCCGATAGGGTCAATCGGAGAGGCGGGATTCGGCACCACGCTCGTAATCTCACCGCCGAGAAGGCTGCAGGCCTGTCGGGCTTCGCGCAACTCGGCCTCGTCTGGCCGTCCTCGGGGCACGATCAGCGTGCCGCCGACGCGCACGAGCGGCAGCCCGAGCTCGGCGACGACCGGGAGCGGGCCGAGCGCGCGGGCGGTGGCCACGTCGAACTGCTCACGCTGCGGACCTCGACCGAGGTCCTCGAGGCGACCGTGCATCGTGGTCACGTTGGCGAGTCCGAGCTCGGCCGCGGTGGCCGCCACCCATGACAGCCGGCGCTGCTGGGCATCGATCAGCGTGAAGGCCGTGTCCGGGTAGCGGGCGGCCAGCGGGAGACCGGGGAGACCAGCACCGGACCCGAGGTCCGCCCAGCGCTCGTCCGGCTGCGGCGTGCGCACCTCGGCAAGCGCCAAGGCGTCGTCGATGTGTCGTTCTCGAAGCCGCGTTCCCTCGCGAGGACCCAGGAAGCCGAGCTCGACAGCTTCCTGGTAAGCGGCTTCGAGCCGATCTGCCAACGGACGGGAGTGGTCCAGGGAACTCATCCCTCCGCAACTCGTGCATCGTGTCGCCTGAGGCCAGACCTCGTGGGATCCAGACCCTAGCGGTTCACGGGCATGTCGTGCCCCCGGACACCGACGCGGGTGGACCGTGTTGGCTGCGGCGCTACGGGCCCCGTCGACGCTCGCGAGATACACCCCTGAGCGCGATTGGTGAACAGATGCTGCCCGCCTCGGCGGCGTGGGACCTGGCCGGACATCGACACCCCGATCTCTCGCTCGCCGCTGCATCGGAGATTGCACTCATCGCAAGCGGGGCGCGTGATGCCGCCTCCGCCAGGTGGGCCGCGGCGGACTCAGCACCCAGATGTCCGCCCGGCATCGACACTCGCCGGATCGGAGTCCAGTGCAGCCCCGGACACCTAGCGCCGGCGGACGTCGATCTGGTGAGCCTTGTAGAACGCCTAGTAGCTCGTCAGTATTGAATTGCAGGGTAGAGGTGCTTGAGCTTGGTGCGGGCATCCTGGGTGGTGAAGCGCCAGTCGACCCCACGGCCAGTAGCGTTGCGGGTCGCCTGCCACGCGGCGACCTCCCGTTCCAGGGTCGCCCGGTCGGCCAGCCGCCGGTCCAGGCACTGCCCGGCCAGCACGGCAAGCTCGATCTCGGCCACGTTCAGCCAGCTGCCGTGCTTGGGGGTGTAGTGCAGCTCGAGCCGGTCGGCCAGCCGCTTGGCCTCGGCGGGCGGGAACGCCTCGTACAGCGACGCGGGCGTGTGGGTGTTGAGGTTGTCTTGCACCAGGACGATCTGCTCGGCGTCGGGGTAGCAGACGTCGACCAGGTCCTTGATGCAGTGCGCCCAGTCGATGCGGGTGCGCCGCGCGCTGACCGTCACGTGCCGCCAGCCGCGCAGCGGCTCGCAGACCAGGAACACGTTGCACACGCCGCGGCGCTGGTACTCGTAGTCCTGGCGGGCTGCACGCCCCGGCGCGACCGGCAACGGTGCGGTCACATCCCCGAGCAGCTGGCGGCTCGTCTCGTCCAGGCACACCTGCGGGCGGCGCGGGTCATAGGTACGGGTGTAGACCTCCAGCACGTCCTCCATCCGCCAGCAGAACTCGGCGTCATGAGCTGGCGGGATGCACCAGCGCTGGGTCAGCCATGGCTTGAGCCGGTTTGCTTCAAGGCCTGCCGCACCGTCTCGTGCGAGACGGTCTCCACCACCGCAAGCTCCACCATCCGCTCGGCCAGCAGCCGCAGCGTCCAGCGCTTGCGCCCCTGCGGCGGGGCGCTGCACGCCAGCGCGACCAGGCGGGCCTCCTGCTCCCCGTCGAGCCGACGGTGGTACGGGCGCGCGGGCGGTTTGCGGTGCACCGCGGCGTCCAGACCCGCCGCGACGTACCGCATGCGGACCCGGGCCACGGTGGCGGGGTTGACCTCCACCGCCACGGCGATCGCGGCATCGGTCCAGCCGGGGCCGGCCTCGCCCTGGTTGGCCTTCAACAGGATGCGCGCATGGGTCAGTGCGCTGGCCGGGGCGACGCCCCGCCCGATCATGGTGTGCAGCCGGGCGCGCTCCTCCTCCGGTAGGACCACGATGTGTCGCTTGCGCACCTCGGCCTCCTGCGGCGGCGGTTCCCTTGACCGCACGAGCATGAGACCAGACCCCACATCACACAAATCACGACTGACGAGCTACTAGGTCCATTCGGCGTCCGAGCCGACGACCTCGAACCAGTCGACTGGGGCGCCGTCCCCCGGACGACGGGCCTTGTTCGGCTCGGCATCAGAGGCTCCCCGCTACCGCGGCCTCATGGCAGGACCCACTCATCACGAGCGGCGGCACCTGGCGCCAAGCCTGAGTTGGGTGAGGTATCCGCGCTCGGAATCCAAGGGTCTGGCCCTCATCGACGCCTCGCGCGACAGGCCATGCATCGCGAGTGGTTGTGAGGACGTGGCTGAGTCCCGACCTGCCAATGGCCCAACGGCATCGACTGATCGCTGGGGTCCGGCGCGTCGGGATCAACCTCACCCAAGTCCTCCTCGGTGGATCCGGGTCCGGCTCACCGCCGCCCCGTCATCCAGCTCACCCTGGTCCAGCATCGGGATCGGTGCCAGGCCTCGGCTGGGTGGAGCTTGTCGCGGCAGGCGACACTACCGCCCATGCCGCTACCACCGATCCCGGAGACAGCCGGGCGATGTTTCACGTGAAACGCTCAGCCAGCGGGGAGGATGACGACGCAGCGCTGTGGCTCTTCGCCGACGCTCTCCGTCGCTGCGCCGGCCACGTCGCGGACGGCGTCGTGGACGATCTTGCGCTCGAACGGTGTCATCGGCCGCAGTTGCTCCTGCTGCCCGGTCTCCACCACGCGCCGGGCGGTGCCACGTGCCATCTCGGCCAGCTCCTGCTGCCGCCGCGCCTTGAACCCGCTTACGTCCACGTGGATGCGCGGCCGGTGTCGCATCTGGCGCAGCACAGCCAGCCGCGTCAACTCCTGGAGCGCGCCGAGCACCTCGCCGTCGATGCCGACGAGCATGTCGAGGCCGGCTCCTTCGACTTCGACGTGCCCGCCGGTAGGGTCGACCCAGGTGGTGATGTCGCCGTCGAGGTCGAGCACGTCCAGCAGGCCCTCGACGAAGTCAGCCGCCAGTTCGGTGTCGGCCACAAGCGTCTCTTCGTCCAGCGGCTCGCTGTCGCGCTCCCCGGACGACCTGCCCGACTGCGCGTGCAGGGGCGCAGCGCGGTCGGCTGGGGCGCCGGCATCGGGTCGACCGGCCTCCCGGGCTCCCGCCGCGACCGGCGCCAGCTCAGGGGAGGGGACGGCGGCGACCGGCGCCGGAGTTGCCCGGGCGGTGACCCGCACGCGAGCAGGGCTTCCGATCACGCCAAAGGTCGACGCCACCGGCTCTTCGAGCACCTCGACATCAACCTGGTCGGCAGGGAGCCCGAGCTGCGCCGCAGCGGCGGCGACCGCCGCCTCGACGCTCTTAGCGCTTGCCTCGGCGTGGTCCGCCACCCGATTTGCCCTTTCTGCTCGAACGCCTACTGCCTGTCCCTCCGGACTGGCCGGCCCGCGCACCGGGCTTGGCCTGCTGGCCACCCTTGGCCGTCCCGGCGGTGGTGGCCTTGCCGGATCCCGCACCGCCGGACGCGGTGGTCTTGCCAGGTCCTGCCTTGCCGTCGCTGGCGGCCTTCCCTTCGCTCCCCGCCCTCGAGCCCTTGGGCGGACCCTTGGCCGTCTGCCGGTCGGCGCTCACCTTGCCGCTGCCGCCTCCGTTCGGGGAGGGCTCGGTATCCGTCTCTCCGGCCGGCTGCACGAGGCCACGGAAGAAGGCGAGCGCGCCCGCACCCAAGCTCTTGCGCTCGCTGCCGTTGCTGGTGGCCGGCTCGGTCGCGGCCTCGGCGACCGCCGCCGGGACCGGGGCCGAGCGCAACAGCACGTACTGCTGTCCCATGCTCCACAGGTTGGTCGTGACCCAGTAGACGACGATCGCGAGCGGGACGTTGATGGCGAAGATCAGGAAAGTGAACGGCAGGATCTTGATCAGCATCTGCTGCTGCGGAGGCGCCGCCGATCCCTGCCTGGACAGGAGCTGCTTCTGCGAGATGTAGGTGGTCAGCGACATCGACAGGATCAGCGCGAGGATGATCAGCCCGTCTACCGAGGTGAACCGGGCCGCCCAGTCCAGGCCCGACCAGGTGTCGGAGAGCGGCACGACGAAGAACTTCTTGTCCAGGAGGATGTTCGCCTCTCCGGCCAGGTGCTTGCTGTAGAACACGCGGTAGAGCGCGAAGAAGAACGGCATCTGGGCCAGGAGGGGCCAGCAGCCCGACAACGGATTGAAGCCCTTCTCCTGATAGAGCTTCATCGTCTCTTCGGTCAGCTTCTGCTTGTCGCCCTTGTGCTTCGTCTGCAGCTTCTTGATCTCCGGCTGCAGCTCCTGCATCACCCTGGTGGACCGCACCTGCTTGACCGTGAGCGGGATGAGGACGACCCGCACCGCAACGGTGAGCAGGACGATCGCGAACCAGTAGCTCTGGCTGCCGAGCAACGGCTCGGAGACCTGCTGGAAGAACTTGAGAAGGTTGTAGAGCGCGTCCCGGAAGGCGTCGAACAGCTCAATCATCTGCGGTCACAGAGAGCCTCTCTCGGACGGACGGGCGGTCACCGTGGCAGCGTTCGCTGCGCGGCGCGCCCTGGACCGACCGGTCGCAGGGGGTACATGGTCGATCCCCCCAGGATGCAACGGCTGACACTTCACCAGGCGGCGGGCGGCCAGCAAGGATCCGTGAACCGCACCATGCAACTGGATCGCCTGTACAGCGTACTCCGAACATGATGGGTAGAAGCGGCAACGAGGCCCGAGGGCAGGGCTGATCCATCGCTGGTAGAGGCGGATCGCCCCGACCAGCCCGGTCCCGATCCCCGCGCGCCGGCGCGCGCCCGGCTCCTGCCCGCTCATCCCGTGCCCCCGCCCATCCCCGCCGCGGCAAGGATCTTGCGCAGGTCGCTGGCGACGTCGTGGTACGAGGCCGTGGCCACGCTCGGGCGGGCGATCAGGACGAGATCCAGGCCCTCCGGCAGCTCCCTACCCTCCAGACGCAATGCCTCCCGCAGCAGGCGCTTGGCACGGTTGCGGGCCACCGCCCCGCCGACCTTCCGGCTCACCACGAAGCCGGCCCTGGCCGGGCCGGCACCGTTGGCGCGCTTGGCGACGTACGCCACCACCGACCCCTCGGCGTAGCTGCGGCCGTTCTGGAAGACGGACCGGAATGCCGAGGGGGAGCTCAGACGGTCCACCGTTGCCATGTGGTGGACCTATGCGGTCAGGCGCGTGCGGCCCTTGGCCCGGCGCCGGGCGATGATCGCGCGGCCCGCGCGCGTACGCATCCGGATGCGGAAGCCATGGGTCTTGGCGCGTTTACGGGTATTCGGCTGGAACGTTCGTTTCACGACGTGGCTCCTAACCCCATCGGCGTGGAGGGCAGGCAAGAGCGAGGGTGCGCCGAGCGCACCGAAGAAATGATGGTACGGGCGAGTCTATGGTGCGTCAACGCGACCAGGCCGCATGGCCAGGAAGTGGCGTGGAGCCATAACGGTTCGGGGCAACCTCTTGAGGGTGTTCGAGCGACGATGCTATCCTCCGGGCCCTCGCTGACGGCCCGCATCATCACAGGCCGGCTTCCCCGTACGGCCGTTGCCACGTTGTGGTCTGCCGTCTCTCCCGGTACTCGCGCTGTGGGGTCTACGCTCCACAGGCAGCGCTTCTCCACACCTGTGGATGGAGATGTGGATATGTAGGCTGCAGCGGTCCGACGCAGGGCGGCCGCGAGGCCGTGGAGTTGCCAGAAAGGGGCGCAGGCGGTGGCCGAAGAGCTCCACCAAGATGCGGCGGCCATCTGGGCGGCCTGTCTCGATTCCCTCGAAGGCTCGGGCTCGACCCACAAGGCCTGGCTGGCGCAGACGCGACCCGTGGCCATCACCGGCGACGTCCTGGTACTCGCCGTCCCGGACGAGTTCGTCAAGGAATGGGTCGAACAGCGCTACGCGCCCACCATGCTCGCCTCCCTGGCACGCATCGCGGGCCGGCCGCTGGGCATCCGGGTCACCGTCCGCGAGGTCGACGACGCCCGCGACGAGGACGCCGGCCAGAGCCAGGTGGTCCTCCAGCGCCCCCCGGGGGTGGCCGCCGAGCGCTCGCAGTTCACCGAGAAGTACACCTTCGAGCGCTTCGTGATCGGCTCCTCCAACCGCTTCGCGCACGCCGCGGCGGTCGCGGTCGCCGAGGCTCCCGCCAAGTCCTACAACCCGCTGTTCATCTACGGCGGTGCCGGGCTCGGCAAGACCCACCTGCTGCACGCCATCGGCCACTACGCCAGCAAGCTCTTCCCGCAGGCGCGGGTCCGCTACGTGACCAGCGAGCAGTTCACCAACGACTTCATCAACGCCATCCGCGACGACCGCGCCGGCGCGTTCCAGCGTCGCTACCGCGACAACGACATCCTGCTGATCGACGACATCCAGTTCCTGGAAGGAAAGGAGCGCACCCAGGAGGAGTTCTTCCACACCTTCAACGCGCTCCACAACGCCGACAAGCAGATCGTGATCTCCTCGGACCGGCCTCCCAAGCAGATCGCCACCCTCGAGGACCGCCTGCGCTCCCGGTTCGAGTGGGGGCTGATCACCGACGTGCAGCCGCCGGACCTGGAGACGCGCATCGCCATCCTGCGCAAGAAGTCCAGCGCGGAGGGGCTCAACGTCCCCGACGACGTGCTGTCGTTCATCGCCTCCAAGGTGCAGTCGAACATCCGCGAGCTGGAGGGCGCGCTCATCCGCGTGACCGCGTTCGCCTCGCTGAACCGCAGCCCGATCGAGCTCCCCCTGGCCGAGATCGTCCTCAAGGACCTCTTCCCCGACGAGGGCAGCCACGAGGTGTCGGTGCCGATCATCATGGCCGAGACCGCCGCCTACTTCGGCCTGACGATCGAGGACCTCACCGGCTCCAGCCGCTCGCGCCTGCTGGTGACCGCGCGGCAGATGGCGATGTACCTCATCCGCGAGCTGACCGACCTGTCGCTGCCCAAGATCGGCCAGGCGTTCGGCGGCCGCGACCACACCACGGTGATGCACGCGACCCAGAAGATCCGCGGGCTCATGCAGGAGCGCCGCAGCATCTACAACCAGGTCCAGGAGCTCACCAACCGCGTCAAGGTACGAGCGCAGCAGGGCCCATGAGCGACCACGTCCCCGCCGGCCGCCGCGGCCGGCTCACCTTCCCGCTCACCTGGCCGGCACCCGGCCCGGCCGCCGCCGCTGTCGGGGCCGTCGGGTATACCAAGCCTGGCGGCGGATGCTCTGGATTCCCCGCCGAGGCGGCGGCTGCCGCTGGCCAGGGGACCACCGGCGCGGTCCGGCGGCGGCCATGCCGTCTGCCTGCTCCCGCCGTGCGAGGCGGCGCACCGGGCCGCCGGCGGACGTGGGGACAAGGTGGGGACGACATGTTGACTGCCGGGGGACGACTGGTCGCGCCCGCGGTGGCGGCGCCGGGCTGGGGACGGGCCGGGCGGCTCCTCCCCAGCCCTGGAGGGACGGTCGCGGGACGGTTGACCTGCTCCGGCCATGCACTGTCCACATTCCCACAGCGGCTATTACTACTTCCTGGAGATCTATATCTCTCTTCCCAACAAGACCTATCCCTGGGGACAGTGCCCATCTCGAGGAGCCTCGGGAGGGCACGACAGCGTGGAGGTCAGCTTTGAAGTTCACGACTGAGCGCGACTCGTTCGCCGACGCGGTTGCCTGGGTGAGCCGCACCGTCTCGACCCGGCCGACCCTGCCCGTCCTGGGCGGCACCCTGATCGAGCTGCTCGACCAGCAGCTCCGGCTCGCCTCCACCGACCTCGAGCACACCGGCGAGGCGATCGTCCTGGTCCGCGGCGCGGCCGACGGCCGCGTGGTGGTTCCCGGCCGCATCTTCGGCGAGGTGGTCCGCAACCTCCCCACCGGCGTGGTCGACGTCGAGGCGGTCGAGGGCGGCCTCACCGTCCGCTGCGGGCAGGTCTCCCACGAGCTCCGGCTGCTCGACGCCGAGGACTTCCCCACCCTCGCCCAGCCGTCCCTCGAGCAGGTCGGCAAGCTGCCTGGCGACACCCTCGGGCAGGCGGCCTCGCAGGTCTGCCGTGCCGCCTCGCACGACGAGGCACGTCCCGTGCTGACCGCCGTGTTGTTCGAGGTCGGGTCGGAGAAGCTCACCCTCGCCGCGACCGACTCCTACCGGATGGCCATGCGCGAGCTCGACTGGACCTGGGACCACGAGCCGACCACGGCGCTGGTCCCCGCCAGGGCGCTCACCGAGGCCGCCAGAGCGCAGGCCGGCGAGGCCGAGGTCGAGATCGGCGTCGAGCCGCATCAGGTGACCTTCTCCGGCGGCGGCCGCCGGCTCACCTCCCGCCTGGTGGAGGGCGAGTTCCCCAAGGTCCGCAACCTCATCCCCAGCGGCTACGAGAGCATCGCAACGGTGGACCGCCAGGGCCTGCTCGACGCGCTCAAGCAGGTGGCGCCCTACGGGCAGAACAACAACCCGGTGCGGCTCAGTTTCGAGCGCGACCGCATCCAGGTCGACGGCAGCCTGCAGGACGTCGGCCGCGGGGCCGCGTCGGTCGAGGCCAAGTACGAGGGCGAGTCCCTCACGGTGGCATTCAACCCGGCGTACCTGAGCGACGGGGTGGCCGGCGTGGCCGACAGCGAAGTGGTCCTGGAGGTCCGCGACGGCCTCAAGCCGGCGCTCGTCCACGGCAACGACCGGCGCGGCTTTCTGTACCTGCTGATGCCGGTCCGCCTGCCCGGGTAGTCGCGCGGCCCCGGTGCACCTGCGACGGTTGGAGGTTGCCGACTTCCGCAACCACCCGGCGGCGGCCGTCGACCTGCCGCCGGGGGTCAGCGCGCTGGTCGGAGCGAACGGTTCTGGCAAGACGAACTTGCTCGAGGCCGCCGGCTACCTTGCCACGCTCGGCTCTCACCGGCTCGGTCAGGATGCCGCCCTGGTCCGGGCCGGCGCGGACGCGGCGGTGATCCGTGGCACCGCGGTGCGGTCTGGCCGCGTCGTGCTCCTGGAGCTCGAGATCCGGCCAGGCAGCGGGGTGCGCGGCCGGATCAACCGCGCCCCGGTGCCACGATCCCGGGAGCTGGTCGGCATCGTCCGTGCCGTCCTGTTCGCGCCGGAGGACCTCGCCTTGATCCGCGGCGACCCGGAGGAGCGACGCCGCTTCCTGGACACCCTCGCGGTGCAGCGCCTGCCCCGCTACCTCGGTGCCCGCCAGGACTTCGACCGCATCCTGCGGCAGCGCAACAGCCTGCTGCGCTCCACGGGTGGACGGCTGCCCAGCGGCGCCAGCCTCGCCGCCCTGGACGTCTGGGACGAGAAGCTGTCCACTGCCGCCGCCGATCTGTGGACGGAGCGGCTGCAGCTCGTGCGCCTGCTGGCTCCCCTGGTCGAGCGTGCCTACCAGGGGCTGGCGGGGCGGGAAGACGTGCTCGAGATGACCTACAGCTCAACCGTGCTGGGGGAGATGGACGGGCCGGCGCCGGATCCCTCCGAGCTCTCCCGGCTGCTGCGCGAGCGGCTCGCCGCCGACCGGAGCCGGGAGGTGGAGCGGGGCATCACCCTGTCTGGACCCCATCGCGACGAGCTGGTACTGGTCCTGCGTGGCTTGGCCGCCAGGACGCACGCATCGCACGGGGAGGCCTGGTCGCTCGCGCTCGCCCTGCGCTTCGCCTCGCACCAGCTGCTGACCGCCGAAGGTGACGAGCCGCTCCTCCTGCTCGACGACGTGTTCGCCGAGCTCGACCGCGCCCGCCGGGAGCGCGTGGCCGCCGCGGCGGTTGCCGCCGAGCAGGCGATCGTGACCGCCGCGGTTGCCGAGGAGGTGCCGTCACAGCTCGGCGCTTCAATGTTCCACGTGGAACCTGGCTCGATCGTCCCGGTGAGCCCGCCATGAGCGCGGTCTCCCGGTCGTCCGCGTTCCGAGGTCGCGCGAGGCCGGGTTCGGGGCGCGAGAAGGGGTACACAAGGGGTGAGCGAGCGTGAGTCGTGATCCCGTGCGGGTCGGCGAGGAGATCGCACGGGCGTTCCGTGCCCGGGGATGGGAGCAGCGACTGGAGGCCAGTCGGGTGGTGGCGCGTTGGCCGGACGTGGTCGGGCAGGCGGTGGCGGCACACTGCCGGCCGCTGCGCCTCGAGGACGACGGCACCCTGGTGGTGAATGCCGACTCCGCGGCATGGGCGACACAGCTCATCTACCTGCAGGGAACGCTGATGGACCGGATCGCCCGGGTGTGCGGGCCGGGGACGGTCAGCTCGGTGCGGGTCCGGACAGACGAGCCGAACGCGCGGGGTCGGCGATGGCGCTGAGCCGGCGCGGAGGCGGCAGTCCCCGCAGGGTGGCGCCTACGGTGGACAAGCGGGCCGAAGCACACCTCAGCGGCCCCGCCACGTGGCGCCTGACCTGCGTGAACGACGCCAGCGCATGCTTCGATCGTGGTATACTCGCAAGGGATCTTTCCCCTTCCCGCGAACCGCGTACGCGCTTGCCGGGCTGCTCTTCCCGGTGGGGCGCTTACTCCACTCGTGCGCGTTGCGGGCATTGACGAGGAGTCCGATGGCTACAAGCGTTGCCGCTGATTACAGCGCCCGCTCGATCACTGTTCTCGAGGGTCTCACCGCGGTCCGCAACACCCCTGGGATGTACATCGGGTCGACGGGCCACCGCGGCCTGCACCATCTCATCTGGGAAGTCGTGGACAACGCCGTCGACGAGGCCCTGGCCGGTGTCTGCGACCACATCGAGGTCACGCTGACCGCAGACGGCGGCGCGCGCGTGACCGACAACGGCCGTGGCATCCCCGTCGACGAGCACGAGGTCGAGCGCCGGCCCGCGCTCGAGGTGGTCATGACGACCCTGCACGCCGGCGGGAAGTTCGGCAGCGACTCCTACGTGGTCTCGGGCGGTCTGCACGGCGTCGGCGTGTCGGTGGTCAACGCCCTGTCGAGCCGGCTCGAGGCGGAGGTGGTGCGCGACGGCTACCGCTTCCGCCAGGCCTACGAGCGTGGCGAGCCGACCGGCCCGATGGAGCGGGTCGGCAAGGCCCGGGGCCACGGGACCACCATCTCCTTCTGGCCCGACGCGGAGATCTTCGAGGACGTCAACTTCGGCTTCGCGATCATCTCGACCCGCATGCGGGAGACCGCGTTCCTCAACGCCGGACTGGCGATCACCGTCATCGACGAGCGCGAGGAGGAGCGGCACACCGAGCGCTACGAGTTCAAGGAAGGCCTGCGCGACTTCGTCGCGCACCTGAACTCGACCAAGGAGCCGGTGCACCCCTCGATCATCTCGTTCTCCGGCGAGACGGACACCTCGCAGGTCGAGGTGGCGATGCAGTGGAACTCCAGCTACAACGACTCGCTCTACACCTTCGCCAACACCATCAACACGGTCGACGGCGGCACCCACGACGAGGGTTTCCGCGCCGCTCTCACCTCGACCATCAACCGCTACGCGCGCACCAACAGCCTGCTCAAGGAGAAGGATCCGAACCTCACCGGCGACGACGTGCGCGAGGGGCTGACCGCGATCGTCTCGGTCAAGCTGCGCAAGCCGCAGTTCGAGGGCCAGACCAAGACCAAGCTCGGCAACACCGAGATCAAGAGCTTCGTCCAGACGACCACCA
>WNFU01009295.1_pt1 | contig 11910 bp, 10 predicted proteins | sample 5400121 | NCBI WGS metagenome assembly WNFU01 (sample SAMN13153360, study PRJNA577476) | soil metagenome | isolation source: 100 cm soil or saprolite under grassland replicate 1 | place: USA:California | collected 2016-06-15 | reverse complement strand
CGCGTGATGCGGCGCGAGCACAAGATCCGGCCGGGCGGCGAGAACGATTTCCAGATCCGGAACCAGTCGGACATTCTCGCGACGTTCCAGGACACGGCGAAAACCTTTACGTACTTGCTCGCCGGAATTGCCGCCGTGAGCTTGCTCGTGGGCGGCATCGGCATCATGAACATCATGCTCGTCTCCGTCACCGAGCGGACGCGGGAGATCGGCGTGCGCAAGGCGCTGGGCGCCACAAGCTTCAATATCCTGTTCCAGTTCCTCGTCGAGGCGCTCGTCTTGTGTCTCGCCGGAGGCATGATCGGGATTCTCTTCGGCACGCTCGGCGCGGTCGCCTTGTCCAAGCTCGCGCACTGGAACACGTCGATAAGCATCCTCGCCATCCTGATTGCGTTCATTTTCAGCGCGATCGTGGGGTTGTTCTTCGGCATCTGGCCGGCGCGGCGGGCTGCCGCATTGGATCCTATCGTTGCGCTGCGGTACGAATAGTCAGCGTTCTGAAAAAGCGGGAGATGGGGGAAGGGAGAGGTGCGTGACGGTTCGTAATTAGACCGAATCGTACATCTCCCTTCTTCCTTCTCCCGCATTAGTTTGGTTCCATGCTCCCCGTTCTCCTCATCGTTCTTCAGTCCGCGGGCACACAGCAACCAGTTTTCGACGGCCACCTCCGCCAGCTCGACGTGCGCGTGCCGCGGATCGAGGCCACCGTCCGCATCGACGGCGTGCTCGATGAGGACGTGTGGCGAGCAGCGGCGCTGCTCACGGGATTCAGCCAATACCGCCCCGTGGACAGCCGGCCGGCCGAGGACTCGACCCAGGTCCTCGTCTTTTACGCCCCCGATGCGATCTATTTCGGCATCCGTGCCTTTGAAAAGCACGGCACTGTGGTGCGGGCGACGCTCGCCGACCGCGACAACATCGGAGCCGACGACAACATCCAGATCCTGCTCGACACGTTCAACGACCGGCGCCGGGCGCTGCTCTTTGCCGTGAACCCCCTGGGAGCGCAACAGGACGGCGTGCGCAGCGAGGGGATTGCCGGCGCCGCCGGCGGCGGGAACGCCGGCGGGCGGTTCGACGGCGTCGTCGATCTGAATCCTGATTACGTCTACGAATCGCGGGGTCGAGTCACGCCGAGTGGCTTCGAAGTCGAGGTCCGCATTCCGTTCAAGAGCCTACGCTACCAGAGCGGCGCGATTCAGGACTGGGGCATCCAGATCGTGCGGGTGACGCAGCATACCGCGTATGAGGACACGTGGACGCCGGTCGTGCGCGCCAACGCCAGCTTCCTCATTCAGTCCGGCTCGTTGAAGGGGTTGACCGAGATGCGGCGGGGGCTGGTGATGGACCTGAGTCCGGAGTTCACATCGCGCGTGGACGGCGCGCCTGCGGTATCCGCTTACCGGTACGGTGTGGTCGACCCGCAGCTGGGTGCGAACCTGCGCTGGGGCCTCACGCAGAACCTCAGCATGACGGGCACCGTAAATCCGGATTTCTCGCAGGTCGAGGCCGACGTCGGTCAGGTGACCGTGAATGAGCGGTTCGCGGTGTTCTTTCCCGAAAAGCGCCCGTTCTTTCTCGAGGGACTCGAGCAGTTCGATACGCCCAACGCGCTGATCTACACCCGGCGGATCAGCGCTCCCGTCGGCGGCGCAAAGCTGACCGGAAAAGTCGGCGGAACCGGCGTCGCGTACATCGGCGCGGTCGACGACAACAACCTGTCCGCCACGGGCGACCATCCGATCGTCAACCTGCTCCGGCTGCGGCGCGATCTCGGCACCAGCTCGACCGTGGGACTCGCCTACACCGACCGCATCGACGGCAACGCATCGAATCGCGTGCTTGGCGTGGATGCCCGCGTCATCTGGCTGAAGCGCTGGTTCACGTCGGTACAGGTCGCCGGATCGTGGACCCACGACACCGTGGGTTCGGGAACTCGCACCGGCACGTTGTGGGACGCGACGCTCTACGATTACACCGGGCGGTCTTATGGCAACCATGGCGAGTTCGTCGGCTTCAGCCGTGACTTCGTCGCCGCAAGCGGATTCGTCAACCGGGTGAACGTGGTGGAGGGACGCATCTTCAATCGGTTCACGCGATATGGAAAGCCGGGGGCGCGACTCGAGAACGCCACCACCTACATCCTGATTCAGCCGACGTGGCGGTACGATGACTTCCTCAAGCTGCGCAGCACGCTCGAGGGCAGCGTCACGCAGCAGCTGCAGCTGAACGTCAGGGGCGGATGGTTCGTGTCGGCCTTGTGGAGCAACTCACATCAGCGATTCGACCCTCCGGACTACGCCGGGTACCAGGTCGATGCCGGCGGCACGCCGGTGCCGTTCGCCGTGCCGCATGGGCTCTACAATCTGTGGGGCGGTATTGCCGCGGTCAGTTCGCCCAACCGCACGCTGAAGATGGATCTCAGTCTCGGGCGCGTCTCAGGTCCGATCTTCGCCGAAGCATCCGAAGGCCGCGCGCTCAATCTCTTCCTCGCGCTGGCCTTTAAGCCGACGTCGTCGCTGCGCTTCGAGGGGCAATGGCCACATCAGGTCATCACCCGCGCGACAGACGGCAGCTGGTTCTCGACGGCGAACATTCCCCGGCTCAAGGTCGAATATCAGCTCACGCGAGCCATCTTCTTTCGATATGTCGGACAGTACTTCGCTCAGGTGCGTGATACGCTGCGTGACCCTCGGACCGGCGATCAGCTGATCGTCAACGGTACCCCGCAGGGGCGCGGCACGAACACGGAGTTCCGCAACGATTTTCTGTTTTCCTACAAGCCGACGCCCGGCACGGTACTGTTCTTTGGGTACGGCTCGTCACTGAGTGAGCCGGATCCGTTCAGCTTCCGCCGCCTGTCACGCACGGGAGACGGATTCTTCCTGAAGGCCAGCTACCTGTTCCGCATGTGATCACCCTCGAGCACCAGCTCCACGAGGAGCGCGTCGCCAAGCAGCGGCAGTACGTGCTGGCGAACACGCGCGCCCGCTGGGCGTTCGTCGGGTTCGGAATCGCGCTGCTCATCGGCGTCAAGCTCGCCGGCATCGCCTCGATTTCCGCGTGGTTCATCCTCGCGTTCGCCGCGAGCTTCGCGGCGGCGAACGCCGGCGTGCGCCGGCTCGTGGGGCGCGGCACCTTCGAGCCCTGGTACGCGCAGCTCAACCTCGTCGTCGGGTGCCTGCTGATCTCCGCGGTGCTCTTTGCGATGGGACCGAACGGCCACGTGCTCTATGGCGCATACGTCATCGCGCCGCTGCAGGCGGCGCTATACCTCGAACGCCGCGAGGCGTGGGGCGCGCTGATCGTCAATCTCGCCGCCTTTACGCTGGTCACCGCGCTCGCGCAGGTGGCCGGCCACGGGTGGGGATGGGCGCTCTACATCCAGGAAGCCCTGGTCCTGGTGTTCGTGTGCGTCGCGCTCGTCCCCATGCTCGTGCAGATCGTCGATCGCTTGCGGATGGCGCGCGGCGTGCTGGGCGAGATCGAGCGGGGTGATCTGACACGACAGATGGAAAGCGGCGCTGCGGATGCCGCCACCGACGAGCTCGGGTTTCTCGGCGTGAGTGTGAACCGCACTACCGCCGCGATCGCCGACATCATTCGCGAGATCGGGCGCCAGGGCGGCGCGCTCGCGGCGATGGCCGGCGGGCTCGCCACGGCAGCGCGCGAGCTGCAGACGTCTTCTCAATCGATCTCGACCACGACGCATCAGCTCTCCGAGGGGACCGAGCGGCAGCGCCAGCTCATCGGGTATGGGCGCCAGGATTCCGAGGCTGCCTCAGGCCTGGCGACGACGCTGCACGCCCGCGCCCAGGAGGCCGAGCGGCAGATCACCGAGATCGCCCTGCAGGCGCACAAACGCGGCGAGGAAGTCGCACGCGCAAGCACGTTGCTGATGAACCTGATGGTGCACATGGATCACGCCTCCGAGGTGGCGGGAGTGCTCGACCGCGAATCGCGCGAGATCGGCAAGCTGGTGGACGGCATCACGCGCATCGCGAGTCAGACCGACCTGCTGGCGCTCAACGCGGCGATCGAGGCGGCGCGTGCCGGACAGCACGGCCTCGGCTTCCGCGTCGTCGCCGGCGAGGTACGCAAGCTGGCCGAGCAGAGCGGCCGCTCGGCGGAGGAAGTGCGGACCAAGGTGCGCGCCACGCAGGATCAGATCAATCGCGTGGTGGACGCCATGCAGAAGGGGCGCGAGGCGGCGAAGGGCGTCGGCACCGTCGCGACCACGGTGCAGGGCGCGCTCGATGCCATCTTCGCCGACCTCAATTCGACGGTCCAATTCGCGACGACATTCGCCGCGGAGACCGAGAATCAGACGAAACGGATGCGCGAGGTGTTGCGACGCATGGAAGAAGTCGCCGCGATCGCGGATGGCGCTGCTACCGGCGCTCGGCAAACGTCGGCGGCGACCGCCCAGCAAATCGCGTCGCTCAGCGAACTGACGACGACATCGGAGCATCTGTCCGATGCAGCGGCGACGCTCTCGGTGACGATCCAGCGGTTCCGCATAAAAGCCAACGGCGGCTAGTAACATCCTGCTTTCGGCCGGCATCCGATAAGAGAATGCCACTACCCTCACGGCGATTCCTCGACAAGTCGCCGCGCCGCTGCTGTGAAAACAAACGGGGCCTCCATGTGGAGGCCCCCGTCCGTTGTTCCGTCGGGTCTGGATAACCCGTCCGGCCGCTAACCGTGTTTACAACCTGCGCGAGCGTTATCGCCGAGTCAATGGGTCCGGCTGGGTGCACCGCCGCCGGGACTCGAACCCGGATCGTCCGGTTAGCGGCCGGACAGACTATCCAGTTGTCAGACGGCGGTGCGGCACGACGACGAACAACGAGGTCACTATCCCCGCGTCGTGCGCTGCCCACACCGCCATGACGTTAGAGCAGAAGAATCGATCTACATTACCCGGCAATTGCACCGAGGCCACGAAAAAACGCGCCGCTAGACCCCCACAGCGCGGCGCAGGCGACGAGCTTGAGTGTTCGCCACACGACGAATCTCTGCTGTAGCGGCCGTCTTTAACTCACCATCCCTCACCACAATCCGGCCGTCCACGATCACGTGACGCACGTCCGCGGCGCGGGCGCTGTAGACGATGCGCGAGATGAGGTCGGCTTCTTCGGGCTGCGCGTGGGGACCGTCCAAGTCTAGAACGACGAGGTCGGCGCACTTCCCTGTCTCGATCGATCCGATCTCGGCTTCGAGCCCCAGCGCCCGCGCTCCGCCCAACGTCGCCAGCTCGAGCGCCTGGACCGCCGGCAACGCGTCCGGTCCGAGCCGCGGCTTCTGGATGAGGGCCGCCAGGCGCATCTCCGCGAAAGCGTCGAGCCGGTTGTTGCACGGCGCGCCGTCCGCGCCGATCCCGACTTGGCAGCCGGCCGCCAACATCTCGGGAATCGGGGCGATGCCGCTGCCCAGCTTCAGGTTTGAGCTCGGGCAATGGACCACGTTCGTCCCCTGCCGCGCGAGCACGGCGATGTCGTCCTTGTCCACCCAGACGCAGTGCGCCAGGGCGGCACGTGGCCCCGAAATCCCGACCGAATCGAGGTACGCGATCTCATCGTGGCCGGTCTCGCGCTTCACCGTCTCCAGCTCGAGCGGAGTTTCCGCCGCATGCGTATGAATCGTGGCTCCGGTGCGCTCCGCCAGATCGCTCACCGCCCTGAGCAGCGGCCCGGTGCAGCTCGGCGCAAAGCGGGGCGCGAAGCAATAGCGCAGCCGTCCGCCGGCGGCGCCATGCCACTTGGCGCACAGGTCAGCACTCTCGGAAAGGGCCTTGTCGGTCGGCTCGCGCAACGCCGCCGGATTCGAAGGCGCATCCATCAGGCACTTCCCCGCCGTCGCGCGGATGCCAATCGATTCGAGTGCCTCGAACGCGGCACTCGTGTGCCGCACGGTCTCCATGTCGAGAATCGCCGTCGTGCCGCCGAGCAGCAGCTCTGCGGCGCCGAGCATCGCGGAGGCATGAACGGAGGCTTCGGTGTGCGCGGCCTCGAGTGGCCAGATGCGCTGCGCGAGCCACGCCTCGAGCGACAAATCGTCGGCGAGCCCGCGGAAGAGAGTCTGACAGAGGTGGATGTGTGCCTGCACGAGCCCAGGAAGCACGACGAGGCCGTTACAATCGATCGTGGTGGGTTTTGACCGCCCATCCGCCCGTCTGCCCATCCGCCCAACGCTTACAATGCGTCCGTTCTCAACGAGCACATCGGCATCGACGATGCGCCGGGAGCCGTCCATCGTTATCACGCGTCCGCCCCGCAGCAGGAGCGCTTTGCTCAACGGAGCTTCAGCAGATCGGCGGGATTAAACGAGACGCTGCCATACTGTGCTCCCCAATGCAGATGCGGACCCGTCACGCGGCCCGTCGCGCCGACGCGGCCGATGACCTGGCCGCGCTCGACGGTGTCGCCGACCGCCACGAGCGCGCGGCTCAGGTGGTGGTAAACGGTCATGACGCCGTCGCCGTGGTGGACGAACACGGATATGCCTCCGTAAAAAAAGTCGCCGACGAGCGCTACGATGCCGCGATTCGACACCCGTACCGGCGCGCCTTTCGGGCCGGCGAGGTCGAGCCCCGCATGGCGGCTCCGCCACACTCCGTTGACCTGTCGCCCTGAGCCAAACACGCTCGTGACACGTGACGTGCGGGGACGCACGAACGGCGCTTTCCAGAGTCTCGGCAGCCCGTGTGCGCGTCGCGCTGCTTCGCGCATCAGCTCACGCTCGCGATCGATCCGGACCAGTAATGCGCTGTCGGGCGGCGGCGTGAATCGCTCAGCGGCGCGGACCTGCTCGTTCACGGGCGCTTTGCGTGGCCTCACCGGCACGTACGCTGCCTTTCCTACGACCGCGCCATCCCACCGGATCGACAATGTCACGATTCTGGTGCTGTCCGTCGCGCCCAGCGGCACGGCAGCCAGCGCCTTGCCGCCCGTGAAATGCAGCGGCTCACCCGCGACATCGCCGGTGATCGCGCCGGCCGCGGACACCACGATCAGCGAGCCCTGGGGCGGCGTGGCCGGCTGCCAGCTGATGTCCTGCGTGAACAGCGCCGCGGCAACCAGGAGAAGCGACGTCACGTCGAGATCCGCGGCCCCTTCGCGGTGCTGTCCGAGGACGGCGGCAGGTCGAAATAGGCCTCGACCTCGTCGAGCAGCTCATCGTCGTCATAGAGACCGGCGAGAATTCGCTCCGCCGTGCCCGGCTGCACGAGCACGTAGCCGAACGGATAGTCCACACCCCTCAACAGAATCACCCGGCGCTGCCGGTTCGGGAGCGTCACGTAGATCGTGTCGGAATTGGTGGGCACGAGCTTGATGTTGTGCCGCGACAGCGTTGGTGCGATGCCTTCGGTCGTGTAGTTCAGCTCGTCGAGCGCTTCGGCCTGGTCATCGGCCGACAGCGTGTCCGCGCCGGCCAGCCAGAAGACGACCATTGTCGGCTCGGAGATGACGCGCGGCGTATTGAGTGCCGTGTCCGCCGAATCGCGCGACGTCATGTCGGCGAAGCTCAGCGTGTCCGAGCTACCAGTTGTAACGGCCGCATTCTGCGGCCGACAGGAGGCGAGCAGTGTCAGTGCGATCAGTGTTGCCGCGCGCATGGCAGACAATATACTTAGCCCATGGCGACTCCTCCTCCGTCCGTCCCGCCGGTCAAGCGCCATCACTGGATCGTTCGTCTCACGCACTGGCTGACGTTCCTGCTGCTGATCGGGATGATCGCGAGCGGGTTGCAGATCTACACGGCCTATGCGCGCTTCGGTGAGCGCGGCGGACCCTACTACGCGCCCAATCCGTTTCAGGACCACGGATTCCCTGGGTGGAGCAGGCTCGGCGGCTGGCTTGCCGGCGCACTGAATTGGCATTTTACACTGATGTGGCCGCTCATCGCCGGAGGCCTGCTCTATCTCTCGTATCTCGCAGCGAGCGGCGAGTGGCGCTCGCTCCTGTTCCGGCCCCGCGACATCCGCGGTGCGATCGAGATGCAGAAGTATTATCTGCGCCTCCGGAAGGAGCATCCGCCGCAGGGAAAACACAACCCGCTGCAGAAGCTCGCGTACTCGTTCATCATTTTCATGGGCGTGCTGTCGGTCATCACCGGATTTGCGATCTACAAGCCCACGCAGCTCTCGTGGCTGACCGCCCTGTTCGGCGGATTCCAGGCGGCGCGCTACTGGCACTTCTGGGCGGTGTGGATCTTCACGGGATTTCTCGTCGTCCACGTGCTGCTCGTTTTCATCGTGGATCCGGCGTCGCTGCGCGCCATGATCTCCGGTTGGTATCGCGGGCGTTTCCCCAGCCATGATTGACCGGCGCGCGCTGCTGCGACTCGCCGCGGGCGCCGGTACCGCCTCGCTCGTCGCAGCGTGCGGATGGGACGGCGGCAATGTGGTTCGGCCGCTGCTGCTCGATGTCAGTCGCTTCAACGACTGGGTGGGTGAGAAGATCCTTTTCTCGAAGAGCCGGCTCGCACCCCAATACGACATTGCTCAACGCACTGCCACCGTGCCGAGCTACTTCATCTCTCCGGCGATGCCGGTGCTGCCGAATCCCAGCGCGTGGCGTTTGCAGGTCAGTGGGTTGGTGCGCGAGCCGCAGTCGTTGTCGATCGAGCAGCTGCAAGCGCTGCCGCGCACCACCTATACGGTGAAGCATCATTGCGTCGAAGGGTGGAGCGCGATCGTCACGTGGCACGGCGTGCCCGTGTCCGCGGTCGCCGAGCGCTGTGGCCTGCTGCCGCAGGCGCGCTACGTGCGCTTCGACTCGTTCGACTCCGGCTATTCCAACGGCTGGGACCTCGCCAGCGCGATGCATCCGCAGACGATTCTCGCATATGGGATGAACGACAACCCGCTCCCACCCACGCATGGCGCGCCGCTGCGGCTCTATTCGCCCACCAAGCTCGGCTACAAGATGACGAAGTATTTGGTATCGCTGACATTCACCGCCGAGCGGCCGGGCGGGTATTGGGAGGATCAGGGGTATCCGTGGTTCGGCGGAGTTTGATTATTTGCAGCCTAACGCGCACGTCGGCGTGTTATGGAGAGTCCCGAATGAGTCAGGTTAATTACTAGTTAGGCCGCTGGCCTCAGGACGTCAATGACCGAACTCCTCGGCGTCATTCTTGGCGCAGCACTCGCGTACCTCTTCGGAGGAGTGCAGGAGCGGAAACACGAGAAGCGTCGCAAAACGTCGTTCAGCACCGCGCTACTCAGTGAGCTCCGCACAGCCGAGTACTCGCTTTACCGTGTCTATCACGATCAGGAGATCGGACTCTGGAACGGACGGCTCCCCACTCCCCTCTTCCGCGACTTGGGCGAGAACGTCCTCCTGTTCGCCCCCGCAACAGTCAATCTCCTGCTCCAGTTTCAAGGATTGCTCGGTCGTGTTGACGAACTCTGGGACGCGTGCAACAAGCTTGATCCTAGCCAGATTACCGATCGACACCACTGGAGGATGCGAGCCGCTGCGGGTTATGCGCTCGAACTCTTAGCAGCAGTGAAGGCAGCTTTACTCGCCGAGGGTGGGATTGCACCCCCTGAACCTCCCGTCAAGCGCGTGAGCTTTCCGAATCTGCCACCCGCCCCTGACCCGGCGTTCAAGTGGGAGATCATGAGAATAGACAAGCCGGAGCCAGATTCGCCAGCGGCCTTCTAACAAGCGCTTGAAGCTGGCGGCGCGCGTAGATTAGGGAATGAATTTTTCTTCAGCGCGCCGCAGCTTAAGCGCGATCCGTTAGGCAGCATGCTCTAGAAGTGAGAGCCCAATGGCTTTCTTCTCGGATTTGATAAAAGCGTTTAAGGACCGTCGTCAGGCAGCGGAGAATCTCGCCGCCTTTAAGACTCAATTGCTCACGGCAGTTGCGGATGGGCGACTCACGAGTGACGAAGTAGACCGTCTGAATGATCTTAGGTTCCGACTTCACATATCTGAGCAGGACATTTCCAGCTTCGCTGGTCCTGCCTACGCAGCTGCTTTCCAAGCTGTCACAGTCGACGGTTTCCTCACCGAGGCAGAAGAGAAGGAGCTTCAAGAGATTCAGTTTTTTTTGCTCGTCCCAGATAGCCAGATCGTCAGGAACAGAGAAGAACTCCAACGCCTCCGTCTCTTGCGTGAAATCGAAGAAGGCAAGCTTCCAACCACCAATGCCCACGGCCTCGTTCTGCAGGCAGATGAGGTCGCGTACTGTCGAGAGCAAGCGTTCATCATGGAGGAACGAGTCACCGATCGCGAGTACGTCGGCGGTTCACACGGTATCAGTCTGAGAATTGCAAAAGGGCTATCCTATCGCGTCGGCTCCTACAAGGGGCACCTTGTTTCTCGTAAGGGAATCGTACAAGTCAGCCGTGGTGATATCGTCGTTACCAATCAACGCATAATTTTCCGCGGGGATCGCAAGGGTTTCAACATTAAGGTGGATAAGCTACTCGGCGTTGATGTGCTTGCCGATGGCCTTCGAATTACAGACGGGAACGGGAGACCTCACGCCATCCAGCTCTATGATTTCAAGCGAATCGATATAGTCGCAGCAATTCTATCACATGCAATTAATGCGGTCAGCGTCTAAGCCAGCATGCTGTTTAACAAGCGCTTGAAGCTGCCGGCGCGCGTAGATTGTGGAATGAATCTTTCTTCAGCGCGCCCCAGCTTAAACGCGATCCGTTAGGCTGCCTTTCACCCGTGAGAGATCTTTTAAGTGCCCGACGACGTACCTCCCCTTAGCGCAGCGTACATAAAGCGACTGTTGTTCTGCACAGTACTCATCGAGCGCTTCTATCAGACTCATGCGGGGCGCCCCGCTTCGGACTCAGCTAGCGGCATCATTATTGGCAAGGGAACACGGTTTGGGCCTCCGCACGTCAACGTTGCCACGGCGGCCCATGTGCTTGAAGACACCCCGACGCTTCCGGTTAGGTGGTGTATCTCGCGCCTTGACTCCCTCGACGGGACTGTCCATGTAGCAACCTTTACAACTCACAAGCCAATTGCAGAAGAGCCGATGCTCTTCCGGCCTAAGAACCCAGGTGACTTTGACGTTGCAATGATCAGCACGTTTAATCGGGCCACCGTTCAACGCTCGAAGCCAGCCCGGGATGTTGAGTTCATTGATTTCGCACGACGCCACCGACTGGGCACCTCCTCCCCGGGACTCATGTGGCGTGGGCCGGTTACCCGGGTTTTGTACAGCAACTCACTGGCCTGTACTTTCAGTGCTACTACCAAGGCACTGTCTCCGCGTATGTCCCTTCCCCACGGCCGCTATACCTAGTTGATGGACACGCAGCGCATGGAGTAAGTGGCGGCCCTATTTGGTTCTGCCGCCCGGATGGTCAGCCAGTCGTGCTCGGCGTCGTGTCGAGCTATGAAGGTGCTAAGCATGGAGTCCCGGGACTCTGCGCCTTCACTCCGATCAACGTGCTCTTCGAACGGCTTGAAATGGAACTGTCTGAGTAGTGCGAAGAATGAGTCGTGTGATGCCTCGAATCCCTTCCCTTACTTCTCAATCACAACAAGGCGCGCATGTCATCCCGAGCGACGCGCGCCGCAGGCGCGCGCAGCGAGGGACCTGCTCCTCGTATGCATCGTAGAGACGCCGTCGCGGCGCTTCTGGGTGGCCTCGTGTCGCCGTTGGTGCTCCACCCCGCTCCGGACTTTGGCCGCATCGAGCGTCAGGTCAGCGGCCGTCTTGGCGTTGCCGTGCTCGATACCGCGAGCGGGCGGCGGCTGGCGTACCGGGCTGACGAACGCTTCGCGATGTGTAGCACCTTCAAGTGGCTGCTCGGCGCGCAGATCCTGTCTCGTGCGGACGCTGGGACGGAACAGTTGTCGCGGGTGGTGCCCTACGGCGAGACAGATTTGCTGGAGTACGCGCCTGTAACTCGCGCTCACGTGC
>WNFU01008435.1_pt1 | contig 11910 bp, 11 predicted proteins | sample 5400121 | NCBI WGS metagenome assembly WNFU01 (sample SAMN13153360, study PRJNA577476) | soil metagenome | isolation source: 100 cm soil or saprolite under grassland replicate 1 | place: USA:California | collected 2016-06-15 | reverse complement strand
TCAGCCAGCATTGCCTGGGCGTCATCAAGTTCGGCCTGTACCCGGAATACTTTTCGGCGATCCGCGATCCCATCGGTTGGCACCTACCCAAGCACCTTCCCCCTTTGCAGGATGGTTGCGTCAGCATTCCACAGACTCCTGGCTTTGGATTGGAGCTGAGTCAGGAGTTCATCGAACGGCATCGTCTACGTTCAGCGTGGCGTCACCACCCCTCACCCTGGCCTCTCCAGCTGGGAGCGGGTTGGGGTGAGGGATCAGTACCGCTTGGCCAGCTCTCGCCAATGAGCGGTGTCGCGATAGGCGGTGTGACAAACGGCACAGCTATCGATGAGCTCTTGCAAGAGCTGCTGCGTCTGCGCGCGGTTCCGCGCTGCCGCCGCTCGCGACGCGGCTCCCGCCAGATCGAGTAAGCGTTGCGATTCCTGATGAAACGTCATCTCTGTAGGTGCAATCCAACGCCGGAACCACTCCGTTTGTCCCTGGAGCACGTGCATGCCATCGACGACGCGCTCATAGTTGCCGCGTACGAAGGCGTCGGCGACTTGGGTATACTCGTCCATCATGCGGCGCATGATGTCGGCGAGCCGATACTCCTGATGGCACTGATCACAGAGGCGTTCAACGGTGAGCCGCTGTGCCCACGCCTCCTCGCGCCGTTCGTCGCCGAGCAGGCGTTGCAGCGCGACGAGCGCCGCCCGCGTCTCGGCCAATGATCGCCGCATATCTGAATTCAACCGCATCTCAGTCGAGAGCTCGTCGAACGCTCTCACAAGCTGTATGCTGCCGGCTATGGCCGCCCCTGAGTCGTAGAGAACGGTTCCAGCAATCTGCTCCCACTGCTGCCCGATCCGTTGCATCATGGCGGCGAGATTGCCGCTAGCCCATCCGCTAAGCAAGGTCGCCACACTGATCAGGACTGTAACGGCCGTCATCGCCGACCCTATATATTGTCGCCCCATAGCGGTGGCTCCCCGTAATGGACGCTCAGCCCGTTCGTCTGCGCTATGGTCTCAGGTCGACCGGCCCTCAGCGGCTGCATGCGGCTTCGTCCAACGATCGAGCCGCTGCCCATCCGCGGGCGGGAATACCTCGCCGCGTTCAATGGCATGAGCGTTGACTGTCCTCTTGTCAGCCATCGTTGCCTGCCCTCATTGTAACATGGCGATTCGCGGCGCGATGGCCCTCGTCATCGCCGAGTCGTTGAGGTCCGCTTGCCCTGCTTTGATGCACGTCCAGGCGTGGGCGCGCGAGCGCTGCCGCTACGCAACCAGGCCATCGGGCTGGCAGCATCGACGCCGTCTCACCCGCCATCCGTCAGAGGCCCGGGCGCTGGATTGAGGGTGGCGCGGCGTGCTATAGAATAAGCTAATAATGATCATTATAGATAAATAAAGTTGAAATTTTTGATAAATAGTCTAGAATAGCAGATCAATCATGGAACATCTGATCCCCAGGTGAGACCCGCGACGATGCACGGGCGGATCTGCCGCACCATGCGCTTCATGCTTCGACCGCGTTAAATCAGGCGCGGGGAAGGGGCCATGGCTCACGGTTAGCGGATCAAACGGCAGGAGCGTGTCACGGTCTAACATGTCCCGGTGGGATAGAGAGGAGCCAGACGAAGATGTCCAGAAAGATCCTGATCATCTTATCGGAGTTTGGTTTTTGGGGCGAAGAGTTGGTCGGGCCCTTGGAAACGTTCGATGCTGCTGGGTATGCCGCCACCATTGCCACGCCGACGGGCAAGAGGCCTGTCGCGCTTCCCCCTAGTATGGATCCCGCATACATTGACCCGCCGCTCGGTCGGTCGGTCACGTCGCCCGAGATGGCCAGTAAAGTTCGTGCCATCGACGAATCGCCGCGGCTCGACCACCCGCTCAATATCGCCGCCTTCATGCCGGAGAGGCCGTACTTCAGCGCACCAAACCCAATCCGCGAGTTGGAGGCCTATTACAAGACCGTCGACGACACGCGGCTGGGCAAGTTGGCCCAATACGATGCCCTGTTGATCGTCGGCGGCAGCGGTCCAATCGTTGACCTCGCCAACAATCAACGCGTGCATGACCTCATTCTGAGCTTCTTGGCGGAGGATAAGCCGATTGGCGCCGAGTGCTATGGCGTGGCCTGCCTCGCCTTCGCGCGCGACTGGGAAAGCCGCAAGAGCATCATCTGGGGCAAGCACGTCACCGGACACTGCAAGGAATACGACTACAAGGATGGCACGGGCTTCGTGGGGGTTGACTTCAACATGGGGCCCCCGCCCTATCCGCTCGAGTACATTTTGCGCGATGCGACGGGTCCTGATGGCGCATACATTGGCAACTTCGGCAAAGAAACATCGGTGATCGTCGATTACCCGTTTATTACCGGCCGATCGACCCCCGATTCCTACCTCACAGGCCAGAAGATGGTGGAAGTTCTCGACAAAGGCCTTCGACGCTATGGGTGGTAGCCTGAGCGACTCGGATGGGGAGGGGCAGTGTCGCCCCCGCCTGCCATGGCGGAAGGCGCTAGCGATGGCCTTGTGCGCCTAGCCGATGGCCATACCATACACGGCTAGCGCTGCGGGAAGCCAACCACATGATGAAGAAAACTGGCCGCTTTGCGATCATCGAGCAATTCCTCGCCGACGGTATGCGTTACATGTTCGGCAATCCGGGTACCGTGGAGCAGGGCTTTCTCGACGCCCTGTGGGATTACCCGGAGATGAAATACATCCTCACGCTGCAGGAGACCGTCGCGGTCATGGCCGCGGACGGCTATGCCCGGGCCACCCAACGGCCGGCCTTGGTACAGATCCACAGCTCCCCCGGTCTGGGCAATGCCATCGGGGCGCTCTACCAGGCGAAGCGCGGTCATGCCCCGTTGGTGGTGGTCGGTGGCGATGCGGGTCTCAAATACCAGCGGATGGATGCCCAGATGGCGGCTGATCTGGTGGCGTTTGCCGAGCCCGTGACCAAGTGGTCCACCATCGTGATGGACTCCTCGTCGCTGCTCCGGGTCGTGCGACGGGCCATCAAGGTCGCTGCGACTCCTCCCATGGGTCCGGTATATGTCTGCCTGCCGCAAGACATTCTGGACGCTCCGGTGCTCGAAGACGTCAGACCCACCTCTTTCCCCTCTACCCGGGTGGTGCCGGACGAGGAAGCCCTGAAGGTGGCGGCCGTCCTCCTCGCCAATGCCCAAAGGCCGATGATCTTCGTGGGAGATGGCGTGGCTTTCTCCCGTGCCCAGGAGGAAGTGACCTGCGTGGCGGAAGTGCTGGGCGCCGAGGTGTGGGAGGCCGATGCAGGCGAATTCATCATGAGTCATACCCACCCCCTCTACCAGGGCTCAACCGGACATATGTTTGGCCATCAAAGCCTCCCCATTACCTCGAAAGGTGATGTCAACTTAGTCTGTGGAACATACCTCCTGCCGGAGGTCTTCCCCGAACTGGGGGACATTTTTGCAGCCGGGGCCAAGGTCATTCACATCGACCTCGATGCGGATGGGATCGCTAAGAATCATCCCGTCGATTGGGGGTTGGTCAGCGACCCGAAACTGACCCTCGCCAAGCTGGCGACCATGCTTGAAGCCGTCATGACACCCCAGCAGCGACAAGCGGCGAGGTTTCGAGCCACGCGGATTGCGGCAGCGAAGGAAGCGAAGGTGGTCGCCGAATTGGAGCGGGACAAGGCGGCTCGGGATGCGGTGCCCATGCGTTTCGCGCGTTTCATGGAGGAGCTGGCAGCGCAATTACCAGAGGATGCCATCATCTTCGATGAAGCTTTGACGAACTCCCCCGCGCTCGTGCGCTATCGGCCTCCCAGCAAAGCCGGACACTACTTTCTCACGCGGGGCGGCTCCTTGGGGGTAGGGATTCCAGGGGCCATTGGCGTCAAACTGGCGCATCCCGGCAAGACGGTGATCGGGTTTGCCGGAGATGGCGGCGCCATGTATACCATCCAAGCCCTTTGGTCCGCTGCCCGCCACAATGTCGATGCGAAGTTTGTCGTCTGCAATAACAGCTCTTATCGGCTGCTGCAGTTGAACATCCAGGCTTACTGGCGGGAACAGGATATCCCGCCGCACGATTTCCCCCTGAGCTTCGATCTCTCCAGGCCGTCCATCCATTTCGATGAGCTGGCCCGCTCCATGGGGGTTCAGGGGTTGCGTGACGAGCGACCTGAGGACATCAGCTCTGCCATCAAGGAGGCCCTGACACATCACGGGCCATTTCTCCTCGATGTCGTCCTAGAGGCCGACGTACATCCAGAAATGATCGGCGTTCGATGCGGGCAGTGAGTCGGGCGTTACCGAGATTGAGGCCCTCTCGGAGTGGCGGACCGTTGGCACGCGCGAGGGGGCTTGAGGCCGCACGCACCACTTTGCTTCCGCCGTCGATAGGAGCACCCTATGAATCTCGATTTCACGTTTTCCGACTTGATCGCCGGGTATGTCACGGGCTTCAACTCCCAAGAGCATTGGTTCAGCGTGAGGACTGCCGGCGGGGGGCACTTTCAGATCTACCTCACTCCTAACACCTTCGGCCGGATGATGCATAACCTGGGTGAACCCTATCAAGATGCCGCGGACCTGTTGAACCAATTACTTGCCCTGAATCGGCAGTTTGTCTTTGCGTATGGGACGTTTTATCCCACCGTCGATGGCGGCTCGCGATTCGAAGCGCAATGGCTGGTCTTTCCGGGGAAGGGGCCTGGGCATTATCGTCATGAAGAACCCGATTGGTGGATAAAACAGATTCATGCTATAGGGGAAAGCTATCTCACATGGCAGTTCAACTACCCCCAGCAAGAAATTGATTATCGCAACTACCGTACATTTCTACATTTAGCTGGCACGAAGAAAGGCGATTTCCTCCAGGAGACAGACACTATTTCACGGCTGGTCTACGGTTTTGCTTCAGCGTACCTGCTCACTGGAGAAGATACTTTCTTGGAAGCTGCAGAGCAAGGTACTGAATACCTGCGCGAACATATGCGCTTCTATGATTCCGATGAGAAATTGATTTATTGGTACCATGGAATAAAGGTACAGGGAGAAAAGGAGCATAAATTACTGACATCTGAGTTCGGCGATGATTACGACTCTATTCCAATGTATGAACAGATCTATGCTCTTGCCGGGCCCACACAGACCTATCGGGCCACTGGGGATAAGAGGATTCTATCGGATATTGAACAGACCATTCAACTCTTTGAAAGGTTCTATAAAGATCATGAGAGAAAGGGCTATTTCTCCCATATAGATCCCATCGCGCTCAGCCCCCATGCCGAATCACTGGGCACGAATCGAGCCCGAAAGAACTGGAATTCGGTCGGGGACCACGCCCCCGCATATTTGATCAATCTCTATCTGGCCACCGGCGAGCAACGGTACGCCGACATGCTCGAGGACACCTTCGACACCATCGTCGGGTGCTTCCCAGATTTTCACACCAGTCCATTTGTGCAGGAACGGTTTTACGAGGACTGGACAGCGGATAGATCGTGGGGTTGGCAACAAAATCGCGCTGTCGTCGGACATAACCTCAAAATAGCCTGGAATCTCATGCGCATTCACTCGTTGATCCCGAAGGCTGACTATGTCAATTGTGCCCGAAAGATCGCCGAAGTCATGCCAACGGTGGGAAGCGACTTACAGCGCGGCGGTTGGTATGACGTGCTCGAGCGTGAAAGCAAGCCAGGGGGGAAGGGTTATCGCTTTGTCTGGCATGATCGCAAAGCCTGGTGGCAACAGGAACAAGCCATCTTGGCGTATCTTATTTTGCATGGAATTTTGAAGGACGAAGAATATTTGCGGCAGGCGCGCCAGGCGGCGGCTTTTTATAGTGCCTTCTTCCTGGATCACGACGACGGAGGAATTTATTTTAATACGCTTGCGAATGGAATTCCTTACTTGTTAGGGAATGAACGCTTAAAGGGCAGTCACTCGATGAGTGGTTATCACAGCATGGAGCTCTGTTATCTTGCATCAGTATACACGAATCTGCTTATAAAGAAGCAACCGATGCATTTTTATTTTAAACCCCTGCCCAATTCTTTGAAGGGGAATATTTTGCGGGTTTCCCCTGATATTTTCCCACCAGAGAGTATTTACATCGATGAATGCTCTATCAATGGCCAACCATTTGAACACTATGAAAAAACCAAATTGACTATCCAATTGCCCGAGAGCCGAGAACGGTTGAATGTAAAAGTAAGGATTGCTCCAAGGTCCTGGTTGGATTAAAAGGAGAAGTCGCATGACTGTCAGTGTAAATTCGATAAAAGATGTGACGTTAATTGAAATCGAAGGAGCTATTGACAGTAACACTGCCCCTCATGTTCAACAGAAGGTTTTATCCGCTACTGTGAATCAACATAAAGTTATTTTAGACATGACAAATGTCGAGTACTTATCAAGTGCAGGATTAAGGATGTTGCTTTTGGTCTATCGACAATTGAAAGCACAAAATGGCAATATCGCTCTCGTAGGTCTGTCGGAGGAGATCAAAGACGTCATGACCAATACCGGGTTTATTGACTTTTTTATCGTCGCCGACAGCCGAGATTCCGGCATGATCGCTCTGAATGGAGAGCCGTCGAGACTATGATCGACCATCGGATCGATTATTACCCGACACATGAGTATCAAACGTTTCGATTTCGACGCGGCCGACCCCTGCCGTTTGGCGCAACGATGGTACCAAATGGGGTGAATTTCGCGATTTTTTCGAGCGCTGCCAGCTCGTGTACACTGGTTTTATTTGAGAAGGGCGCCACTGAGCCACAAGTGGAGATTCTCTTCCCCGAAGAATTTCGCATCGGTAACGTATTTTGCATGATTGTCTTTGACCTCGACTATGAAAAGTTGGAGTACGGCTATCGACTCGATGGACCATTTGATCCTTCTCAGGGGCATCGTTTTGACAAGAGTAAGATCGTTTGTGATCCGTATGCCAAAGTCATTGACGGACGTGATACATGGCTGCAACCACCGAACTGGGACAATGTTTATGCGTATCGTGCGCGATTGGCTTTCGAGGATTTTGATTGGGAAGATGACCGGCCCCTAGAGATCCCTATCGAAGATTTGATAATTTATGAATTACATACACGCAGTTTCACAAATCATCCATCATCAAACGTAAAAAATCCTGGAACTTATGGAAGTCTACGGCAGAAGATTCCATATCTGAAAGATTTAGGAATAAATTGTGTCGAACTCATGCCAATCTTTGAATTCGATGAATGGGAGAACAGCAGAAAGTATGAGATTACGGGAGAACTTCTGATTAATTACTGGGGTTATAGTACGGTAGGATTTTTTGCCCCAAAGGCCGGTTATGCGGCGACAGGTAAATATGGAATGCAGGTCGACGAAGTTAAAACGATGATTAAAGACTTACATAAAAACGGTATTGAGGTTATTCTTGATGTTGTTTTCAATCATACGGCTGAGGGCGACCACAGAGGTCAAACGATCTCGTTTCGAGGCATAGATAATAGAACATACTATATGTTAACGCCAGATGGCTATTATTTGAACTTTTCAGGATGTGGAAACACTCTTAACTGCAACCATCCTGTGGTGCGGAACATGGTGCTAGACTGCCTACGCTATTGGGCAGCAGAGTACCATATCGATGGCTTTCGCTTTGACCTGGCGTCGATCCTCGGCCGCGATCAGAGCGGTCGACCGCTGACAAATCCGCCGCTCTTAGAGGCATTGGCCTATGATCCAATTTTGGCCAAGTGCAAATTGATCGCCGAGGCCTGGGATGCCGGCGGTCTCTACCAAGTGGGGTCATTTCCGGCGTATGGGCGATGGGCTGAGTGGAACGGGCGGTACCGCGATACGATTCGCAAATTCATCAAGGGGGACCTGGGTATGGTGGGGGAAGTGTCACAATGTATCCAGGGCTCACCACAGCTCTACTACCAGCGTGGTCCAACGGCGAGCATTAACTTTATTACGTGTCATGACGGTTTCAGCTTGAATGACTTAGTGTCTTACAATGGAAAACATAATGAACTCAATGGTGAACAGAATAGCGACGGTGCAAATGATAATAATAGCTGGAATTGTGGTTATGAAGGGGAGACCGAAGATCTCCAGGTAAATATCTTACGCCATCGGCAAATCAAGAATTTTTTCAGCATTTTAATGGTGAGCAAGGGCGTACCCATGGTTTTCATGGGCGATGAGATGGGCAGGACGCAAGGTGGCAATAACAACGCCTATTGTCACGATAGCGACATCAACTGGTTGGACTGGACGTTGGTCACAAGGAAATGGGAGTTATTGAGATTTGCCAAACTGATGATCCATTTCCGCCGTGCGCATCCCGTGTTGCGGAGCCGTTATCACTTGAGAAATCAAGATTATGTCGGTAGTGGCTATGCGGATATTAGCTATCACGGGACGCAAGCGTGGACGCCTGATTGGTCAGGCGGCAGCCGTGTATTTGCCTTTATGCTTTGCGGCAAGCATGCGAAACAGGGCGCCGTGCGAGATGATGACATTTATGTGGCGATGAATATGTATTGGGAAGCGCTGCCCTTTTCACTGCCGCCCTTACCGCCAGGCCGGCGCTGGCATGGGTTCGCCAACACAGGCGCCAGCGCACCGCAGGACATTTATCCGCCTGGTCAGGAAGTGCCTATAGAAGATCAAACGCGCATCTTGGCGGGAGGACGTTCAGTCATCATTCTGGTGGGACGTTAGCGAGGCGCAGGCCCGGCGTGACGCCGGTCTATCTGATGACCATGGCGCGATGACCATGGTCGGGAGGACTCATGGTGAACTTCGCTGTTTCATCTGAAATGAGGGGGGATGTTGCCAAGATCAGGTTGTCAGGAGATCTAGATTCCAGCTCAGCCACGCTCTTTAAAGACGCAGTCGCGAAACTTGCGCCTGTGCCCCCAAAAACCCTCGTGTTGTTCATGAGAGACTTAAATTTCATGGCATCGGCCGGGCTACGTATACTTATCTTTGCCAAACAAAAACTAGGGGACCAAGTCAACATCTACATTGTCCAACCTCAGGAGCAAATTCTTGATACTTTACAGAAGACAGGCTTCGATCAAAGTGTGTATATCGTCGATGATGATCCCCTGTAATGGAGAGCTTTGCATTGAATGCAAGGAAATTTCCAGGCTCTTTAACCTCATTAGCCGACATCCGCCACTATATATCTCAGGTCGCTCAGCATGCCGGTCTCGATAAACACACGGTCTATAAGCTCTGCCTCGCTGTTGATGAAATAGTCACCAATATCGTCGTCCATGGCTACGGAGCCTCTCGCGCCAGCGGCGATATTTTTATCTCCACCCAGGTTACAGACGCTTCTCTTTCTGTGGTCGTGGAAGATGAAGGTCCGCCGTTTGATCCGCACGCCTTTAAATTGCCAAGTGATAAGGATTTAAAGAAACCCCTCGATTCACGCCAGCCAGGAGGTCTAGGAGTTTTATTGGCCTTTGAAAGTGTGGATAAACTCTTGTACGAACGTATCGGGAATCGCAATAAGAATATATTCATTGTTAATCGTCAGGCGGAGAAATCGTAGCATAGAGCTCTCTGAAAGGTCGACTATCATATATGAATGAGGAGATAAATTCTTTAATTCAAAAAGGCACTTTCTCAATGACAACATTTAGTATTAAGTATAAGCTATTACTCGTACTATTTATCCTGAATTTTGTTGCAACTCTTGCATTTACTATTTACTCGTGCATCGACGAAAAAAATGATGCCATCGCTGCTATTGATAGGAAGTTGCTTGCTATTGCTAACGGCGCGAATCTGATCGTCGGCGAAGGATTCAGAAATAGAATTTATGATAGGGCATTTTTGTCAGATGGACAACAGATCGATATTCTTAGACAGTTAACAAAATATGCTACTCTTACGAATGTTAAATATATTTACTTTTGTATCTTAAATGATGGCAAGATTTATATAGCCGCAAGTAGCATTTTAGCTGCACAAGAGGAAATAGATGATAATTCCTATAAGGTTTTTGAGTTATACGATACGGCACCACTAAGTTTAAAAATGAGTTTCATTGACGGGGAAACGAAGTTTGATGAATACAAGGATAAATATGGATCATTCCGATCTGTCTTCCTTCCACTAAGGAACGATCATGGAGATTTATATATTGCAGCTGTCGACCTGGGGAAAGACTACATAACAAATCAGATAATCGAAACCTTGCGAGATACAATCATAATCGGAATAATTGCCTTTTTCTTGATGCTTATTGTTCAATATAAATTTATTAGCAGAGAAATAAGACCATTGGTTCAATTGTCAGATTTAACCCGGGAAATGGTATCAAAAAATTTTGAACAGGGTGAGAATATTGTCAACAGATTACTAGAAGTAGGCAACAAGTCATGCATAGAAATAAAGCAACTCTCTAATGTACTATCAAGTATGTACAATGCATTGCAAAAGTATATAGCTGATTTGAAAATAACTACTGCAGCTCGTGAACGAGTTGAAAGCGAATTAAGTATCGCACATGATATTCAAATGGGGATGTTGCCGCGGAAATTTCCCGCATTTCCAAACCGGACAGAATTTGACTTACACGCAATTATGGAACCCGCCAGAACAGTTGGGGGAGATCTATATGACTACTTTTTAATATCGAATGATAAACTATTTCTAACCATAGGCGATGTTTCCGATAAAGGCATACCTGCAGCACTGTTCATGGCAGTGACAAAGACGCTGTTAAAATCTTACCTACTGTCGAGGAATGGCGATAGTATCAATCAAATTCTTCGGCGGTTAAACTTTCAGTTAATGGAAGAGAATTCGGCACAGATGTTTGTGACTCTATTTGCTGCACTATTGGACTTGAGAACTGGAGAATTAGAATTTGTGAATTGCGGACACGAGCCACCGATTATTTTAAAAACAGGCGGACAAATAAATATCTTGAAGGAAAAGGGGGAAATGGCATTATGTGTGTTAGATGATGTAAGCTATACGATTAGAAAGTTGAGTTTAGAAGCCGGAGATGCAATGATATTGTATACGGATGGACTTACAGACGCTATAAACGGCGAGAATGAACGATTTAAATTAGAGAACATCGAAAGAACAGTAAGAAGAATTGGAGGAGGGACTGAGGCAAGAATCATTAACGAAGAACTACTTGCGGAGATAAGAACCTTTTCAGAGAATACGTACCAATTCGACGATATGACAATCTTGACGGTGCGATTTATCGGTGAAGGGGAGCAGGTGAAGATGGCATGGCGGGGAGGTAAGGCCGGTGTGAAAACCACGGAAAAGGTCTAAGGCAGCAATAGCAAGCAAGGCAGCCAGGACATAAGGAGAGCGCATGAGTGGGAAGGAGGGCGAAGAGGGAGGAGGCTTGAAGAAGTTGACGCGACGCAATATCTTCATCGGTTTTGGCGTGGGACTGTCGGCCTTGGGTTTAGGCACGTTGTATCGGCGTGCGGCGACAGTAGGGGAGGTGGAGGAGAACGATGGAGGCCAACTCGCTCTGTCCACCCGGGACATGCTCACGATTCAGCAGCTCAATGTGCGCTACTTCTACGCGCTCGACGGGCTTTTCGGTGAGGACTCTGCCAATATTTGGGCGGATACCTTTACCGCAGATGGGACGTTCTCGCTGCGGAGCGCCGATGGCTCGGTGATCACTCAGGCGACGGGAACGAGCGAGTTGCTCAGCACCTATGCCGGCTTTCCTGATGTTGCGACGACCCGCCACTGGATCACCAATCTTATGATTACGGCGGGCGGAAGCACTGTCAAAGGCGGGTGCTACATCCTCGCCATGGATATTGGCAGTATGCCGGCCTCCATTGAGAGAACCGGCTTGTATAGCGATCAACTCGTCAAAGTCAGGCGAAGTTGGAAGTTCCAAAGCCGCACCCTTCTTCT
>WNFU01017917.1_pt1 | contig 11911 bp, 9 predicted proteins | sample 5400121 | NCBI WGS metagenome assembly WNFU01 (sample SAMN13153360, study PRJNA577476) | soil metagenome | isolation source: 100 cm soil or saprolite under grassland replicate 1 | place: USA:California | collected 2016-06-15 | reverse complement strand
ATTATGGTGGAAAGAGCCATCGTTCCGCTCATCGCTGGCACGCGCAAGCGGCGCGCGGAGCCTCACTGCGCCGGCGTGGCTGCCGGTGACCGGCGGGGGATCCACCGTCCTCCCTCGTCCCGATACAGACGGATTCGCGCGGACGACCGGGTCAACTCGCCGTCAGGTCGGAACACGTAGGTACCGGCCAAGCCCCGGTACGTCTCCGTCTCCCACAGGAACGCCAGGACCTCCGCACCGGACGCCGCTCCGGCCCGGAGGGCCCGCACGAACATCCCGGCCGCGTCCCAGGCCTCGGCGGCGAAGGCTCCCGGAGGCACCCCGAAGTCGGCCTGGTAGTCCTGGATGAACCGCTGGGACGCGAGGTCGGTTGCGGTGGATAGGTCCGCGCAGGGACACGCCGCCACGGTTCCCAGGCCGGCCCGGCCGGAAACGGCCAGGTACGTCGGGTCCTTCATTGCGTCGCCCCCCACGAAGGAGATCCTTCGGCCGCCCGCTCGATGGAGGGCACGACGAACGAGCGCCCCGGTGGTCGAGGACCCTCCCCACACGACGACGCCGCACCGCGCTCTCGAAACGGCAGGCGCGATACGGAGCGAGCCCGGCTCTGTCGCCGCGGTGTGCCAGCGAAGCACCACCTCGGAGGTGGTGGAGGCGGCGACCGCTCCCAGGAGGGCCCTTGACCCCGAACTCCCGTCTCCGAGCACGCAGGCGCCCCGTCGCGACGACGGGACCGAGTCGACAAACGCCGCGATGGCGCGTCCTTCCATCGTCACGTCCGCCACGTTTCGTCGCCAGGCCGTCCATCCCCGTTTCGACAGGTTCGGGCCGAGGGGCGACAGCGTGAGCGTGGGCACGCCCGCGCCGTCGAGAACGTTCCCGGCCGCCGACTGCTCCCGCCCGGTCATGGAAGGGGCTGCGATGGCCCCCACGAAGGCCGGGTCCGCCACGATCTCCCGGGCCGCGGCCGCCGCCGTCGCGGCTTCACCGCCGGTGTCCACACCGGTCAGCTCGACCGAGACGGGGAGGCCATGTCCGAGCGCGGCCGTGTCGAACGCGAGCCTCGCTCCCTGGAACGCGGGTGCCGACCGCGCGGCCGCTTCATCCGACGAGAGGTCCTCGAGGAACGCCACCTTCAGCTGCACCGGGAAGGGTGGCACCGAAGTGGAAGCTCCGGGAAGGCCGGGCTCGCCGCTCGTGCAACTCGCGAGGGCGATCAGCATCAGGCCAATGAGGAAAGCGAGCCTTCGTGCCCTGGCGGAAGCCGGCAAGATTGTGAATCTGCGCATGGTGTCCTTCGAGTGTATGGCGTGCACGCCCTGGGCCGATGACACCCGACCTCAGTGTCAGCCCCTTTCGCTAGGCTCTCCCGAAGTCTCGAGATTGGAGTACGAAACGCGCCCTGGCCATCAGTTCGATCATGTCTCATTGCTGATCCGCGATGGATTCGGCGATGAGCGGATCGGCGCGTTGACCGGGATCCCGAGATCGACGGTCCGCGACTGGCGACGCAAAGGGCGTCCCGGCTTGCGTCAGAGAACCGCAGCGCTTGACTGCCCACGATGCGGCGGTTCCATCTCTGACGAGTCTGCCTATGCCTATCTCCTGGGTCTATACCTCGGTGACGGCTGTATCTCCGAACTGCCGCGCGCCCTGCGCCTGCGATTGGTTCTCGATGTTCGATACCCGTCCATCATCCAGGAAGCCAAAAGGACCATCGGTGCCATGCATCGGACTGGAAAAGTGGGAGTCCTGCAGAGGGCAGGGTGCGTCGAGATCTCGTCGTATTGGCAGCACTGGCCATGCGTCTTCCCGCAGCACGGACCGGGGCGAAAGCATCTACGGCGGATCGAGCTCGCTCCTTGGCAGAAGATGATCACTGACAGACAGGCCCCGTGTTTCTTGCGCGGCCTGATCCATTCTGATGGGTGCCGGTCATTGAACCGCGTCAATGGAGGCGAATATCCGAGGTACATCTTCACGAACACGTCATCGGACATCCTGAAGATCTTCTGCGATGCTTGCGAGACGTACGGCGTGGCGTTCCGAAGGATGCGGTGGAATGCTATCTCGGTCGCGCGTCGTCCCGACGTCACAAAGCTCGACCGAGTCATCGGTCCCAAGTCCTGAACCAGCCGCCCGCTCGGATAGACTTGGATCGGCCGGGGTGGAGAAACCAGGTAGACTCGGCGCCCTCAAAAGGCGCTGGGCTTCGGCCCGTGAGGGTTCGAATCCCTCCCCCGGCACAACTAGACGACGTGAGCCTCCCGGACGAGGTCGCCTCGCTGGAATCGCTCGAGCGAGAGGCCGGAGACGTCAACCGTCATCGCTTGGCCTTGCACGATCATCTCGGCCAGGAGCTTCCCCACGATCGGCGCGTGCTGGAACCCGTGCCCGCTGAACCCACAGGCCAGGTACAAGCCGGCGGGATCCGTCACCGGCCCGATGATCGGGTGTCGGTCGGGAGTCATCTCGTAGAGCCCTGCCCACATGCGGGCGATCCCTGCCCGCTCGAGCGGGGGGAAGACCCGGACGGCGGTCGGGACCAGCTCGTTCGCCACCAGCGCCTCGTCGACCGTCGTGTCGAACGACGCTCGCTCGGTGGGGCTGCCCATCCCCATCAGGACACCGGGACCCTCGCGATGGAAGTAGAAAGTGGTGTCGGCGTCGACCACCAGCGTCTTGCGGTCGGGGGCTCCCGGGAAGGGCCCCGTCACCACGACGTTGCGGGGTACCGGCTCCAGAGGCAGCACCACCCCACATGTCTTCGCCAGGAGGCCGGCCCACGGCCCCGCCGCGTCGACGACCACGTCGGTCCAGATCGGACCCTCGCTGGTCTCGACCCCGGTGACCCGCGCTCCGTCTGTGAGGACGGCGCGCACTTCGACGCCGGTCCGCAGCTCGGCGCCGGCACCTCGCGCGATCGTGGCGTACCCGGCCGTCAGCCCTGAGGGATCGGCGATCCCGTCGTCCGGGCAGAACGTCGCACCGATCATCCCGTCCAGGCCGAGGCCCGGAGCGAGTGCTCCCGCCTCCTCCGGCTGAAGCAGCCGGGCGTCGACTCCGAGCCCGCGTTGGAGCTCGGCTGCGGCCACGAACGACCGCCACGACGTCTCGCTCCGGACGAGGAACAGGTAGCCGTCCTGGTGGACGTCGAGCGGGACGCCGTGCGTCTCCCGGAACGACAGGATCATCGGGACGCTCGCCAAGGAGAGCCGAATGTTGACCTCGCTCGAGAACTGGTGCCGGAAGCCACCGGCGCAGGCCCCGGTGGAGCCCGTTCCCAGGGCGTCCTCCCGTTCCAGCAGTAGCACGCGACCGGCCCCGGCGGCGGCCAGGTGGTATGCGGTGCTGGCCCCGACCACGCCCCCGCCCACCACCACCACGTCCGCGGTCTCGGTCATGCGCCCAGCCGGTCCACGGCGGCTCGCGCCACCACGAGGTCCTCGAAGGCCACGCCGACGGACTTGAACACGGTGACGTCCTCGGGGCTTCGACGAACCGTCACGCCGTGCACGACCTCCGAGAGGTCGGCTACCACGTGGTCCGGTCCGATGGATCCCGCCCCGAGCGGGATCAGGAGGTCACCGGCCTCGGCCAGGGCCACCTCCCTGGTCTCCACCACCACTCGTCCCCGGCGAATCGTTTCGTCATCGAGCTCGCGGGTCTGCGGCGTGTAGGCACCGATCGCGTTGACGTGGGACCCCGCGGACAGGAGCGATCCTTCGAACACCGGTGTGGGACTCGTGGTGCAGGTGCAGACGATATCGGCAGCCCTGACTGCGTCCGGCCCGGCAACCTCCGATGTCACGCCCATCTCCCTCGCCGAGCCGGCCAGCGCCTCCGCCCGGCCCGCCGTCCTCGACACGAAGGTCACACGGTCAATCGGGCGAACGGCGAGCATGGCGTCCAGATGCGCGCGGGCTTGCGTCCCCGCCCCGAAGATCACCAGGTGGGCCGCTTGGTCGCGCGCCAGATACCGCGTGGCCAGACCGGAGACCGCACCGGTGCGAAGGGCCGTGATGGCCTCGCCGTCGATGGCCGCTTCGGGTTCCTGGGTCCCAACCGAGAACAGGACGTACAGCCCCTGGATGAGCGGCCGCCCCACCTCGGCGTTCCCCGGGGTGACCGTGAGGAGCTTGACCCCAGTCCCCAGGGGCCCGGTGGCCGGCATCGCCACGAGCGAGCCCGCCCCCGTTTCGATGTGGGTCCGGAGTGGTGCGGCCGGGAGCGCATCCGAGCCGAACGCCGCCTCGAGGGCATCGATCGCGGCCTCCATGGAGAGCAATCTCCCCAGCCGGTCGGCGTCGATGAAGGGGAACTCGCTCACAGCTCCCCCAGGTACGCCTCCCGCATCAGGGGGTTGTTCAGCAGGCTCTCGGCGGTGTCGGCCAGCACGACCTGGCCCGTCTGCAACACGTATCCGCGGTCGGCGATCGACAGTGCCATGTTCGCGTTCTGCTCCACGACGAAGATCGTCGTTCCCAGCTCGTTGATGTCCTTGATGATCTTGAACACCTGGTCCACGAGGACGGGCGCCAGGCCCATTGATGGCTCGTCCATCAGCAACACCTTTGGCTTGGCCATGAGGGCCCGGCCCATGGCCACCATCTGTTGCTCTCCACCCGACAGGGTCCCGGCCTTCTGCGACAGGCGCTCGCGGAGCCGGGGGAAGGTCTGCAGGACCTCGTCCATGTCCTTGGCGATGGCCTTGCGATCGCGACGCTGGTACGCGCCGAGCTCCAGGTTCTCCTTGACGGTCATGTTGGCGAACAGCCGGCGGTTCTCCGGGACCATCGAGATCCCTCGACGGACCACCTCGGTCGTGTCCAAGCCGCTCACCACCTCGTCGTCCAGCAGTACCTCTCCCTCGCTTGGCTTCACGAAACCGAGGATGGTCTTCAACGTGGTGGTTTTGCCGCTGGCGTTTCCTCCGAGCAAGCAGGCGATCTCGCCCGGGAAGATCTCGACGTTTACATGGCGAAGCACGGAGATCAACCCGTAGTGGGACGCGGTCGGACACCCCCTTCACCACGCGCATGTCATGTTCGATCACCAGGATGGTGAGGCCGCGGTCCTTCCGCAGGCGCCAGATCTGGTCCGTCAGCTCGAGCGTCTCCTTCGGGTTCATCCCGGCCGTCGGCTCGTCGAGGAGCAGGAGCTTGGGTTCGGTGGCCAGGGCCCGGGAGATCTCCAGCCGTCGGCGGTTCGCGTAGGAGAGCACCAACGCCAGCTGGTCCTGTCGGTAGCCGGACAGCCGGGTCCCGAAGAACGAGAGGGCTTCGGCCGCCCGCTCCCGAACCCGCTGCTCCTCTTTCCGCTGCCCCGGGAGGCGGAGCACGCTGGCGAACAGCCCGGCCCGGCCCCGGCAGTGCTGGCCGACCATGGCGTTCTCCAGCACGGTCATGTTCGAGAACAGGTGGACGGTCTGGAACGTCCGGGAGATGCCGAGCCGGGTGATCTGCGAGGGCTTCAGCGCCACGATGCTCTGCCCCTCGAACCGCACGTCGCCGTTGTCGGGCCCGTACAGGCCGGTGATGGTGTTGAACAGCGTCGTCTTGCCCGCCCCGTTCGGACCGATCACGCTGACGATCTCGCCCAGCTCCACCTGGAGGTTCAACCCGTCCAACGCGGCCAATCCGCCGAACCGCTTCGTGACCCCGCCGACCTCGAGCAACGCGCTCACGTGGGGGTCTCCTCCCAAGAGATCGTGGACGGCCGGGCCTCCGGGACGCCCCCGCCCCACGCGTCCTGGAGGATCTCCTCCTCGTGGAGCTCGCGGGTCCGGCGGACGTTGGGGATCAGGCCCTCCGGGCGGTACAGCATGATCGCGATGAGCACGGCGCCATAGATCAGCAGCTGGAACTGCTCGAACTCCGTCAGGAACCCGGGGATACCCACGAGGAACAGGCCCCCCACGATAACCCCGGGGATGCTCCCCATCCCGCCGAGGATGATGATGGCCAGCGCCTGGATCGACACCAGGATGTTGAAGCTCGTTGGAGCGAGCGAGCCGATCTGCACGGCGAACAGGGCGCCGGACATGCTCCCCACGGCCGCCCCGGTGGCGAAGGCCAGGAGCTTGTATCGGACCGTGCTGATCCCCATGACCTCGGCGATCTGCTCGTCCTCGCGCATGGCTACCCAGGCCCGGCCCACCCGCGAGTTGGCCAGCCGATACGAGACGAACGCCGCGACCACACAGAACCCCAGCGCGAGGTAATAGAAGGGCTGGGGATCCCGGAGGTCGACGCCGAAGAACGACGGTGCCGGGATGGCGATCAGGCCCTGCGCGCCGCCCAGAGCCGGCTTCAGCCAGTCCGAGGTCACGAGCACCCTGGCGATCTCGCCGAAGCCGAGGGTCACGATGGCCAGATAATCGCCGCGGAGCCGCAGGACCGGCCCCCCGATGAGCAGGCCCGTGAACGCGGCGATCACGATGACGATCGGCAAGGCCTCGAAGAGGCCCATCCCCACGTGGATCGACGATCCCGAGTTCGCCGCCGCGGTGAGGACACCGGTCGTGTATGCGCCCACGGCGAAGAACGCAACGTACCCCAGGTCCAGCAGTCCGGCGTAGCCGACGACGATGTTCAGGCCCAGGCCCATGAGGATGAACAGACCTACCCGCCCGAGCACCGCAGAGAGGAACGAGCCCAGTAGGTAGGGCAGCGCGATCAACAGGATCGCGATCGCCACGATCATCATAATGCGGACCGGCTTCTGGCCCTCCTCGGGGATGGCCTGCAACCGTTCACGCACCGTGCGACCCTCCGACAGCCAGTACGCGGAAGCCGCGGCGGGGACGGCGAAGACGACCACGGCCCCGAGGTACGTGAGGCCACCGAACCTCGGGCTGTACAACCATCCAGTGGCCAGGCCGAGTTGGGTGAGGGATACCCGAAACAGGTCCTGGAGCATGGCCAGGAGCAGACCGACGGTGAGTCCCAGCACCACGGGCCGTCGCACACGCCATGCCACGACCCCCAGGCCACCGCCGAGTGCTCCAGCCGCCGTCGTCATCACCGCCAGGAGAATCACGCCGAAACCGATCGGGTGGCCGAAGGTCAGCACCGAGAGGAGCGACGGGGTCACCGCCACGAACACGTTTCGAGCGGAGAGCTGTTCCGGGAGCGCGTTGGCGATCAGGATGCCGGCACCGGTCAAGATCCCGGCCGCCAGTCCCGCCAGAGCTCCCCCCAAGACCGCGCCGACCGCCGAGGGGGTGATGGTGACCCCGGCCTTGACCCGGGGGCGGACCAGGATGTAGGCGACCAGGAAGGGCGGAAGCACCAGGAGGAGCCGGCCCAGGGTGACGGCCCCCCCGACCAGGTTGATCGTGTTGAACGTCTCCACCATGCCCACCAGCGAGAGGTAGACGACCATGACCCCTCCGAGCAGCCCGAACCGGAGCGCCCGCCGGGTGAAGGAACGGTCCATCACCTCACACTTTCTCCGCCTCGCCCGTCCCGAGCAGGCCCCCCGGGCGGAAGATCAGCACCAAGACCAGGATGGCGAAGGCGATGACGTCCTTCAGCTGGTTCGGCCCAGGGATGTGCAGGCCCGTGAGGAACAGCGACGGGCCCACGGACTCCAAGAGCCCCAGGATCAGGCCGCCGAGCGCAGCCCCAGCGATGCTCCCGATCCCCCCCAGCACCGCCGCCGTGAACGCCTTGATGCCGGGAACGAACCCCATGAACGGCCCGACCACCTGAAACACCATGGCGAACAGGACCGCGGCCACGCCGGCCAGCATGCCGCCGATCACGAAGGTCGTGACCACCACGCGGTCCACGTCGATCCCCATGAGGCTCGCGATGTCCTTGTCCTCCGCCACCGCCCGCATCGACTTTCCGGTCTTGGTCCGTGAGACGAACAGGCTGAGCGCGATCATGGCCACGATGGCCACCACGATGACGATCGCCTGCGTCCGCAGGATGGGGACGCCCAGGATCGTCCACGTCCCACCGAGAATGTCGGGAACCGGGTAGCCGCGCGTCTGCGGGCCGAAGAATCCCCTCGCCGTGTTCTGGAGGAACAGCGACGCGCCGATAGCGGTGATCAGCGGGACCAGGCGAGGGGCGTTGCGCAGCGGCCGGTAGGCCACCCGCTCGAGCAGGACGGCGACGCCGATGGATCCCGCCATTGCGGCCACGAGGAGGATGAGGATCGAGACGTACGGGCTGGACTGCATGAACCCGCTGTTCTGCAGGGTCCTGGCGACGAAGTAGGAAACGAAGGCCCCCGACATGAACACCTCGCCGTGGGCGAAGTTGATCATCCGAAGGATCCCGTAGACCATCGTGTACCCCAGGGCGATCAGGGCGTAGATCGCTCCTTGGGCCACGCCGAACACCACGAGGTCCCGCCAGGCGGAGGCGCTGAACAGTCCCAGCGAGAGGGTTCGGTACGCCGCATAGGCCGCGCCGACCAGGATGCCGATGCCCAGCACCCACTGGACGGCTTGGCGAACGGGGAACCTGGCCACACGCCCAACCGCGGCCCCCTCGGCCTCGGTCGCCACCTGGGTCGTCCCTCGCGCCATGCCCACTCCGCCTGGATGCGGGTTGTGGGTGAGCGCTCACGCGCTCACCCACAACCGCCCCGCTTCGACGGGGACTACGTCCCGAGCGCCTCGGTCAGCGTCAGCTGCTCGCTGAAGATCGGCTTGGCGTCCGGGTTCCCGCCCTCGATGGGAAGGTCGGGGAGCAGGAAGACGCCGATGTTGACCGCCGCCTGGGACTGGCAGTCCCCGGTGGAGATGCAGGTCAGCGTGCCGGTGAGGCCTTGGTAGACCTTGGTCTGGTAGACGGCGTCCTTGAGCGCCAAACGGGGGATGGTCAACGACCCGTCGTCTCCCACGATGGCCACCTTCTTGACGGCCTCGGCCACGATGTTGAAAGCGTCGAACGCGTTCGTGTTGAACGCCGCCGTCGCTTCGCCGAACTGGTCCTTGTAGGCCTTGTTGTAGTCCTTGAGCAACGCGTTCGTCGTCCCGCCCGGACTGGGGAGCGGGAAGGACATGTACGTCCCATTGGCCGCGCTCCCGGCCTGGTCGAAGAACGTCGAGGCAGCGCACCCGTCCGAGCCCATGAACTTCACGCTCTTCAACCCCGCGACCTCCAGCATTTGCTTGGCGATCAGAGCGCACGCCGGGTTGAAGTCCGGCGCGTAGATCAGCTCCGGCTTGGTCTGGGCAATACTGATGAGCAACGGCTTGAAATCAGGGTCGGTGCTCTGGATGGCCTCCTCGACGGTGACCGTGCCGCCCAGGCCCTCGAAGAAGGTCTTGAACCCGCTCGTCAGGCCGGCCGCGTACGGGCTCTCGTCGTGGATTGTCGCGGCGGTCTTGAATCCCAACTTCGTGTATACGAAGTCCGCCACGACCTTGGCCTGGATGGCGTCGTTCTGCGCGGTCCGCAGGTAGAACGGGTTGTGGGTGGCCGGGTCGGTGAGGCCGGCCGCGGTGTTCGACGGGGAGATCAGGATGATCCCCTTGTCGCCCAGGATCTTGTCCGCTACCCCGAACGCGGAGCTCGAGCAGCTTGTCCCGACGACCCAGGCGATCGTGGGATCGGAGGCGAGCTTCGTCCCGCCGGATTGGCCGCCCTCCTTCGCGCACAGGTCGTCCTGGCTGTCGATCTGGACGTCGTGGCCCACGAGCTGCCCGGGCGTGGCGTCGAACTTCCCGTCCAGGTAGTCGACGGCGAGCTCGACGCCGGCCAGGCTGTCGTTGCCCAGCGTGGCGACGTCACCGGAGATCGCGAGGAGCGTGCCGACCCGGATCGGCTCCCCGGGGCCATACGTCACGCAGCCGAACTCGACGGTATTGCAATCGACCCCCCCTCCGCCGCCTCCGCCGCCCCCTCCGCCGTTATCGCTCGCGCAAGCGCCGGCGACCAGCGTGAGCGCCCCCAGCAATGTCACGAACGCGAACCAACGTGGTTTCCTCATCGAGCCCCCTCTCCTCGCCGGCCCGGGATCCCTACCGGAGCCGGCACCGGAACCATTCTCGTACCTGTCTCCTGAGCGGAAACGAACGAGGTCCCCGAGCCCTCGGTCCTCCTTTCCCCCTCCACGAGCAGGTGCTACGTACCACATCCCGCCTCGGAGGGAAAGCGCGGCCTCCCACCTTCGTCTACGGATGCCGAGGCCCGCCCGGCCTGAGCGTCTGCCTAGGCCGGCCCGATGGCCGCCCGGAACTCCCCCGCGATCGCCAGGGCCCCGTCCGGGTCCCCGTCCACCAGCCGGCGTACCAGAGCGCTCCCCACGATGACCCCATCGGCGAAGGCACAGGCCTCCGAGGCCTGCGCGGGGGTGCCGATCCCCACGCCCACCAGCAACGGGAGGTTGGTGAGCGGGCGGAGCGCCCGTACGACCTCCTCTGCCGTCCCCGCCAGGCGCTCGCGCTCACCGGTCACGCCGTAGGTGGATACGCAGTACACGAACCCTCCGGCGGACGCCGCGATCGTCGCCAGGCGCTCCGGGGTGGAACCCGGGGCCGCAAGGAACACCGGGGCCACCGATGCCGTGGAGCATGCGCGAATCCAGTCCTCGGCCTCGTCGACCGGCAGGTCGGGAACGATCGCGCCGGATACTCCTGCCTGCGCCGCGTCCGCCAGGAAGTCCCCCAGGCCGTATCGAAGGACGGGATTGAAGTACGTCATCACGGCCACGGGGACTGACAATCCGGCCTCCTTCACCATGGCCAGGACGTCGGCCGGCCTCGTCCCTCCCTGCAGGGCCAGGCGCGATGCCTCCTGGATGACCCCGCCGTCCATGACCGGGTCGGAGAATGGGATGCCGACCTCGACCGCATCGGCCCCCGCCTCCTCCAGCCCTCGAAGGAGGTCGGCGTCAACGTTGCGCAGGCCGCCGGTAACGTAGGGGACGAAGGCCCGGCCCCCGCCGTCCCTCCTGGCTCGGAGCGCGGGCTCCAGGTCAGGCACGTCGGGGACGGTCTGCCGCGGGTCCCCCGAGAGCACTTCGCACCGTCTCCAGGTCCTTGTCGCCCCGGCCGGACAGGTTGACGAGGACGGTCGAGCCCTCGGGTAGCGGACGCTTCAACAGCCACCCAACGGCATGGGCCGGCTCCAATGCCGGAAGGATCCCCTCCAACAGGCCGAGCGCTTGGAACCCCTCGAGGGCCTCGACGTCGGAGGCTGAGACGTACGAGGCGAGCCCGGCCTCTTTCAAATAGGAGTGCTCTGGACCGACGCCCGGGTAGTCCAGGCCGGCGGAGATGGAGTGCGTGGCCAGCACCTGTCCGTCGCCGTCCTGCAGGAGGTAGGACAGCGAGCCATGGAGGACACCGGGCGCCCCGAGGGTGAGGGACCGGCAGTGCTCGCCGGCAGCGTCTCCCCTTCCGCCGGCCTCCACGCCGACCAGCCGGGTCCCAAGGGTACCAACGAACGGCGCGAAGATGCCCATGGCGTTGCTGCCGCCCCCCACGCACGCCACGACCGCGTCGGGATCACGGCCTTCGGCATCGTTGAACTGAGCCTTCGCTTCGTCACCGATCACGCGCTGGAGGTCGCGGACCAGGGAGGGGAACGGATGCGGCCCTGCCACCGAGCCGATCACGTAATGGGTCTCACGCACGCTCCCCGCCCAGTCCCGCATAGCCTCGTTCATCGCGTCCTTCAGCGTTCGGCTGCCGGAGGTGACGGTCACGACCTCGGACCCCAGGAGCTGCATCCGAGCGACGTTCGGTGCCTGACGGACGGTGTCTTCCTCGCCCATGTACACCACGCAGGGAAGGCCGAATAGGGCGGAGGCCGTTGCGGTGGCCACGCCGTGCATCCCGGCGCCGGTCTCCGCGATGATGCGGCCCTTCCCCAGCCGCCGGGCCAGCAGCACCTGGCCGAGGGTGTTGTTGATCTTGTGCGCGCCGGTGTGGTTGAGGTCCTCG
>WNFU01008433.1_pt1 | contig 11911 bp, 13 predicted proteins | sample 5400121 | NCBI WGS metagenome assembly WNFU01 (sample SAMN13153360, study PRJNA577476) | soil metagenome | isolation source: 100 cm soil or saprolite under grassland replicate 1 | place: USA:California | collected 2016-06-15 | reverse complement strand
CCGTCGGGATCGCGGGACCACGGGCAGCCCCAATGCTCGAGCCGGATGATCTCCTCCGGACACTTCGCGACGAAGAACTCGACAGCGTCCTGGTCCGCGAGGAAGTCGGAGCCTTTGATCGTGTCCGTCGCGTGGAGCTCAAAGGAGTCGTAGTCCCGCATCACCGCGGCGGTCCCGCCCTCCGCCGAGACGGTGTGGCTCCGCATCGGGTAGACCTTCGAGACGAGGGCAATCGAGATCTCGGGGTTCTCTTCGGCCGCGGCGATCGCCGCCCGCAGGCCCGCGGCGCCACCGCCGACCACCACGATGTCGTAGGTGGTCCGTTCCATGGATTGCGGGAATCGAGCCCAGAGAATAAACGTTGTGCACCTACCGCGCATCGAAACGGCGAAGGCCCATTCTCCCGAGGGGAGGGCCTTGTCTCCGCCGTGGCGGCAGTTGTCGCGCGGCCGCGCGCAGAAGCCTCAAGTAGCACCCTCTCGTTCGGCGCGCGTCATGGCGGTCATCACGGTCGACGGCCTGGGGAAGACGTATCCCGGGGGCACGAAGGCCCTCGAGGACGTCTCCTTCACGATCGACAAGGGCGAGATCTTCTGCCTCCTCGGCCGCAACGGCGCGGGCAAGACGACGCTACTCCGGATCCTCGCGACGCAGCTCAAGCCGACCGTCGGCCGCGCGTCGGTCCTGGGCCACGACGTCCTCTCGGACCCGAAGTCGATCCGCCCGCACATCGCCGTCGTGCCGCAGGAGGCGCGGCCTCAGATGCTCCTCTCCGCGTACGACCACATCTACTACATGTGCCTCATCCGAGGTCGCTCTCGCCAGGACGCCCGAAACCGGACGCGGAAGGTGATGGACGACCTTGGCCTCTGGGAGCACCGCGCCAAGCTCAACGCCGAGCTCTCGGGCGGCCTGCGGCAACGCGTGATCATCGCGATGGCGATGGTCGCCGACCCCGAGGTCTTCTTCCTCGACGAGCCGACGATCGGGCTCGATCCCCTCGGCCGGCGGGACGTGTGGGCGATGCTTCGCGACATGACGAAGCGCGGCACCACAATCCTCCTGACGACGCACTACCTGGACGAGGCCGAGATGCTCGCGGACCATCTGTTGATCGTGGACAAGGGACGCACCGCGTTCCTCGGGACCGTCGACGAGGCGAAGGGAGATACGGGCATTGGGATGCGCGTGATCGTGGAGCCGGCGTCGGGAAACGGTGCCGAACGGGAAGTCCTCGTCCCGCAATCGGACGAAGAGATCCTGGCGATCGTCGAGCGCGGGCTCCGCGAGAAGCGCAAGGTGACGTTCAAGCCGGCGAGCCTCGAAGAGGCTTTCATCAAGATCGTGGGGGGATCGATTGAGAGCGAAGATACGTGAGGCGCTGTACATCGGGCTGTTCGACGCCCTGCCGCTCCTACGGGATCCGATGCTCCTCGTCGTCATCAGCCTGTTCTCGTTCCTGCCCGTGATCTTCATCTTCGTATTCGCGGACCAGGCGGCCGCGGTGCAATCGCTCATCGGGGCAATCGTCCTCACGTTCTCCTTCACCGGACTCTTCGCGTCGCAGAGCGTGTACTTCAACAAACAGTGGTTCCGCTTCCAGGACATGTTCGTCGCCTCGAAGGTCTCGCCAGCGTCGTACGCGCTCGGGCTCTCCGTGAGCGGACTCGTGGTCGCCCTGCCCTCCGTGGTCGTCTCGCTCATCTTCCTGATCTTGTCGGGACGTGGCAACGCCGCAGGAATCGTCCTAGTCATCGCGACCTCCGCCATCCTATGGATCGGGCTCGTCTTCGTCGGCTTCGCGATCGGCGCGACCACGAAGAACGCGCGCCGAGCGAACTCGATTCCCCAGGTGCTCAGCATCGCCTTGGGTTTCCTCCCGCCGGTCTACTATCCTCTCGACCGCTTGCAGGCGTACCCGATCGCGCAGGCCTTCGCCATGCTCATCCCGACGACCCACGCCGCGCAGCTCGCAAAGTACTACTTCGGACTCATCTCAATCCCGGACTGGCAGGTCTGGATCGGATGGGCGTACCTCCTTGGCTTTGCGGCCCTGATGGGCGTCGTCGCATCGCGCCGCGCGCACTGGGTCGACCCATAGGGCGGCCCAATCCTTATCCCGCGATGGCCAAATCGGCGGCGCATGCGCTTCGACTTCGAATACACCGGACTGCGGGTCCGAAACCTCGATGCGGCGGTCGAATTCTTCACGAAGGTCCTGGGGATGGAGCTCGAAGGGCGCATCCAGGCGGACTGGAACAAGGGAGAGTACGCGAACTTGCGCAGCGCCAACGGGAAGCACAAGCTCGAGCTGAACTGGTATGCTTCGGACAGTCCGCTCGCGGGCCCATTCCGCGAGGGCGACGAGCTCGATCACCTCGGATTCGCGACGGACGATTTCGATGGAGCCCTTCGGCGACTCGCCGAGGCGGGGTACAAGACCGCCCTCGGTCCCTTCCATGAAGGCAACTGGCACGTCGCGTTCGTGCCGTCGGTCGAGGGAATCTGGCTCGATATCTACCACGTGGACCCGAAACCGCGCAAATCGAAAGCCCGGAAGAAAGCCGCCTGACCGCGAAGCCGTCGTCCGCCGAAGGAGAAGGCTACTTCGTCATCATCGCGAGATGCCGCCGGGCCGACCGGAACGCCATCGCACCGTACATCAGGGACAGGACGCCCGTCACGGTGATCCCCGTCCCAATCCACATGAGAGGTGATGGATAGGCGAAGCCGGCGATTGCCGCAATCCCGAGGATGAGGAGGATCGCACCTCCCAGGACCGAGCCCTTTGCCTGCCGCAAGGATGCATTCCAGTCGATTGTTGGATTCCGAACCGCCTCGGCCATCGCCGCGGTGTCGCCGAGGCGGACCCAGAGCTCAGCGAGGAGCTCCCCCCAGTTCGCGCGTGCCTCATCGGACCGCATCCGAACATCCGACGCGTTGAGGGCCGCCGGGATGACCCGGACGCGCACCGCGACGTCGGTGCCTGATGCAGACAATTCGAAGTCGATGGTCTTGCGCGCATCCTTCCTCCACCCGAGCGGCTGCAATGCGCGTCCGTGCGATGCAATGATTCGGATCGGCGGCGTGGACTCTTTGACCGAACCCTTTTGATCCCGCAACCAGGATTCGATCGATCGGAAGATGTCGCCCACGTCTCTCCCGCGGACCACGTGATCGAACTCTAAGAAGTACGCCACGGCAACCTCCCGCACCGGAGACGGACGTCCCACGATAAGGTTTTCCTGGCCGTCCCAATCAAGGGTTATTGCGGCCGACCGCCTCGAGCCATTTCCGGACTTCCTCGACCGCTCCCGGATCCTCGAGGGTCGTTGTGTCGCCAATCTCCTGTCCGCTCACCAGGGACCGGATCACGCGGCGCATGATCTTCCCGCTCCGAGTCTTGGGGAGCTTCTCCGTCATGTAGAGGTCGTCGGGAACGGCGATGGGCCCGATCGCGTGGCGCACGTGCCGCTGGAGTTCCGCCTTCAGATCGTTGGAGGCTTTCTGACCGGACTTCAGCACGACGTAAGCGACAAGAGACTGCCCCTTGATGGGATGCGGCTTGCCGACGACCGCGGCCTCCGCGACCTTCGGATGGCTCACGAGCGCCGACTCGACTTCCATCGTGCCGATTCGATGGCCTGCGACGTTGATGACGTCGTCGATGCGGCCCATCAGCCAGAAGTAGCCGTCCTCGTCGACCCGCGCGCCGTCGCCCGTGAAGTATTTTCCGGGGACCTTTGACCAGTAGACCTGCTCGTATCTCGCCGGATCCTTGTAAATCGTCTGGAGCATCGCGGGCCACGGTTTCGTGATGACGAGATACCCGCCCCGGTTCACCGCCACGGGTTTGCCGTGTTCGTCGACGACCGCCGCCTCGATTCCGGGGAAGGGCCGCGTCGCGGATCCGGGCTTCGTCGTCGTGAGGCCGGGAAGGGGGCTGATCAGGATCATGCCCGTCTCCGTCTGCCACCATGTGTCGACAATGGGGCAACGGCCGCCGCCGATCGCCTTGCGGTACCACCGCCACGCCTCCGGGTTGATCGGCTCGCCGACGGTCCCAAGGAGCCGCAGGCTCGAGAGGTCGTGCTTCTTCGGATGCTCGTCGCCCCACCGCATGAACGCGCGGATTGCGGTCGGCGCGGTGTAGAGGATCGTGATCTCGTAGTCCTCGATCATCTGCCAGAACCGGTCCGGCGCGGGCCAGTCCGGAGCGCCCTCGTACATGAAGACGCTCGCGCCGTTCGCGAGGGGTCCGTAGACGAGGTACGAATGCCCGGTGACCCAGCCGATGTCCGCGGTGCACCAGTACAAGTCGTCCTCCTTCAGGTCGAAGATATACCGCGTCGTCGTCGCGACCCCGACCAAATAGCCGCCCGTCGAGTGTTGAATCCCTTTCGGTTTCCCCGTCGTGCCCGAGGTGTAGAGAAGGAAGAGCGGGTCCGTCGCAGGGATCCCCTCCGGAGGACACACGGCCTCCGATTTCGCCGCGAGCTCGTGCCACCAGTGGTCGCGACCCTCTCGCATCGGGACGTCGATGGCCGCTCGGCTGAACACGACCACGTGGCGGACGATTCGAAGGCCCTCGAGCGCCTCGTCGACCACCTTCTTCAGCGGGAGAGCGAAGCCTCGCCGATAGCCCGCGTCCGCCGTCACGACGACCGCCGACTCGGCGTCCTCGACGCGGTCGCGGATCGCCCGCGCGCTGAAGCCGCCGAATATGACGCTGTGCACCGCGCCGATGCGCGCGCACGCGAGCATCGCGACCGCCAGCTCGGGGATCATTGGCATATAGATCGTGACCCGGTCGCCCTGCTTCACGTCGAGTCCGCGCAGGACGTTCGCGAAGCGGTTCACGTCTCGCCACAGATCGTGGTACGTCAGCACGCGCCGGTCTCCGGGTTCGCCCTCCCAGACGATTGCGGCCTTGTTTCGTCGCGGACCCTTCAGATGGCGGTCGAGGCAGTTCGCGGATACGTTGATTCGGCCGCCGACGAACCATCTCGCGAATGGAGGATTCCATTCAAGGACCTCGGACCACGGAGCGGTCCACTCGAGGCCCTTCGCCATCTTGGCCCAGAACGCCTCCGGGTCGCGTGCCGCGTCGCGGTAGAGGTCGTCATCCCGCGCCAGAGCGTTCTTGCGGAATGCATCGGGGGGCGGGTACTGCTCCTTCTCTTTCAGCAGGCTGTCGATCGTCGCACTCGACACGACCACCGCGAGACCTCCTGAGGCTCCGTGCGTAACGAAGCGGGCCCTTATCACGATGATGCATCGGGACCGTACGGGTTCGAACACGCGTTGGCGGCGATGCAACCTTGTTTAAGGTTAACGGACGCCTCCCGACGCCGCGGGACGTCGGTGGCCATTCACGGCCGGAGGACGACCTTCAGCGAGTCCTTCGCCTGCGCCACGAGCGCGAAGCCTTTCGCGGCCTCCTCGAGTGGCAGCACGTGCGTGATGAGGTCCGCGACGGTGATCTTGCGTTCGGCCAGGAGCGTAATCGCCGCGCGGATGTCCTGCGGGCTGCCACCATACGAGGCCACGGTCGTGATCTCCTCCCGCCACAAAGCGTTGAAGGGGATATCGATCTTCGCGGTGGGCTCGGTGGGTGCGAAGAAGAGGATCGTGCCGCCCCGGTCCACGGAAGCCAGGCCTTGCGCAATCGCTTTCGGCGCGCCCGTGCACGTGACGACAAGGTCCGCGGCGTGACCCTCGTTCGCAGCGCGCACCTTCGCCGGCACGTCGTCCCGACCATCGATTGCTAGGTCGGCGCCCGCCTTCCGTGCGACGGCCCGGCGCGACTCGACCAGGTCCGTTGCGATCACCTTCGCGGCCCCGGACGCTTTCGCGAGCTTGACGTGCAACAGGCCCGCCACCCCGCTTCCGATGACGAGGACCGTGTGTCCCGGTCGGAGATCCGCGAGGCGCTGCCCGCGGATGACGCAGGCGAGCGGCTCGATGAACACCGCGTCGTCATCCGAGATCTCCTTCGGGAGGACGAAGACGCCGTGCTTCACGTTGATCGCAGGCACGCGGACGAATTCCGCGAATCCGCCCGGATCGAAGTTCGTCGTTCGGAGCGTGTCGCACACGGTCTCATGTCCCGCCAGACAGTAGGGGCACTGGCCGCACGGGACGTGGTGCGAGACGAAGACCCGCTCGCCCCGCTTCACCGCATCGACGCTCGCGCCGACCTCGACGACCTCCGCGGCGATCTCGTGGCCGAGGACCAGCGGCGCCTTCGGTTTACGGTACCACTCCATGACGTCGGAACCGCAGATCCCGCTCGCGCGCACCTTGACGAGGATCTCGCCGGCGCCGATGCTCGGCTTCGGCAGGTCGACGATGCGCACGTCGTCGTTCGCGTGGTACATCGCGGCGCGCATGGGCCGCCTACTTGCGGGCCTTGCCGCCCTTGAGTACGTCGAGGGCTTCCTTCGGCGTCGCCCGCTCGTGGACGACCGCGCGGATCGCACGGATCATGCCGACCGGGTTGGACGACTGCCAGATGTTCCGGCCCATGTCGACGCCCGCCGCCCCCGCTTGGACGGAGTCGTATGCGAGTTCGAGCGCGTCGAGCTCCGTCTCGAGCTTCGGGCCGCCCGCGACGACGAGGGGCACGGGGCAGCCTTCGACCACTTTGTCGAAGTCCGACTCGCAGAAGTACGTCTTCACGAAGTGCGCGCCGAACTCCGCGGCGATGCGCGTCGCGAGCCCAAGATATCGGGCGTCTCGCTTCTCGAGTTCCTTGCCAACCGCCGTCACGGCGAGGACGGGCAGGCCTACCTCCTCGCCTTCGTCGACGAGATGCCCGAGGTTCACGAGGCTCTCGTGCTCGTGCGGCGCCCCGACGAAGATCGAGAGGGCGACCGCGGAGGCGTTCAGGCGGACGGCCTCCCGCATCGAGGTCGTGATCTTCTCGTTGGAAAGGTCCTCGTTCAGGACGCTCGCGCCTCCCGACACCCGAAGGACGATCGGGACCGTCGCACCGGGGTCGATCGAGGTCCGCACGACGCCTCGAGTCACCATCACCGCATCCGCGTAGGGCAGGAGCGGCTCCAGCGTCTTGCGGGGGATCTCGATCTTGCGCGTCGGACCGAGGAAGTACCCATGGTCTGCCGCGAGCATCACGGTATGGCCGTCCGCCGGCCGGATGATCCGAGCCAGGCGATTCTGAAGTCCCCAGGGCATATGCATTCCCCGCGACGCCTCGCGGCGGGCGTCGAACTCGAGGTGAGCGTTAAAGGCTTTCGTTCATGGCCCACCGGCGAGGAATGCAGGCGACGAACGACACGTTCTTGCTTAGGGCGTCCCATGAGCGGTAAGTGCCATGAATGCCTCGGCATTCGAAACACGGAACCGCACCTTACGGCCCGTTTACCTGGCGGCGGGCCTTGCGGCAATTGGACTGCCGATTGTCTCAGGTGCCGCGCTCACCGCGAGTCTGTTCTTTCCCTCGTTTTGGGTGTACGCATTCTACGTGATGGCGGCTGTCTTCGCGGTGAACCTCGGAAACGTCGGCGTCTTCCTCGGGATCTCCCGCGCTCGAATCGGGCCGGCGCGGTTTCGGGACTTGCTGTCCATCGGCGCGGTCCTTTCCGGAGTCTGCCTCGCGGTGGTGGTCGTTCTCGGCGGCATGTCCGCAAGCCTCGGAGGATAGCGGTGCTGGTCGAGCCGCGATTCACGCGCGGCGGAAAGGACTCGAGGGAGGACCAACAATCCGTCGCACCCGCAACAGACCGCGGCACCGTTACTTCCGCAGGATGAGGTCACTGTCCCCGAGTTCGTGCCAGCGCGGACCGGTTTTCCAGGGTGGACGAAGAGCCGGGTGAAGCCTCGCCTCGACGTGAGATCGGCATTCAGAGCTTGAAACCTAATCCTGAGCGACTGTGTGCCGCCATGGAGCACGGTGAGTGGAGTGTTTGAGCTCACGAGGGAGGATCCCGCTGGCTGTCCGGAAACGCTTTGGGCCGTGCCGGGCGGGGCCACGTGGGTGGCTGGGGTGTGGTCCACGCGAGAGTTGGGCAGGTTCTCATTAAAGGTCCGAATCCGAGCCGGCAGTGCCACGCGGCTTCGAAGACGGCCGGGCACGCGGGTTCGCTTCCCTTTCCGATTCATGCGCACGGTCTCACGGGGATACAAGGATACATGTACTATATGGATACATACACTAACCCGAATGGCGCAGGTCGCGAAAGGGCCCCGACCCAGGTACGCGAGAAGGGGTGCGAACCCGACCCTCGAGACGATCGAGTACGTCCTGGGAGCCTTGCAGAAGTCCAAAGGCCCGATCAGCCGTAACCAGGTTCTCGCGACCCTCGCACGGTGGGGCCACTCGACGACCCGCCCAAGCCTCAATGCTGCGCTCCGCTTCCTTGGTGACGAGGGGATGGTCGCGGAAGGCAGCAAAGGGCTGATCTGGGTCCCGGAGGCCTCCCCGCAGCTGCTCGAGGCGATCCGCAAGGGGCCCCACCTGTAATGGGACTTCGAGCACGAGACATCGTCTTGTCCACGGATGCAGCCGAAAGCCTCCTTCGCCTCGAGCAGAGTCCGGACCCGGCTTCCCGGTCGATTGCCCGACGCGTTCGCTCTCTTCGCTCAATCCTGCTCGCCGACTGCCTTCATGGCGAAGTCGTGAAGAAGGATCGCATCCCCAAGGCGCTCAAGGATAAGCATGGTCTGGAGAACCTGTTCGTGGAGGATTTGCCCTCGTTCTGGAGGCTCCTCTACACGATTGTGCGCGATCGCGGCGAGCGGTACATTGTGGTCGTCGAGATTGCGGATCACAGGGTATACGATCGGTGGTCTCCAGGGCGTAGTCGCTGAGCTTGGTTCGAGTCCCAGCAGGCCCGCATCTCTCGGATGATTTTGGCCCGTGGGGGTCAATGGTCCGTCCCGCCGAAACGCTGAAACCCCCAGCCCAAGGTACCCGTTGCGGTCCTCATGCCCGAACGCAAGCACACATCCCACATGCCCGCTGGATTCACCGCCGTGACGCCCTATCTCACCGTGGACGACCCGGACCGCCTCGTGACGTTTCTCAAGGAAGCCTTTCGGGCAGAGGAACTGGAGGACCAGCGGGCTGTCGGCTCCGACGGAAAGACGCTCCACGCCGCCCTCCGCATCGATGGCGGTATGGTTGAGGTCGGCCGGGCCGCAGCCCAATGGAGAGCCCTCCCCTCCGGCATTCACCTCTTTGTCCGCAACGTAGACGCGACCTACAAGCGCGCCCTCAAGGCCGGAGGGGTGAATCTTCACGACGTGCGCGACATGGAGTACGGGGAACGCGCGGCGGCCGTTCGAGATCCGTGTGGCAACCACTGGTACATCGCGACGTACACAGGCCAGATGGGGAAGAAGTCCGGCTGACGATCACACACTGTGGCTTGCCCGTTCGAATCGCACATGCCGACGCGGCACGTGCCGGACGATGAGGCCGGTCACTTCCGCAGGATCAGGTGGCTGTCCCCGAACTCGTGCCACCGGTATCCGTTCGCAATCGCCTCGCGGTACGTTTGCATCACGAGCGGCAACCCGATGAACCCGGCGAGCATCGCGAGGTGACTCGTGACCGGATCGTGGAAACCGGTCAGCAGGCCGTCGACCGCCCGGACCGGATTGCCGGGATGCACGAACACGCGGGTGAATCCGCGGCGCGGTCGCATGCCGTCCCGCGTCCACGCCGACTCGAGCGCGCGTACGACCGTCGTGCCGATCGCCACGACCCGATGGCCCGCCTCGCGCGTTTCGTTCACGAGCCTGGCCGTCTCTTCGGACACCTCGAAGGGCTCCGGGTAGACCGCCTGCTGTTCGACCGCGTCCGCCTCGATCTCGAGGCTGCTGACGCCGGCATGGAGCAAGATGGACGCGAATCGAACGCCCGCAGCCGCCAAGGCCCTCTGGACGCGCGGCGTTATCGGCCGGGCCGCCGACGGCATCTCGGCGCTGCCGGGGATGCGGGAGAAGAGGCTTCGGTACGCGTCGAGCGGCCAGACCTTCGGAACGTACCCGTAGTGGATCGGCACGCCCTCCCGTTCCAGGATCGGCTCGAGCGGCCGGTCCGCGTGGATGAACCAGAGGCGCGGGATGCCGGGATAGGGTGCGACGAACGTCACGGTCGCGTCGCCCAAGGAGGCGTCCTCGCCCGCGTGGATCGGCATCGGGCCGGGACGGGCCGGGTCCCAGCGAGGTTCCGCGAGCCAGAGGCGCTCCGCATAACGGGTGCTCAGGTTCAGCGTGAACGTCCCCGAGGCGCCGCCTGCCACGAGGCTCGCCGCCAACGTCGCGCTCTCGTTCGCCACGAGGAGATCGCCCGCGGACAGGAACCGGGGCAGGTCCTCGAACCGCGCGTGGACGGTTCCTTCCTGCGTCGTGACGAGGAGCCGCACCTGGTCGCGTGCGCCCCGTTCGAGCTCGGCCGGCCCTGCGGCGAAGAGGTCCCGCGGCTGCTCGAAGACGAGGTCTTGGCGGTTCATGCGGGCACCTCCCAGGTGGCCCCTTGCGCCTCGAACCGCTGGCCCGAGATGCGAAGCGGATCCTGTCCTTCGAGCCACGCCCAGAACGGCAGCGTGACGTCGGGCAGCGGCCGATCGGTGATGTCCTGCCCCGGGAATGCGTCCTGATGCATCCTCGTCCGCAAGTCGCCCGGATCCACGGCGACGACGCCGACGCCCGCCTCCCGAAGCTCCTTCGCGAGCGTCTTCGTGACGAGCTCGAGGGCCGCCTTGCTGCTCCCGTACCCGCCCCATCCGGGGTAGCCGGCGCGAGCCGCGTCGCTCGTGATGTTGACGACGAGGCCCCTCGACGTCTTCAGGACAGGCAGGCAGTCGCCGACCAGCGCAAGCGGCGCGATCACGTTCACCTCGAACACCCGCCGAAGCGCCGGGAGAGGATGCCCGACGAGAGGAGGGAGCGGAGACGGCCCGAGTTCGGATGCGTTGTTGACGAGGAGGTCGAGCCGACCGCGGCGGGCCGCGACGTTCGCGAGTTCGCGTCGATGCGCCGCATCCGAGACATCGCCGGGCACGACCGTCATCGTCGCGCCGGTCTCCCGCAAGCGGTCGGCGGCCTCTCGAAGGGCCGATTCATCGCGCGCGGTGAGGATGAGCGTCCAGCGTTGTCGGGCGAGGAACTCCGCAAGCGTGTATCCGAGTCCGCGGCTGCCACCGGTGATGAGCGCGACGCGCTCTACGATCGCCATGGCCGACGCAGGCCGTCCGTGATTAATCTACCTTCATGTATACAAAATCTACAAAACCGGAGCGAACGAATCCATCGTCGAGCGGTCTCCGGCGTCCGTTGGAACCGGTTGCGCCGAGGCCCGCATCCATCGAACCGCAAGCTTATACGCACGACGATTCTTCGGTCCGCCGACGAGGCGGGACCGATGGCCGAGACGTCCACCATCCAGGAGAAGCCCCTTCGCCGGTTCTGCGAGCAGGTCTTGGTGAAACTCGGCGTCCCTCCCGAGGACGCGCGCGTCACGACCGATGTCCTCGTCCTCGCGGACCTGCGCGGGATCGACTCGCACGGCGTCGCGCGACTCGGCCGCTACGTCGGCGGGTTGAAGGCCGGCTACATGAAGCCGCACGACGAGAGCCGCATCCTCAAGGAGACGAAGGCGACCGCGCTCATCGACGGCGGCCAGAGCCTCGGCCAGGTCGTGGGCAAGAAGGGGATGGACGTCGCCATCCACAAGGCGGAGGACACCGCCGTCGGCATCGTCACGGTGCGGAACTCGAACCACTACGGGATCGCGGGGTACTACACGCTCATGGCGCTCGAGCACAACCTGATCGGCGTGAGCATGACGAATGCCGCGCCGCTCGTCGTTCCGACGTTCGGCCGCATCTCGGTCCTCGGCACGAACCCGATCTCCCTCGCGGCGCCGGCGATGAAGGAGAAA
>WNFU01009618.1_pt1 | contig 11913 bp, 10 predicted proteins | sample 5400121 | NCBI WGS metagenome assembly WNFU01 (sample SAMN13153360, study PRJNA577476) | soil metagenome | isolation source: 100 cm soil or saprolite under grassland replicate 1 | place: USA:California | collected 2016-06-15 | reverse complement strand
GAATTGCGTCGTGCGCTCGCGAGGGCGGTGGATCGCGCCAGTCTCCTGAAAAGCGCGTTGGGTGACCTGGCCAAGGTCCCGCCGGGCCCCATGTCGACGCTGCTGGGGAGGATCTGGGATCCCGAGATCCGGCAGCTCTCCTACGACACCGCGCTGGCCGCGCGCCTCCTGAGCGCCCATGGCTGGCGCGATCACGATGGCGATGGCGTGCGCGACAAAGACGGCCAGCCGCTCGCGTTCCACATTCTCGTCCCGACCTCGAGCGTGTTGCGGCGGCAATACGCGCGGCTGTTGCAAGAGCAGTTTCGCGCGATCGGCGTGCACGTCGAAGTCGACGAGCTGGAGTCCGCAGTTGTCAGTCAACGAGTCGGGACCGGGAAATACGACACCGCGATTCTGTCCCGGAGTAACGATCCTTCACCCGGCTCGGGGATCGCGCAGAGCTGGACGCAGGCCGGGTTTGGCGGCTCGAACTTCGGCCGCTACTACAATCCGGAGTTCGAGCGAATCGTGGATCTCGCGAATTCCGCTACGACGCGGGATCGCGCGCGCGCGCTGTGGCGGGCCGCGATGGAAACGTTAAACGCGGACGCGCCGGGGATCTTTCTCTATGCGCTCGACAACGTCGCGGCCGTGCATAAGCGTGTCGAGAACGTGCAGTTCCGGCCGGACTCCTGGGCCGCACTGCTGCGCACCTGGCGCATTCCCACCGACCGGCTGATCGATCGAGACCGCGTGGAGCGATAAGTGACAGGGGCGGCGTGGCTCCTGCGGCGCCTCGTCGCGTCCGTCGCGATCATCTTCGCTGTCGTCACGTTCGTCTTCATTCTGATTCATCTCGCGCCGGGAAAGCCGTGCGGGCCGATCGGCGGAGGCGAGTATCAGGACCCGATTGTGTGCGCCCAGCTCGTCCAGCAATTCGGCCTCAATCAGTCGATCCCCGAGCAGTACTGGCTCTACCTCGTCGCACTGGCGCACGGCAATTTCGGATACTCGTTCTCGCTGCATCGTCCCGTGCGGGACGCGATCGCGGACACGATCCCCTTCACGCTGCAGCTCGCGGGGGCCGCGCTGCTACTCGATTTCCTCCTCGGGCTTGGCCTGGGCATTTACCAGGCCGTCCGCGTGAATCGCCTCCCCGACGTCGTCATCGGGAATGTCACGCTCTTCATCTATTCGCTGCCGACATTCTGGCTGGCGCTGCTGCTGTTGCTCGTTTTCGGAGAGAAGCTGCGATGGTTCCCCGTCGGTGGGGCGAGCGATCCCATCTTCTGCCCGCTCGTGAGCTCCCTGTACTGCGTCGCAGATCGCTTGTGGCACATCGTGTTGCCGGCTGCCACACTCGGCCTGGTCGGCGCGGCAGGAACGGCGCGCTTCCAGCGGGCGGCAATGCTGGAAGTGGCGACGCAGGATTACGTACGGACGGCGCGCGCCAAGGGCGTGCCGGAACGCCGTGTCGTGCTGCGGCATCAGCTCCGCAACGCGCTGCTTTCCTTCATCACGCGATTCGGGCTCGCCTTTCCCTTCCTGCTCACGGGCGCCGTGTTGATCGAAACGATCTTCGCCTGGCCGGGGATGGGACGGCTCGCCTTCGACTCGATCCTGTCACGCGATTATCCCCTCGTCACCGCCACCGCATTGATCGCGAGCACCGTCGTCGTTACCGGGAATCTGCTCGCCGACATCCTCCTGGGCGTCGCCGATCCGCGCTTGCGCGTGCGCACGAGCGCCGAGGTCGAGGTCCTCACCGCATGACGCTCGGCACCTGGCTCGCCCTGTTTGTCGCGCTCGTCGTCGCGGCCGAGCTCGTGCGTGCCCTGCGCCACCGCGGGCTGCGCCAGGAGCGCTGGCGCCGCTTTTTCCGCCATCGCACGGCTTCGTGGGGCCTCGGGATCCTGGCGTTTCTCGTCATTATCGCCCTGGCGGCACCGCTCATCGCACCCTTCGATCCGAACAAGCAGCTCGACATCATCCATCTGAAGAATCACCCACCGTCGTGGACGTTCTTGCTTGGCACCGACGTCTTGAGCCGTGACGTCTGGAGTCGAGTCGTCTTCGGCGCCCGGGTATCCCTCGGCATCGGCGCGTTGGGCGCGCTCGTGGCGGTGTCGCTCGGAACGCTCGTGGGGGCGGTCGCAGGGTACTACCAGCGGTGGATCGATGCCGTCCTGATGCGCGGTGTCGACGTCGGCCTCGCGCTCCCGCGCATCTTTATCCTCCTGATGGCCGTGGCTCTGTGGGACGGCCTCCCGTTCGCGGCCCTCGTCATCGCCATCGGACTGACGTCGTGGTTTGGCACTAGCCGGCTCGTGAGGGCAGAGGTGCTCTCACTGCGGCAGCGCGATTTCGTCGTCGCCGCGCGGGCGCTCGGCGCGGACACGGCCCGAGTTATCTTTCGTCACGTTCTGCCGAACGCCGCCGCCCCGATCATCGTGTCCGCGGCGTTGGGCGTCGGGAACGTGCTCTTACTCGAAGCGGCGTTGTCCTTCCTCGGCATCGGCATCAAACCGCCGGACGCGAGCTGGGGCAACATGATCGCGGATGGCGCGCCGAGTATCTACACCGCGCCGTGGTCGACACTCTTTCCGGGCCTGGCTATCTCCTTGGTCGTGATGTCGCTCAACGCGGTCGCCGACGGGGTGCGGGACGCGCTCGATCCGCGCGAGGAGCCCGCGTGACGAGCACCAGTTCCCTCCCTCCGGTGCTGCTGCGCGTTCGTGACCTGAAGACCTATTTCGTCACCGAGCAGGGCAAGGGAACTGCGCGGGCGGTAGACGACGTCTCGTTCGATCTCTATCCCGGCGAGACGCTGGGCATTGTCGGAGAATCGGGGTGCGGAAAAACCGTCACGTCGCTCTCCATTCTTCGTCTCGTGCCGGAGCCGCCCGGCCACGTTCTCCCCGGCAGTCTGATCGAATTCGAAGGCCGCAATCTGCTCGCGCTGTCCGCACCCGAGCTGCGCGCGGTTCGTGGCAATCAGATCGCGATGATCTTTCAGGAGCCGATGACGTCACTGAACCCCGTGTTCACGGTCGGGGATCAGATCGCCGAAGCCGCCATTATCCATCAGCACGTGTCGCGCAGCGCGGCGCGGGCCCGCGCCATCGAGATGCTGCGCCTGGTCGGGATTCCCGACCCCGACGAGCGGGTGGACCATTATCCCCATCAGCTGTCCGGCGGCATGCGCCAACGGGTCATGATCGCGATGGCGCTCGTGTGTCACCCCAAGGTCTTGATTGCCGACGAACCGACCACCGCGCTCGACGTAACGATCCAGGCGCAGATCCTCGAGCTCCTGGACCGGCTGCAGCACGAGCTGGGCATGGCGGTCCTGCTGATCACGCACGACCTCGGCGTGGTCGCGGGCCATGCGGACCGAGTCGTCGTGATGTACGCGGGACGCGTCGTGGAGACGGCCGAGACCGACGCGCTGTTCGAGCGGCCGACGCATCCCTACACCGAAGGGCTGCTCGCCGCGGTCCCGCGCATCGACGCGCCGCGCGCGCCGCGCGCGCGCCTGCACGCCATCCCCGGCCAGGTGCCGGCGGCCACGGCCTGGCCGCCCGGCTGCCGATTCCATCCGCGCTGTCCCTACGCCTGGGAGAAATGCGCGGCGCAGGAGCCGCCACTGCTCGAGACGGGGGTGGGGACAGGACACACCGCGCGTTGCTGGCTGGTGACCGAGCCCGAGCGGAAAGTCCCGAAACAATGACTGAGTCGACTTCCATGCTCGTCGACGTGCGCGATCTGGTGAAGCACTACGCCGGCGAGCGCAGCTGGTTCGGCCTCGGACGCGCGCAGGCGCCGGTGCGCGCCGTGGACGGCGTGTCGTTTACGATCGCCTCCGGCCGCACCCTGGGATTGGTGGGCGAGTCGGGCTCGGGGAAGACGACGGTCGGACGCACGATGCTCCGGCTCCAGGAGCCGACATCGGGGCAAGTGTTGTTCCAGGACAACGACGTCTTCGCGCTCGACAGGGCGCGCCTGCGCGCGCTGCGGCGCCGGATGCAGATCGTATTCCAGGATCCCTACAGCTCGCTCAATCCGCGTATGACGGTCGAAGAGACGCTCCGGGAGCCGCTCGAAATTCACGGACTGAACGGCGCCGTCTCCGCGTTGCTCGACGAGGTCGGACTCGACGCTGCCTTTGCGAAACGCTATCCGCACGAACTGTCGGGCGGCCAGCGGCAGCGCGTGGGGATCGCGCGGGCGCTGTCGGTCGAGCCGCAGTTCGTGGTGTGCGATGAGCCGGTCAGCGCGCTCGACGTGTCGGTGCAGGCGCAGGTCCTGAATCTGCTCGCCGACCTGCAGGCGAAACGCCGGCTGACGTATCTGTTCATCGCGCATGATCTCGCCGTGGTGCGTCACATCGCCGACGACGTCGCCGTCATGTACCTCGGCAAGATCGTGGAGCGCGCGCCGGCGGCGGCGATCTACGCGCACCCGCGACATCCGTACACGCGTGCGCTGCTGTCAGCCGTGCCGGAACCGAATCCCCACGCGACCAAGCGCCGCATCGTGCTCGCCGGCGACATCCCATCGCCCGCGCATCCGCCCTCCGGGTGCCCGTTCCATCCGCGCTGCCCGCATCCCAAGAAGTCGGAGCGCTGCCGCACCGAGCCGCCGCCGCTCCGGCCCGTCACGCCCGGTCACCTCGCCGCGTGTCACTACGCCGAGGAGCGATGTGACCGCGGGCGCGGGGGGGCTGCTCGTGCTGGCGCAAACGCTCACGAACCTCGCGATCCTGCCGGCCGGGGCTGGGCTGCCATCTGCGTGGAAGCTGAGTCGGATGCAGGGCGTCGATCCACCCACGTACGAAGTCACGCGCTTGCATACGCTGCGCGTCACCGCGCTGGGCCAGGGCGGCACGGCGACCTACCGGCTGCGCAGTCCCATTCTTGCTCCGCAATCGCTGCGGCACGGGACGTTGACGTGGCGCTGGCGCGCCGGCACGCCGCTCCCCGGCGCGGACCTCAAGCGGCGGGGCGGTGACGACAGTCCGATCCGCGTCGTGATCACGTTCCAAGACGGCCGGACGATCGCGTACGCCTGGGGAAATCGTGAGGGCCGCGGCGAGAGTTTTGCGAGCTGGGCGGGGCGCAACCGGATGGTCGTCGTCTTGCAGCGCGCCGAAGACGCGGATGGCTCCTGGCACGAGGAGCGCCGCGATCCGTTCAGCGACTATCGCCGGCTGTGGAACAGCGCGCCGAAATCGATTGTGGCAGTGGGTGTGAGCAGCGATTCGGACGGGCTGAAGGTTCGGGCGGTGGGGGAGATCGGCGACATCACCTGGCTGCGACCCTAGCGCAGGAATTTAGTTATGTGATATAGAGAAATCCCACCAGAGTAGGGTTAACCCCGGGCTTGCGCCCGGGGTCAGAAAACCCGGACGCCACTTGTCGACTCATCGAGCATTCGAGAACCCCGGGCTTGCGCCCGGGGTCAGAAAACCTGGATTCCACGTGTCGGCTCATCGAGCATTCCAAATGTATGCGCATATCACCTGGCACACGTGGCGGCGCGTCGGGTGCATCGACGCTCGTGCAGCTCGCGAAGTGCGGATAGCTGTTGCGAGCGCCGGCAAGCGCACTGGTGTGCAGGTGGTCAAGGGAGAGGTGTTGGCGAACCACATCCATTTGCTCGTAAGCTTCCGTCCTGATACTCGCATCAGCGATTTCATGCGCCTGGCAAAATCGGTCGCGGCCACACGGGCGAATCGCTTCGTGGTCGGAGCAGTGCGGTGGGCGCGGGGGTACTATGTGGCGACGATCCACAAGAGTGATCTGCCACGCGTGATTCGCTATATAGCCCAGCAATTTCAGCGACACCCCGATCTCATTCCGCGACCGTCGAGATTCTCTGACCCCGGGCGCAAGCCCGGGGTCAACGGAAAAGGGGATCCGGCAGGACCTACCTCACTCCTCCCATCAACGCCTTGATCGGCCGCGTCAGCAGCAGCAGAATCGCCGCCGCCACGAACGTCGTCACCGCCACCGCGCCAAAGAGCTGCGGGAGGGGCAAGGTCTCGAACAGGCCTCCAGCCATGCCGGCCAGTTTGTTTCCCACCGCGATCGACAGAAACCAGAGCCCCATCATCGCCCCTACGATGCGTTGTGGTGCCAGCTTCGTCACGATCGATAGTCCGACCGGACTGAGGCACAGCTCCCCGATGGTGTGCAGGAAGTACAATCCGATGAGCCACCAGGGACTGACGAGCGTGCCCTGCTGCGTCAGCTTCGCCGCGGGCACGACGAGCGCGAACCCCAATCCCACGAACATCAGCCCCAGCGCGAACTTCACCGGACTGGAAGGCTGGCGCGGCCCGAGACGGATCCAGAGCCAGCCGATCAGCGGCGCCAGACCCAGGATCATGAACATCGAATTCAGCGACTGATACCACGTCGATGGGAAGTTGTACCCGAAGGCGGTGTTCCGCGTCAGCCGGTCGGCGAACAGGTTGAGACTCGAGGACGCCTGCTCGAAGGCGCCCCAAAAGATCGACGAGAACACGAAAAGCACGGCAATAGCCGCGACGCGCCCCCATTCACCGCGCTGGAACCGCCACCACGGCTCCGACGAGCGCGCGGCATGATGGTCGGTCTGTCCCAGCCGCTCGAGCGCCGGCATGAGGCGTGGCTTTCCCGCGACGTACTGGATCAATCCGATGATCATCCCGACGCCGGCGCAGGCGAAGCCGACGTGCCAGTTGACCTTTTGTCCCAGGGTTCCAACCACGAGCGGAGCGACAAACGCACCGACGTTGATCCCCACGTAGAAGATCGAGAATCCTGCGTCGCGCCGTGCGTCGTCAGCATCGTAGAGCGAGCCGACCATCGTGCTGGCGTTCGGCTTCAGCAATCCCGTGCCGATGACGATCAGGCCGAGACCGAGGTAGAAGGTCGGCACGCTGGGAAACGCCATGCTGAAATGGCCGAGCGCGATGATGATGCCGCCCAGGAGCACGCTGCGATACTGACCGAGGACATGGTCGGCGGCCAAACCACCGAAAATGGCGGATGCGTACACGCCGAAGCCGTACCAGCCGATGATGCTTCCGGCTCGCTCGGCGCTAAACCCGAGGCCACCCTGGGCCGCCGCGGCGGTCATGAAGAGAATGAGCAATGCTTTGAGACCGTAGAAGCTGAAGCGCTCCCACATCTCGGTGAAAAACAGCGTGGAGAGGCCCCGCGGATGGCCAAACCAACCGGCGGTGTCGCGTTGCGTCGCCACCGGCTGCGCCATCTAGCGCACGCCGCCCATCAGATTGCGAATCGGCCGCAGCAGGAAGAAGAGAACCAGCCCCGCGGCCAGCGTCACCGCGGCCGTGACACTGAACAGCGTGACCAGCGGAACGGTGCTGATGAACCGCGCCGACCAGCCCGCCAACCAGTTCCCCACGGCATTCGACAGGAAGAAGATTCCCATAACCAGGCTGACAAAGCGGACCGGTGCGAGCTTCGTCACCATCGAGAGTCCGACGGGACTAAGGCACAGCTCGCCGAGCTCCTGAATGAAATAGGCGACGACGAGCCAGAGCGGCGACACCTTCACCCCGCTCTGCGCCAGCGAGCCGGCGGGAATGAGCAATACGAACGCGAGTCCCACAAAGAGGAGGGCCAACGCAAACTTGGCCGGGCTCGACGGCTGGCGCGCTCCGAGCTTCACCCAGAGCCACGCGAAGATCGGCGAGAGCAGAATGACGAACGCCGCCTGAATCGACACGAACCACGACGCGTAGAGCTTGATCCCCAGGAATTCGAGGTGCACGTAGCGGTCGGCGAAGAGGTTCAGCGTCGAGCCCGCCTGCTCGTAGGCTCCCCAAAAGAGCGATGCGAAGACGAAGAGCACGACGACGGCGCCGATGCGGCGCCAGTCGTCCGCGGTGAGTGGTGCTTGCCCCTGCCCCGTGCTCGACACGGCCGCACGGGCACTCCGTTGCGCGGCCAGCCGGTCGATGGCCGGTTGGAGGCGGTGGCGGCCCAGGACGTACTGGATCAGCCCGAACACCATGCCAACGCCCGCGCACGCGAACCCCAGGTGCCAATCCACGCCCTCGGCGAGCTTGCCCGCGATCAACGGCCCGAGAAACGCCCCCAGGTTGATGCCCATGTAGAAGATCGAGAACCCGGCGTCACGCCGCTCGTCACCCGGTTCATACAGCGAGCCGACGAGGGTGCTGATGTTCGGCTTCAGCAGTCCGGTGCCGAGCACGATCAGCGTCAGGCCGACATAGAGGAACGACAGGCCTGGGAACGCGAGGGTGAAGTGGCCGAGGGCGATGATGATCCCGCCGAGCAGCACGCTGCGATACTGGCCGAGCCAACGGTCGGCGATGAATCCACCGATAATCGGGGTGAGCCAGACGCTCGAGACATAATTGCCGTAGGCGAGCCCGGCGTGCCGATCGGTGAAGCCCAGCGCCTTCGTCATGTACAGGATGAGGAACCCGCGCATCCCGTAGTAGCTGAATCGCTCCCACATCTCGGTGAAAAAGAGCGTGGAGAGCCCCCGCGGGTGTCCGAAAAACCGCTTTTCGTCGTTCATGACTCGAACAGGTCGTCTTGTTGCGCGGAGTCGGGATTCTCGGCCGGTCTCAGCAACGTGCCGAGCCGGCCTTCCCACTTCTCGACGTCGAAGTGATGCTCATTTTGCAGCGCGCGCCGCAAGACCGGCGAGAATTCGTGGAACGCCTCGAGGAGCTCGCGGGTCGCCTGCCGCAGCCCTTCCAGTTGGAAGCTGCCATCGGTTGCGCCCATGTCCTCGAGGATGCTCTGCTCGGTGCGCGAGGCCACGATCGGCTCCGGCTGCCCCTCGATGAAGACATTGGTGCGCTGACCCGGTCCGCGTCCTTGTTCGATCGGCATCAGCCCGAGGATGCGGTCCGAGCGCCAGTACTTTCCATATCCGAGGAATACCATACGGCCCCGCTTCACGTCCATGGTTACCTCCGCGGACGCCGGTTTTTACGGATGTCTTCTAACGCAACGCGGTCAATCTTGCCGTCCATCCGTACGCGCACGTCGTAGTTCTCCCAGTACATGAAACTCGCGAGGGCGGTGAGAAACGTCTCGTTCAGCGTCGGCTGGGGAGCGGCGAGCCACTTCTGCGGCTGATTGGGCGGTTCCACGAGCAATATCGCTTCCAGCTCTTTCTGCAGCGCCGGCGTGATGGGAATGAGATCCGCCGAATCGCTCGTGAAGAAATACAGTTTGTGGAGCGCGTACAATCGCTGCAGCTCCTTGATGGGATCGGGCGCGTCGTAGACGCGGATGTCGATGTAGCGGTCGGTGCCGCCGAGGTATCCGCCGCGCGCCCGCACGACGAGCAGCGCCGCCGACTGCATCCCCCGCTTGTCCCCGCCTCCCGCCTGTCCCGCCACCAGCGCGGCAATCAGCCGATCGGCCAGCGATCCACGACTGCGCTCGAACGTCTCCGCCATGTTTCGGACCGTGGCGTCCGAGACCATGATGTTGGCCTGGGCCGCGTAGCCCCGTCCGGTGATGAGTTGGCCTTTACCGCCCGTCTGGCCGTCAGGCCGTCCGCCCGTCCGTCCACCCGCCCAGTCGAAGGTCGAATCGCCGGTCCAACTCGCCGAATGCCCACGGGCGTCCACCATCCCCACCTGGCGCTGGGATGGTTGCGGATCAGTGCGCATGACGATCCGCATGGCTTCCGGCGCAGTCGCGCCCCGCGCCAAGAGATCCAGGCCCTGCTCACCGTAGTCCGTGTTGCTGAGGGCCTGCGTCGCGACCGCGCCGACGCCGGCACGGGCCCACGGCACGAGCCCGCCGACGTTGGGGAACTTCGACTGCACGGCGATCCCCAGATCTCCGGTGACGGAATCGTAGGCGACGATGCTATAGGTGTGAGCGCGTTTGAGAAAGTCAGACGGAGGAGGGTGTGGAGGGTGGTGGAGGGTCTGGAGGATCGCGAGGAGAAGCACGGGACTATTCCTTTCTCATTTTCTTCTTCAGCTCCTCGAGCTGGCGTGCTGCGGCCGCTTCGCGTGCCGCCCGGTCCATGTCGGACTTGAGCAGCTCGTCCTGGAGATCCATCCCGGGCCGCGCGCCGCCGCTGCTCTGCACATCCCGCCAGGCCTTCTCACTGCTGCTCAGCCCTTCCATTGCGGGCCGGTCCCGCTCCGCGGTCCTGAGCTGCGCCTGCATGTCGTCGAGCTCGCGCTGCGCGAGCGCCATTTCCTCGCGTTGGTTGACAAGCTTACGCTCCAGCACGCCGAGCCGCTCGCGGTGTTTCGCCGCGAAGCGGTCGGCGACGGAGACGGTCTCTGCGTCCTGAATCTCTCCGGCGAGCCGGCCGCGCCGCTCGGCGTCCGCCAGTCGCTGCCGCTCGAGTGCCAACTCGCGCTCAGTGCGCCCCACAGCCTCCTGGATCTCACGGACGGCGACCTTCGCGTCGACGACCGCCTCACGCATCTGCCGCGCGAGCGATCGCAGGTCCGGGGTGGACGCGGCATCGAGGGCAGCGCGGAAGGCGTCCCGCAGGCGCTCGAACAGTGTCTAGCTCTTCCGGACGGTCTTGGCGAAAAAGTCGGAGAAGACGGGCTCCACGGCGGGCGAATCGCACTTTGGACAGGTGGGACGCGACCGCGCGCCATGCTCTCCCATCGACTCAGTGCGCGAGAATAGCACGTCACACACCGTACACCGGTACTCGTACTGTGGCATGGGGAAACGTCGACGGCGGGCTCGAGCCGGAACGCATTTGCCCGCCCGGACTGGTAGGCCTGTGCGGCACGCTGCGCTTTCGCGGCACGATCCCCGATAGCACCAACAACGTCTTCGCCGCCGCCTACGTCACCTTCCCGCAGACCTGCAACGACCTCATCAACAACCGTCAGCCCTTCATCCCCGCCAGCGTTCACTACACGGACTCGATCGCGCAGTACAGCGTCGAGCTCCCGCCGGCCACGTACCACTGGGTGTTGGCCGTCTGGAAAAAGCAGGGAACGTTGACGTTGACGCCCGCCGACACGGCGCTGCTCAGGGTCGCCGGCTACTATCGCGATCCCGCCGACACGACCCAGTTCGGCGTCGTCACGATCCCGACGGGCGGCACGGTCGGGAACATCGACTTCCTCGTTGACTTCGACAACCTGCGGCCGGCAACCGATTTCGTCACATGCACCGTGCAATAGCGACCCTGCTGATCGTCGTCGCGCCATGCCGGGCGGTGGCCCAGGGCGTGGTGCGGGGCACAGTCCGCGACAAGGAAGGTGCGTCGATTAGTGGCGCGATCGTCGCCATCCCCGGCACGACGTTGTTGACCCGCACCGATCTACAGGGCCTGTACCGGATCGCGGTGGTGCCCGCCGGCCGCGTGCGCGTACATGCCGCCGCCGTCGGATACGGCCCCGTCGATACGGCCGTCGCACTCACGGGAGGCGACTCGACGACGCTCGACTTCACGCTGCGGAGCGCGCCGCTCGAGCTGCCCCCGCTCGACGTCGTCAGCACCAAGGTGGCGCGGTTTGGCGATCGTCCCGCGACGAGCGTCGTTCAAGTCCCGGAGCACGACATCGATCAGCGGGCCGTCAACACCGTGGACGAAGCCGTCGACAAGGCGGCAGGCATTCAGATGCTGAACGGGCAGATCAACATCCGCGGATCGACGGGCTACATACAGGGATTGAACTCGCGCGTGCTTCTGCTGGTCGACGGCGTCCCGATGAATCAGGGCGACCGCGGCGGGATCAACTGGGACCTGCTGCCGGTGGATCAGATCGAGCGCGTCGACATCCTCAAGGGCGCCGGCTCATCGCTGTACGGATCGGCGGCACTGGGGGGTGTCGTGAACCTGACGACCCGCGACGTGCCGGAAGGCATGCACATGCGCGTGCGACTGACGGGAGGCGCGTACGGCAATCCACCGAACGAAGTGTGGCGGTTCCGGGAT
>WNFU01008424.1_pt1 | contig 11917 bp, 10 predicted proteins | sample 5400121 | NCBI WGS metagenome assembly WNFU01 (sample SAMN13153360, study PRJNA577476) | soil metagenome | isolation source: 100 cm soil or saprolite under grassland replicate 1 | place: USA:California | collected 2016-06-15 | reverse complement strand
CACCATGTCGTTCCCGGTCGCCGGCACGCTGATGATCGAGCCGACCGAGAGCGAGTCCCTGCGCGAGCTGGACCGCTTCTGCGACGCGATGATCGCGATCCGCCGCGAGGTCGACCAGATCACGGCCGGCGAATGGAACCGCGACGACAACCCGCTGCACAATGCCCCCCACACCGCCCAGGACGTCTGCGCCGACGACTGGCCGCACCCATACGGCCGCGAGCGGGCCGCCTACCCAGTGCCAGGCTTGCGGGCGACCAAGTGGTGGCCGCCGGTCGGCCGGGTCGACGCCGCCGCCGGCGACCGCAACCTCGTGTGCTCCTGCCCGCCGGTCACCGAGGACACCGAGCAGGCTGGCACGTAGGGCCGCCGCGCCGGCCGTGCTCTGCGGTGTCGGGGCGTGGTTCCTGGCTGGACGGCACCGCCATGGTCCAAGCCATTCGTGAGGCGATCGCTCCACAGCAAGAGCCCCGGGTTCCCGGGGGCCTTTGGTCAGCAGGTCCACGGCACTGTTGCATTGAGCCGGAACGCGCCGAGGCCGCTCAGCGAAGTGCGGAAGCCGCATGCCACCATCCCGTTGGCACCAGTCTCTGCAGGGCGCCGCGGGCGGCAGGACGCAAGGAGGTCGGTACCTGTGGTGACGGCATACATCCTCATCCAGACCGAGGTCGGCAAGGCGGCCCAGGTCGCCAAGGACATCGCCGGGATCAAGGGCGTGCGGCAGACCGAGGACGTGACCGGCCCCTACGACGTGATCGTGCGCGCCGAGGCGCGCAACCTCGACGAGCTCGGCAAGCTGGTGGTCGCGCGCGTGCAGGCGGTTGACGGCATCACCAGGACCCTCACCCGACTCCCCGGGCCCGTAGAGATCGCACACCGGGCCCGATTCGGCCGTGCCTCGGCTGACGGAAAGGAGATCCACCGATGACCACGGATCCGGCCCACGTCGGCGGTAGCTCGCGCAGGCGCGCAGGTCGTGTGACGACCGAAACGCGGGACCGGGTGCTCATGGTCGGCATCGACCGGGCTGAGAAACGCAACGCCCTGACAAGCGACATCCTCTCGGAGCTGGCAGCGGCATACGCCGAGTACGACGCCGATGACGACCTGCGCGCCGGGTTCGACCTCACCCAGTTGAAAGAAGCCGTTGACAGCGACGTGCTGGGCTTCGGCGAGGACAGGTTCGACCCGTTCGGGTTGTCCGGACGCCGCCTTTCCGGGGTCTCGAGATCGCGCTGAACGGCGACATCCTCGTCGCCGCAGAAGGGACGCTGCTCGGCCAACCCGAGGTCACGAGAGGTATCTTCGCCTTCGGCGGCGGTGTGATTCGCTGGCCGGAACGGGTCGGGTGGGGCAACGCTCAGCGTTACCTGCTGACGGGCGACACCCTGACGGCGGAGGAGCGATGCCCTCCGGGACCAGCTTCTGGACCAGACCGATGCGGTAGGCCTCGCTCGAGCGGGCCGCCGCCCTTGCGACGACCATCGCCCGAGCCGCGCCGCTCGGGATCAAGCATTCGCTCGCCGTGTCCCGGCTCGCGATGAACGCCGGACCGCTCGCAGCAACAAAAGCCACGGTCGAACGCAGACGCCAGGTGGTCAGGACCGACGACGCCGCCCGAGGGCCAGCAGGTACCGGCGGCCGGGCTGGTGCCGTGGGCGGCAGGCTGCCACGGCGGGCTGTCGGCTGGCGACGCAAGCGATATGGACCCGGGGTGCTGGGCGGTCAGCAGCCTGCGGGCAGGGCCCGCAGCCTGGCGAACGCGGCCGCCAGCTCCGCCGTCCTCCACCGGAGATCCTGGTCCTCAGGCATCAACTCCGGGTACTACGCCGCAAGACCGGCTGCCCCAGGTTCACTACGCTCGGTCGGGCCGTCCGCTACAGCGAGGATCCGTGACCGGGTCGTGTGCCCGGTCGCCCGACCATCTCAGACCCCCGCGGGCTCGCCGGACGCCGGCTTCTCCAGGATGACGATGGCGTTGTAGTCGGGGATGCCGGCCTGCGGCGACCGCCGGCGACGGTCGATGAGCCCCTCAGCCTCCGGCCAGTGAACCTGCAGGTTACCCGGCGTCACCGGCGCCAGCAGGGCCCGGCCGCGGAACTCGCCGTGGTCGCTTCGCAGTACGACCGGATCCCCGCTGGCCAGCCCTAGCCGCTCGGCATCCACCCGGCTGATCAGCACCGCCTTCCGCTCCGCGCCGGTCAGGCCGTCGGTCTGCTCGTGCACCATGCTGTTGAACTGCTTGCCGCGGCGGGTCGCCACCATGAACGACCCTTCCGGCAGCTCGATCCTAGGAAGTTTCACGACCGACCAGTGCGCCTTGCCGTCTGGAGTCGGGAACTTCCAGTCCAGGGCCAGGTGCCGGCCGCCGTACTGGAACTGGTCACCGAAGGACTTCAGGTGCTGGATCCCGTCGTAGATCGGGATCGACCGGGCGATGTCGGCCCGGATGTCGGACGTGCCGTCGAAGTGCACCAGGTCAGCCAGGTCCGGCCGCACGCGCTTGGCCAGCTCGACGAAGATCTCCCACTCCGGGCGGGCCTCGCCGATCCGCGGGCCGGGGATCTCGGGACTGAGGATGACCCGCCGCTCCGTCGAGGTCTCGGTGACGCCACCCGGCATCTCGTAGCGGGTCGCGGCCGGCAGCAGTACGACGGTGTCGGCTGGGTCGGTCAGCATCTGGCCGGACAGGACGATGTCGATGTGGACTCGCAGCGGGATGCGGGCCATCGCCTCGTCGACGTAGGCCGGGTCGGGCAGCACCTCACGGAAGTTGCCGCCCGAGCTGATCAGCACATCGAGGTTGCCGGCGTGGGCGGCGTCCAGCATCTGCGGGGCGGTCAGGCCCTTGCCCTTCCCCACCCTGAAGCCCCACAGCGCGGTGAACCTGCCGGTGTTCTCGTCGTCAAGGGCCAGCCCGCCAGGCAGGACCGTCGCGTAGGCGCCCATCTCGGCCCCGCCCTGCACCCCGGAGTGGCCGCGGATCGGCATCAGGCCACACTTGTCGCGGCCGACGAACCCCCTGGTCAGGCCGAGGTTGATGATCGCGCGGACATTGTCCTCACCGAACTCGTGCTGGGTGATGCCCATGCTCCACACCAGCACCGCGGTGCGGGCTTGGCCGAGCAGGCGCGCGAACGCCTCCATCTCGCTGCGCGGCACGCCAGCCTGTGCCTCCAGCTCCTGGAAGGACTGCACGTCCAGCGCCGCGCGGACCTCGTCGAGGCCGACGGTGTGGTTGGCGATGAAGTCCTGGTCGACCCAGCCGTCGGCGAGCATGACCTTGAGCGTCCCGTTGAGGAAGGCGATGTCGCCGCCGACGTTGACCAGGAAGAAACGGTCGGTGATCCTGGTGCCGAACACGGCGCTCTCAACGTTGCTCGGCACCCAGTACTTCCCCATGCCCGGCTCGCGGTAGCTGTTGACCGTCACCACCTTGGTGCCGGCCTTCTTGGCGTGGTACAGGTACTTCATCGCCACCGGCTGGCTGTTGGCGATGTTGGAGCCGATGAACACGACCAGGTCGCTGCCGACCCAGTCGCTGTACGAGCAGGTCGTCGCGGCCACGCCGATCGATCCTTTCAGGCCGAACGTGCTCGGGGAATGGCATACCCGGGCGGCGTTGTCGATTGAGTTGGTGCCCATGGCCCGTACGGCCTTCTGCGCTGCGTAGTAGTTCTCGTTGGGGGTGCCGCGGCTGGTCAGGTAGACGCCGAGGCGGTCGGGGGAGCTGGTCCGGACCCGCTCGGCGATCAGGTCGAGGGCCTCGTCCCAGCCGACGCGGGTGAAGCCGGGCTCCCCCTTGCGGCGGACCATCGGGTATGGGAGCCGGCCGAGGTCGCGCAGCTCGGCGCTGCGCTTGCGCTTGAGCTGGCCCACGTCGGCGAGCAGGCCGACGTCGAACGCTGGCATGGTGTTGAGGCGAAGCAGCCGCAGGCGGATGTTGCAGAGATGGACCTCCTCCATCGTCCAGTCGTGCATCCCCATCGTGCCCAGCGAGCAGCCGTCGCAGGTGCCCTGGGTGAGGATGCGCCAGGCATAGGCGGCGTTGTCGCGGTTCTCCTTGAACGCCCGCCAGAGCTCGCGGTAGTTGTTGGGCTTCTGCTGACCGATCCCGAACGGCTTGAGGCTGGCCCAGTTCGCCGGGTCGACACGCTTCTCACGCTTGTCGATTCTGCCCACCGTCGGCTCCTTCCCACTCGGCACGCCATACCGTAGAGCCGGCAAGGAACTCGTGCCTCGGTTCGCCGCAATCTGAGCAGAGTATGCGCGTCTGGGATACCCCGAGACTGACGCAGAGCGCAAGCGTCACGGCGCCGACAGGAGGTCCTGTGCCAGAGAACCTTGGACTCTAGGAGCCGTGCGCGGCCTGCTCCTCGAGCAGATCCGGCCCCTGCCACCCAGGCCGGTCCCGCTGCCACAGGCGGCCGACCTGAACCCGTAACCTCCCCAGCCATGCGACGCTGACGCCGAAAGCGCTGACGGCTTCCGCCTGTCGCCCGCGGTCGGTCTGAAGGCCGATCAACAGAACACGCAGACCGGCCGCCTCACCGAGGCCATGCTTGACAGCGTGTTCAACCGAGGATGGGAACTGCTCCAAGGCCACCGTCCGGCCCGGTAGCTCCGCTTGGGTTGGAAGCTCGACTTGTCGGGCTCAACTGCTAGGGTCCGCCAGGAAGGCGATCCCGCGTCAGGATTCGGCAATGGTTGTCGAGCGCGGGCGCCCGCTGGTTGGAAGATGGCAGCAGATGACCATCAACCTGGAACCGGGCCCAGCCAGGATTCCCGCGTTCCTCCGCCAGGAGATCGGCGTCGACCCCAACGACGCCGCCGTCATCCTGGACCTGGCCGCGATCGGCATCACCAACGGTGCATGGCGCAACAGCCAGGTCGAGGACTGGCACGGCGACGGCCGCATCTACGACGGCGGGATGCTCCGCACCAACGTCGCCACCACCAAACTCGTGCGCGAGGTGCTCGACGACCACCTCGGCGAGGTCGTCGACGACGAAGGCGACGTACTGTTCGCCACCGAGGATCTCGCTGACCTCGACAGCGAGCTCAGCGACGAGCTGTTCCTGGACATCTTCGAGCGGCTGTCTGATCCCGAAAGGGTCTTGCCTGATGGGCGCACCCTGCGCAAGCTCGCGGGCGAGGATCTCGACGGAGGCTCCCGAGGAGTTGTCCGAGGAGGGCGCGGAGTTCTGCGTCGATGCTGGCATCGGCTACATTTCCGAGCCGATCCGGGCATGGAAGGCCGCACATGGCCGGGAAGGGTGACCGGCACCGGCCTTGCCTCGGCCGGACTGCGATGATCAGACGGAAGCCGGGCCGATCGGTGCTCGCCCTCGCGCGGCAAAGGTCGGCCACAGCGCGACGTAGTACCCTTCGCCCCAACGCTGGCGCCCACGGCACGCTGGCGGCCAGTCGGAGGAGAAGGTCGGGAAGGAGCCAAAGCAGGATGAGCGTTCCGAGCGCGTCGTACTCGATCACGATGCGGGTCCACCTGGGATCGGACCCGCTCGGCATCGGCCGGATCACCACGGCGGTCGGCAAGGCCGCCGGCGCGGTGGTCGCGGTCGACATCGTCGAGTCGCACCCTGACCGGCTGGTCGTCGACCTCACGGTCAACGCCTCCGACGCCCGGCACGCGCAGGCGGTGACCGACGCCGTGGAGTCCGTCGGCAGCGCCCGCGTGCACAACGTGAGCGACCGCAAGCTGCCGTTTCTACACGACGCGGCGAACCCCGCCTGACCAAGAAGAGGAACGGCCAGTTCCGGCAGCGACTCGAGGCGAGCATCTCCGGATGGTCCGATATTGTTCCTAGTCTTCTCCGCGTGAGCACAACAGCTCCTGGTTAGCGCCGATCGTCACACAGCAGATTCGATCCCAGTTCAGGGAAACTCGAAGCGGAGGGTGCGACCGCCCCACCAGGGCACGGGGGTGATGGGGAGGTCGGCTTGGCGCAGGACGGGCGAGTAGGCGCGCCGGTTGAGGCGGACGACCAAGTGGTCGCCGTGGTTGACGATGACGCCTTCGGTGTCCAAGAAGCGGCGTTGCAGGGTGTCGGGGGTGGCGTCGTGGTAGCCGGGCAGGCGGCAGGCCAGGGCGGCGCAGACGGCGTCGGCGAGGACGGTGAGGACCACGTCGAGGTCGACGTTGAGCGCGACCGCGGAGGCGAGCGCGTCCAGGTGGAAGGCGCGGATGGCCTCGGCTAGGCGCTGTTCGATGGTCATGCGGCGGGCGTAGCGTTCGATGATGGTCTTGGCCTTGGTGTGGGCGTCGTTGGTGATGATCACGGTGGGCTCGTCGTGGCCGAGCCCGGTGATGATGAGTTGGCGGATGGTGCCGGGGTAGTTGGACAGTTTCACGGCGGGCTGGTCGCAGACCTTGGGGGTCTTGTAGCGGCCGGGTCGGTCCAGCCGGACGGTGGTGTAGTCGGTGGGGTCCAGGCCTGCGATGGTGCGTAGCAGTGCGGGGCTGCGCATGCGCAGGGTGATGAAGGTGATGCCGCGGGCGTCCAGTTCGCCCAGGACGGCCTGGGTGGTCAGGCGCTGGTCGAACACCAACTGTCCCGGGTCGGTGCCGGTCAGCGTTCGCCAGTAGTCGGCGAAGGCCAGCACCTCGCGGGCCTGGCTGGCCTTGGAGAGGTCGGCGTTGGCGAACACGAGGTTGTGGGTGGCGGCGTCCTGGGCGAAGAAGGTGAGCACGCTGCGGGTGCGCTGGGAGCGTTTGGGCACGTAGTGGCGCTCCAGCGCGGGGTCTTGGCCCCAGTGCTGGATGGCGTGGAAGTCCAGGTCAAAGTCGGCCCCGTCGACCAGCCCGTGGGCGGTCATGGCCTTGGCCAGGGCGGACAGGAAGCGCTGTTGGCGGGGGTGGTCGAGCCGGTAGCTATAGGTGCGCAGCGCAGTGGTCTTGGGGATCGAGCCCAGCCCGGCGAACAGGCCGGCGCCCACGTCGGCGGCGATGTCGTCGACGTGGCCGACGCGGCGTAGCCCGACCAGCTTGGTGGCCAACAGCGACAGCAGGTATCTGGTGGCGGGGATGTCGCGGGTGCCCGGGTAGCCGGCATGGGCGACCGCAGCGGGCAGGTCCAGGGCGGCCAGGTCGGGGATCGCCAGCAGCAGCCCCGCGAAGCGGGTGTGGATGCGTTGGGGCAGGGTGTCGAAGTCCACGATGCCGGCACGGGGGAGCCGGTCACGGCGGGTTGGGACGCCGCGGGCGTGGTCGGGGCGGCGCCACAGCCGCGGGAACCCCTCCCCGGTCAGGATCTGGTTGATCCCGGTGCGGTTGAGCGGGGTGCCGTCTTGGCGGAGCACGACGGCGATCTCGTCGATCGACAGGCCTTGGCGGCGCAGTTGGACCACGCGGGGTCAGGCGGCCTGGGTGGCGGGGGCGTGTTTTGGTCCTGGCTTGGGCGTGGTGAAGAAGTCGCGCCGGCCGGCGCGAAAGTCGCGCGCCATGGTCTGCACGCTTTGGGGGTTGTAGCCGAAGGTGTCGGCGGTCTCGGTGGCGGTGCGGCCCTCCAGCAGGTAGGCGCGGAGCGCCTCGTAGCGGCGCTGGGTGGGGTGGTTGGGGTCGGCAAAGAACTCCCCACCCGGCCGTGCTGGGGTCGGTTTCGATGACTGCTCCATGTCGATAGTTGACTTCTTCGCTGGGTGGGGGTCAAACGCGCGTCTGGGTGTGAGGTCCGTACCAGGCAGCCTTGCTGTGCTCTTGGTTGCTGCCGGCTCGTGGCTGACGGGATGGGCCTGGGCACCCGGCGGGAGAGTCAGTCCCGAGATCGGTCACGAGTCAGCTAAACCAGGCCCGCCACCTAGTCCAGGACGACTGCGGGAGCACACAACCGCCCGCATCCACAGCCAGCACAGGGCTCACACCACTGCGTGAGCCCTGGCGCGAAACCAAGATAAGGTCCACACGACTTTGACGATCGGAGGGTCCCTAGCACATGGAGCTCCGCTACACGCGTCAGCAGACCGCCAGAGGGTCGCGTCCGGACGCAACGGTCGGCGATACGTGGTACCTGCTGAAGAACGTCTCGCAGCTTCGGCTCACCTACCAGATCCGACTGCTGACGTTTGGTGCCATGCAGTCGCGTGCCCGCCTAGTGGTCCGCGTCCCCAAGGTGTGTCGGCTCTCGCCGCCCTTGCGTGCGTTCGTGAAGGAGCACAAGAAGATCCTGACGATCGAGCGGGTGTCCTGATGGGTCTCTACCTCTGCGTGTTCGACGGTACCGACGAGGACAACGAGCTGGAGGGGGTGGAGGTCGGGTCCTATGCCGACTTCCACTCCTTCCGCAAGACGGTGGCCGAGTGCCTTGAGAACGGTGAGTGGGGAAGCCGGTTCCCGGTGGTGATGGGCCATCACGACTGTGACGGAGTCTGGACCGCGGCGGACGCCGCCACGCTGGAACGCGAGCTGCTCGACATCCGAGCCGGGCTCGCACAACTTCCGCCGGTGCCCTTCCCGGCCGGATGGCAGGCCGAGGTATCCAGGCCACAGGGCCTGCGGCCGGGGTCCTTGGCGGCCTGCTTCATCGACGTGGACGGAGAGCCGCTCATCGACCGCCTCCTCCAGCTCACCCGAGTCGCCCAGCGCCAGAGCCTGGACATTCATTTCCAGTAGGCCCAGTTCTTGGGTCCGTGTCGAACTAGGGTCCCGCGCAGCAACGTCTTCTCCCCAGCACGAACCCGCGCAGGTCCGTCACGTTCTCCAGGCAAGGTTGTCGAGCGGGACCCCGACGCTCTCAGGGAGTAACCCCGTTGCTTCCCCGTTTGTGTGGGTTTGTGTTGAGCGCATGACTGCCTGCCCTGAACTGGGATCGAATCTGCTGTGTGACGATCAGCGTTAGGCGCCCGTCCGTACCGGCCCCGTTGACAAGGAGAAGCGCGATGAGCGATGGCATCCGGCCCTTCCGCATCGAGATCCCCCAGGCCGATCTCGACTACCTGCACGACCGGCTCGCCAACGCCCGCTGGCCCGGCGAGCTGCCCGGCGTGGGGTGGACCCGCGGCGTACCGCTGGACTATCTGAAGGAGCTCGCCGAGTACTGGCGCACGCAGTACGACTGGCGCGCCCAGGAGGCGCGGCTCAACCAGTACCCACAGTTCGCTACCGAGATCGACGGCCAGCGCATCCACTTCCTGCACGTCAGATCCGGCCGGGCCGACGCCAAGCCGCTGCTGATCACGCACGGCTTCCCGAGCTCCGTCGCCGAGTTCCTGTACCTGATCGAGCCGCTGGTCAATCCGGCCGCGGGCCAGGCCTTCCACGTCGTCGCGCCGTCCCTGCCCGGGTACGCCTTCTCGGCCCCGCTGGCCGCGACCGGCTGGGCGATGGGTCGCACCGCACGCGCCTGGGTCGAGCTGATGCGCCGGCTCGGCTACGAGCGGTACGGCGTGCACGGCGGCGACATCGGCGCCGGCGTGTCCGCCATGGTCGCCGGCCTCGACGGCGGGCACGTGATCGGCGTGCACGTGGTGACCGATCCGCTGACCGCCGCGAACACCGCTACCTTCCTGCCCGGGATGGCCGACCGGCTCGACGAGAACGACCCGGTCGACAAGCTGATCCTGGACCGGATGGACGCGTTCAAGAAGGAAGGTTCCGGCTACCTGGCGATCCAGAACAGCCGGCCGCAGACCATCGGCTACGGCCTGGTCGACTCACCGCTGCTGCAGCTGGCCTGGATCGCCGAGAAGGTCCACGAATGGACCGACCTGCCGGTCGACCGCGACCAGCTCCTTACCACGGTCAGCCTGTACTGGTTCACCGGCTCCGGCGCCAGCGCCGCGCACACCCTCTACGAGCAGGCGCACTCGTCGGACTGGGGCGCGCCGCCGACCGTACCGCAGGGCTTCGCGGTCTTCGGCGCCGACCAGACGGTCCGCACGCTGGTCCCCGCGCCCGCCGACGCGCACTGGACCGAGTTCCAGCGCGGCAAGCACTTCCCGGCGATGGAGGCCCCCGCTGAGCTGGCGGCGGACCTGCAGGCCTTCTTCGGGCCGCTGCCGTGACCGATGTCCTGAGCCAGCGTGGTCTCAACCGGGCCACGCTGGCTCGCCAGTACCTGCTGGAACGCGCGCCCGCACGGGCGATCGACGCGATCGAGCACCTGGGCGGGATGCAATCCCAGGCGCCGCTCGCCCCGTACGTGGGACTGTGGACCCGCCTGCAGGACTTCGCGCCGGACGAGCTGTCGGCCCTGACCGAGGAACGTCGGGTGGTACGGCTGCACTTGATGCGCAACACCGTGCATCTGGTCAGCGCGCGCGACTGCCTGGACTGGCGCGCGTTGTTCTACCCGCTGCACGCCGCCGAGTTCAGCGCGCACTTTCGCCGCGGTACCGAGGCAGTGGACCGGGACGCGCTGCTCAGGCAGGCAAAGCGGCTGCTGGAGGAGCAGCCGCGGACCCGCAGCGAGCTCGGCAAGCTGCTCGCGGAACGCTGGCCGGGCGCCGATCCGAGCGCGCTGGCCTACGCGGCGACGCATCACATCGCGCTGTGCCAGGTGCCACCACGAGGCATCTGGGGCAAGAACGGTCCTGCGGCATGGGCACCGGTGGAGAGCTGGCTGGGCGCGCCGCTGCGCTCAGTGCCGGTGGATGCGCTGGTCCTGCGCTATCTCGGCGCATTCGGTCCGGCGAGTGTCGCTGACATCCAGTTGTGGTCCGGGCTGACGCGGCTGGGCGAGGTAGTAGGGCGGTTGCCATTGCGGACGTTTCGCGCAGAGGCGGGGCAAGCGCTGCATGACCTACCCGACGCGCCGCGGCCTTCTGAGGACATGCCCGCCCCGCCGCGCTTCCTGCCCGAATACGACAACCTGCTGCTGTCACACAAGGACCGCAGCCGAGTGATCCTCGACAACCGCTCCGTGCCGCTCCCGCCGGGTAACGGCGCGACGGCCGGTACCTTCCTGGCCGACGGCATGTGGCAGGGCACCTGGCAGATCCGCGACCAAACACTGCGCATCCAGCCGTTCACCAAGCTGCGCCGCGCGGACCGCGACGCACTGCTGACCGAGGCCGCACAGTTGTGCGCTTTCGTTGCCCCCCAAGCCAAGTACGACATAGTCTTCAACAACCCGTAGTAGGTCGCTGGTCGGTTCGTCGATCGTCGCGGACCCACTCCCCGCAGCGGTCGGTGCTGCCCGGGGCCGTGGCGGCGTTGCTGCTGTACCTCGCGGCGGCGGTGAGCGGCATGCCGCACCGGTATGGCGCCACTGCGGGTCGGGGTAGGCTTCCTGTAAACCCCGACGCCAGAGGAGCCAGATGGGCATTCCGAGCGCCTCCTACTCCATCACCATGCGGGTGCACCTGGGCGCCGACCCGCTCGGCATCGGCAGGATCACCACCGCGGTCGGCGAGGCAGCCGGGACCGTGGTCGCCGTCGACATCGTCGAGTCCCACCCCGACCGCATGGTGGTGGACCTCACCTGCAACGCCCGTGACGATGACCACGCCGAGCAGATCACCCAGGCCGTCGACCGCCTGGACGGCGTAAAAACCCATAAGGTCAGCGACCGCACCTTTCTCCTCCACCTCGGCGGCAAGCTCGAGGTCACGCCCAAGGTGCCGCTGCGCACCCGCGACGACCTGTCCATGGCCTACACGCCCGGCGTCGCCCGGGTCTGCCGCGCCATCGCCGAGAACCCCGAGGACGCACGCAAGCTCACCATCAAGCGCAACACGGTCGCGGTGGTCACCGATGGCTCGGCTGTGCTCGGCCTCGGCAACATCGGCCCGGCCGCCGCCATGCCGGTGATGGAGGGCAAAGCGGTCCTGTTCAAGCAGTTCGGCGGGGTCGACGCCTGGCCGGTGGCGCTGGCGACCCAGGAGACCGACGAGATCGTCCGCGCCGTCGAGCTGATCGCCCCCGCCTACGGCGGGATCAACCTGGAGGACATCGCCGCAC
>WNFU01009626.1_pt1 | contig 11919 bp, 9 predicted proteins | sample 5400121 | NCBI WGS metagenome assembly WNFU01 (sample SAMN13153360, study PRJNA577476) | soil metagenome | isolation source: 100 cm soil or saprolite under grassland replicate 1 | place: USA:California | collected 2016-06-15 | reverse complement strand
AAATCGGTGCGGTCGAGATTCGATACGACATCGCGATCGACGACGAAGGCGCGTCCGGACAGCTCGTGGCCTTCGTAGAGGATCGCGCGCGACCCGTTGCCCCACGAGGCGACCGGCGGACCGCCTCCGCCGCCGCCCAGCGGCCGGGCCGAGCTCACGCGCGCCGACACGCCGCCGAGATTGTTCCATTGGCCCGGCCGCACGACTTCGCAGTCGCCCTGGAACTGCGCCTCGGTGCAAAGCTGCCAGTTGCCGCCGTAGACGACCGCGGAGCGCGCGCTGTCGTTGAAGCCGATGCCCTCGAAGTTGACGACGGGCGCATCGAGCGTGACGCTGCGGCCGGACAGATTCGGCTGTCCATACAGCACGATGCGCGATTGGCCACCCTGGGCGGTCGGTGGGACCGGCGGCGGCCGAGTGCCGGTCGTCCAGCCGAGGTCGCGGATCGACGAGACGGTGTCGTTCAATCCCATCGAGGAAAGCGACGGGTAATCGCCGCTCGAAAGCGTCACGCAGCGACCGCGGAAGTACGCATCGCTGCAAAGCTGCCAGCTGCCGCCGTGGATGACGACCGACGACGCGCGGTCGTTGAAGCCGACATTGGCGAGGTCGGATACCGACTGCGTCGCGGTGAAGCGGCGCCCACCGTAGCCCTCGCGTTGATAGAGCGTGATGTCCGCGGTTGCGAGCGTCGCGAACGCGACGAGCACTGCGGCCGCTGCCGTGCGTATCCACACCGAGTGCATCATCGCCTCCTCGTCGTCTGTCGCCAGCTTAACGTTCGACCGGCGATCTGCGGCGACCGATCCCGAACGCGCTTCGTGGCCTGCGGCGCGCATGGGTCGGGGTCGATTCTACCCGGCAGCGGCGGCGTGGCCTGCCCGGGTCGGGCGCCCGCACGGGCGATTGGTGCCGGGTCTCGCCCAAAAAAGCTTATGATTGAAGCATTTGGGGCGCCAATCCCAGCGGGCTTGATCCTTGCTTTTGGCTTCCGGGATGGGACCGAAGCGCTCGCCGGAGGGCACTCGGCGGCGGCGGTCGCGTTGCGCGCTCGAACAACATCTCGCCTCAGGGCGAAGGCAGAACTGCGATTGCGCTGACCCGCCGCGAACATGGCCCTGACACGCTCGCTCAGCCGGATCGACCTCGCCACCGTTCAGGAGGCCGTGGGCGACACGCTCGCGCGCGACCTGTCGGCGCTGTCGCAGCGCAAGCTGAACGCGCTCGGGCTGCCCCTCGCGTACATCGACCGTCATCAGCGCTATCGCTTCGTCAACAAGGCGTTTCTCGATTGGTCGGCGAAGCGAGCCGAAGAGATCGTGGGCCGCGAGGAGATTCAGGTCGCCGGTCGCGACATCTACCAGCTCTACGAGGCGTACATCAGCGCCGCGCTCGACGGCGAGCGCACCGGCTTCGAGCGGCAATTGATCGTCGCCGGACGCCCGCCGATCTGGATTCGCGTCGACTACTACCCGGACCGCACGCCGCAGGGAAGCGTGCGCGGCTTCCTCGTCACGTATTCGGACATCGATCACCAGAAACGGTTGGAGCTCGAGGCCGGGCAGCGCGAGCATCGGCTGCGCCTGGTGACCGACAGCGTCGGATCGCCGATCCTCTATTTCGACCGCCAGCTCAAGGTGCGCTTCGCGAACCGGCCGTTCGGCGAATGGCTCGGTGTGGCCGGCGACGATCTGCTCGGCCGCGGCGTGCGCGACATTCTGTCCGGCGACGCATTCGCCGAGATGCAGGCGTATATCGAGCGCGCATTCGCGGGCGCAACGGTGTCCTACGAGCGGCGCGACCGTCATGCGAGCGGCGAATCGCGCTGGGTGCGCGTGTCGCTATTCCCCGACCGCGAGCTCGGCGGCCGTGTCGGCGGTGCATTCGCCGTCATGACGGACATCGAGGACGACGTCCGCGTACGCGAAGCGATAAAGGCGCAGCAGGCGCAGCTGCGGCTTTTCGCCGACAACATCCCGGGCCCGATCGCCTACCTCGACCGCTCGCTCAAATACACATTCGTCAACCAGTCGTTCGCGAACTGGGTGTGCCGTCCGCAGGACGAGATCTACGGCCGCACGCCGTTCGACGTGCTGCGCGGCGACGTCGCGTCGTTCCTGCGGCCGATTCTGAAGCGCGCTCAGGACGGCGAGAACGTCGAGTACGAGCGCATCGGCACGGCGGCCGACGGAGCGCGGCGCTGGATGCATGGCCGCGTCGCGCCGGACCTCGACGCGGCGGGCAAGGTGCGCGGGCTCTACTGCACCGAATACGACATCCACGACCTGAAGCAGACCGAGCAGGCGCTCGCCGCGCGCGAGGAGCAGCTGCGCCTGTTCACCGACAACATCCCAGAGCCGGTCGTGTATCTCGACGGCGAGCGCCGCTACGTGTTCGTCAACGAGGCATTCCTCGCGCTGTACGGGCTCGAGCGCGACCAGGTGATCGGCAAGCGCGCATACGAAGTGCTCGGCATCGAGGCCTCGCAGTCGCACGGCCCCGGCCAGGAGCGGCTGTTCGACGCGCAGGCGATCACCACCGAGCGCGCGGTCGTCGATGCGCAGGGCCGCACGCGCTGGATCCGCGCGCGCTGCGTGCCGGACCTCAACTTCGACGGCACGGTGAAAGGCGAGTACGTCGTCGGCCATGACATCACCGACCTCAAGCTCGCGCAGGACGCGCTTGCCGCGCGCGAGTCGCAGCTTCGCGCGATCATGGACGGCGTGCCGGCGCCGGTCGCCTACATCGACCGCGAAGAGCATTGCCATTACGTCAATCGCACGTTCCTCCAGTACTTCGGATTGACGGCCGAGCAGGTCGCCGAGCTGCGGCTGCGCGACGTCGTCGGCCACGGCATCTACCAGAGCGCGCAGGCGATGCTCTCGCGCGCGCTCGAAGGCGAATCGACCGCGTTCGACCGCCTGGTGCCCGGCGCGAGCGGCGTGCGCCGCTGGATGACGATCCGCGTCGTGCCCGACGCCGGCCCGTCGGGCGAAGTGCACGGCGCGTTCGTGCTGATGAACGACATCCACGGCCTGAAGCAGGCGCAGGAAGCGTTGCGCGCCTCCGAGGCCGAGCTGCGGCTCATCATGGATAACGTGCCTGCGCGCGTGTCGTACATCGATCGCGATTACCGCTACCGCTTTCTCAACCGCCACAACGAGGAATGGCTCGGCGAGAGCCGCAAGGAGCTTGCCGGCCGCCGCATTGGCGAAGTCGTCGGCGAAGAGCGCGCACGCCAGCTGCAGCCGCTGCTCGACAAGGTGCTGCTAGGGGAGGTCGTGTCCACCGAGATGCTGCTCGCGCAGCCGTCGGGCGAGGCGCGCTGGGAGCAGATCCACTACGCGCCCAACCGCGACACCGAAGGGCACGTGATCGGCATCTACGCGGTGCACACCGACATCCACGACCAGAAGCGCAACGAAGACGCGCTGCGCCGCGCGAACTGGATGCTCTCGTCGCACATCAACAACACGCCGCTTGCGGTGCTGGAGTGGGACCGCGACTTCCGGCTCGTCCGCTGGTCGCCGCAGGCGGAGAACATCTTCGGCTGGCGCGCCGAGGAAGTGCTCGGCATGCCGATCACCGGCAATCAGCTGGTGGACGAGTCGGACCGCGAGTCAGTGGCCTCGATGCTCACGAAGCTGATGAGCGGCGAGGAGCCGCGCGCGACCGGCCTTACGCGCAACCACCGCAAGGACGGCGAGACGATCTGGTGCGAGTGGTATCACTCGTGCCTGCTCGATGACCAGGGCCGGATCGTGTCGATCCTGTCGTTCGTGCAGGACGTGTCGTCACGAATCCAGGCCGAGGAGCGGCTTCAATACATGGCGACGCGCGACGCGCTGACGGGTCTGCCCAACCGGCTGCTGCTGCACGAGCGACTCGCGCAGGCGATCGCGCAGGCGAAGCGCAACGGGCGGCGCGTCGGCGTGCTGTTCATCGACCTCGACCGGTTCAAGAACGTCAACGACACGCTCGGCCACCGCATCGGCGACGAGCTGCTGAAGCACGTGACGCAGGCGCTGTCGCTCGCGCTGCGCGAAACGGACCTGCTCGCGCGTCTTGGCGGCGACGAATTCATGGTCATCGTCGAGGACTTCGACGACCCGGCCGTGCTCGGCCGCATCGCGCAAAAGCTGCAGGATGCGGTCGCGCAACCGTTCCAGATCGAGGAGCACGACATCTATGTGACGTCGTCGATCGGCATCAGCGTCTATCCCGACGATTCGGACGATCCCGAGCAGCTGCTCAAGCACGCCGACGTCGCGATGTATCGCTCGAAGGAGCTCGGCCGCAACACCTACCAGTTCCTCGACGCCGATCTCGCCGAGCGGCGGGCGAAGCAGCACACGCTCGAAAGCGCGCTGCGCGCGGCGCTCAAGGACGGGCTGCTGCGCCTCCATTACCAGCCGGTGATGCGCGTGGCCGACCGCGTGGTGATCGGCGCCGAAGCGCTGCTGCGCTGGAACGATCCCGAGCACGGCAACATCCCGCCGCAGGTGTTCATCCCGCTCGCCGAGGAATCGGGGCTCATCCACTCGCTCGGCGAATGGGTGCTGCGCTCGGCCGCCCAGCAGTGCGTGAGCTGGCGCAAGGCCGGGCTGCCGCTCACGATCTCCGTCAACCTCTCCGCGCGCCAGTTCTACCGCGAGGATCTCGCGCAGCGGATCAGCGAGATCGTGCGCGAAGTCGGCTGCGAGCCGTCATGGATCGAGCTCGAGGTTACGGAGACGAGCCTGATGCACGACCTCGATGCGATCCGCCGCGTGCTGCACCGGTTGCGCGATGAAGGGTTCACCGTCGCGATCGACGACTTCGGCACCGGCTATTCGTCGCTCACGCACTTGAAGCACTTCCCGATCGACACGCTCAAGATCGACATCTCGTTCATCGCCGATCTTGAAACCGATCCGGGCGACGCCGCGATCACCGAAGCCATCATCGGGCTCGCCAAAGGCCTCGGCCTCAAAGTCGTCGCCGAAGGCGTGGGCACGCGTGCGCAGCTCGAATTTCTCGATCAGCGCGGCTGCCAATACTTCCAGGGCTTCTGGGTCAGCAAGCCGCTGCCCGCGGAAACCTTCGAAGCGTTCGTGCGCGCCGGGCTCGTGACGAAGCATTAACAGCGCACACGATGTCATCCCGAGGCCAAGCCGAGGGATCTGCTTTCCGTTCGACAGCAGATTCCTCGCTGCGCTTGGAATGACACAGGTGCGCCGTCAGGCGCCGCCGATGCCCTCGATCACCGTGCCGGTTCCCCCGCACGTCTCGCACGGCTTGCCGTTGAGCTTCCCGCTACCCGAGCAGTCGGGACAAAGCGCTTCGCCCGTGCCCGGCGTTCCGGGGGGCGCGACGTCGCCGGGATTGAGCCCGCCTTGGCCGGGATGATGTCTCGGATGTTGTTGCATGCGTTCCTCCTCGCATCGACGATGCCAGCTTCAGAGACGCTACACCGGGAAGCGGCGCTGCGCTGTCAGACAATGGAGCAAGATTCGAGCAATCGCGACACGCGCGTGTCGTTCGATTCGGACCTCCGAACCGGGCGAGGTGACCGCCGGAGGCGCGGCGTACGTCGGCGTCCGTCAGAGCGTCGTGAGCCAGCGGCCGATCGCCTGTGCAGGCTCCGTCCAGCGGCGCTCGAGCATCATCATGTGCGCAAGGCCGGGCAGTATCGTCGCGTCGACGCCGTGGTGCGCAGCGGTTGCGTGCACATCGTCGGGCGTGCAGACGCGATCGCCTTCGACGCCGAGCACGAGCACCGGCGTGCCGCCGCGCTCGGGCAGCTGCCAGTGCAGGCGCAGCGAAAGGTCGAGCAGCGCGCGCGGCGATTCGACGCCCAGATGCATCGTCGCCTCGACCATCAACGCCGGCGCGACGTCGTCGCTGAAGTAGAACGGGCGCAGTGTTTCGAGCACGTGCGACGAAAGCTTCGACGGGTCGAGCATCGCCATCTGCATCAGATAATCGGGCCGCTCGGTCGCGAGCCGCGCGGCCATCGTCAGCAGCCCCGAGGGCGGCAGCGGCGCGAGCAGCGCGGCGGCGGGCACCGGTCGGGTCGCGAGCAGCCGCTCGACGACGGCGGCACCCATCGAGTGTCCGATCAGCACCGGCGGCGCCGGCAGCATCGCCGCCACGCGCTCGACGTCGGCTGCGTAGTCGTCGAGACCGGCGATGAACAGGCTCTCGCGGCCGCCGGACGCGCCATGGCCGCGCAACGACAGCGCGTACGACGGATAACCGTTTTCGGCGAACCACGGAAGGAAATGCGGGTCCCAGCACCAGCTGTCGCAATAGCCGCCGTGCACGAACAACAACGGCGGCTTCGGTGCGACTTTGCCGCGGCCGTTGCGGCTTCGCGTTGTGCTGTTGGCTCGCGCAGGCAGCCGCGATCGAACCTCGAGATGGACTTCAGCGGGAAGCATCGTCGCGTGTGTTTCTCGGGTCGCAAACGCACGGCGAAGCGCGATCGCGGCTCGTGCTACGATGCCGCCCCCGGCTCCGTTCCATGATCGCGGTCGCGAAAAAAGCTGCCATTCTGCCAGAAGCCTGCGCGCGTCCTCAGGTCGTCTACGACGCGGCGTGCCGCCGCTGCGAGCGACTCGCCGCGTTCCTCGACGACGTGCACGCCGAGTATCCATCGTATTTCTGCCGGCCGGTGCCGCCGTTCGGCGCACCCGACGCGCCGCTCGTGATCGTGGGTCTCGCGCCCGGCATGCACGGGGCGAACGCGAGCGGGCGCCCGTTCACCGGCGACTATGCGGGGATCCTGCTCTATGCAACGTTGCACGCGTACGGATTCGCGTCGCGGCCGATCGCGACGTCGCGCGACGACGATCTCGTGCTGCACGGATGCCGGATCACGAACGCGGTGAAATGCCTGCCGCCGGCGAACAAGCCGCTGCCGATCGAGGTTCGCAACTGCAATGATTATCTTGCGGCCGATCTCGCGGCTGTGCCGCACGGCGGCGCGGTGCTCGCGCTCGGGCGCATCGCGCACGAGGCGGCATTGCGTGCGCTCGGAGCGCGGCCGCGCGAATTCCTGTTCGCGCACGCCGCGAAGCACGCGGTTGCACGCAGCGTCACGCTCTTCGACAGCTATCACTGCAGCCGCTACAACACGAACACGGGCCGGCTGACGCCGTCGATGTTCCACGCGGTGTTCGACGCGATCATCGAGTATCTCGGCCGCGCGCGGCCGTCGGGGCGGCACCGTGTCTAAGGTGCCGCGCCTTTCGAGCGTGACCACGCCCGGCGTTGCGCCGCCCGAGCGCAACGCAGAGCCTGACGCGGTCTTCGATGCGCGCGAGCTGATCGGGTCGCTGCCGCATCGGCCCGGTGTTTATCGGATGTTCGATGCGGCGGGCGACACGCTTTACGTTGGCAAGGCGCGCGATCTGAAGAAGCGCGTCGCCAATTATTTCCAGAAGGGCGCGCACGAGACGCGGATCGCCGTGATGATTGCGCAGGTCGCGCGCGTCGAGACGACGGTCACGCGATCGGAAGGCGAAGCGCTGCTGCTCGAGAACAATCTGATCAAGGCGCTCGAGCCACGCTACAACATCCTGTTCCGCGATGACAAGAGTTATCCGTACGTCTGCATAACGGGCGAGAAATTCCCGCAGCTTCGCTTCCACCGCGGCAAGCTCGATCGCATGCATCGCTACTTCGGACCGTTTCCGAGCGCCGGCGCCGTGCGCGAAGGCATGGCGCTGCTGCAGAAGGTGTTCCAGCTGCGCACGTGCGAGAACACGGTGTTCGCCAATCGCTCCCGGCCGTGCATGCTGCACCAGATCGAGCGCTGCAGCGCGCCCTGCGTGGGCTTCATCAGCGAGGGCGACTACGGCGAGGACGTCGCGAGCGCGCTCATGTTCCTGCAGGGCAAGACGAGCGAGGTGCTGGCACAGCTGTCCGCACAGATGGAAGCGGCAAGCGGCGCACTCGAGTTCGAGCGCGCGGCGCGCATCCGCGACAAGATCACACGATTGAACACGCTGCAGTCGCGCCAGTTCGTCGAGAGCGCGACCGCCGGCGACATCGACATCGTCGCCGCGGCGACCGAGCGCGGGCTCGTCGCCGTCAACGTCGTCATGGTGCGCGGCGGCCGCCACGTCGGCGATCGCACGTTCTTTCCCCGGCACGCCGATGCCGATGCGCTGCCGGATGTACTTCCGGCGTTCCTTGCGCAGCATTACGTCGAGCGGCCGGTGCCGCCGACCATCGTCGTGTCCGACGCCGCAGACACCGATGCGCTCGCCGACGTGCTCAGCGCGCAGGCAGGCCAGAAAGTGCAGATCACCGACAACCCCGGCGGCGAGCGGCGCGTATGGGTTTCGATGGCATACCAGAACGCGCAGTTCGCGATTCGCCAGAAGCTCGCGCAGAAAGCGACACAGGAAGACCGGCTTGCAGCGCTTCAGCAGGCGCTTGCGTTGCCCGACAGCGCGCAGCGGATCGAGTGCTTCGACGTGTCGCACACGATGGGCGAGCGCGCCGTCGCCTCGTGCGTGATCTTCGACCGGCTCGCGATGCAGACGAGCGAGTACCGGTACTTCAACGTGCACCCCGAGCAGGCCGGCGACGATTACGCCGCGCTGCGCGAAGCGCTCACGCGCCGCTGTGCGCGCATCGTTGCGGGCGAATATCCGGCGCCCGATCTTCTCGTGATCGATGGCGGCAAGGGACAGGTCGCGGTCGCCTCCGAGGTGCTCGCCGAGCAGGGGCTGCACACGACGCGGCTGATCGGCATCGCGAAGGGGCCGCAGCGCAAGCCCGGCGACGAGGACATCGTGTTTCCCGACCGGGCCGAACCGCTGAATCTTCCGTCCGACCATCCCGGCCTCCACCTGCTGCAGCAAATCCGCGACGAAGCGCACCGCTTCGCGATCCAGGGGCATCGCGCCCGGCGTGCGAAGGCGCGCACGACATCGTCGCTGCAGCAGATCGAAGGCATCGGCACAACGAAGCGAAAGGCTCTACTTTCCCACTTCGGCGGATTGAGGGGCGTCGCCGCAGCGAGCGTCGATGATCTTGCGCGCGTTCCCGGCGTGTCGCGCGCGCTCGCCGAACGGATCTTCGCCGCGCTGCACTAGGCCCTGTCTAGACGCTCGATTGACGTCGGCGCGCGCTGACAACAAGTCGCATCCGCGGCCGACAGCCAGCGGATCGAATGCCGTAGATCCTGACGAAGGCATCCGACAAGGAGTCTTCGATGGGCCTGACCGAAGAGGCTGTACCTGCCTACAACGCTGTGCACCCGATCGATCCGGTCGAGCGTCCGTCAGCCGAAGAGTCCGAGTCTGCGCGCCGGACTGCGCATGCGTTCATTCCGGTCGGGCGCTCGTGGCGTCCCGGACCTGCATCCCAGCAGGGCCGCTGGGGCTACATCCTCGCGTGGGCGCTCGGCGTACCGATCCCGATCCTGATCATCATCTATCTGCTGCGCGGCTGACGCCGCGCTGGGCGCGGGCGTCAGTGCGACGAAGCCGATACGCGCGACAGCACGGCTTCGCACTCGGCAAACGGCGTCGAATCGATCGCGAACGCGATCGCACCTCGGACCTCGCGATTCGCGCCAACGAGCGGCACCGCCGTCATGCGCAGCGTGTGCTTCGTCCCGTTCGCGGCCGCCACTTCCAGCTCGACGTCGGTCACCGCGCGCCGTTCAGCGATGCATTGGCGGATCGGCGGCCAATCGCGATCGCCGGCCGACAGCGCCCGTGCGGCGCCGTTGCAGCGGATGTCCGGACGATCGGATCCGCGCGCGACCCATACGGGAAACGGCAGGTGGCGCAACAGCGCGTCGAGCTCGTCGGTACGCTCGCGCAGCGCGCGTTGTGCGCGCGTCCGCTCGCTGACGTCGATCGCGAAGCCTCCGATCCACGTCCGGCCGTCGGCGCCGATCGGGAAGCGCACGTCGACGTAGCGGCGTCCTTCGCCGGGAACATCGATCGTGCATTCGCCGTCGTCGCCGTTGCGCGCATCGGCGAGCGCCTCGCGCCAGCCTGACGTGCGCCGGCCGGCGTCGTTGACGAAAATCATCTCGCCGTTCTCGGCGACGATGTACGCGGGGAACGGCAGCTCGCCGATGAATGCCGCGAATTTGCGCTCGGCAAGCTCGAGACTGCGTTTCGCGGCGACCGCGATCGATTCCGCCTGCTGTGCGGTCTTCACGAGCCGCCCGCGCTCGCGATCGGCGCGCCGTGCACGACTTGCGTCGCGAACGATGGCCACGCCGCCGAGCAGCGACCCGGTGTGCGAACGCACGGGCGTCAGCGTGAAGTGAACGACGCACTTGATGCCGTCTCCCGTTGCGAGCATCACAGCCTCGGCGGGCGACAGCACGTGCCCGCTTGCGAGCGCATCGCGAACCCGCGACGATAAGTCGATCCGGTCGTGCTCGGCGGCGAGCGGCAATACGTAGTCGATCCGCCGGCCGAGCGCGTCGGCCGCGCTGCGTTGCGTCAGGCGTTCCGCAGCGGCGTTCACGAACCGGACCCGGCCGTCCGTGTCCGCGGCGACGACGGCTTCGTCGAGCGCCTGCAGCGTCGATTCGTACCAGCTGCTCTGCTCGAGCATCCGCGCGCGCAGCGCCTCGCGCGCCTCGCGCGCATCGTCGCGCTCGCGCGCACGCAGTCGCGCGAGCCGCGCGAACGAGCGCATGCGATCGCGCTCGCGCGGAAGGCGGCCGAGCGCGGCGGCGATCAGCATGCCGGTCACGACGAACAGCGCCACGGCGAGCGCATCGTGAGATAGAACGGCGCGTGCGCGGCCGCCGGGCCGAGCGCTGCGGCGAGCGGCGGCGCGACGAGCGCGGCGGTGCCTGCGAGCGTGAGCGCGGCGACGAGCCGGGCGGCGCCGTCGATCCAATCGAAGCGCCCCGCGCCATTTCGGTACGAATGGGATCGGCTCGCCTCATTACGCGAAACATTTGCCGCTTTGACACGGGTGTCGACGGGCGTCATCGCTAGTCGGCATGCATCTTGCAAAAAGCGTGCTGGACTCAAAGCCACGTCGCGATGGTGGACTCGCTACGCGCGCATGCACAAAAAAAACGGCGGGATGCCTGCGCAGCCCGCCGTTTGCGGTGATTCGGCGTCTTCAGATTCCGCGCTTACTGGGCACCCGCCTTGGGGCTCGACGGACCCATATCGCCGGCCTGCACGTCCGATCCTGATCTCGGCGGCGCCGCTTCCGGCGCGTCGACCTTGCCGGTGGCACGGCTTTCTTCCGCCGCACTCGGCGCGCCGCTCATCGTGCCGGAAGGCGAGACGACGGCGGCAGCAGCGGTATCGGACGGAATCGCGGTAGTCGGCGGGCTGAGGCCGCGCGCGCCGTCCCACATCGGCACCGGCGTCGCAGCGGAGCTTGGCGCCAGCACAGTGTTGCGTTCAACCGCGTTGCCGTGCTGGTTTTCCTGGCTCTGCAACGCATCGCCGTCCGCGGCGAACACCGGCATGGCCACGCCCGCGCCCATGACGGACGCGATGGCAAGACGTTTCCAGTTTCTCATCGTGATGCTCCTTTCCGTATGTACGCGCAAGAGTGGCCCGCAGGCCACCGGACGGCCGTCCATCGGAACGCGCGCGTCCGAGATGACAATGGTCGCGCAGCGCGCGCCCGCTGCGTGCCGGACGGCAACGCCAAGGCGTGTAGGCAAAGGTCGATCGCAGCGCGCGAGCGCGCCGATTGCATAGTCAGGACGCGTTTTTCGCGGCGCGTTCGCCGATGACGCGGCGCGCAAACGCGCGCGCCTCGGCGTACGCCCGCTGGCAGCGCTATTCCGGTACGGCGCTTCGCCCGGACGCGCGTGCGAACGCGAGCCGAAGCCGTGGTGCGCTCAGCAGCCGGCCGCCGGCGGCTTCGGCGAGCGCGGCGAGGAGCGCGATGTCGTCGCGCGTCGCGTTGCCGTCGCCGAGCTTG
>WNFU01010047.1_pt1 | contig 11922 bp, 12 predicted proteins | sample 5400121 | NCBI WGS metagenome assembly WNFU01 (sample SAMN13153360, study PRJNA577476) | soil metagenome | isolation source: 100 cm soil or saprolite under grassland replicate 1 | place: USA:California | collected 2016-06-15 | reverse complement strand
CCACTCGTACGGGTCGCTCTCGGGGGTCTGAGCGCGGTTGCGGCGCAAACCACCGAAGACGCCGAACGGCTTCGATCCCTTGGCGCGCGCGCCGTGGAAGTCACCGGGAACCTCAAGTTTGACGCTGATCCGAGCGCCGGGAGCGAATCACTCGCGGCGCAATTCCGGCGCCGGTTTGGCACTCGAGCAGTGTTGCTTGCCGCAAGCACTCGCGAGGGTGAGGAAGAGTTGCTGCTTGAAGCTCTGGAACACAACGTTCTCCGGGACGCAATTCTGGTCATTGTGCCGCGGCACCCACAACGCTTCGACACGGTAGCGCAGCTTCTTGCATCCCGGGGTCTGAAGTTTATCCGACGCAGTGCGAACACGCGGCTCGATGCCGACTGCGACATCGTGCTCGGCGACAGTATGGGTGAAATGGCGGCCTATTATCGGGCCTGCGACCTTGCCTTCGTCGGGGGAAGCCTGCTTGCCTACGGCGGTCAGAACCTGATCGAGGCTTGCGCGGCGGGCGTGCCGGTGCTGATCGGACCCTACACCTACAATTTCGCGCAGGCGGCCGAGAGCGCGATCGCTGCCGGCGCGGCGATCCGGGTCAGCAGTGCCGAAGAAGTGATATGGCTGGCACGATCAATACTTCAGGATGCGGCGCTGCGCGAGCGCATGGGAAAGGCTGGGGTCGCTTTTTGTGCGGCGCATCGAGGTGCCACCGAGCGGACGCTCGCGATCTGCGAGCGGTTGCTGGAGTGACCCCGGGCGGTCAGTTCGTCCCCAGTAGGCGGTTCACCTCTTCGAGGTCAGCTTCGCCGAGAGTCCCCGAAGCCGATTTCAACCGCAGGCCATTCAGGATCGTGTCATAGCGCGCTCTGGAGAGATCGCGCAAGGTACTGAAGACCTGCTGCTGGGCGTTCAAGACGTCGATGTTGATGCGCACGCCGACCTCATAGCCGAGCTTGTTCGAATCGAGCGCGCTCCGGCTGGAAACAAGCGCCGCCTCCAGAGCCCTCACCTGGGCCATTCCGTTGGTCACGCCGACGTAGGACTGGCGCGCGGACAACGCGGCGGTGCGCCGCGTGCTTTCCAGATCCTGCTGCGTCTTTTCGCGATTGGCGACCGCTTGTCGAACCTGCGAGCTGACGCTGCCTCCCGCGTAGAGAGGGATCGCAAGCTGCAATCCGATAGTGCGGTTGATCGAGTCCGAGGCCGCGTTGCTTGCGGCGGTGGCGTTGATACTCGTTGAGTTTTGGCCCGCGCTGCCGACGATGCTCAATGTAGGTAAATGACCGGCGCGAATACGCTCGATCTCACGTACAGCGATTTCGAGCGCGGCCTCCTGGGCGCGCACCGGATAACCCTGGCTTCTCCTGAGAGGTCGCGAGGTCGAAGCGGGCCTGCGCTTCGTGAGTATCGGTGATCGTTGCGGTGCCGACTTCGAAATTGCGCTTCGCCTGGGCGAGCTGTTCGGAGATCGCAATTTTTTGCGCCTGGATGAAAGCGAGCCCGTCCTGCGAAGCGAGCACGTCGAAATAAGCCTGCGCGACGCGGACAATCAGATCCTGCGTCGCCTGGCCGAATGTGGCTTCGGCTTGTACCGCCTTGAATCCGGCCTCCTTGTACACCTGAATGTTCTGCCAATTGAAGAGAGGTTGCGTGAGCGTCACGGTATATCCGTTCGAATTGCCCAGACGATATTGATATTGCTCCGGGGTTGCGCCTCGGAACGCTATGGCGATGTCGTTGTATTGGGTGAACGCAGTGGCGTTGACGGTAGGCAGGATCTGGGCAAGGCCCTGCGGCAGGTTCTCGAGTCCCGCGTCTCGCGCAGCGCGCGCCGAGGCGTAAGTGGCATCGTTCGCGAGAGCGTCGCGGTAGATCTGCAAAAGGTCCGCTGCGCGCGCGGGCACCGCAAAAAATGCAACGGTCAATGACACTGCGAAAAAAAACCGTGGCATGACCGATGCAGCTTGGGAGGGGTTACCGCTAAAATTCGAAACGCGCCGGCTGCAGCGCGTTCTTGAGCGGAGCGAGACAGGTCTCGAATAGATCGGTGGCATGGCATGAGCCTTCGCCAACGCAGGTTAGGAGCCGCGCTTCCATCACGGGCGGATCGCCCACGACCGCGAAAAGCCGCCCCTCTACCTTGAGCTGCAGCACCAATGTCTGCGGCAAGATCGGCGTCGAGCCAGTGAGTACGATGACGTCGTAAGGCGCATGTCTTTGCCAGCCCTGCGCCGCGTCGCCAAGCTGGATAGTGGCGTTCTCCACGCCGCCGCGCCGAAGATTCCCCTCTCCGAAGGCTTTCAAGCTTGGATTGATCTCCACCGAACATACATGATGCGCCCGGGCGGCGAGAAGCGCGGTGAGATAGCCGCTGCCGGTGCCCACTTCGAGTACTTGTTCGTTTTTTTTAACCGCCAGTTCCTGCAGAATGCGCGCCTCGACCTTGGGCTGCATCATGCGTTCGCCCTCGTCTGCGCCCTCGTACAGAGGAATTTCCAGGTCCGAGAAGGCAAACGCCCGGTACTCGGCGGGGACAAATTCCTCGCGGCGCACCACGTACAAAAGATCGAGCACCTCCTGGTCGAGCACCTCCCACGTGCGGATCTGCTGCTCGATCATGTTGAAACGGGCTTGCTCGACATTCATAAAAGGGGAAGGCGCGCGAAAGGCGCCGATTCTAGCACTGTTTACGGAGCGTTCCGGCAAACATTCAGTCGAGCGTCTCGCGGTAGCGCGAGCACTACCGCAATTGGCCGCGATGTAAACGACGAGCGCCACCGGTCATTGTCAGAATCGTGCCGACCAGGCCGGGAACGATGTTGTACTGCGTGATCCCCTCACTGGAGGCGGTCCTGTGCTAAGTTCATGAGTCGGATGAACGCATCCTCGAGCCCCGCGGGAACGCGCCGCCACTGGAGTTCCGGCCGCTAGCGGTAAGGTGCAACCGCTTCGAAACGTTTCATCCGGCCGCCTCCGCGGGAGTCGGGGCACACGAACCTTCCAGGACCAGCGTAAGGTAACTATCGAGATAACGCTCCGCGCTCAAGGGGTCGCTCTCGTGAGCCTGAAACGAAATGAGGGTACCATTATCGATGCGCCGCAAGCGCATTTAACCGTCCGGGGGCCTATCCGTTTCATGCATGTATCCCAAGAACGTTATGGCGACGCACTGGTGCTCGCCCCTATCGGGCGAGTCGACAACAGCACCACCGACGGGCTGAAGTCCGGGCTTGACGGCTATTTAGCCACCTGCCTCGCAGGGGGGGATCGCCTGGTCTTGGATTTTTCGAAGGTGGACTACATTAGCAGTGTCGGGTTGCGCGTCTTGATGCTGGCGGGCAAACAAATTCGTGAGCAGGGAGGCTCCATTGTGGTAGCGGCGCTCCAGCCCGTGGTGCGCGAAATCTTCGAGATCAGCCGCTTCAATCTCGTCTTCCAGTGTTTTGAGTCCGTGCGCGAGGCTCTGGCCAAAGTTTCGCCGACTGCTCTGGCGGCCTACGACTCCGCCCATGGCACCTGACCGATGGCGCTGTGGGTCACGTTCTGGGGAACGCGCGGTTCCATCCCCGTCTCTCTGGACTCCGCGTCGATCAGGGACAAGCTTGCCCATGCGATAGTCGCGGCTTCGGGCAAGCGCCTGGACACGCAGGAAAAGGCGCGGACATGGGTCGACTCTGAACTTGATTTTGCGGTTTCGCACACTTTCGGAGGCAATTCCGCCTGCGTGCAGCTCGACGCGGGTGACGAAGAGCATATATTGTGCGACCTCGGGAGCGGCGTACGCGCCTTCGGAAACCATGTAATTACCCGGGACGGTCCCACCAAGGCCAACGTCTTCCACGTGTTCCAATCCCATCTTCACTGGGACCACATCATGGGCTTTCCGTTTTTTGCTCCGGCCTATGTCCCTGGAAACAAGATTCGGATTTACGGCTGTCACAGCAACCTCGAAGAAGCCTTTCGCCGCCAACAGGACCCGCCCAGTTTCCCTGTGCCGTTTGATCGCCTCCGTGCCTCGATAGAATTCGTCACGCTCCAGCCTGGCCGGAGCTACGAGCTCGCCGGATGGAGCGTGACTGCCAAGCTGCAGAGCCATTCCGGTGATTCCTATGGCTATCGATTCGTCCGCGACGGCCGGATCATTGTCTATTCGACCGATTCGGAGCATCGGCTGGACGTCCCGGATGCGGTTGAAGGCGCCGCCACTTTTTTTGCTGACGCGGACTTGGTGATTTTCGACGCCATGTACTCGCTCGCGGAAGCGGTGTCGGTGAAGGAGGACTGGGGCCACTCGAGCAACGTGGTCGGGGTCGAACTTTGCCAGCTTGCCAATGTGAAACACCTGGTGCTTTTCCACCACGAACCGGCCAACAACGACGAACGCATCGCCCAGATTTGGCGGGAAACCTTGCGTTACGAAGAAATCTCGCGAACGGGTGAACCGCTGCGCATCTCGGTCGCCTACGACGGCCTGGAGATCGAGCTCTGAGCGGCGAAAGCTCGCCGAGTGCCGAAGATTCCGGCGGATATTCCGGAAAGAGGTTGGGTGCCGGAGCAGATCGTCTGGTGGGCATGTTCGATTCACGTGGGGTTCGTCACGGTCTGGTCTTGCTTGCACTGCTTTTTGTACCGATCCTGTGGCAGGACATGCCCGTCGTCGCTGCAATGCGTCTTGCGTGGCTCGACGGCTACCAGGAACTGTCTCCGCGCGAAAGGCACTCGGCGCCTGCGGTCATCGTCGCCATAGACGAGGTAAGTCTGGACCGATTCGGTCAATGGCCGTGGCCGCGCACTTTGATTGCACAGCTGATCGATAAGCTCGGCACAGCCCGCCCCGCGGCAATCGGGGTGGACATACTGTTTCCGGAGCCCGACCGTCTTTCCCCCGAGTGGCTTGCACCTTCAGTGGCCGACGCCGATCCGCAATTGGCGGCGCGTCTCGGAAAGCTGCCGCGCCACGATGCGATACTCGCCGCGTCGATCAAGGCCGCTCCGGTCGTACTGGGCATTGCAGGGCTTGAGACCGGCGCGGCTTCTGAGGCGGCAACGCTGACGCCGTCCGTGCAAAGGGGAACCGATGCGTGGGGGACCCTGCGTCGCTACGGTTCTGCCCTTCGGAGTCTCCCGGAAATCGACGTGGCCGCGCGAGGACACGGACTACTCAGCGCCGATACCGAAGCAGGCGTTGTTCGGCGCATGCCGATGGTGGCACTTGTCGGTACGACTCCGGTGCTGCCCTTGAGTCTGGAGACCCTTCGTTTGGCGAGTGGGGAACCGCTCTTCTTCGTGCGCGGCGGCGCAGCCGGGGTCGAAGCCGTGGGAATCGGCGACGTGACCGTACCCACCCAATCGGACGGACGCCTGTGGGTCCACTACACGTCTCATGATGCAAGTCGATTCATCTCGGCTGCGGATGTGCTGGCCGGGAAAGCTGACCACGCTCAACTTGAGCGCAAGCTCGTGCTCGTCGGGGTTACCGGACTAGGCCTCATCGACTACCAAACGACGCCGCTCGGCGAACGCATGCCCGGGATCGAGATTCACGCACAGGTGCTTGAGAACATTTTTGACGCCGCACTGTTGATGCGCCCGCGATGGGCAGCCTGGGTTGAGGGGCTGGCCCTTTTCGTCGTGGGCTTGGTAGTCGTCTGTTCCGTGCCTCGCCTCTCGCCGGGGCGTTCGACGGTTCTATTCGTTTTGCTACTGATCATGCTGGGTGCGGCTGGCTTCGGAGCATACCGGGCCGCGGGACTTTTGATCGACGCTTCGGTTCCCAGCGCCGCTGTTGCCTTCCTGTTTGCTGCGATGCTTGTCGAGACGCTTGCCGAGGCAAACGCTCAGCGGAGATTGCTGCAGGAGCGCCTGCAACGCGAGCGCGAAGCGGCGGCGCGCCTGGCAGGTGAGCTTGACGCGGCGCGACGCATCCAGATCGGCAGCCTCCCGCGGCCCGAGTCGGCGTTCCCCGCGGAACATCGCTTCGAGATTTTCGCCTCTATGGAGCCCGCGCGGGAAGTAGGAGGGGATCTATACGACTTCTTTATGCTCGACGCCGAACGCCTATTCTTTCTCGTAGGCGACGTTTCCGGGAAGGGCTTGGCTGCCAGCATCTTCATGGCGGTCAGCAAAGCTCTGTGCAAGAGTGCCGCCCTTCGAAGCGGGCGTCGAATCGATGGATTGCTCCGTGAGGCCAACGCGGAAATCGCGCGAGAAAATCCCGAATCTTTCTTCGTGACTGTTTTTGCAGGAGTACTCGACGTGCTGAGCGGTCGCCTGGAATATTGCAGCGCCGGGCACGAACCGCCTTACGTTCTGGCTCCTCATAGTGAAATTGCCCGACTTGAGGAAGGCGGTGGGCCGCCGTTATGCGTGCTAGACGGATTTTCCTACGTCGCCGCCGAGCATTGGATGAGCCGACGAGGGATTGTGTGTGTTGTGTCCGATGGGGTGACCGAGGCAATGAATCCAGCAGGGGAGTTCTACGGGGCTGGTCGGTTGCGCGACGCACTAGAGCGCGCGCGGAACGCCGAAAATCCGGCAGCGCTCGTTGACGCGATCCGTGCCGACATCGCGCAATTCGTCGGAGGTGCCGAAGCTGCGGACGACCTTACGCTCCTGGTGCTGCGCTGGAACGGACCCTAGCGCACGTTGACCTCTACGCGCCGATTCCGCGGCTCGGAAACCCCGTCGCCTGTGGGGATCAGAGGCTCGCGTCTGCCGCGGCCAGCAGTCAGGATCCGCTCGGCGGGGATGCCCATTCCCGCCAGGATCGACTTCACGCGCTCGGCTCGCTGAAGAGAAAGCGCATCGTTGGACGGATCCGGGCCGACCACATCGGTGTGGCCAATAACCGTAATATCCGGTGCCTGTCTGCGCGCCATCTCGGCAAGCAAACGCTTTACTTCCTGCTTCGATTCCTCGGTAAATTCGTCGTTGCCGCTCTCGAAATAGAGGGTGAAGGAAATCGGGCGTGGCGGCTGGGCTGCCAGCGCACTGCCGAAAACGTCCTTTACTTCGCTCTGACTTGCGGCGCCGCGTTGCACACTGCCATCGGATGTCGTCCTGGCTGTGGCGTAAGCGGTGTTGAGCACGGCACTGCCCTTCTGGCCTTGGATAAGGACTGTTCCGACCTTGCCCTCCTTGTCCGGCAACAGCACAACGAGGTCTTGGCTCGGCGTAGCGCAGCCGCCCAGGACCAGGGCCGCGATGAGCGCAGCGTAATTCCGGCGCATGAGGTCCTTTAGGGCTCAGTCGTTGGAGCGAACGAGGAACTCGGTTCCGCGCACCCCGAGTATCGAAGAAGGAGTCTTCACTTTCATTGCGTCGGGAGACTGCTTGGCTATTTTCCCAGACACTACCGACAGAGTTCCCTTGCGGAGAGAGGATTCGAAAGCACCTTCGTGCGTGGTCGAGTTGAACGCGTATCGCTCGATGGCAAGCACGCTGTTGGGGCCGACTGACAGTAGCGAATTGTCGACGAAGGTAATACCGGCCGATCCGTCCGATCCGGTTACCACAGTGTCGGTCGCCTGCAGATGCGTTCCCACGCGTGCCGGGAGGCGCTGCCCGCTCCGCTCGAGATATACCGAGCCTCTGGCGACCCTAAACTGGGCTATGTCATTTGCCCAGCCTGCAATCGGCGCAATGCTGCACGCGCACACAAGAAGAAATCGACGAGTGACGATTAAACGCGTTGACTGCATAGTAACCCCCCATAATTTGCCCGCCTTGCAATTCCGGAGGTGGCCAGCGCCTGCGAGCGCGCCTTTGTTCCTATAATAGCCCAAACGGCCTTCTTCTGGCTCATCCCCGATGGCTAACGCCCCGCTTGCACGGTTCCCAGCCAGGATGGACTCCATGGTCGAAATCCGGACCTTTGTTGAGGGCGCGTGTATCACGGCCGGGATAGGTCGGGAAGATTGCCTGAAGCTCCTCCTTATCGTCGAGGAACTATTCACGAATACGGTCACCCACGGCTATCGCGAGGAGAGCGAATCCCCAGTCTGGATCGCATTTGATCCATGCGATACGGGATTTACTTTGCGCTACGAGGACGCAGCCCCGCCTCACAATCCGTTCGGCGAATATCGCCCCATGGATACCGGCGCCCTCATCACTCAGAAACCGGTGGGTGGTCTCGGCCTAAAACTAATTAGATCGCTTGCCAGGAACGCGGCCTACAGCCGCGAAGGCGAGCGCAACTGCATCCGGATAACATTCGCAATACGCCCCCGCAGTTGATAGGCTTGCCAAGCCCCACCGCTTGGAGTAAGGTCCTTTCGAGCAACGTAGGGGTCCTGACCAAAGCAAACTTGCCTGGCCGGGTGAGAGCAAACCCTTCGAACCTGATGCGGATAATGCCGCCGCAGGGAAGCGTTGAACGGCTGGTCCCTTCGCTCCCCTGCGGTCTGTGCATGAGAGGAGCGCCATGAACGCCAATCCAAAGTTTATTGCCCAGACAGCGCGCGTTGATGAAGCGGCGGTCAAACCGATGCCGAACTCGCGTAAGGTGTACATCGAGGGCTCCCGCCGCGACCTTCTTGTGCCGATGCGCGAGATCGTTCAGTCCGACACGCCGGCCTCGTTCGGCACGGAGAGAAACCCACCGATCTTCATCTACGACACCTCCGGCCCGTACACCGATCCCCAAGCGAGGATCGACATCCGACAGGGTCTTTTTGCTCTCCGCACCAGATGGATCGAAGAGCGCGGCGACACCGAAGAGCTTTCCGGCCCGACCTCGAGATACGGCCATGAGCGCCTGAACGATCCAAAGCTCGCGGACATGCGCTTCAACCTGAAGCGGAAGCCGCGCTGCGCCAGCACCGGAAGGAACGTGACGCAGATGCACTACGCGAGAAAGGGCATGATCACGCCCGAGATGGAGTTCGTCGCCGTCCGCGAGAATCAGCGCCGTGACGCTTTATCCGATCTAATCACGCTTCAACATCCGGGTCAGGATTTCGGGGCCGCGATCCCGAAAACCATCACGCCTGAGTTCGTCCGCGAGGAAGTAGCGCGCGGCCGTGCCATCATTCCAGCGAACGTCAATCACCCGGAGACCGAGCCGATGATCATTGGCCGCAACTTCTTGGTGAAGATAAACGCCAACATCGGCAACTCGGCGGTGACGTCGGGTATCGCCGAGGAAGTTGAGAAGATGACCTGGGCGATCCGCTGGGGTGGTGACACCGTGATGGATCTTTCCACGGGGAAGCACATCCACGAGACGCGCGAGTGGATCATACGTAACTCACCTGTCCCCATTGGTACGGTGCCGATCTACCAGGCTCTCGAGAAAGTGGACGGGAAAGCCGAGGATCTCACTTGGGAAGTCTTCCGCGATACGCTGGTCGAGCAGGCCGAGCAGGGTGTCGATTACTTCACGATCCACGCGGGCGTGCGGCTGCCGTTCATTCCGCTCACGGCGAAACGTATGACCGGAATCGTGTCGCGCGGCGGATCGATCATGGCGAAATGGTGCCTTGCTCACCATGTGGAGAGTTTTCTTTACGCGCATTTCGATGACATCTGCGAGATCATGGCAGCGTACGATGTGAGTTTCTCGCTCGGCGATGGCCTGCGGCCGGGCTCAATCCAGGACGCCAACGACGAGGCGCAGATCGCCGAACTGAAGACCCTCGGGGAGCTTACGGACATCGCCTGGCGCCACGACTGTCAGGTGATGATCGAGGGGCCGGGCCATGTGCCCATGCAGCTCATCCGTGAGAACATGGAGCTTCAGCTCACATATTGCAAAGAAGCGCCGTTCTACACGTTGGGACCGCTCACGACCGACATCGCGCCTGGCTACGACCACATCACGAGCGCAATCGGAGCGGCGATGATCGGCTGGTACGGCACGGCAATGCTTTGCTACGTGACGCCTAAGGAGCATCTTGGACTGCCGGATAAGGACGACGTCAAAGATGGGATTATTGCCTACAAAATCGCGGCGCACGCCGCCGACTTGGCGAAAGGCCATCCAGGCGCGCAGATCCGCGACAACGCGTTATCCAAAGCGCGATTCGAATTCCGCTGGGAGGATCAGTTCAACCTCGGCCTTGATCCGGATAAGGCGAAGGCATTCCACGACGAGACGCTGCCGCAAGAAGGTGCGAAGCTCGCGCACTTCTGCTCCATGTGCGGCCCGCATTTCTGTTCGATGAAGATCACACAGGACGTACGCGAGTACGCCGAGAAACACGGACTCTCCGGCGACGACGCGCTGAAGAAAGGCATGGAACAGAAGGCGGTTGAGTTCGTGAAGAAGGGCGCCGAGATCTATACCAAAGCCTGAGCCTTCCGCTAAACTCGGGGCGGCAAGAAATTGCCGCTCTTTCTTTTTGGGGGTCCGCGTGGACCTGGCTTTGCTCGCGAAAGCGCTTGTTCTCGGCGTCATCGAAGGTCTGACGGAATTTCTGCCGATCTCCTCTACCGGCCACCTGATTCTCGCGGGCGATCTGCTCGGCTTCGACGACGAGAAGGCCAAAGTCTTCGAAATCGTGATCCAGGCCGGCGCGATGCTCGCGATCGTCTGGGAATATCGCGCCAAATTCTATCGCGTACTGGCGGGACTCGCTTCGGATCGCGCCGCGCAGCGTTTCACGATGAATCTCTTCGTTGCGTTCATTCCTGCCGCCGTGCTGGGACTTGCCTTCGGCAAGCTAATCAAGACCTATCTTTTCCACGCCGTGCCCGTTGCGGTCGCCTTCATCGTCGGCGCATTCATTATTCTTTGGGTGGAAAGACGTCGACGCAACGTGGTGGTTCAAAGCGTGGACGATATGACCTGGAAGGATGCCCTGAAAGTCGGCATCGCCCAGGCGTTCGCGTTGATCCCGGGCACTTCGCGTTCCGGGGCCACAATCATCGGTGGAATGATCTTCGGGCTTTCGCGCCGCGCGGCGACCGAGTTCTCGTTTTTTCTTGCGGTGCCGACGCTGGTCGCCGCCGGCGCCTACGATTTCTGGAAGAACCGCGCGCTGTTCGATTCGGGCGACCTCGGCATGTTCGCGGTCGGCTCGGTCGCGGCATTCACATCGGCGTTCCTCTGCGTGCGCTGGCTGTTGCGTTATATCGCCAGCCACGATTTCACACCGTTTGCCTGGTACCGCGTCGCTTTCGGCGCCGTCGTGCTAGTGACGGCCTGGACCGGGCTGGTGAGCTGGTCGGGGGGCTAAGAGGCGAAAACGCTACAGTCGGATCGCGGATCCGTTCCGCCGTCGCGCGGAATTAGGGCGGCTACCCTTGTACCCAGGGCAGCCCGGCAACGCGCCAGCCCCCCACGGTGTTGCGATGTCCGTGCCCGTCCTTGTCGCCTTCGAAGCCCTCGAGAATGTTGTAGCTGTTCGGATAACCGGCCTGGCTTGCCGCTATCGCGGCCTGGTGGGAGCGCGCCCCGGAACGGCACAAGAACATCACCGGCGCCTCGGTCTTTGCCACCTTGGTCTGGAGCTCCTCCAAGAATTGCGGGTTGCGCTGACCGCTCGGATAGGAATTCCACTCGATCAATACCGAATCGGGAACGCGACCGACGTATTCCCACTCGGCCTGGGTGCGCACGTCGATCAATCTCGCCCCCGGAATCTGCTGCATGACCGCGCGCGCTTCTGACGGGAGCAGCGCGCCCGCGTAGGGCAGTTTCATCGCGTCCGCACGTTGTTTGGCTCGGGCGAGGATTTCATTTGCGGATTCCGTGGGCATAGGGCTCCCCGTATGGACGCGAAGTATGGGACGCGTGATAGTTTAACTCGCCGGCTACCGGATCGGGAGTTGTTCCGCACTGGCGTAGTGCGGATATTTACGGGTTCGCGCCGATTTGGTGCGCCACACCCCAAGGTCCTCGCTTATGGCACAATGGCCTGCCTTTTTTGCGCCGGATGGCATGGAATCTGCAGATACTCCCCCGATTTGGCGCGGTTT
>WNFU01012344.1_pt1 | contig 11924 bp, 11 predicted proteins | sample 5400121 | NCBI WGS metagenome assembly WNFU01 (sample SAMN13153360, study PRJNA577476) | soil metagenome | isolation source: 100 cm soil or saprolite under grassland replicate 1 | place: USA:California | collected 2016-06-15 | reverse complement strand
CCTTTGATCTTCGACGGATCGCCTACACGCTCCCAAGCGGAGCGGACAGGCTGGAGGGACCGCCGCCTACGAAGTTCTACGAGCTACGGGACAAACTCACCTTTCGCTTCCGAGGCAGCCTTTCGGGCGGCGCTCAGCGCGGGAAAGCCTCTTCGCAAGAGGATCTACTCAGCGCCCCCAGGGTGGATCGAAGCACTGTCCGTACTGGTGCCAGAGCGACTCGGTATCGAACTGCTCGATGCAACCAACTGGCGCTTCAAGCGCTACTGGCGCGAGAGCTGGGAGTACGCCTTGATCCGCAGCATTGTGTCCCGTCGACCGGAGACGATGACTGACCGCGCGCGCGAACTCGTCGCTGCCGCGGAGCGCAAGTCGAGCTACCTCAGCGACGAAGTCCTTGAGGCAGTCCTCAGTGTCGCGCCGATTCCGGCTCACCCACTGAACGCGGATCATCTCCACCGTGTCCTGATGGGAAATGACGGGTGGATCAAGCAGCGGCGGCTTCGAGGGTGACGCGGTGTCCGAGTCGTTCGAGTTGGGCGACGAGGCGTCGGGTGGCTCGTTCGGGGTCGCGGCGGCTGAAGTAGTCGCCGCCGGCTTCGCGGTAGAGCTTGCCGGTTTGCGGCATGTGCCAGCAGGCGCAGAGGATCGAGTGTTTGAGGGCGCCGAGCGCACGTCCGTGGCCGCGGCGGGGGCGCAAGCGCTGGTACTGCGCGGCGAGGTAGACGTCGTTGGTGCGGGTCGCGGCCATCGCTGCCTCGGTCAAGGCGGTGTCGAGCCACTTGGAGCCGTGGCGGGTTTTGCCGGAGCGTCGTTTGCCGGCGGAGCGGTCGTTGCCGGGGCACTGGCCGGCCCAGCTGGCGAGGTGGCGGTCGGAGGGGTAGCGGCTCATGTCGGTGCCGATCTCCGCGAGCACCGACTCGGCCGTGCGCCGCTGGACGCCGGGGATCGTGCAGAGCAGCTCAACCGCGCGCGCGAAAGGGGCGAGTTGCGCCTCGATCTCGTCCGAGAGCAGCTGGATCTGCTCGTCGAGGAAGTCGAGGTGGGCAAGGATCGCGGAGACGATCAGCGCGTGCTGCCGGTCGAAGCGGCCGACCAGCGCTTCCTTGAGCGCCGGGATCTTCGCCCGCAGCTTCCCTTTCGCGAGCTCGGCGAGCACCTGTGGATCGGTGGTGCCGGCAACGAGCGCGTCCAGCATCGCGCGGCCGGAGGCGCCGAGGATGTCGGTGGCGACGCAGTCGAGCTTGATCCCGGTGTCCTCGAGGATCTTGTGCAGCCGGTTGGCCTCGCGCTGACGCTCGCCGATCTGCGCCTTGCGGTAGCGGGTCAGGTTGCGCAGCGCCCGGATCGGTTTCGGCGGCACGAAACTGCGCCGCAACAGTCCCGCCTCGAGCAGCTGGCAAAGCCAGGCGGCGTCGGAGACGTCGGTCTTGCGTCCCGGCACCTGCTTGACGTGACGGGCGTTGACGAGCAGACAGTCGAACTCGTCCTCGAGGATCGCCCAGACGGGCTTCCAGTAGACGCCGGTCGCCTCCATCGCGACCTGCGTCACGCGATGCGCCTTCAGCCAGTCAAGCAACGACAACAGCCCACGCACTGTCGTCTGAAACTCAGCCACCTCCTGCGTCCGCGCACCGCCCCGACCGGGAATCCGCACGCACGCGGTCACCTGCGCCTTATGCACATCCAAACCGGCGGCGCGCTTGACGATCGTCTCCACGACTGCCTCCTCTCGAACGACAACACAGGGATCGTCGCCAGCGGGGCCTCAAAAACAGACGAGTCTGATGGGCGTGCTCTACGGCAACAGTCCGGCGTACCGGGGAGGCACCAGCGCCATGCTAAAGACGGGCTCACAGGCACCATAGGCGAACGGCGTCAACAGGCGACCCGCCGATCCTCGCTCATTTCAACGGCCCGCGGGTGGCCGCGCGGCGACGATTGCTAAAGACGAAACCCGGATCGCCGCCTGACCACGAGTGGCGTGTGCGCCGGCGCGACCGGCTCGGCGGTCTGCTTCACGAATACGAACTCGCCGCGTAGCGGCCCATCGCGATTTCGACCGATTTCGACCTGGCAGCCTGTGCGTCTGCGCGCGCGTGCCTAAAGCACTGCGCGCAGTCGCCGGCCGCGGCTCGGTCGATCTACAGCGCGAAACGAATCCGGCGCCGGTCGATGTTAAGGCGAACCGAGTTTCTGGGATCCACAGGGTGCAGGCAGCAGGTTATACCGCTGGTTCCTGGTAGCCCGCGGGCGTTGTCTCCTTGAGCCTCTGTCACTCGATGAGGGGACGGGCCACTATGCGCGATTTGTCGGTGTTCGCCGGCTGGTTTGGGTTGCCGAACGATGAGTTTCTCCTGCCCTGGAGGTCTATCTCAGCGGAACAGGCCGGCGGACTGGACACGAAGGCGACAGGACTGGAGCGCACCCATGGTCATCGTTGCAGGACACATCACCGTTGAGCCGCAGCAGCGCGAGTCCTACCTCGCGGGCTGTGTGCGCATCGTCGAACAGGCTCGCCGGGCAGTTGGCTGCCTCGACGTCGCGATCTGCGCGGACCTGGTCGACCCCGGCCGTGTCAACATCTTCGAGCGCTGGGAGTCGCAGGCGGCGCTGGAGACCTTCCGCAGCAGCGGTCCTGACACGGAACAGCGCCGGGCGATGCTCACGGTGTCCGTTCAGGAGTACGACATCGCCGACGTGCGGGCCGTGTTCGGGGAGGGTGCGGAATAATCGGCCGGACGGACTCTGCTGCGACGGATGAGATCGGCGCCGCGGTCCGGTGGAATCGAACGACGACAAACTCAGCGAGAAGGGAACTGCGACCATGAAACGTTCAGCATCCGATCAGCGGTCGCCAGCTTGCGCACGACCTGCTCCGGCGTGTGCTTCTTCCTCGTAGCCATGTTGATGTCGAGCCTTCCTGCCCACAACGTGGGCCGCAAGACTCTCAAACGACCTGGATCAACTAGCCGGGGTCAGGCCAGCGACCCTCACGTGGTTTGGCAATGTCTGGTTCCGCCCACTGAGGAGGTCCTCGCACCGAGCTTGCGGTACATGCTCGTTGCGACTTGCCTATTCCGGGGCGTAGTAACCGTAGAGGCTGACGGTTCTCGTTCCGCCGTTGCGGCTCCGGATCGTCAGCGTCGCCCGATTGTTGGTGTCATTGAGCGGCCCCGTTGGCGCGAAGGTGACCGTAACAGTGCAGCTCGAGCCCACAGGGACAATCGATCCGCAGTTTGACTTGGCGCTGAAATAGGGCGATCCGGAGACAAGGACATCTCTGTACAGGAGCGGCGCCGCGCTGAGACGAGAGACGGCTACCTTCACCGTTCCCGTTGTCGACTCGCCAGCACGGAAGACACTCAGGCTGAGCGCTTTGCGGTCGGTGAACCAGGTCGCCCTGGCCCAGCCATATCCCTGCAAGCTTGCTGACAGCGACGTGCCACCGGCAGCGACGGAGAGCGTTGCCCTGCGGTCGCGGAAGACGGTGGGTGCGAACACGACATCGAACGTGCAGGACGTAAAGGGGGCGACCGTGCCGCCGCAGCCGTTGCGCGACACGCTGAACTCCTTCGAGCTCGTCGTCGGCGCGAGCGGTCCAATCGCTAGTGAGCCCGCGGTGACCGTGATGGTCCTCGGCTTCGAAGCGCTCTTGAGGTAGATGGTGCCGAAGTCGAGTTTTGTTGGCACGAGCACGGGCGGGAGCAGGGTGCCTGTCCCTGTCACCGTGGAAATGAGACGACGACCGAAGGGAGGCTTCACTCTCAACGTCGCGCCACGTAAGCCCTCTGCAATCGGCGTGAACGTGACGTCGAGCATGCAGCGTTCATGTCGGTCAAGGGTCACCGGGCAGCTCTCGCGCAAACTGAAGTCCTTTGTGCCGACCAACGCTGCTGTGAAACCAAGCGGCTCTGACCCGGCCGTGAGCGTGAACGAATATGACTTCCCACCCTTGCCAACATCGACCGTCCCGAAGTCGTGTGAAGGCGGTGTCAGCGTCGGCGGAAGTATCTTTCCGATCCCCGTGAGCGAGGAGGTGAGCGTGGAGCCGCCGGCGTTGACTGTCAACGTCGCGCTTCGCGTCCCTTCCGCCACAGGTGTGAAGATGACGTCGAGCGCGCAAGTCTCCTTTGCAGCCAACTTCGTGTTGCAGGTCTTCGCGAGCTTGAAGTCCTTCGTCGCCGAGAGCTGCGCCTGCGGTCTCAGGGCCTCGGAGCCCGCCCTGAGCGTGAAGGAGAACGGGTCGCTGCTAGTGAAGATCTCGACGCTCCCGAAGTCGTGTGAGCGGGGACTCAGCGTCGGAGGAAGCGACTTTCCGATGCCCGTCAGCGAGGCAGTAAGGCTGGGAATGCCCACCGGCCTCACCCTCAGCGTCGCCCTGCGTTCTCCTTTCGCGACCGGGCTGAAGGTGACCTCGAGCGTGCAGGTTTGGTGTCGGGGCAACGAAGTCGTGCAGTTTCCATCGAGCTCGAAGTCCTTCGTGTCGCCCACCGAGGCGTTGACGTCAAGCGACTCAGAGCCGGCGGTAAGCACGAACGAGAAGGGTCTCCCGGTTTCGCCCACGTCGATGGTTCCGAAGTCGTGCGCCGGCGGTTCCAGCGTCGGTGGAAGGACCGTGCCGGTCCCCGTCAGCGAGGCAGTAAGGGTGGCTCCGCCGGCTGTCACCGTCAACGTCGCGCTGAGCCCTCCCTCGGCAACGGGCGTGAAGGTGACGTCGAGCGTGCAAGTCGCCTTCGCGGCCAACGTCGTGTCGCAGGTGTTCACGAGCTTGAAGTCCTTTGTCGCTGAGAGCTGCGCCTGCGGCCTCAGGGCATCGGAGCCCGCCGTGAGCGTGAAGGAGAACGGCTCGCTGCTGATGAGGATCTCGACGCTACCGAAGTGGTGGGCTGAGGGCGTCAGTGTGGGCTGCTCGGGGACGTCCTCGGCGCGAAAGACTGCAGTGACGACGTGATCCGCGTCCATCGTCACGCGGCAAACCGTGGCCTCGGACTCGGGGCAGCCATCCCACGAGTCGAAGGCGAAGCCGCTGCTTGCCGTTGCCTTCAGGGTGACCGTTGTCCCCTGGCTGAAGATGCCTTGGCACTCACCCGGGCAAGTGATTCCGCCGACGTCGTTCGTCACGGTGCCGCCGATCGTCTTCTCGTCCGGCCCGAGCACGCGCACCTTGATCGTATGAGTGGGCTCCTCCGTACGCCGGAAGACGGCACGAACCTGGCGATCCTGATCCATCACCACGACACACTCCGCGCCTCGTTCTCGTGAGCAGCCTCGCCAGCTCTCTAACGCGAAAGGCGCCTGCTCCGTGGCCTTCAGCGTGACCTTTATACCGAGGGGGAACAGCCGCGTACACGCGGAGGGGCAATCGATGCCGGTCGGCTCGCTCGTCACCCTGCCGTTCACGACGCTCACCTGCAGCTCGCGCGTGGCGCGTTTTCGCCGCACGAAGACTGCGGCCAAGGTCACATCCTCTGTCAATGTCAGCTCGCAGACTCTGCCGGCGGCGTCGGAACAGCCTCGCCAACCTGTGAACCGGGAGCCGGCCGCGCCAGCAGGCCGAAGCTCGACGTGGGTGCCGGTATCGAGGCGGCTTTCGCAATCTTGCCGGCACACACGGCCGCCAGGGTCGATCGAGACGGAGCCGCTGCCGTCGCCCCGGAACGTGATCGCCAGCCTGGCTGTCTCATGCGGCTCGGTGGTCGGGACGCCTCCGTCACCGCCCTTCGAGAGCACGATTGCAGCAGCCGCCCCGCCGCCGCTGAGCATCAGGGCCGCCAGGATTCCACCGAGGATTACCGACAACGGGACCGTGAAGAGCCAACGGTTCCAGATCCGTGCCAGGAGAGGCGGAGGTCGGAGGCCGACCTCGAGGTTGTGCTCCGTCACGCCGGCGCCTTCGTCGTCGCCCAGCTGACGCCGGATCTCGAGGGCTTCTCGCAGGGTCGCCTCCGCCCCGGGTGTGTCGCCCAGACACGCCGCCCGCGTCCCCAGCTGGTGCAGAGCCCAAGCTTCGCCGTGCCTGTCGCCGACCGTGCGTGCTGCCTCGAGCACGCTCCTCAGTACCTCGTGCCAGGCATCCCAGCGTCGGCTCAGCGCAAGCGCGGCGTCGATCGCGCGTCCCAGTTCGACCGTTTCGCGCAATCGCCCGGACCCATGTGCGAGTCGAACCGCCGTGATGAGGGCAGGTAGCTCGCGGCTGACGTCTTGGAGTCGGGGATCGGTTCGCAGCCACCCGAGAAGCCAGTCGACGAGCCGCCTCCTTGCGTCGGGGAGCACGTCGGATACGAGGGCGGAGTCGGCTTCCACCACGCCGGTCGCGCTGTAGCGCGGGCTATGCGACTCCGCAAGCCCGAGCCGCTCGAGCTTCTCGAGCGTGGCCGTGACATCAGGCTCGTCGACAAGCTGCGCAAGTCGCTCCGCACCGATATCGACTCCGTCGAGCAGCACGAGGACCGCGAGGGCTAGGCGTTCATTGCGCGAGAGCGAGCGGACGGCTTCGTCGAGGAGACCGTCGTCTGGCCGCACATCCGAGAGGCGCGACACGGAGAGGGATCGGCCCAGTTCCTTTACCGCACCGACGGTTTGGCGAAGTCGCAGCGGATGGCCCTCGAGTGTCTGCCAGAGCCACTCCGCCGCCGCTGCTTCCTTCGGCTCGAGTGCACGGCCGAGCTCGTGCTCGATCAGCGCGTTGGCATCATTCTGGTCGAGCCCCGCGAGGGGCAGCGCGCGGCCGTCCCAGAGTACGCGCGAGCGCGAAGCCGCGACGACAGCGCAAGTCGGCAGCGAGAGCACCAGCGCTTGGGCTTCATCGCGCTCCAGCTCGAGCGAGTCGAGCAGGAGGAGGGGCTTTCGCCCTCTGAGCAGGTCGATGACCTGCGCCGATGATGGCCTCGTCGGCGGGGTTGAGCTGTAGAGCTCATCGAATATCGCTTGGAGCACATCGTCCTTGGACTTTCCGCGGGCGAACAGATAGACGGCATCTCCACGCGCGAGTTCCTCCCGTGGGCGGTTCGCCACATCGCAGAGCACGTACGTCTTGCCGATCCCAGCCTCACCGTGCACGTTGACGGGCTCCGTTTGCAGGGCTGAGACGACGAGGCTCGCCTCAGCAACGCGGTCGAGGTGGTTCGGAAAGCGAGGCGGGGGCGCGGCGGAGCGCCGCTTGCGAATCCTCGGCTTCTGGAGCAGCGCCATGCGCTCGAGGAGGGCGCCGCTCTCCGGGCCGACCTTGAGTTCGACAGAGACGTTGTCGCCGGTGACGAAGACGCTGCCCGTGACGGGGCCGGCAACGGCGATGCCGCGCTCGCCGGCAATTGCTGACCGGCCCGATGCGCTCGTCGGCATGTCTACTTCCGAATGTCGACGTGGTTCCCGGTAACGAACGTGCTGCCCTTCGCGTCACCGGCGATCGCAATCCCTCGCTCAGCCGCAAAAGCGATGATGGCGGGCTCAGTCTGCCGCCAGAGCTGCTCGAGCTCAGCCTTCAGGTCGAGGTCTGCGGCGAGCAGCTCGCGGAGCTGAAAAGCGAGCGCGTTTCGAGCAAGCTCGTCCTCGGGATCATTCGCGACCGCCTTCGCCGCGTCCGTCACGGCTGGCTTCTCGTCGACCTTGGGTCGAAGCTTCGACCACAGCCCCTTGGCAGCCTGCCACGCTTCCTGGCCAAAGACGCGACCTGCCTCCTCGGCTACGGTCTCCGCGCCCTTCAGCAGGAAGGGTAGGAAGGGCGCCAAGAACGCCGTCAACGACACTGGATCCACGGTCACCCTCCCTTTGCCCGACGCGTCGGAGTTGCGGCTCGCACATGACGGGCCCGTCGTGTATCGATTGTCTCAAGACTGGGTCCGTACCGCAAACGTCCTCAGGGCGTTCGGAGAAAGGCCCGCTCGTGCCGCTGCCGACACTCGATCGCCCAACGGCTTCGTGCTTCGCTCGTCGCCCGGCGACGGTTTCCGCGGTAACTACCTCAACTGGCCGGGCATCGGTGAGATCGACATCATGGAGAACATCAACGGCCGGCCGACGGATTTCTCGACCCTGCATTGCGGCGTGGTCTCAGGCGGCCCGTGCAACGAGACAAGCGGCATCGGCAAGACCATCGACAACGCGACTCTGCAGGATTCCTTTCACACCTACGCGATGGAGCTGGACAAGACCGTCCGGCCGAACCAGCTTCGCTTCTACCTCGACGGCGTGAACTTTGGAACGATCTACGCCGACCAGGTCCCGGCCGAGACGTGGGCAAGCGCCACGGCGCACGGATTCTTTGTCATCCTCGACGTGGCCGTAGGCGGGGCTTTCCCGTGGGCCGAGTGCAACTTCTTCCCCCCACGCAGGCGGATGCTCCGGCTCGACACCCTTTCCCGAAGTGGTGACGCTGAGCACCGTCTCCGGCAAGGCCGATGAAGGTCGCCTACGTGGCGGTCTACAACAAAAAGTAAGACCTCTGACCTGGTTCGCGCAAGACAGAGAGTCGCGCTCGTAAAGAAGGTGCGCCTCAGGAGGGTCGAGAAGGGACGTTGCAACCACAAAACGCCTTCGCCGGTCGCGTTGATTCTTCGGGTCGCCTGCTTCAAGATTTCGTCGAGATGACGGAGTGGATAGGCATCGCAGTCACCGCCGTGCTGACTCTTGCAGGGCTGTACTTCGGGAACTCCCTCCGCATCAAGACACGCACGGACGTGGAAGCCAACGTCGCCGAGAAGCGGTTTGCTGCCTACGCAGCACTTTGGGCGCAAACGAAGACCGCGTCGCCGATGCGCGGTGTGCCCCTGACGCGGGCCGAGCGGTCCCAGCTCTACGACCAACTCACCGACTGGTACTACGACGGCGGGAACGGGATGCTGCTCACCGAGGAGACCGGAACATTTACTTGCAGGCGAAGAAGAACCTGACATGTCCGACTGAGGAACTCGTGCCCGAATCGCTCGTCGAACAGGCTGTTCGCGACGGCGATGCCGCGCGAGGTCAGGCATCGATCGACCAGTTGTCGCTCCTCCGCGCGTCCTTGCGTGCAGACATCCGGATCTACGCGCAGCCTTACGACGAAGAGTTGAGCCCCGAAGACATAGGGTTCCTCAAGGCCTCTAAGGTCGACCTGCGCCGCCCTCTATGGCGAGACGCGCGCAAGCGCCAGTCCGCGCATCACGACGCGTAGCTCGAAGTGTCTCGGCTGCCGTAACGAACTGAAGCGAGAAGCGCACGACCCTGACGGAAATCGGCCGGCCATATTTGCCCGTCAGTTCGCGTCCAGTGAGACAACGTTCGCGCCCCGTAGAAGTCCTCGTCCTGACACAAACGGCCCGCCGTCGTGGGACACGGTTCGGGACATATTCGTCCGCGACCCTGAATCCTTCATCGAGATCGTCCTGAGTTTGCCGCTTCTTCCGAAGTGGAGCGTACGGGAATCGAACCCGTGACCTCCGACTTGCAAATACCAGGTTACGAGGCGAGGTTAGGTCAGGTTAGGTCAGTCAACGCGAAGTTGCGCTGGTTGGGTGAGGTTGAAATTGGCTATTCGGGGACACGGTTCGGGACACGCTTTTTGTGTGTCTCCGACACCGTTCTCACGCCGTGGTCGGGCGACAGGACGCTCACACATGCCAGGCGGTTAGACGCGTCGCCGCCAGCGCGCGAAGACGTCCTCGAGTTCGGCGCGCAGTGCGCGCGGTGCCAGAACGAACAGACGGTCGCCCGGCTCGATCACCATCGTTCCCCGCGGCGGGATCGTCTCTCCGTGTCGTGCGACCACGGCGATCAAGGCGTTGCGGGGGAGGCCGAGTTCGCGCACGGCGGAGCCGGCGATCGCGTGGTCGCCGGCGACGTCGAACTCGACGAGCTCGAGCGAACCGAGCGCGTCTACTTCCAGCGGTGCTGCGACGACCGCCGGCCGTGGATCGACGAGCCCGAGGCGTGCTGCGGTCCACTCGAGCGTGGTTCCCTGGAGCAGCGCCGACACGACGACGACGAAGAAGACCGCGTTGAAGATCGTCTCGGCCTTTCCGAGCTCGGATGAGAGCACGAAGGTGGCGAGCACGATCGGGACGGCGCCGCGCAGGCCGGCCCACCCGAGCAGCACTGGCTCGCGGGCGCTGAACTTGCTAAACGCGGGATCCAGACGGCGATCGGCCGGATCACGATCACGAGCAGTGCCGCGAGTGCGAGACCGGGTAACGCGACGGGGGGCAGGTCGCTGGGGAACACGAGCAGGCCGAGCACGACGAACACCGCCACCTGCGCAACGAAGGCGAGGCCCTCGTGGAAGGCGACAAGCTGCCGGCGGTAGCGCGACGGCGTGCTCCCGACCGCGAGACCGACGAGGTAGACGGCGAGGAAGCCGCTGCTTCGGCCATTCCTATGGCGGAGCCGTGATCACCGAGGCGGGCAACGATCCGAACGTGGCAGCGCTCGTCTACATCGCGGCGTTCGCGCCAGATGCGGGCGAGTCGGTGAACACGCTGATCGCCGATCCGCCGCCCGGGGCACCCGTGCCGCCGATCCTGCCGCCGCAGGACGGCTTCCTGTTCTTGGACCGGGGCAAGTTCCATGACTCGTTCGCTGCCGACATCCCGGCCGAACAGGCCGCGTTCATGGCCGACTCGCAGGTGCCGTGGGGTGTTGACGCTCTTGGCGGCACGATCAGCGAACCGGCGTGGCGCAGCAAACCAAGTTGGTACCTCGTCGCCACCGACGACCGGATGATCCCGCCGCCGGCCCAGCGCGAGATGTCTGCGCGGGCGGGTTCGACCGTTGTCGAGGTCGCGGGCAGCCATTCGATTTACATCTCGCAGCCCGCAGCGGTGGCCGGACTCATCGAACAGGCCGCGGCCGCGGTCGAGTTAGTCACGCACTGAACCGAGCTGAGCGAACGTCCCCGCAGTGCCAGTCTGTTCTGGCTCGCACTTGCGGGGACGTGGCCGTCGGGATCGGCCGTGCGCGGGTGGGAAGGCATGGAGTCCGGCGGTCGAGCGGCCGGCCCTCGCCCACCGGACGGGAGGATCACCGCAAGAAAACGGTCGCGGGGTGATGACCGCAAAGGTCAGCGTGGACCTCGGAGCGTCGACGCATCGCTCGTAACGGCGAGCGCGGAGGACGCCTACCCGAGCATTGGGTGGCCCGGTGCGCGATCTCCGCGTCGACGTCGACCCCGGCGGGCCTTCGGCGCCGTGTGGTCGGCCTCGATGTCGCTGGTCGAGATGACGATGCGGTGTCGACGGACGTCGGGCCGCCTTCCAACGGTGGCGCGATCGACGATCGCGGTCGACCCTCCTGCGGGCGCGACCTCGATCCAGCGCATCTTCCCGTCGGCGAACGTCTCGTCGGAGCGCAGCTCGAACCCGAGCGTGCCGTGGTCTGGCTCGCAAGTTCGCGCCGCATGTGGTGTGCGGACACACGTGCCCCTGCGCGGAACCAGGCGCGACTTCAGCGTCAGCGAAGACTGCTGCGGCTCGTCCCTTGCGGACGTCTGCCGCGGCTGAGGGGGCGATCGCATTTAGTCCGTCCGATGGTGGGCCGCCTTTCGGTGGTTTCCGAGCACGGAAGAAGGCCTGGCAGAAGGATGCGAAGGTGAAGCGGTTCGAGCAGAGCCCCGGCGCGCTCGGTTGGACGATCCGTCGAAGCGGCCACCGGGTTGGGCGAGGGGCCGCCGTCGGCCGTGCGGGTACCGTGGGGTCGGGTGCGAATCGCGACCTGGAATGTCAACTCGGTCAAGCAGCGCGTGCCGCGGCTGCTGCCTTGGCTGGATGAGCGGCGGCCGGACGTGGTCTGCTTGCAGGAGACCAAGCTCGCAGACGATGCGTTCCTCGACCTGCTCGGCGACGAGCTCCGAGACCGCGGGTATGCCGTCGCAGTTCACGGCGAGGCGACGTGGAATGGAGTCGCGATCCTCTCGCGTGTGGGTCTGGATGACGTGGTGGCGGGACTCGCCG
>WNFU01012143.1_pt1 | contig 11925 bp, 16 predicted proteins | sample 5400121 | NCBI WGS metagenome assembly WNFU01 (sample SAMN13153360, study PRJNA577476) | soil metagenome | isolation source: 100 cm soil or saprolite under grassland replicate 1 | place: USA:California | collected 2016-06-15 | reverse complement strand
GGAGCCCCCGGAGGATTTTCTGCCGATGATGTTGCGAACCGCTGGTTGCTGTGGTTACTCTTCCACAAATCGGCCCCTGACGCCCCGGAATGCGCCGATAGGCCTTGAAAGGAGTTTGCATGGGCACCAAGACGATCACCATGTACGTCTCGGACATCGACTCGGGCGAGATTCCCGCCGGCGAGGCGTACCAGCTCTCGATCCGTCACCCCGACGGCTCGACCCAGCAGCTCGACATCTCCGCCAAGAACTACCGCGACCTCAAGCTCGAGGGCCTGGGAAAGACGCTCAAGAAGCGCGGCCGCAAGCCCGGCTCCACCACCCGGACGGCCGCCGCGACCCGTCGCCGGGCCCCCCGCCAGAACAGCAAGGCGGAATAGACCTACGGGAGTTTGGGCGCGGGACCGCCGTCAGGTGGCCCGCGCCCTTTGGCAGCCGGCGCACACCCCAAATACGTCCGCCTGGTGGCCGGTGACCGAGAAACCGCGGCGCCGGCCGACCCGGGCCGCCCACGGCTCGACCTCGCACGCGTCGATCTCCTCGACCCGGCCGCAGCGCTGGCAGACCAGGTGATGGTGATGCACGGGGTTGCAGAGCCGGAACAGCGCCTCGCCGGTGTCGCGGCGGAACACGTCCACCTGGCCGGTGTCCACCAGCCCCTGGAGGGTCCGGTAGACGGTCGCGAGCCCCACCGTCCGGCCGAGCTCGGCGTGGAGGTCCTGGGCCGACACCGGCTCGGGGGCGCGGCGTAGCGCGGCGAGCACCGCGGTTCGCTGCCTGGTGGTGCGCGCCCGATCCAGAGGGCGCCCGTTCGTCATGGCGGTTCAGTCTACTCCCGGACGGTCGGCGCTCCTTGTGAGGACTACGCCGAATGAGCTAACTTCGCACTAGGGGCTCCTGCACGAAAGCTACTACAGCAATGCGGTCGCCGATCCCGCCGCCTACAGGCCCTATCGTTAAGCACGCTGTAGTAGCTTTCGTGCGGGAGCCCCTACCGCACGTTCGGATCTCTGTCCCAGGAGACTGCGTGCCTCCCACCACCGCGGCCAGCCGCACGGGCGCCTACCGGCGCTACGCCCGCGTCTACGACCTGGTCTGGAGCGCGGCCCCCTACCACCGCTTCGTGGACCTGTGCCTGGCGGCGGCAGCCGCCCACGGCACCGAGGTGCGCCATGTGCTGGTGGCCGCCTGCGGCACCGCCAACGCGGCCGTGGAGCTGGCCAGGCGCGGCTACCGGGTCGCCGGCTTCGACCTCTCGCCGGCGATGCTGGCGCGGGCGGCGGCCAAGTGCCGCGCCGGCGGCGACCGGGTGGCCCTGGCGCTCGGCGACCTGCGGGCGGTGCCGCTCCGCGACGGCTGCGCCGACCTGGTCCTCGCCCTCAACGCCAGCCTCAACTACCTGCTGGAGCCCGCCGAGACGGCGGCGGCGCTCGGGCACCTTGGGCGGGTGACCGCGACCAATGGCACGGTGGTGGTCGAGCCGCTCTCGGCCCGGTTCCTCCACGACGGCTGGGAGCCCGGCCGCCACCTGGACCGGGACGGCCTGCAGCTCGACGCCAGCTACGAGGTGGACGGCGACCTGGTGGCCGAGCGCCTGCGCTGGTCGCTCGACGGCGTCGAGGAGACCGAGACCTACCGGCAGCGCTTCTACGACGACCGCCAGCTCGAGACGCTGATGGCCGCGGCGGGCCTACGGCTGCTGGAGCGGCGGCCCATGTGGCCGGCGATCGGGGCCGAGCCCGCCCGCGGCCGCGTCCTGTGGGTCGCCCGGCCAGAGGCATAGGCTGGTTGCGCGACCAGCGCGGCGCACGGTTGGATGAAACCTGCGCCCGCAGCGACAGAGAAAGCCGCCATGCCCACCTCCACCGTGCATCTCGAGATCCCCGCCTCCGGCGCCTACCTCTCGGTGGCACGAGCGACCGCGACCGGCCTGGCGGCGCAGCTCCAGTTCACCTACGAGGAGATCGACGACCTCCGCATCGCCGTGGACGAGGCGTGCACCCAGTTGCTGGCCAGGCGCGGCAGCGCCACCACCCTGCAGGTCGACTACCACCTGGCCGACACCGAGCTGCGGGTGGACGTCTCGATCGAGGCGCCAGACCGCGGCGACCCCCTCGCCAAGGACACCTTCGCCTGGCAGATCCTGACCGCCATCACCGACGAGGTCAGCGAGCAGGCCGAGTCCGACCGCCTGGCGCTGAGCTTCCGCAAGGTCGGCGGCCGGGCGTGAGCGCCAACGAGGCCGACGACATGGTCACCGGCGTCCTCGAGGGAGCGGCCCTGGCCGGCCGGGGGGTGGACCGCGCCTACGCCAAGGACCTGTTCCGCCGCTTCGTCGAGCACCGCGACCCCGCCCTGCGCGAGGAGCTGGTGGGGGTCCACCTGCCGTTGGTCGAGTACCTCGCCCGGCGCTTCCGCAACCGCGGCGAGCCCCTCGAAGACCTCGTCCAGGTCGGCACCATCGGGCTGCTGAAGGCCATCGACCGCTTCGACCTGGACCGCGAGGTGGAGTTCTCCACCTACGCCACCCCCACGATCGTCGGCGAGCTCAAGCGCCACTTCCGGGACAAGGGCTGGGCGGTGCGCGTGCCGCGGCGCCTCCAGGAGCTGAACCTGTCGCTCAACAAGGTGGTGGCCGAGCTCTCCCAGGAGGTCGGGCGCTCCCCGACGATCGCCGAGATCGCCGCCAAGGTGCACCTGTCCGAGGAGGAGGTGCTCGAGGGCCTCGACACCTCCAACGCCTACGCGGTGGTCTCCCTGGACGCGCCGGCCGGCGGCGACGACACGCCCTCGGTCAGCGAGCACATCGGCGTCGAGGACGAGAGCCTGGAGGCGCTGGAGTACCGGGCCGCCCTCGGGCCGCTGATCGCCGGGCTGCCCGAGCGCGAGCGCCGCATCCTGTACCTGCGGTTCTTCGGCGGCATGACCCAGTCGCAGATCGCCGCCCGGCTGGGCATCTCCCAGATGCACGTCTCGCGCCTGCTGAACCGCACCCTGGCCGCGCTGCGGGCAGGATTGCTCGCCGACGAGGAGACCGAGTAGCGGGATGCGGGTGGTGCTGATCGCCAACCCGCACGCCAGCCGGTTCAGCGGTCGGCAGCGCGACCGCGTGGCCGCGGCCCTGGGCGCGGCGCACAAGGTCGAGGTCCTCCAGACCACCCACCCCGGGCAGGCGACCGTCCTGACCCGCCGGGCGGTGGCCGGCGGAGCCGAGGTCGCCGCGGTGCTCGGCGGCGACGGCACCGTCAACGAGGTGGTCAACGGGCTCGGCGACTCGGCGACGATGCTCGGCCTGCTGGGCGGGGGGCGGGCCAACGTCGTCGCCCGCGGCCTCGGGCTGCCCGCCGATCCCGACCGGGCCGCCGAGCGGCTGCTCGAGCTGCTGGCGTCGGGCGGGCGGCGGCGGCTGACGCTGGGCACCGCCGACGGGCGCCGCTTCGCCCTCAACGCCGGCCTCGGCCTCGACGGCGCGATCGTGCGCGAGGTCGAGCGCCGCCAGCGCGCCAAGCAGCTCTACGGCGACCGGGCCTACGTGGCCGCCGGCCTCAAGACCTTCCTGGTCGACTACGACCGCGGCCGCCCCCACCTCACCGTCCACCTCGGCGGCGGCCGGCCGGTGCTGCGCGGCTTCTTCGCCCTGGTCGGCAACGGCGACCCGTTCACCTTCCTGGGGCGGCGCCCGTTCCGGCCGACGCCGCAGGCGACCTGGGAGGGCGGGCTCGACCTGCTGGTGGCGCAGACGATGGCGACCCGGCCGCTGGTGCGCGCGCTCACCGGCATGCTCTCGCCCCGCCCGCGGGCGTCCTACCCGGGCCTGCCGGTGCTCCACGACGAGGACGCGTTCACCATCGAGTCCGACGTGCCGCTGCCGTTCCAGCTCGACGGGGAATACCTCGGCGACCGCACCAGCGTGGCCGTCGGCTGCCTGCGGGCAGCGCTCACGGTCATCGCGCCGGCCGGGCGTGTGCGTAATTCTGCCGAGTGATATCGCTATTTCTGATTATGGGGTCGCCGGTTTCACTTCGGCGAGAACGGGTACCGACCAGTGGACTCGTCCCCTGCCAGCAGCCCAAGCGCTGGCGTCAGCAGAGGTAATTGGTGCTGATTCTTCCGGTCAAGCGCGAATTTGGTGCTTCCCAAGCCCGGTTCGCTGCCCTAGACTCACGCCGCTCTTGCCCTTCCCCCAGGGCTTGCACCGGAAAGTGAGGATGTCAATGGATTGGCGCCATCGTGCCCGCTGCCGCGATGTCGACCCCGAGCTCTTCTTCCCGGTCGGAACCACCGGGCCGGCCGAGGCTCAGGTCCAGGCGGCCAAGGCGATCTGCGCGCTGTGCCCCGTTCGTGAGGAGTGCCTCCAGTGGGCGCTGGACACGGCCCAGGACGCGGGCGTCTGGGGCGGGCTGTCCGAAGAGGAGCGACGCGCTCTGCGCCGCGGGCAGCGCCGCAGGGTCCGGATCGCCTGAGCGCGGTCCCTTCAGTTCTCGTCAGCTCGCCTACCGTGTCACCCTGTCCGGATCGACGGGTTCATTCGTCTGGCCTGAAGCGGTACGATCGAGATGGATGAATCAGGCGACGAGGGGGGCGCTATGGGCGACGTCGTACGCATCCTCGTGGCGGATGACCATCCGCTGACGCGGGACGGGATCAAGGCCGCGCTCTCGATGGACGCCGAGCTCGAGGTGGTCGCCGAGGCAAGCGACGGGCAGGAGGCGGTGAGCCTGGCCGAGGCGGTCCGACCCGACGTCATCCTCATGGACGTGCGCATGCCGGTGCTCGGCGGGATCCGGGCGACCCAGGCGATCTCCCGGAGCGTGCCGAGCGCGCGGGTGGTGATGCTGACCGTGGAGGAGACCCAGGCGCGGGTCGGCGAGGCGATCCAGGCGGGGGCGGCCGGCTACCTGTTGAAGGACATCGACGCCCACGAGCTGGCGCGGGCCGTGCACCTGGCCGCCGAGGGCTCGGCGGTGATCCACCCCAACCTGACCCGCCAGTTCATCGAGGAGATCCGCCAGCTCACCAGGGGCGAGCAGAGCGTGTCGACGCTGTCGGGCAGGGAGGTCGAGGTGCTGCAGATGATCGCCTACGGCTCCACCAACCGGGAGGTGGCCGAGGCGCTCCACATCTCGCCGCAGACGGTCAAGACCTACCTGGAGCGGATCTTCACCAAGCTCGGCGTCTCCGACCGCACCCGCGCCGTCGCGGTCGCCCTCAAGCACGGCATCGTGGAGTAAAGGCGGCCGCACGATGCACAAATCCAGGGCGATCGGACGGGATCAGGGCGGGTGTCGGGCATCGTGTGGACGGCTTTAGGAGGAGAGGGCGTGGGCGAGCCGCTGGTGTTCCTGCTGGTTGGTGGGGCGGCGGTGGTCGCCGGCCTGGCCCGCGGTGGGCTGCTCCGCGGCCTGACCGAGACCAGCGTGCGGGACCGCTCGCTCGGCCTTGCCTGCCTCGGCGTGCAGGCGTTCGTGGTCGCGCTGCCGTTGCGGGCCATCTGGCTGCCCTACGGCCTCGGCGCGCTACTGCTGGCCGTCGCCCTCGGCGTGCTGCTGGCCGTCGCCCGCGCCAACGGCCGCATGCCGGGCGTCCCGCTGATCGCGCTGGGCCTGCTGCTCAACCTCGCGGCGGTGGTGGCCAACGCCGGCATGCCGACCTCCGAGTCGACCCTCGCCAGCGCCGGCGTCGCGGTCGAGCGGCCGCTCCCCCACCGCCCCGACGCCAAGCACGTGCTCGCCGGCGGCACCCGCCTGGCGCTGCTCGGCGACCGGCTGGCCGTGCGGCCGCTGCGGGCGGTCGTCAGCTACGGCACGGTGTGCGAGCTGGCCGGCCTGTTCCTGCTGCTGCAGTACCTGCTGCTGGCCGCGGCGCCGGACCGCGGAGACGACGACGCCCACGGCGCCCACGAGGCCAGGACGGTCCCGTGGACGACGTGGGCGGACTGAGCCCTGACTGACCCCTACCCGATCGGCTCCTCCCGCAGGTCGTTGGCGAGCTCGCGGATCTTGGCCTCCGGGTAGCGCCGGTGCCCGCCGAGCGTCTTCAGGAAGGGGAGCTTGCCCTCCTTGGCCCAGCGGGAGACCGTCTTGGGCGACACGTGCAGGATGTCGGCCACCTCGGCAGTGCGGAGGTAGCTCGGGGTCTCGATTCTGGCCGTCTTGCGCTGTGCCACCACGCGTCCTTTCTCGAGTCCGGACCCCGACAGGCGAGCCGAGCAGAAGGACGTGCGGCGGGAACGGGTCTGTCGGTCACCCTGCTGGGAGCAGTGCGAACACGGCGATTATTAGGACCGGTCCGAGCGCCCACCATAGCCCGGTTGGGCTGTTTCAGCTCAGATGCTACCTACTGTTCGTTCACTACTGAGCATAGTTACTCGGGCGCCCAGGGTAGCGATGATGACCCGGAAGGCGCGCCTTGAGCCACTCCACGGTCAGGGTGAGCCCCTCGTCCAGCGGCGTCCACGGCCGCCAGCCGAGGGCCTTGTCGGCCTTGGCGGGGTCCAGCGCGGAGCGGGTGGGATCGCCGGGGCGGGCCGGCGCCCACGCGGGCTCGCCGGACCAGCCGACCCTGGCCGCGAGCCGCTCGACCACCTCCAGGACGGGGGTGGCGGTCCCGGTGCCGACCAGCACCCGCTCGGGCGGCGTGCTGGCGTGGACCGCCCTGGCCACGGCGTCGACCGCGTCGTCCACGAACAGGAAGTCGCGCTGCTGGCGGCCGTCGCCCTCGACCGTCGGGGCGTGGCCCTGCAGCATCGACCAGGCCGACCTGGCGACCAGACCGGGCCCGAGCGGGTCCTGCCGGGGCCCGTAGACGGTCGCGAGGACCAGCAGGACGACGTCGAGCCCGCGGGCGGCGAACGCCCCCGCGTACGCCTCCAGCGCGAGCCTGGCGGCCCCGAACGGGTGCACGGGCCGTGGCGGGTCGCCCACCCGGGTGGCGCCGCTGAGCTGGGCCGGGTAGAGGTAGGCACCCGAGGACGCCAGCACCACCCTGGTGCCGCTCGCCGCCGCCGCGCGCAGGACCTCGACGCCGCCGGGGACCACGGCCCTCGCCTCGCCGGTCGGGTCGTCCCAGGCCCGCACCGGGTCGGTGGCCGTCGCCAGGTGCACCCAGGCGTCGGCCCCGATCCTGCCGGCCAGCGTGGCCAGGCCGCCCTGGGCCACGTCCATCCGGTGGAAGCGCACGCCGCCGCGGCGCCGCGCCTCGGTCAGGTTGGCCAGGTGGCCGTGGGAGAGGTCGTCCACCACGACGACCTCGTCACCCTCGGCCTGGAGCCGGTCGACCAGGTTGGCCCCCAGGAACCCGGCACCCCCGGCAACCACGACCAGCACGGTCTACCTCCCCCCGGTTGGTCGAATCGGTACTGACCGGGGCATCCTAGTCGGGTCGGGCAAGCGGCGGGGGGGCCAGTAGGCGAAGCGGACCCGGCCGGTCAGGGCCGTGGCCGGGACGGGGCCGAAGTCGCGGCCGTCGGTGCTGGCGGCGCGGTGGTCGCCGAGCACGAGGTACTGGTCCTCGCCGAGGCGGACGTCCAGGTCGCCAACCTCGGCCCGCCGGGCGCCCACCTCGCCGCCGGTCCCGCCGAGATATGGCTCGGCCACCTCCACGCCGTCGACCTCCAGCCGTCCGGCGACCAGCCGCACCCGTTCGCCCGGCAACCCGACCACCCGCTTGACCACCTCGAGCCCGGCAGGGTCCGGCGAACCCCGAAGGGGTGCCCCGGCGGATCGGGAAGGGGTGGGTCCCCGGCGGACCACCACCAGGTCGCCGCGGCGCGGCGGGTGGTCCAAGGGGCCGACCGCGAGCCGCCACCCGGGCAGCAGCGTCGGCCGCATGCTGTCGCCCTCCACGAGCACGGGTTCCAGCCGCGCCAGGCGGCGGGCCACGACGGCCAGCGCCAGAGCGGCGGCGGCCAGCGTGACGGTCCTGCGCATGGCCGGATGATCTCCCGGCCCGTGTGTGCGGCGAAAGCCGAGGTGGTAGTAACGTCGCCGGAGACGTCGATACCGAAAGGGACGATGCCAATGCTCGCCGAGCGCCTGGCCGAATGGCTCCGGCCCACCCGGGTCGTCCATGCGCACTGCGACCTGCCCTGTGGGGTCTACGATCCGGCGCAGGCCCGGATCGAGGCCGAGTCGATGGCGAAGATCGTGGAGAAGTACCACGCCACCGACGACCCGGTCTTCCGCGACCGCGCCCTCTTCATCAAGGAGCAGCGCGCCGAGCTGGTCAAGCACCACCTGTGGGTGCTCTGGACCGACTACTTCAAGCCGCAGCACCTGGAGCAGTTCCCCAACCTGCACGACCTGTTCTGGCAGGCGACCAAGGCGGCGGGACAGGCCAAGCACTCGGTCGACCAGGCCGACCAGCAGAAGCTGCTCGACCTCATCGACGAGATCGACGGCGTCTTCCAGAAGTCCAAGACCGGCTGACAGGATCCGGGCGGCCGGCCCGTCCACGGGCCGGCCGCCGTGCCTTCCTCCCCCGGGTCAGGGGCTGGCCAGGCGCTTGCCCCGGTAGTTGGGGAAGATCAGCGGCTGGTGCTGCCAGCACAGGCCGGTCTTGTTGTAGATCGACAGGCGTGTCTCGCAGTCGTTCTCATGGCAGACCCGCCCGACTCGCTCGACCTTGGAGGCCGGCGGGTCGCTGCCGGGCCTGTGGCCCTTCACGTTCTCGGAGCGCATCGCGTGCTTCACCGTCCTTCCGCCACCCATCTATACGCCGGCGGACATAAAGAAGGTTTCATGACGCCGTCGCCGGATGGCGAGGCGCGGCGCGGAAGGGCGCTCAGGCGGGTTGGGACGGGGGGTTGGTGCGCACGATCTGCTCAACCCGCAGGCGCAGCGACTCGACCACGCCGCTCGGCACCGGGCCGGGGTCGGCGCAGCGGCGCACGAGCTGCTTGAAGCGCCGGTCGAAGCGGACCGCCCGCTGGCAGCTCGGGCACTCGGCCAGGTGCGTCCCTCCTCGAGCAGCCCACGGTCGGCGGCGAACTCCCACAGCCGCCGCTGGAGCTGGCGCCGGCCCCGGTGCAGCCGGGACATCACGGTCCCGATCGAGGTGCCCATGATGTCGGCGATCTCCTTGTAGGAGAAGCCTTCCACGTCGGCCAGCAGCACCGCGACCCGGAACTGCTCCGGCAGCGCGTCGAGGGCCTGGCGGACCTCCTCCTCGGGGATCTGGTCAAGCAGCACGTCCTCGGGGGTCTCGGCGCCGTGCGGGTTGGCGCTGGCGATCCGCTGGTACAGCGAGAAGTCGTCGACGTCCTCGGTCGGCACCGACTGGGGGTTCCGCTGCTGCCTGCGGTAGGCGTTGATGTAGGCGTTGGTGAGGATGCGGTACAGCCACGCCTTGAGGTTGGTGCCCGGCTCGAACTGGTGGAACGCGTTGTAGGCGCGCAGGAAGGTCTCCTGGACCAGGTCCTCGGCGTCGGCCGGGTTGCGGGTCAGGCGCAGGGCACCCGCGTAGATGGTGTCCAGGAGGGGGATCGCCTCGTCGGCGAAGCGCTGGCGGCGCACCTCGGCGGTCTCGTCGGCCGGGACGCGGGCGCCATCGGGCCCTACCCCCTCGCCGACCTCGTCTCCGAGGCCGGGAGCCGAGCTCGACGGCTGCACCAGTGGTCCCTCCCAGCTCGGACCGGGCCGCCAAAGCGGCGGTGAATCCTGCCGCCGCCCAGGCGGGCGACGGGCGGCCGGCCGCCACTGCCTCGGCGGTGCCACCCGGGCAGGATAGCGCACCACCACACCTCCGCTGGCTCGAGCTCGTTGCTGGCTTCCGGAGGCTGCAACCGACCATCCCGGCCGGGCATTCCCCGGGCGCCTACCCGATGATCACGTCCACCTCGTGGTAGCCGCTGGACCCGCTGGGATGCGGTGGCTTCTCCTGGACGATCTGGAGGGCGCCGCGGCCGTCCGTCGCGCGCACCCGCAGGACGACCCGGCCGGAGCCGCTCGGCCGCCAGGGCAGGCGCCACTGCCGCCAGGCCGCCGGCGCCAGCTCGCGGCGGAGGACGGCCTCGGCCCAGGTGCGGCCGCCGTCCAGCGACACCTCCACCAGGCGGATGCCGCGGTCGCCGGCCCAGGCGACGCCGGCGACGACCGCCTCGCCGTGGACCACGGTCAGCTCGCCGGGGACGTCGATGCGGCTGGCCGTCTTGATCTCGGCGATGTTGTCCCAGCCGTCGGAGCGCTGCCAGTAGCCGCGGTAGTCGTAGTCGACCACCTCGATGCGCTGCAGCCACTTCACGTTCTTCATGCCGTAGATGCCGGGGGCGATGATGCGGGCCGGGTAGCCGTGGGCGCGGGGCAGGCTCCGGTCGTTCATGCCGTAGGCGACGACGGTGGCCGGGTCCAGCGCCTTGGCCACCGGCAGCGAGTCGGCATAGCCGCCGACCGCGTGGAACACCACCCGCACCGCCCGCGGGGAGACGCCGCCGGCGCGCTCCAGCACCTCCCGCAGCGGCACCCCCGTCCACTTGGCGGTGCCCACCAGGTCGCCGCCGACGAAGTTGGAGATGCACTGCAGGGTCACGTGCTGCTCGACCGCTGGCATGGCCAGCAGCTCGCCGTAGCCGAGCTCCAGGGGCCGGCCGACCAGCCCGCCGACCCGCAGCCTCCAGGAGCCCTCGTCGACGTCGGGGTCGATGATCGACTCGTCGACGGTGTAGTGGAGCCGGTTGGGAGTGACCTCGGGGGTGAGGCCGCGGATGGCGAGGAAGGCGCCGGCGTCGGTGCCGGGCCCGCCCCCCTTCGCCGGGCGGACGGGGGCGGCGCCGGCCGGCCGGGCCAGCGGCCGGCCGCCGGGGTCGCCGAACCCGCCGGTGAGCCGACGGACGACCAGCCCGGTGGCGAGCAGGGCGCCAGCGCCGGCCATCGCCCGCAGCAGCTCGCGCCGGGTCCGTCCCAGCCCGGTCGCCGGGCCTGGTACCGGGTCTCGTTCCAGGCGGCCGAGCGCACCCCGAAGGACGCTGGCGTAGACGATCCCGGCGACGCCGACCACCGCGCCGTAGACCAGCAGGGAGGGCGCTCCCGGCTGGGCCCGGTAGCCGGCGAGGGCGGCCGCCGCCAGCAGCCCGCCGACCAGCCAGGCGGCACCGGCCCGCGCCGACGCCGTGGCGGACCGGCGGGCGACGACGACCCCGGCGACCCCACCGGCCAGGATGCTGCCGACCGTGAAGCCGGCGGCGAACAGCCGCAGCGCCCAGTGGCCGAGCCGCTCGATGAAGAACACCGCCAGCGGACCCGGCACCAGCCGGAGCAGGCGCTGCGCCAGGCCGAGCGGCGGGAACGGGAAGCTCGCCTGCACGAGGTGCGCCAACCCGAGGACCGCGGTGGCCACCAGCATCGCCGAGACCCCGGCCACCAGCGACTCTGAGGTGCGCAGCCGCCGTTCCATGGTCTCCACGATAGCCGCGTCGCCAGGGATGGGTGTGCCGGGCCACCGCTTGTAAGCGGGCCGTAAGCTGGCGCTCGGGCGGGCGGCGCGCTCAGCCGCGCCGCTCGTGCCTGCCGCCGCCGCGGCCGCCGCCGGCCCGGCGCAGGTGCCGCCCGCCGCCGGCCGCCCGCCTGGCCGCCAGCCGCTCGCCGTCCGCGGCTTCGGAGGCGCTGTCGGAGGACACCGGGCCTTGCGCTTCGCCAAGCGAGCTTCGGCCGGCCCCCGCCCAGGACGCGGCGTCCACGCCGGCGTCCGCCACGGCGGCCTGGGCCACCACGGCCATCCCGGCCTGGGCCGTCTCCGGCGGCGTGCTGGCCGGCGACCGCAGCCGCCTGGGTACGGCCTCCCTGGCCGTCAGCGTCCGGCGCTCCAGCCATTCGGCGGCCGCCAGCACCCCCATCAGCCCCAGCGGCCACAGCACCGTGAGGGCGACGGCGAGTAGGAGGTTGTTGAACGACATCACGACTAAGTACGAACCAACGGGGCGATCGGTTTCCC
>WNFU01008419.1_pt1 | contig 11925 bp, 13 predicted proteins | sample 5400121 | NCBI WGS metagenome assembly WNFU01 (sample SAMN13153360, study PRJNA577476) | soil metagenome | isolation source: 100 cm soil or saprolite under grassland replicate 1 | place: USA:California | collected 2016-06-15 | reverse complement strand
TTCAGTTTTTTAGACCAACATTACGAGGTACATGTTGGCGTCGAAGAGCGGGAAAGTCATGAACAGAAGAAGCACCACGGCAATCGCGAGGGCGAGTGGCACATGAAAGTGAAGCAAGCGATGAAGCAAGTCACCGCGGCTGCCGCCAAGCGGTTGATTCGAACATCGAGTGGTTGGTCGTGTACTCATTAGTAACCTCACATACTCCACTGAAATCTCACTCGGCCGGGCCGTCCACTCCTGTTAGATCTCAGCGAGCGCCTCGGCGGGAGCAACCCTAGCGGCACGAATGGCCGGGTAGAGCCCAGCCACTCCGCCGATAATCAGGGTTGCTGTGATGCCTCCTGCCATGATCCAAGCGGGGACCACGGTGGGCCAGCCCTGCAGTGTCGCGTACACTGCTGTCACACCCGATCCGAGCAGTATCCCTGCGCCGCCGCCGAGGATAGACAGCAGGAGGGCTTCTGTGAGGAACTGGATGCGGATGTGTCCTCGAGTGGCGCCCAGTGAGCGGCGTAACCCGATTTCGGCGCGGCGTTCCAGTATGGAGATCACCATGGTGTTGGCAACTCCGATACCGCCAACGAGCAGCGCGACGGCGCCGAGGCCCAGAAGCAGGCCAGTGAAGGTGGTCTCTGCAGCGGCCTGGGCGGCGAGTGCATCGGAGGGCCGGGACACGTCCACCTCGTTCGGCCGCGCCGGATTGACGGTTCTGGCGAGCACACCGCGAACGGCTTCGACGGCATCAGGATCGGTTCTAATGTACAGAGTCGTGATGTCACCATCAAAGTCGAGATAACGCTGTCCGGCCTTCCAACCGATCAGCGCGCCAAGGTCGAGCCTGGGCACAAGCGGGACCGGGTCCAAGATGCCGATAACGGTGAACCATTGCCCGCCGAGCCAGATTTGCACATCTTCACTGACAGTACCGATGCCGAGGCGCTCGGCCGTCTTGGAACCGAGCACAACGGCCGGGTACTGGGCGGTTGCATCATTGAGCCAGGTTCCGGAGGCCACGGTGGCGCCTACGGTGTCGAGCAGGTCGGTGCGTACCGCGTAGACGCCGATTCCGCCCGATTGGGGAGCTGGGATTCTGTCGGTGCGGTACACCTTTGCACCGGGGAGCTGTCCAATCGCGGTGACGGTCTCGACTAGCCCGATCCGGCCGACCATCGCGACCGACTCGTCAGGCAGGGTGGACTGCTCTCCGAACAGGGTGTTGCCCGGTCCTGCAGTGAGCAAGTTCGTGCCGAGTAAATCCAACAGCCGATCCAGCTCGGCACGGCTGGAGGATGAGATCCCCACGACGGCGACCATCGCGGCGATTCCGATCGCGATCCCCAGCGCGGAGAGCACCATCCGCAAGGGGCGGGCCCGCAGCCCATACCCTGCTAGTCGCACGACGTCGAGTGATTTCAACCGGCCGGGGTGTAGTGATCTTGTCACGCCATCACTCCCATCCGGTCATCAACTACCCGACCATCCAACATGGATACCTGGCGGGGCAAGCGTGCGGCGACCACACCTTCGTGGGTGATCACGATGATGGTTGTACCGGTCTTATGGAGATCAAGCAGCACCCGCATCACATCTTCGCCCGAGTGGCTGTCCAGTGCGCCGGTTGGCTCGTCAGCGAGCAGCAGCGCAGGTTCACGCACAACCGCCCGCGCGATCGCGGTGCGCTGTTTTTCGCCGCCAGAGAGCTCGTGCGGCTGATGGGTCAGCCGGTGTCCGAGCCCGACCCGCCGCAAGGCCACTTCAGCGCGTTCCCGCCGTTCACGTAGTCCGGCGCCGGTATAGAGCAGGCCGTCGGCGACGTTGTCCAGGGCGGACACACCTGGCGCGAGGTGGAAGTGCTGGAAGACGAACCCGATCCGGAACGCCCGGAGCGCTGACAGCTCACGGTCGGCCAGATCAGCGATATCGAAACCGTCGATAACGACTTGGCCAGCGCTCGGGCGGTCTAGCGTTCCCATCACGTTGAGCATTGTCGTCTTGCCTGATCCCGACGGTCCAACGATCGCCACCAACTCACCGCGGTTGATGTTCAGATCGACGCCGTTGAGAGCGACGACCCCACCTGGGTATTCGCGGCTGACCCCGCGCAGCGTGATGAATGCCTCAGTCCAGTTACTCATTTAGGCATCCCCACTAGCACGCCCTCGGCGATTCCCTGGCCGCTGAGCTCGACCCAGCCGCCGGCGAACATCCCGGTCTCCACTGCGACGATGCGCGTCGTGTCACCATCGACGATTTCGACGCCGAAGCCGCCTTCGGGCAGCGCGAGCAGCGCGGCGACCGGCACCGCCAGCACGTCTTCGCGCTCCTGGCTGACGAAGTCGACATCCACGGGAGCGGCGTCCAGCGAACCGAGAGCCTCTTGGTCGACGATCGTTACGGTCACCTCGATGCGCGGGTCGGAAATAGTGCTCTGTGTCGTCGCATTGGGAGTGGTGCTCTGTGCCGTGACGACGGTACCTACCTGGGAGATCTCTCCTACTACGGCTGCCTGGCCGGGCACTGTGATGGTGACCTTGCGACCCTCCACGGCGAGAGCCTGATCGGCTACATCGAGCTCGACGGTGACCAGCTTAGTCGTGCTGGTATAGCTAAGTACTGAGACACCACCTCCATCAATCACTTCCGGCTCTATGCCATTCTTGAGACTGTCATGGGTGCGCTGTGCATCTTCCAGCGTAGCCTTTTTCAAGGCCAGATCATTCTCTGCCTTGATAATCCAATCCTCAGGAGCAGGACCTTTGAAGCTTTTCGTTTTGGTCTCATATTTCCACCCATTTCGCGTTTGCCGCAGAAATAAACGGGTCTCAGTTTGTGGGACCTTCTGAGAAGCTTGGAGGTATTTCAAATAGTTAGCTGCCTTATCATAAGCTTCCTGCGCATCCTTCAAGTCGATTACAGCCTGAGCTAAAGCGGTATCAGAGTTGATCACCGAGACACTAGCGCCACTCAGCACATCGCCGACGCGGGCTGTGTTCTCGGCGATCCGTACAGCCCCTGGCGTGAACACCACCTGACCCAATTTGACGGTTCCGGTTTCGGGGAGGCCGAGGTTGGCTTGCCAGGTACGCACGGCCTCAGCGGTGTCCGAGGTGTAGCTAGCATCGACGGTGAATCCGGCGTAGCCCAGCTCGGCCAGGTTCTGCTCGAGCTGTTGGACATCAGCACCCTGCACGCCGTCGCGTAGCGTTCGATACAGCGGCACCGATCCATAGAGCGCAACCACTGGCTGCTCGTTGACCTTGAACAGCGGTTCGCCCCGTTTCACCGTCGCCCCGATTGGCGCAATCCAGGTGAGTATCCCGGGCACGGTCGCGTTGATGAAGAGCGGATCGCCGTAGCCGAGCGTGCCCGATACTTTCTTGGTTTCCACTAGAGTGGTCCTGGTGACCTCCGCGGTGGCCGGAGGTAACGGAGCTTTGGCTGCCGTTTGCTTAGCAGCCGAGCCCCAAGCTAGCAGCACTGCGGCAACTACTCCGCCGAGGATTACCACCGCGGTGCCAGCGAAGAGGACCTTGCGATTCAATGAGCACCTCCTCCTGGCAACTTGTCGCGGCACGTCTCCATTGCCGCTTGGAACGTTGGGTTGCCTTGCTGCTCGTGGCCTAGACCCCGCAACCGCCCGTCGGCATCCGGGTCAGGAAAATCTGGCAGACCGTTGTCCCGCATGCACTGCGAGAAGTTGCGCATCTGCTCCAGATAGGCTGGGTCCCCAGTGTTTTGATGCTCGCCGCCTGGGGCCAGGTCGCGGCACTTCTCCAGCGTGGCACGGAACTTCGGATCGTCCTCTTTAAACTTGTCGTGGTCGAGCTCAAACCGCCCATCTGGGCCGGGGTCGGGAAAGTCAGGCAGGCCATTGTCTCGCATACACTGTGCATATAGCCTACCTGCCTCCACTGGATCCACCCGTGTCGGGGTCGTGGCGATATTCGTGCCAGCACCCGGAGCGCAGGCGGCCAACGCCATGGTGAGTAGCGCAGCAAGCAGCCAAAGCCACGTCCGAGCCGACGGGTGTCTTATTAAGATTGTCATGTTCACACTCCTTGCATAAGGGCAATATTACGCCAAGCCTACCTTCCGTAGAGCCTTCTGCGTTGACGCCCTCACCTAGCATTATAGGTAATAACCCTCTACAAGACATGACCCGTAGAAGGCAGATGGGAGTAGAAAAGGGCTATTTTTGCCAGATGGGAGAGAAAATGGGATGCTAGCTATGCCCCTTGGGGCGCGGCAACCAGCCACGGGCGATGCCATAGGCCGCGGCTTGGTGCCGATTGTGAAGGTGGAGCTTGGAGAGAATACTCTTCATGTGATTCTTGACCGTGTGCTCACTAATTACGAGACGCTCAGCAATCTCAGCATTGGATAGGCGTGCCGCCACAAGCTCGAGAACTTCCAGTTCTCTAGACGTAAGCTCTTCCCCCGGCCCGAAGGGCTCCGTTTGGACCCGAATCTCTTCCAAGATACGGGCTGCCATACGGCGCGAAATCGCAGCCTCCCCCCGCGCGATACTACGGAGCTGATCAAGAAGCTCACGGGAGCGTACATTCTTCACCAAATAACCTTGTGCGCCTGCCTTGATCGCCTCAAAGAGAGTCTGGCTGTCATCATGCACTGTCAGCATTACGACGCTGATGGCGGGCATCTCCATGGTCAGCCTTTGAGTCGCGGTAACGCCGTTCTCTCCGGGGAGTTCAACATCCATCAGCACGATGTCGGGCTTTAGCGCACGGGCCTGCTCCAGGGCGTTCTCAGCATCTTCAGCCTCGCCAACAACGGTGAAATCATCCTGATAAGAGAGGAGCGCGATCAGTCCTTCGCGAAAGAGCGCGTGGTCATCAACCAGCAGGATTCGCAACGGCTGCATGCCCGCTCTCCTTACTCTTTTGTTGAATAGGGATAGTTGCCATAACTTGAGTGCCTGAACCGGGTTGGCTATTCACTTGGAAGGTACCGCCGAGAGCCTCGACCCGCTCACGCATACTCGTTAGGCCCAAAGGCCGTGCCTTGCCGTTTCTCTGGTTGTTAGGCGCGAACCCCTGACCATCATCGGCGATGACAATCTTGAGCTGATCGGGCTCAATAGATGTGAGCGTGACCGTGACCTCTCGCGCCCTGGCGTGCTTGCGAACATTAGTCAAGGCTTCTTGAATGAATCGGAAAACCTGGAGTGCCGCGGGAGGCGAAAGACGGTTCGCTGCCTCATCCGTTTGGAGGATCGTGGGAATCTGGTGCCGCTCTTCAAACTGGTCTACATAGTCCTGTACGGCTCGTATCAAGCCTCGTTCCGTGACATTACTGCGGAGACCTGTAATGGACTCTCCAATATCTTCATAGATTTCGTCGGCAACTCCGTGTAATCGCTCGAGTTCTGCTTCCGCTTCATGCTGCCGATTAGACTCCACTAGATCCTTGATGATATCAAGACGTAAGAGCAGATCTGCGACGAGTTGAGCCACGCCATCATGGAGTTCCCTGCTCAGCCGCTCCCGTTCCTGCATCACGGCGTTCATGGTCAGAATGTCCTGCTCGCGGGCCACTACCTCAGCCTGGAGTCTCTGTAGGACTCTGAACAACGTTTCTGCAAATATGTAGGCCAACACCAGGGACATGAATGCCACGAGCAGGTTCACGGTGAGTCTGCCCACCGTGACCCCCAGTAGGCTGTGGCCCACCAGATGACCCAGTATACTGTAGCCCACCATGACCGTAATGGGAGGTATAAGGACCATGAGCCATTTGAACAAGAGCAGTCTGCGGTGCGTCATGATCGAACGGTTCAGTTGAAGCATAAGAATTCTCCGGAATTATTTAGGACGTTCTGTGCAGAGACTATCGCGCTTCGCGGTTGATGTCAATAAGCAAAGCGCGGGAGCATCCACCAAAGGTTATGAGGGATTTTACAAGTTTTGATACGCAACTATTTCGAATAGATCGCTGTGAGTATGAAGGAGTGGAATCAAGCGATGTAAACGCTGGCACTGGACAGCCACGAGCACACGACGTCCACGGTCGCGTTGAACGGCACGAACAATGTTTTCAGCCAACTGTATATTCTGCTGTTCCCAAGTTGCCCGATCTTTTTTCGTCCAAAACATCTCCGTCAGCATGCATACTGTGTGACAGAAGGCGCCGAATCCAAATCCATTGATATTCCTCACATCATTTGCCTGAATCTGGCCCCAACGTAACAGCCGGTCGAAATTTCGTACGATGCGATGTCTCCAGCCCGAGTCGGGTGAGAAATCCAAATATTGCTTGGGACTAGGAGCAACCGGGATCAATACGATGTCCGTGGAAGCAATCGTTGGCGCTAACGCCTCCCGGACCTCCAGCGAGGCTTGTGTAAGGTCAGCCCGCTCCCATGCTTCCTGCGTAATTTCAGCACACAACAAATCAGGGGCAAGATCCGCAACGACCTTTTGTAGGCAATTCAAATCGTAGCTGATTGGTTGTCTGTGGAGATCAGACATTGTTCCAAGGATTGCGAGGCGTGTTTGAGAGGCGTTCATTCTAGAGAAGAATAATCCCGAGCAAGAATATGATACAGCGCAAACATACTTGTAGACACCGCGTAAAACTACCTGATTTTGACGGCCATCAGCATGGCTTCGGTGCGTGAATGTACACCAAGCCGCGAATAGATATTTGCCACATGGCCTTCCACGGTTCGAACACTAAGATAAAGCCGAGCTGCAATGAGCTTATTGCTTAGGCCTTGTGCGAGCAGTTTGAGAATCTCCCGTTCTCGCTCGGTCAAGGCATCTACAACCTGTGGTTGAGGTACCTCAGATTTTTGCTGCCGCGTTTGAATGATCGCCACTGCAAGCGCAGGACTGATGTACTGATCACCGCGCGCCACTTGGCGGATAGCAATTCCCAAAGAAGCCGGCGGTTCATCCTTCGAGAATAGTCCACTTACCTTCTCTGGAAGAGATTGATCGTCCACATGTTCAGTCAGCAGCAGAACGGCTGTTTCCAAGTTACTAGGTGGCAATATCCCAGTACTGGCAGCTGTAACCCAAACCAAGACTTGCGGTGGAGGCCGGTGGTCAATCGTCACCACGCGCAATCCAGGTAGGGTGGTAATCAAGGCAGATAATCCTGCTCGCTCCAACGCCTGCCCGCCACCTACAACAACTGTGATTTCGTTATGTGTCATGTTGGTTAGGATCTTTACCGATGATAACTCAGAATCTGTTCCGGTTGCCGCAAAAGCCGGGAAGGATCATCTTTTACTAACCATACTCGCAATTCACAGAACTGTAAGAGCGCCAAAGTACGCATTCAGAGGTACGCACTTTCGCCTATAATCCAGTTGGAAAGGAACGACCATGGACAAGATGGCACTCACCAAGCTCGTTGCACAGTACAAATCGGATCCTGAGTCAGTTTACAATACTTGGTTTATTGGTGGGGAAGAGCGTATGAAAGCGTTCCGCTCAATCCGTCGCGGAGTTCGAGATACCGTGGACAGCATTGTTGCTGGAACGTTTGGGAATGACTTCAAAGGATCACCCTTGGAGGTCGTATTAAGCGCTATCACCGAACAAAAACAAGTATTCGAAGGGGCAGCCCATCCCTTCTTTTGGAAACCCAAGCTGCGCATTCCTGATATCTATGAGAACGAAACCAACAAGCGCAAATTTGCTGCGTTCTTAGAAGCCTGCTTAAATACAACACGTGAAGAACAAGTACTGACAGAAATCAGCCGCCTCGCTGGCGCCCAAATCAAGGGACTTGGTCCGGCCGTAGCGAATATTGTTTATTTTCTGCATCCTACCATCGTGCCGCCATTCAACACCGCGATGGTGAACGGTTTCAATGCACTCTTTAATGATAAAAAGAAACTCGGATCTTGGGAGAGTTATCTGGTGATGCGCGAGGTCATTGTGCAAACCAACAATGAATCTCGTGATCAACTCTCAAAGGATCTGGGTGCTTTTGCAGGTTTGCTTTTTGAAATTGGTATGAGCCGATTAGTCGTAGATGGAAATGCCGACGCTGTTATTCAAGCGGAGAAGACAAAAGCTGAAAAAGTAGCCAAGGCTCGCCATGCAGATGTTTTGGCGGAGAAACAATCGGAATCAGAACACACGCAAATTCAGTATCTTCTCATCAAAATAGGACGCGCTCTGAACTATGATGTCTTTGTGGCAAGAAATGATCACCATCGCTCTTGTGATGGACAGTCATTTTCCTTGTTAACCATCCCTGCTTTGCCAGCGATGGATTGGTCAGCGGAGGTGATGGATACGACCAGTCTTATTGATGTCATTTGGCTGAAGCGGGGCACAAATGAAATTGTGAGCGCCTTTGAGATTGAGAAAAGCACATCGATTTATTCCGGCATCCTCCGGATGGAAGACTTAGCACGCTCTATTCCTGACTGTACCTGCAATTTTTATTTGGTCGCTCCGAATCGACGAAAAAAAGAGGTAATCGCACAATTATTACGACCAGCTTTTCGGAACGATCTTTCGGACATTTCGATAGCCTTCATTCCCTTTGATAATTTACGCGATCATTGTGATGCCATGTGCAAATTTGGCGAAGATCATACAATTCTTAGGAAGATCGTGCATGGGAGTGCTGCGTCTTAGCCATAACTAGCGTACGGCATGGCTACCATGCTTGGCTTCTCCCTCGTAAGCGCCCTTTGGTTCACGATAAGCAACTAATTGCAGAGCGGCGGCGATCAATAGAATTGGCCATAAGATAGCGGCAAATATTGCCCCACTTGCGATTTCAATTAAGTTCAACAACCCGGCCGCAATGAGAGTACTACCCAAAATACGATGTCGCTGAACAGCCTTTGCAGCCGCTTCAGAAGTGCCATGTTGCGTGTGAACAAGAAATAATCCACCAGTCAAAATGACTGCAAGGGGCCATATATAACTGAGTACCGGCATGGAGGCAATCAAAATCTGCGCTACACCCGCTATGGCGATTGCAATGGCAAGCTGGCTGTGCTGACGTTGTTGTGCGTCAGCCCAAATCAGTCGCCACTCAGAAACGGGATGAAGCGGATACAGCACAAATAACAAACCTAGGCCTGCGACAAGAATTAATATAGGCCATAGGGATAATGCCCAAGTAAATCCTGCGAACTTGCCCAACAGAATAAATACTCCTAGTATGGCAAGCAATGTTCCCTCAATCATATGCGCGAGGTTAGAGAGGTGGCGCATTTCTTGGGGTGTATGTGAAAGAAATGAATGTTGTTTCATTTTTCTTTACCTTGGTTTTCTAAAATCAAAAGGCTTGGAGTGTCCATAACTTGGTTAAAAGGCATCAAGGTCATTTTATCCTTCAGTCTGGTTTCTTACGTCGATCTGTGCCAGCACATCAAAGTCTTCTATCTTGAAAGCATCGTCTCTCATTTGTCTTTTGCTCCCCGTCACGGCAGAAAACGTCCTGTGCGCTGCATATATTCACGATACTCCTCGCCGAATTTTTCAAGCAGCGTTTGCTCGTCTGTTCGGGCGATTGAAGGCAGTAAAATGCCGAAGAGCAGGCACAGGACCGCAATCAATCCATTCGCCGCGATCAGAGCAAAAGTCAGTGAAATGATGAAGAACGTCGTGTACATTGGATGGCGTATCCATTGATAAGGCCCGACCGTAACCAGCGATTGTCGCGCCTGGATAATACCGGGCGCGGCAAAATTCTTACCGAGCGTGCGATGTACCCAGAGCAGTAACAGCACACTGCCAACCCCAATCGCCACACCAAACCAGCGGAGTGTCGAGGGCAGCGGCAGAGCCGCCCACGCAAGCCAACTCGGCGTGAAGATATACACAACTGCTAGGAGGAGGATTAATACATAGAAAAGCAATCCCACAACAGCGCGAGGCGTGCCTAATCCGCCAATCGAAAGACTGTTGCTCAATCTGCCGACAACCAGCATATAGTAAATGCGAATCATAGTCAGCGCGAAGAAAATGAGGCCCGCGCTGATTCGAAAGGTGAGTTCACGGTCCATTCGCGTCTGTTTTCAGTCCTCATAAGCGGTCACCAACTTGACTTAATACGTGCTCTTGGCGTTTGCGCAAGGTAGTTTAGCCGCGGGTCTTGATTACACCAGTGCGCGTTCGGGTGCCAGAAAGTCACGCACCAAACCCATTGCTTTATCGGTCTTGGCAATAGATTTCGAACCATCCTTCTCGATGCCAGTCAATGCACGGATTGCATCGATGGTTTCAGGCACAACAATTGCTTGGTTGTAGACTTGATAGTTATAGAACAGTTCATTGTCCTTCACGGTCAGGCTATCTTCCCACAATCCTACTTCCCACATGTCACCGCGCGGACGGCCCAAGTCAGCCATCATCTCTAGTGTGCTATTGAGTGCGACTACCCCTTCACTCGCCCTCAAGAATGCGATACGGGGCACGGCACGAAATGCCGCCAATACTTCATCTTTGCTGACAGGGCGGGTAAGTTCTACATTCCAGGCATGCAAGTGGCTGGTCGTGTGGGCAGCTACCACGGCGATGGTCATCACGTCCAGATCCGGAATCACGGTCTGGGCATCAGGGCCTTGATGAGAGGGAATCACCGTCTCAGGCACAACGGTGTTCATCACACCGCTATGGTCAGATTCCCAAGGGTCAGTTGCACGACGGATGAGAACCCCACGCGCTTTCTTGAGCAACCCAGCATTTTTCAGTGCGCCCAATGTTCGGACAATACTGGTGGTATTGCACGAGACGACGCGGGTCGAGTCACGACCAATGGCAGTTTCGTAGTTTGCCTGCGCAACGAAAGAATGACCGGTTAGGCTGTGCTTCTCGCCGCCCTGGAAAATGGATTTAACTCCGGCAGCCTTGTACTTCTCAAAGTTAGCCGCAGCAACCTTCTTGGGTGTGGCATCGGCCACCACATCCACTTGATTCATTAGATCGTCGAGTACGCCCGCCATTGGGATACCAGCGGCGTGCATCTGATCGGCAGCCTGTAAAGTAGAGGCGTACACGGGATACCCTTTTTCGACCGCGACCTTGATGCGCCAGTCGCTGACCACATCGGCTATACCGATCAATTCCATATCATCCTGCACTACAACCGCATCAGCAATCCGTTTGCCAATTACGCCATAGCCATTGATGACGACACGAACTTTATCAGACATAACGTACCTCCAGATAAATCACGAGAAGTGAAATTTTCAATCCATCTTAGTTTAAACGCCTCATGGCGTCCAGGTCAGGTAACAAGCAATTCAGGCCTAATGTCTGGAGCACTGTAGAAATGTTTTCTTTACCTTCTGGCTTGGCATATTACTGAAGTTTGTGTGCAAACTACGTTTCACATCGTGGACAACAGAGTAAGAAACTATCGGGTGTTCCACAACGAGTTTCTCTTTGAAAAACAATCTTGGTCAGGAATGACTATAAATGATTTCGTTGACGCGGCGTGAGAGACGCTTAGCCTGCTTCGTAATAAGCCGTTTTCCTAGTATGTGGATCCCTGAAGCACCACATGTTTATGCTGGTACTCTTTCGTTTACATTTTCTCTTATCGTCTCTTTTGATTGCTCGATAAGACTATGATCCACAACTCGTAAGTATTTCACACCGAGCGAGAATGCTGTCAATCCATAGGCGACAATTGCCGATCCGGTCACGATCTCAATCAAGGATGGACGGTAACTAGTGTAACCGATTGCCTGCCCTGGCACATATGGCATGACAACCAGAAGACCTGAGATATTGATATCCCAGCGGTAAGCAACCACGCCCGCGGCAACGAAGAATAATGCAACCATCCGCCAGAAGCGATTTGTCCGAGTGGGTGTATATAGCAACAGGATCATCGGGACGATCATTCCGAGGAGCATCTCACCGACCCAGAAATTGAATGCCAGCGGCCCTTTGGTGATTAGACGTAAGCCTTCGGTTCGGC